>Ga0183260_10003181_pt1 | contig 13270 bp, 12 predicted proteins | sample AntDrymUQ4972206_2_FD_129768 | JGI IMG/M metagenome (GOLD analysis project Ga0183260, IMG submission 129768) | Polar desert sand microbial communities from Dry Valleys, Antarctica - metaG UQ497 (22.06) (version 2) (version 2) | ecosystem: Environmental > Terrestrial > Soil > Desert | place... | reverse complement strand
TTCGGCCAATATTTTTCAAATCCGATCCCGGCGCGTGCGGCGTTCCCATAACCGATGGCGGTGATGTAATTCGAGAGTGCGTCAAGCCATACGTACATCACGCGGTTTTCATCGTCCGGCACCGGAACGCCCCACGACACCGAAGATCTCTCGCGGCTGATCGAAAGGTCCTGCAAACCGCCGCGAATGAATGAAAGCACTTCGTTGCGACGCGAATCGGGACGAACAAGGTCTGGATTCGATTCGATCAGATCGATCAAATAATCGCCGTAATCGGAAAGACGAAAAAAATAACTTTCTTCCGCGACCTTATCGAGCGGTCGTTCGTGTATCGAGCAATTCGGGATGTCGGAACCATACGGGATGTAATATTCGTCCTCCAATTTGAACGCCGCGCATGGAGCGCAAAACCAGCCTTCGTAAAAGCCCTTGTAGATAGGCTCATTTCCCTTCGGCGTTTTGTTTTTTGAGATCACGCGCCACAGATGCTGAACCGCCTCGTAATGAAACGGCTCGGTCGTACGCATAAAAACATCGTAACCGCCGTTTTCGGTATCAAGGCGGAAATCCCTAAACATGCGTTTCAGCTCGTCCGAAATGTAATCGACCTGCTCTTTTGGCGTACGCCCTTCTCGTTCGGCGGCGCGCTGGATGTTGATCCCGTGTTCATCCGTACCGGTCAAGAAGTACACGTCGAAGCCGCGCTGCTTTTTATAACGATGGATAACGTCGGCGACTATCGTCGTGTACAAATGCCCGAGGTGAGGCAGGCTGTTGGCATAGTAGATCGGCGTAGTTATGTAAAAAGTCTTCGTCATCCGTTGAAACTGTCGAAATCATTCGCAATCCATATCTTTCCTTCATCCATACCGAACCAATTATTCACATCAGGCTTGACCGGAACGAGACGGACCTTGGGTTCACCTGCGTGGGCGATCACAATTTCTTCGCCGTTCATGGCTTTTTCGATTAATTCTTCCAGGTGCTTCTTAGCTTCGCCAATATTTACCATCGTCATGATACGACTCCAAGCTGCTAACGATTACACACTGAATGCCTAACCCTTTATCAACGACATAGCTTCGGCTCTGGTGCGCGGATCTTTTCTAAATCCACCCAATACGGCGGATGTCACAGTTATGGCTCCCGGCTTTTTTACACCGCGCAAGGTCATGCAGGTATGTTCAGCCTCAATGACAACCATGACGCCAAGCGGTTCCAATTCGGCAAACAAAGTTGCGGCGATCTGCTGTGTCAGGCGTTCCTGCACCTGAAGTCGGCGAGCGAATATTTCGGCAATACGGGCCAGCTTAGACAGCCCGACTATGCGGCCGCCTTTCGGAATATAAGCAATATGGCATTTACCGACGAACGGAGCGAGATGATGTTCGCACACCGATGCGATAGAAATATCTTTGACAAGAACCATCTCGTCGTGCGAATCGCCCGGCAGCGGTACGATATGCTCCTTCGGGTCCTGCCACATTCCTTCGGTTAACTCCGCGTAAAATTCGGCAACACGCTCGGGCGTCTTTTGTAATCCATCACGATCGGGGTCTTCGCCAATACCTTCCAACATCATGCGAACACCGGCAGCGACCTTATCGCGATCAAACACCGTTTTAACTTTTTCAGTCATATTGATCTCTAATTATTGGCCGCCGGTCTCGCGTTGCGATCAACTGCGGCCACGGCTCCATCGCTTACAACTCGGAACGCCACGCCTTTTTCGAGCGCCGCTTTTTTAACATGCTCGTATTCCGGCATTACGTTCACAACCACGCCATTGAACTTCGCGATCTTAACGTCAATCGGTCCGAAAACCGTCGAAACGGAAACGATCTCACGTTCAAGGCAGTCGCGTTCGCTCACGCTGCTGCGGATTCCAATGGATGTGGTTTCCGCATAGATCATTCCCCTAAGCTCATCGGCCTTTTCCGGTTCGCAGAGGACCGAAAGCATCGCCGCCGGCCTGTTTTTCTTCATTTGGATGGGCGTGAACCAACAGTCGAGAGCTCCCAATTCGAACGCGCGGTCCATCACAAACCCCAGAATTTGCGGCGACAGATCGTCGATGTTTGTTTCAAGGGTAACCACCGTTTCGCGGCCGGGTACGGCTGATATAGTACTCGTCGAGTTACCCAGGATCAGTCGCAGCGCATTTGGAAATTTTGTATATTCCCGCGTTCCCGCGCCGTAACCGTCGGCTTCGACCACCATCTCAGGTATTGTACCGTAACTATCACACACCGTGGTAATTATGGCCGCCGCAGTAGGCGTGATCAACTCGCCGTCGATCTCTGTCGAATACACTGGAACTCCGGCAAGTAGTTTAGCGACGGCCGGCGCGGGAACAGGAAATTTACCGTGTGCGATATCTATAAACCCGCTGCCGACATGTATTTTCGAGCACGCAAAGCGCTCTATCCCCATCAGCTCAAATCCAGCGCACGCTCCGACTATATCGACTATAGCGTCGAGCGCTCCGACCTCATGGAAATGCACTTTTTCGATCTCGATCCCGTGCACGGAAGCTTCGGCTTCGGCCAGACTGGCGAATATCGCATTAGCGCGAAGCTTGATGGTTTCGGAAAGCGCCGATTCATCTATGATCCGCCGAATATCACTCAAATGACGGTGACGGCTTTCGTTTGGCACCCGCACATCTGCGTGAATACACGATATGCCCGATCGGTCGACGGTTGTAAACTCGATCTCGAACGCAGCCGTGTTTAGCAGCTTGATCTGTCGAACCAGCTCTCTGCGATCGACGCCAAGGGCAATCAGCCCGCCGAGGATCATATTGCCGCTGGCACCGGCGAAACAATCGAAAAAAAGTGTTCGCATAAAGCTGAAAGTTTAGCTTTTTTAGGGCGAAATTGGAAAAGACCGGTCTATTACCTCAAAACGCGGCTCACGGAACATTCCTGCAAAAGCATTATTATCGAGAGTCTTTGCTATCGTATCGAACGTAAACGTATAATTTCGGTTTTATCTATCATCCTTCACCGCCGTGCAAATGACCATCAACAAGCTTCAAAATATTCTTCGCGAATCAATTCGCTTGTCGGCCAGGACCGACTTTGATATTGAGGTCGAACAGGTGGCTTCTGAGATTCCGCCCAAGACGGAACTTGGCGATTTCGCGTTCCCTGCCGCATTCGAGTTCGCCAAGCGCTATAAGCAAGCCACCGGTGAAAAAAAGAATCCCCGCGACATTGCAACAAAACTAAAAGCCAAACTGGAAATTCACGATTTCGTAAACCGGGTCGAAGTCGCCGGCGCCGGATATCTAAACGTTTTTCTCGACCGAGGCCGTTTTCTTTCGCAGAATGCAGAGGCGTCGCCGCTGCCAAGACTTTCCGCCGAGCCAGGCTCGCCCAAGGTATGCGTTGAGCACACGTCGGTCAATCCGAACAAGGCTGCGCATATAGGACATGTTCGAAATTCGGTGCTCGGCGACACTTTTGTTCGAATTCTTAGAGCTACGGGAAAGACTGTCGAGGTGCAGAACTATATCGATAACACGGGCGTTCAGGTTGCGGACGTCGTCGTCGGTTTTTTGTTTATCGAAGGACGCGACCTCGACCAAATCAAGGATCTTGACGCTAGGCTGATCTCGGAAGGAATGACTTTCGACTATTATTGCTGGGACCTCTATGCGCTGGTGGGACAGCAATACCAGGAAGACGAAATGCTGAAATCAAGGCGGGCCGAAGTATTGCATGCCATCGAAGAAGGCGGAAATCCCACAGCCGAAGTTGCCGATTATATCGCCACGCGCAACGTTCAATGCATACTCGCGACGATGGAACGGTTTTCCATCCGCTACGATCTGCTGCCACGCGAGTCCGAGATACTTCACCTGCATTTCTGGCAGAAAGCGTTCGAGCAGATGAAACAGCTAGGTGTTATACACCTTGAGACGGATGGCAAAAACGCGGGGTGCTGGGTGATGCCGTTCGAATCGCATTCGGGCACCGACGAACACGAAGCCGACAAGATCCTCGTTCGTTCGAACGGCACGGTCACGTACACGGGCAAAGACATCGCGTACCAGATGTGGAAACTCGGCATTCTGGGAATGGACTTTTTCTACAGGCCGTTCCACACATACGACGACGGAAGCAAGGTCTGGATCACGACGGCGAACGAAAACGAAAGCGTGCCTGACACCCCGAAATTCGGCCATGGGGAGACCGTATATAACGTGATTGACACTCGACAGTCGTATCCGCAGGAAATAGTTCGTAAAGGGGTCGCCGCCGTTTACTCGGAAAAAGGCGAAGCCGCCAGCGTGCATCTTTCGTATGAGATGGTTGCGCTGTCTCCGGCCGCAGCGAAAGAGTTGGGTTTTGCGATAAGCGACGAGGACGGAAAAAAACCGTTTATCGAGATGAGCGGGCGAAAAGGTCTTGGCGTCAAAGCTGACGACCTGTTATCACGTCTCGAGGCAAACGCGCTGCTCGAGGTCGAGTCACGGCATCCGGACGTTTCGCCAACCGAAAGACGAATCATAGCTCACAAACTCGCCGTTGGCGCTCTTCGATATTTCCTGCTCAAATTTACGCGAACAACCGTTATCGTGTTTGATTTCAAGGAGGCGTTGTCGTTCGAAGGAGAGACAGGTTGTTTCTGTCAGTATTCCGCCGTGAGAGCAAATGCCATTTTTCGCAAACTTGCCGAGCGCGGCGAAACGATCGAAGACTCAATAGCCGCACTCTCGAACGTGGCAGCGGTTGACAGTGTTTTCGGATCAGAAGCCGGTAACGAAATATGGTCCGTGCTCCTTCTTGCTTCGCGTCTGGATGACACTATAGATTCCGCTGCGTCGCAGAACGAACCTGCAATCCTGGCAAAATATACCTTCAATTTAGCCAAGGCATTCAACCTTTTCTATCACCATCACAAGATACTGGCCGAGGAAAACGCGATAAAGCGTGCAATTCTGATCGTCATAGCAGATCGTGTTCGTGCCGCGTTGACCGCGGCGCTCGCGACGATGGGAATCGACGTCCCTGAACGGATGTGATTGACAGGCGTCTCACGTTTCTGTAAAACTTGAAACAAATGTTATCGAATCGAACAATGACTTCTACGGGCAGAAACTGGCAAACGGTATTCGTTTGGCGACGATGGCGTCTGTCCGCGGTTATTTGTTTGAGTTAGGAAATCGGCTTTTTGCCGATAATTGCAAATTTCCAAGATCTCAGAAGATGCCGCCTTGATAAAATATTATAAGGCGGCTGTTTCGTTTTTAGGTTTATGAACGAGTTCGGGGCTTTCAAAAAGAAGACTCTTTCGGCCAATGTCGTTCCCGTTGTCGAGACGCTGCCGGCGGACTTGTTGACACCGCTCGCGGTTTATTTGAAATTGTCGCAGACGGCCGAAAACTCATTTCTGCTCGAGTCGGTCGAAGGCGGCGAGACGCTTGCCCGCTATTCGTTCATAGGTGCAAATCCGCATATGACGGTCAGCGGCGGCCAGGACTCGTTTCGCGTATGCGACTCGTTCGGTGAAAGAGTTCACACGACGTCGATGCTCGAATATCTCCGGCAACACTTCAGGTCCACGCGGGCGGACGAAGACGCAGAGCTTCCAACTTTTATAGGCGGTGCGATCGGGTATCTCGGGTTTTCGTGCTCGCATTGGTTCGAGCCGTCGCTTAACACACACGTTCGGGCTGAAGGCGACGACGCATCGCTTATGTTTTACCGATCGGTGGTCGCGTTCGACCACGCTCGTCAGCAGATCAAAATAATTTCACTCGTAATGACAGACGAGGCGGGCGGGAATGACGCTGCTTTACAACGACTCCACGATGCTGCCGTAAGAAAAAACCAGCGAATCCGTACCGTGTTGGAACATTATGCTTTGCCGGAAATGAAAACAACTGGTTCGGCATCAACGGGCGGCGGCAGCACGGCAAATTGGACGAAAGCAGAATTCGAAAAGTCGATTAGGCAGATCAAGGAATTGATCAGAGCAGGCGACTGTTATCAGGTTGTCCTTTCACAGTGTTTCAGTAAGTCGACGACTGCCACCCCAATTTCGATCTACCGCGCGATACGATCGCTCAATCCGTCGCCATATATGTTTCTCTTGAAGATGGGTGGAAAGTCCGTCATCGGTGCCTCGCCGGAAATGCTGGTTCGGTCGCGCGGGACACGGCTGGAGTACCGACCGATAGCGGGCACTCGTCCGCGTGGAAAAACTCCCGAAGTAGATGCGGATCTCGCCCAAGAAATGCGATGTGATCATAAGGAAGTGGCAGAACACCTGATGCTTGTCGATCTCGGCCGCAATGACTTGGGGCGTGTCGCGGAATACGGATCGGTCACGGTCGAAAGGCTTATGCACGTCGAAAAATATTCGCATGTTCAGCATCTTGTCACCAATCTTTCGGCGGAATTGCGAGCCGGCCTCGACCAATTTGACGTCCTCGCATCGTGTTTTCCCGCCGGGACGGTTTCTGGCGCGCCCAAGATCCGGGCAATAGAGATCATTCAGGCGATCGAACCGACGCCGCGGGCTGAATATGCGGGAGCGGTGGGATATTTTGATTACACCGGCAACATGGACACCTGCATCGCCATCCGGACGCTGGTCTTGGAAAACGGCGTCGCAAAAGTGCAGAGCGGCGGCGGCATCGTGGCCGATTCGGTGCCGGAACTTGAATACTACGAATCAAAAAATAAGGCTCGTGCAATGCTGAAAGCGATCGAAATTGCGGAGGCTTCCACCGGATAATGATTCCGAATATTCTTTACAGGACGCTCAAAAACTTTCACGCCGGCGGCGAATTGCCGAACGGCGAGCTAACCCATTTTTTTGACGCTCTGCTCAACGAGCAGGACGAGCAGTTGCTGGCGGATATATTAACGGCGTGGAAGATCAAAGGTATGACGGAAGACGAGATGTTCGGCTTGGCGTCGCTAATGCGTGCTCGTTGTATACGGATCGAATCGCCGCATGAGATTTTTGTGGATGCGGTCGGTACGGGCGGAAGTCCGGTAAAGACGTTTAACGTATCGACTGCGGCCGCATTCGTCATCGCCGGAGCGGGAATCCGCGTCGCAAAGCATGGAAACCGTGCCGCGTCGAGCCGCTCCGGGAGCGCTGACGTTCTTGACGAACTGGGCGTTGAAGCGTCAGTCGATCCTCAGATCGCGTTGCGGTGTTTAAACGAGATCGGTATTTGCTTTATGTTCGCCCCAAATTTTCATCGTCTATCTCCGGTTCTGGGAAAAGTTCGTCGTGGGCTCGGGTTTCCGACAATATTTAACATTCTGGGGCCACTGTGTAACCCGGCCGGCGCTCCACACCAATTGATCGGTGTCTGGGATTCGGGGCTTCTCGAAAAAACAGCCCGAGTACTGGCTCGCCTCGGTACAAAACGGTCGTGGATAGTCAATGGCAGCGATGGGCTGGATGAGATCACGCTCGACGGACCGACGCATGTCGCCGAGGTGGCAAATGATGGGGTCCGTCTTACGACTATCGAACCGGAAGCCTTTGGCGTTGCCCATTCGAAGGTCGATCAACTCCGGATCTCGACGCCGCAGCAGAGTGCCAGACTCATCCTACGTGTCCTAAAAGGCGAGGAAAAAGATCAGCCCGCCGAACATCTTGTGCTGCTAAACGCTGCGGCTGCGATTCGCATAACTTCTGCCGCCAGCTTAAAAGAAGCATTCCATTCGGCAGAACAAAGTATTCGTAATGGTTCAGCCGCTCGCAAACTCGGGCAGCTGGCAAAGATGACCCGCGAATGAAAGCAACGTTCCTGAAAAAAATAATTGACGGCAAGCGCGGTCGCCTCGAGAGCGCGATGGCTGCATCCCACACGGATTGGCGCGAGCGAGCTCTGCGCGCACGAGCACCCGCAGTACCACACGCCTTTCGGAACGCCATCGAAGATCCGAAACGGTCCGGTATTATTGCGGAGATAAAGCGTGCTTCGCCGTCGAAGGGAATTATCCAAGCGAATATCGACGTTGTTGACATTGCGCGAACCTATGAGTCAGGCGGAGCATGTGCGATCTCAGTTCTGACCGAAGAGGACTTTTTTCAAGGCTCGCTGGATGATCTGAGGGTGGCGCGCACGGCAGTTTCGCTTCCCATTCTGCAAAAGGATTTCGTCGTTGACGAATTTCAGATCTACCAGGCAGCAGAGGCCGGAGCTGACGCAATCCTATTGATCGTGGCCGCGCTGACAAGAGATGAATTAAAGTTTTTGCACTATGTCGCAGAGGTTGTTCTCGGCCTGGACGCGCTCGTCGAGGTTCATGATCTTGCCGAACTCGCCATCGCGCGCGAACTGGGCAGCGGGTTGATAGGCGTGAACAATCGGTCGCTTCATTCTTTCGACGTAAACCTCGATGTCTCGCGCCAATTGATCGCTTCAAAACCTGAATGGGCAACGATGGTCTCGGAGAGCGGAATTCGTGATCGTAATGAAATAGATGAACTAAGAAAACTTGGATTTAGCGGATTTCTTATTGGCGAATCTCTGATGAGCGAAAAAGATCCGGCTCGTACGCTCAAAGCGTGGATGTGACTCCACGAAATGCACATGTTAGTAAAGATCTGTGGCATTACGAATCTTGAGGACGCCCTGCTCGCGGCTGAGCTGGGTGCCGACAAACTCGGGTTCAATTTCTACGAAAACAGTTCGCGATTTGTAAATCCTTTATTGGTCGCAAAGATCGCGGACCGATTGCCCGCAGACGTTGGCCGCATAGGCGTCTTTGTCAATGAACAGATTGAAAGGATCGCGGAAATTGCCGAAGTCGCCAAACTCGATGGGATTCAACTTCACGGAACCGAAACGCCGCAGTTCGCATCGCGGCTCATGCGGCGAACTCGTTTGACCGTGATCAAGGCTTTTCAGGTTTCGCGCGGCTTTACGGCAACGGACGTGAATGATTATGACGTGGACGCCATTTTACTTGACACATATAGAAAGGATGGTTTTGGCGGGAGCGGCGAAGTATTTGACTGGAAAGTTGCGATTCAAGTGAAACAACTGAAATCGAAAATGTATCTCGCAGGCGGACTTTCAGAAAGCAATGTATCCAAGGCCATTGCCGATGTAGGGCCATATTGCGTGGACGCCTGCAGCCGTCTCGAATCCGCTCCCGGCAAAAAAGACGAGGTAAAATTAAGGCACTTCCTGAGAAACGCCGGTAAAGCAATATGAAATTCGAACCAAACGAACGCGGATATTGGGGTGAATACGGCGGACGATTTGTACCCGAGACGCTGGTCGCGCCCCTCGACGAGTTGACGGCAGCTTACTTTTCGTATCGTAAGGATCCCGACTTTCTCGCGGAACTCGATCAATTGCTGCGCGACTATTGCGGCCGCCCAACCCCGCTCTTTTATGCGAAACGTCTTTCGGAAAAGTTCGGCGGTGCGAAGATCTATCTAAAACGCGAAGATCTGAATCATACCGGTGCCCACAAGATCAATAACTGTGTCGGCCAAGTCTTGCTAGCCCGGAGAATGGGCAAAAAGCGCATAATCGCAGAGACCGGAGCGGGGCAGCACGGCGTCGCGACGGCCACTGTGTGTGCTCTGTTCGGGTTGGAATGTGTAGTGTACATGGGCGTCGAAGACATGCGCCGACAGGAGTTGAACGTGTTTCGAATGCGGTTGCTGGGTGCAGACGTACGGGCAGTCGATTCTGGCTCGCGGACGTTAAAGGACGCTATCAACGAAGCCCTGCGCGACTGGGTTACAAATGTAGCTACGACATATTACCTGCTTGGTTCGGCGCTTGGGCCGCATCCTTACCCGCTAATGGTTAGAGACTTTCAAAGCGTGATCGGGCGCGAAGCTCGTCGGCAAATTCTCGAAGCAGAAGGCCGACTTCCCGATCACCTCATTGCCTGCGTCGGAGGCGGATCGAATGCGATCGGCCTGTTTCACGCGTTTCTACCTGATGAAAACGTCAAAATGATCGGTGTGGAAGCCGGCGGAACCGGTAATGGATTGGGCCAGCACGCGGCACGCTTTATCTCACCATCGGTTGGTGTGCTGCAGGGCACCAAGAGCTATTTGCTTCAGGAAGCGGACGGACAGATCGCGTCGACTCATTCCGTCTCGGCTGGTCTCGATTATGCCTCGATAGGCCCCGAGCACGCGTTTTTGCACGATAACGGACGTGTCGAGTATGTATTCGCCTCGGACGAAGAAGCGATCAGTGCGTTCAAAATGCTTTCCGAAACCGAAGGCATTATCCCGGCGCTCGAGTCGTCACATGCCATAGCCCACGTTGAAAAGATAGCGAGCCATCTGTCAGACGATCAGATCGTTATCGTGAACTTATCCGGCCGCGGTGATAAGGATGTAAGCAGTGTCGCAGAAATAATAGGAAATCCTGGTAAATGAGGCTTGGGAAATGAGCAAAATTGAAAAAGCATTTGCTGACCTCATCAAAAACGGGCGAAAAGGCTTTATACCATTCGTGACCGCCGGCGATCCCGATATGGAAACATCGCTGGCAATAGTGAAATCGTTAGCCGCATCGGGAGCGACGGTGATCGAGCTGGGTGTGCCTTTTAGTGATCCGATGGCCGACGGGCCGACAATACAACGCTCGTCGCAGCGTTCCCTTGCCGGCGGAACTGATCTCGGAAAGATCTTCGAAATGGTGACAAAGTTTCGCGCATTTTCGGATATGCCGCTGGTTCTTTTCAGCTATCTTAATCCGCTGATGCGTTTTGGTTTCGATCAGGTTTGCTCAAGGGCCGTAGAAGCCGGGATAGACGGGATATTGATAACAGACGTCGTCGGGTTCGAAGCGAAAGAGATCGGAGTTCAACTAAAAAGGAACGATATGGATCTGATTTCTTTGATCGCACCGACCACTACGGACGATAGGTTAGTCGAAATCACGGCGGCGGCGAGCGGCTTTATTTATGCTGTCTCACGGGCGGGCATCACCGGAGTACAGTCGCAGATGACGAATGACGCGCGAAAACTCGTAGAGCGAGCTCGAAAAGTTACTAAGCTGCCGATCGCAGTGGGTTTCGGGATCTCGACGGCCGAACAAATTCGCGATGTCTGGCAATATGCCGATGCGGCCGTCGTAGGCTCGGCGATCGTGAGCGCGATCGAACGTTCCGCGGGCATCGAAGATCCGGTTGAGACGGTCAGAGGATTTGTCCGTACGCTCATTCCCGAAATTGCAAAACAAACACAGGAAGTCTAAAGTAACGTTTTCTCGAATCCCGGATACACAAACGAATTATGTTAATTGTAATGAAACCGGATGCGACCCGCGAGGATATTGATCGCGTCGTCCATGTCATCGAAACGCTCGGGTTTCGCGCCCACTCGCTCCCGGGAGAAGGCCGAACGGCGATCGGGATAACCGGAAATAAAGGGTCCGTCGACCCCGCACATTTTGAAAACCTGAGCGGTGTTGCGGACGCAATACGTGTCACAAAGCCTTATAAACTCATCTCGAAAGATCTTCGGCCGGAACAGTCCGTCATTAAAGTCGGAAATGCTTCGATAGGCGGCGGAAGCCTTGCGGTCATAGCGGGCCCGTGCGCCATTGAGAGTGAAGAACAGGTTCTGGCGGTAGCGAAATCCGTTGCCGAAAGCGGCGCGCAATTTTTTCGCGGCGGTGCATTCAAACCGCGAACTTCGCCCTATGCTTTTCAAGGCATGGGCGAAGACGGCCTCAAGATCTTGTCCGGCGTACGTGACCGTTACGGTCTTAACATAGTTACCGAGGCGATGGACGAGCGTGGGATAGACCTGGTCGAAAAATACGGCGATTGCATCCAGATCGGCGCGCGAAATATGCAAAATTTTTCGCTCCTGAAATACGCCGGACAAACACGCAAGCCGATATTGTTGAAACGCGGCCTTTCGGCGACGCTTGACGAACTCTTGTTGGCCGCCGAATACATAATGGCCGAAGGTAACTACGATGTTATATTATGCGAACGCGGGATACGCACGTTTGTCGATCATGCCCGCAACACGCTCGATCTATCTATTGTCCCGGCTCTGCAGCGGCTCTCGCATCTCCCGGTTATCGTCGACCCGTCGCACGGCACGGGCCATAATTATATGGTCACGCCGATGGCCCGAGCCGGTGTCGCCGCCGGGGCCGATGGTTTAATTGTAGAGGTTCATTCGCAACCGGAGCGCGCGTTGTGTGACGGTGCCCAGGCCTTGACCCCAAAACAATATCTCGAGTTGGTCGATCAGGTGCGCCGCATTCATGAAGTAGTTTCCACGGGAAAACCAGCTTTGCAAGCGTCGATATAAAGTTATGCGTCTCTCGAAAGTATCGAACTATTGAGAAAATTATGTTGAGTTGGTTTCGGAAAGTTTTTGGTAATTCTTCAAACACGCCTCAAGTTTCGTCTGATACAAGTCATGGCGGAGAGTGACGGCACAACTACCCTTTATTTAAGTACAGGTGGCGGCATCAGCGGCGGGCAAGGCATTGGGTTGTTCGGACGTGACATCACTACAAATGGTTCGCCCTGCGCACGCCCGCACTGTGCATATTTTAGAAAAAGATCCACCCGTGTCCCGAACACGAGTGGATCTTTTTTAACGCCTGGCGCCTTTTGCCTATTTCGCCAAACGAAGCCTGAATACGGAAAAGAACTGTATCGAGCAGCTTGCCATTGCCGAAGCAATCAGCAATGTCATAGGCAGATATATGAACACTTCCGGCAACGCCGAACCGATTCCCTGCCTGAACGCAAAACCCAAAGCGGTTCCGAAAAGTGCGATCAACGTCCGCCCAGCGGCCCAGACCGCAAATTCGGGCTTTTCGCCATTTGCCGGCAGACAATATGGCAGAACGACGAACGCAGCGACAGTGACTACCGATAAAATGCTGTCGATTCCCGCCGAAGTGAACGACATACCGAGGTCCAATGCCAGGAAAAACAGCACGAACGTCGTGTCGATCGCAAAACGCCGGTCGGTCGAAGTCTCAATATGTGTCCGCATATTTTGCATCATAACGTCTAATCTGTAAAGCCTTAATTTCGTACATTTTCCCCATTTTCACGTTGCACACCCGAAATTACTATTTCCCGGGCCTGCTGAACTGCTTATATGCAACGCGAAACAGCTCCGAAAGAGCCTTTGCGGTCTCGGGCGTGAGCTTTTTGTCCGCACGAAGGTGGGCTTCGACGATCTCCGGCGTTGCCTCGTGCGGGTAATAGATCACGGGCTCGACGTTGTCCGCTGATTGTTTATTCATTACACGGTCGATCGGCATGTCCAGCCA
>Ga0183260_10003180_pt1 | contig 13274 bp, 15 predicted proteins | sample AntDrymUQ4972206_2_FD_129768 | JGI IMG/M metagenome (GOLD analysis project Ga0183260, IMG submission 129768) | Polar desert sand microbial communities from Dry Valleys, Antarctica - metaG UQ497 (22.06) (version 2) (version 2) | ecosystem: Environmental > Terrestrial > Soil > Desert | place... | reverse complement strand
TCGGCGAGCTTTGCCTTGCTGCCGCCCTCGGCTGCCATGCGCTCCGCAAGGCCCTGCAGACGATCGGCACCGCGGTCGACGAGCTGGTCGAGCTTGCTCACCGTTTGGCGGGTGGAGCCTCGCCCGTCGCGATGCGCCAGATCCGGGACGAGAGCCGGCGTGCGCCCATGGCGGCGCCGGCGCCGAGCACGCCGTAGAGAGTGGTCCACAGCAATCTACGCAGCATGTCGCCTCGATACCGCAGACGGGTGAAAGACAAACATGGTGCGTAGTCTTAGCAGGATGCAAGCCGACGGTCGCTCCCTAGCGAAGGCGGAGCGCCATCGGTTGATCGGAAGCCTGATCGCGCGCAAGCGGATCGGGACGCAGCACGAGCTTCTCTCGGCGCTTGCGTCGGCCGGTTGCCGGGTGACGCAGGCGACGGTCTCGCGCGACATCCGCGAGCTCGGACTCGAGAAGCAGCAAGACGCTCTCGGCCATCCGCGTCTGACACGGCCGGGGCGGGCGGCGAAAAGCGACTCGCGCGAGGTGCTGGCGGGCGTCCTCGGTCGGTTCGGCGAGCGCGTGCTCGCAGCGCAGAACATCGTCGTGATCCAGTCTGAGCTCGGCTCTGCGCCGGCGATCGGACGCGCGCTCGACCAGCTCGGGCACCCACAGATCGTCGGTACGCTCGCCGGCGACGACACCTGTCTCGTGGTCGCGCCGAGCGCCGCCCAGGCAAAGCGCCTCGCGCGTGAGCTCGCGCGGGTCCTTGGGACCAACAGCTAGTCCGCGCGCAGCTCGGTGCTCGGCGGGGCGCCGCGGTACTCGGGCAGCGCCTCCACCTCCTGGGGCGAGAGATCGAGTTTGACATGTCCGTCGGTGATCGAGCTCACCTGCTCGGCCGGCACGTAGCGGGCCCGTGCGAGGAGGCCGGTCGAGATCGAGAGCCCGTTGAAGATGTCCTTCCCGGTGTCGCCGACGAGCTCCTCGATCCGGCCGACCTCGCTGCCGTCGGCGGCCTCGACCTTCCAGCCTCGCTCGATCACGAGCCAGGAGACGGGCTCGCCGCTCACACCGCTCGCCCGTCGACGTACCAGACGGGCCCCTGGGTCGCGACCGGGCGCGTGTCGGACAGGGCACGCAGAATGCGCACCTCACCGCGAATTCCCTCCTCGTCCAGCCGCTCGAGCGAGCGCCCGGCCATGCGAGGCGAGACGCCGTAGCCGAAGCGCCTGGCACAGCGAAAGCGGAAGGCGACCCGGTTTCCGTGGCGAGCCGGGTTGACCGGCGCCAGCAGGAGCGCCCCTCGGTCGAGATAGTCGCTCGAGACGAGCTCGACCTCCGCGAGCACGTCGCTCCAGTCGGACGGCAGTGTTCCGAGCGCCCGTTCCCACGCCGGCGCGAGGCGCGCCGGGTCGGGCGCGAGGGCCGAGGCAGTCTCCGTGCTGGCGACGAGCTCGAGCGTGCCGGCGATTCCGTCGGCGTCGAGGCCTTGCAGCAAGCGCCGCACTTGCACCGGGCCGGCGCCCGCGCCGCCGCGGGCCGAGACGAACCGGATCTGGTCACCTCGGCGTCCCGGGTTCGCCGGGCCGAGGAGCGCGAGCGCGCGACTCCGGTCGCTCTCGCCGAGTTTGAGGCTCAGGCGCGCCTCGCTCCAGCGCGCGGGAAGCTGCTGCTCGAGCCGCTGCCATTGCTCCGCGAGGCGCATGGAAGCTGAGCATAGACTGAGGTGCGTGGCCAAGGTCGAGCAGCGCGGGGAGGTCTCGCAGGAGCTCTTGCGCGAGTTCTTCCGCGAGCTGCTCCTGATCCGCCGCTTCGAGGAAGAGGTCGAGGAGCGCTTCCGCGCCGGGGAGCTCCCAGGCTTTCTCCACGTGGCGATCGGGCAGGAAGCGGTCGCGGTCGGCGTGTGTCGCGCCCTTGAGGACGATGACGTGATCGCCTCCACGCACCGCGCGCATGGACACACGCTGGCCAAGGGCACGCACCCGAACGAGCTGATGGCCGAGCTGTACGGCAAGGTCGAGGGTTGCTCGGGCGGGTTCGGCGGCTCCATGCACCTGTACGACCTGGAGCGCGGCAATCTCGGAGCGAACGCGGTCGTCGGCGGCGGGCTGCCCGGGATCGCCGGCGCAGCACTGGCGTTCACGTTTCGCGAGGAGCCGCGCATCGCGGTCGCCTTCTTCGGCGACGGTGCGACCAACATCGGCACCTTTCACGAGACGCTCAACCTCGCCCAGCTGTGGCGCCTGCCGGCGCTCTTCGTCTGCGAGCACAACGGCTGGGCCGAGTCGACACCGGCGCACCAGCACCTGCCGATCGAGGACCTGACGCACCGTGCGAAGGCCTACGGGATGCGCGCCGTCAGCGTGGACGGCCAGGATGTCGAAGCCGTCTACAGGGCGACGCTCGACGCGGCCGAGCACGCCCGCTCGGGCCGCGGGCCCGTGCTGCTCGTCTGCAACACGTTTCGGCTGGTCGGCCACTACATCGGCGACCCGCAGGTGTACCGCCCCAAGGACGAGGTCCGTCGACTGCGCGAGACGGAGGATCCGCTGACCAAGCTGCGCGAGCGGCTGGAGCTGTCGGACCAGGAGCTCGAGGAGCTCGAGTCGGAGGTTGCGGCGATCGTCGAGGGCTCGGTCGAGTTCGCCAAGGCCGGAACCGACCCGGATCCCGAGGACGCCCTGCGGAACGTCTATGCCTAGGATTGCTAGGTAATGCCGGAGCTTAGCTACAGGGAGGCGGTGCGAGAGGCGCTCTCCGAGGCCATGCGGCGCGACGAGGACGTCTTCATCCTCGGCGAGGACATCGCCGAGATGGGGGGCTCGATGGGCGTCACGCAGGGGATGCTGGACGAGTTCGGGCCGGAGCGCGTGCGCAACACACCGATCTCGGAGATGGCGATCGTCGGGGTCGGAATCGGAGCAGCCATGCAGGGTATGAGGCCCGTCGTCGAGGTGATGTACGAGGACTTCACGACGCTCGCGATGGAGCAGATCGTCAACCAGGCGGCGAAGCACCGCTCCATGTCGGGCGGCCAGGTGAAGGTCCCGCTGACGATTCGCACGCAGGGTGGCGCGGGGTGGTCGCCGGGAGCCCAGCACGCGCAGCAGCTCGAGGCGTGGTTCGTGCACGTGCCGGGGCTCAAGGTCGTCTTCGCTTCGACGCCGACCGACGTCCGCGGCCTGCTGCTTGCGTCGATCTATGACGACAACCCCGTCATGTTCTTCGAGCACCGGACGCTCTACCCGATCAAGGAAGAGGTACCCGATGAGCTCGAGCCGATCCCACTCGGACGAGCGCGCGTGCACCGGGAGGGCGACGACGTGACCGTCGTCGCTACCGGCCGGCTCGTGCACGAGGCCCTCGCGGCGGCCGTCGATGCCGAGGAGCAAGGCGTCTCGGTGGAGGTCGTCGACCCACGCACGTTGCAGCCGCTCGACGAGGACACGATCGTCAGCTCGGTGAAGAAGACGAATCGCTGCGTCGTCGCTCACGAGGCGGTGACCAAAATGGGATTCGGCGCCGAGGTCGCGGCGGTCGTGCAGCACGAGGCCTTCGACTACCTCGACGCGCCGATCGAGCGCGTGGGGGCGAGGTTCGCGCCCATCCCGTTCGCTCCGGTGATGGAGGAGTGGGTCGTGCCGCACGCAGCCGACGTCCTCGCCGCGGTTCTGCGCACGGTCGGAAAGGACGTGTAGCGAGTGGCGAGCGAGGTGCGGCTTCCCCGTCTCGGCCAGGGGATGGAGTCCGGAACGATCGTCAAGTGGTTGAAGGGCGAGGGCGAGCCGGTCGAGAAGGGTGAGCCTCTGTACGAGCTCGATACCGAAAAGGTGACGCAGGAGGTCGAGGCCGACGACTCGGGCGTTCTGCTGCGGATCGGCGTGCGGGAGGGTGAGGTCGAGGTCGGGCGCACGATCGCCTGGATCGGCGAGGCCGGCGAAGAGGTGGCCGCGGACGGAGCGGCTCCCGGCCCGGCCGATACGAGCGGTGCGACGGAGGTCGAGGAGGTCGCCGAGGAGGAGGGCTCGCCGGGGACGGCGCGAGAGGACGAGCGCGAGCGAGGCCGGCGAGCTTCGCCGGATCATCCGGTAGAGGGCACGGAGGAGATTCCGTCCGTCGAGACGCCCTCGAGTAACGGCGGCCGGGTGAAGGCCTCGCCTCTGGCGCGGAGGATCGCGCGCGAGCGTGGCGTCGACCTCGCCCGCCTCACCGGCACCGGTCCCGATGGGCGCGTCGTGGCCGAGGACGTCGAGCGGGCCGCTGCATCTGAGGCCCCCGCGGCGGCCTCTGTTCCGGTCTCCGAGGACGAGGTCGAATCGCTTCCGCTCTCGAACGTGCGCCGCACCATCGCCCGCCGGCTGACCGAGGCATGGCAGATCCCGGTCTTCCAGCTCGTCGTCAGCGCGGAGATGACCAGGGCCAACGAGTTGATCCGGCGCCGGCGCGAGCTCGATCCGGACGTGCGCCTGACCGTCACCGACCTACTGACGAAGGTCTGCGCGTCGGCCCTGATGCGGCACCGCGGGGTGAACGTCCAGTTCACCGACGATGCGTTGCTCGCTTTCCCGGGGGCGAACATCGGTCTCGCGGTCTCGACGCTTCAGGGGCTGGTGGTTCCAGTCCTCCCAGATGCCCATCGCTTGACGCTGGGCGAGATCGCCAAGGGCCGCGCGGACCTCGTCGAGCGGGCGCGGGAGGGAAAGTTGAAGCGGGCCGACCTGGACGGTGGCACCTTCACCATCTCGAACCTCGGCATGTACGGCGTGGAGCAGTTCACCGCGGTTCTGAACCCGCCGCAGGCAGCCATTCTCGCGGTGGGAGCAACCCACGAGCGAGCTGTGCCACTCGACGGGGAGCTCGTTATCCAGCCGCTGCTGACGCTGACGCTGACCGTCGACCACCGGGCGGTGGACGGCGCCCCGGCCGCGGAGTTCCTACGGACCGTGAAGGAGTCCCTCGAGGAGCCCGGCCTGCTCCTGTAGGCCCTCGATCGACCTCTGCTCGTGATCCGGCGCGGCGACTCGCAGGATGTGCCTTTTCTCCGCGACATGCTGCGGCACGCGTACTACTGGCGTATGACCGCGCCCGACGACGAGCTACCCGTGTACCGGTATGTCGAGGCATGGGGGAGGCCCGGCGACCGCGCCGTGATCGCGATCGACGACTTTCAGCGGGTCGGGGCAGGGTGGTACCGCCTGTTCCGGGCAGGCCGGCCCGGGTACGGCTTCGTCGACGAGGCGACGCCCGAGCTCTCGGTCGCGGTCGTTCCCAGCCGCCGCGGGCGCGGTTTCGGCGGCGCCCTGCTCGGCGCGCTGGTGGCCCAGGCAAAGAAGGACGGCTTCAGTGCGCTCAGCCTCAGCGTGGAGCAGGAGAATCCGGCCGTCTCGCTCTACGAGCGGTACGGGTTCGAGAAGGTGCAGCAGGTGGACGACACCTACACCATGCTGGCGAAATTGACCTCGTAGCCCGGGGCCACCGCGAGCCTTCCTCCACGTTCATCGTATCGGCGAGGGTGCGACGGGGGCCGCACCGAAGCGTGTCGAAACCGTAGGATCGAGCCCGGATTCGCGACCCCCTCGAGCCTCACGCGAGAGGGGAACGAAACAAGTCCAACGACGCGATTGCGAGGAGACTGAGATGGAATGTGACGTCGCCGTTCTCGGCGGGGGCCCCGGCGGCTACACCGCGGCGATTCGGGTCGCCCAGCTCGGGGCGACCGCTGTCTGCATCGAGCAGGAGGCCGAGCTCGGCGGAACCTGCCTGCGCGTGGGCTGCATCCCGACGAAGGCATGGGTGCAGACGGCCTTCGCGCTGAAAGAGGCCGGGGAGACGTTCGCCAAGCTCGGGGTCGAGGTGGGCGAGGCCAAGCTCGACTTCGCCCGGTCGAACGAGTGGAAGGCCGGGGTGGTCAAGCAGCTCACAAGCGGGGTCGCCGGTTTGTTCAAGGCCAACGGCGTCGAGTGGGTCAAGGGCAAGGGCCGCTTCAAGGACGCGAACACGATCTCCGTCGAGGGCGGGGAGGACGTGTCCTTCAAGCAGGCGATCGTGGCCACTGGCTCGTATCCGCTTCGCCCGCCGATCGAAGGCCTCGACTCGCCTCTCTGCGTCGACTCCACCGGCCTGCTCGCGCAGACCGAGGTGCCACGCCGCCTCGTGATCCTTGGCGGCGGCGTCATCGGCTGCGAGTTCGCCTCCATCTTCCGCCGCTTCGGCTCCGAGGTGACGATCGTCGAGATGCTGCCGAAGCTGATCCCGCAAGAGGACGACGACGCAGCCAAGGAGCTTGCGAAGCAGTTCGCCAAGCGTGGCATCACGCTCCACCTCGAGTCGCAGTGCAAGCGGGTCGAGGAGCGTGACGGCAGCCTGGTCGTCAGCTTCGGCGAGAACGAGAAGGTCGAGTGTGACCTGATGCTCGTTGCGACCGGGCGGGGGCCGCTCGTGGAAGACCTCGGGCTCGAGCAGATCGGGGTCGAGCTCGATCGTCGGAAAGGGATCGCGGCCGACGAGCACCGGCGCACGACTGTTCCACACATCTACGCCGTTGGCGATTGCGCGGGCTACTGGCAGCTGGCGCACACCGCCTTTCGAGAAGGCGAGGTGGCGGCAGAGAACGCGATGGGCCACGAGGCCGTCGTCGACAATCGAGGCGTGCCCCGCCCCATCTACACCGATCCCGAGATCGCCGGTGTCGGCTTGACCGAGGCCGAGGCGCGCGAGCAGTACGGCGAGGACGTAGCCGTCGGCAGCTTTCCCTGGGCGGCGAACGGTCGCGCCCTGATGCAGAACGAGACGGTCGGTTGGGTCAAGTCGATCCACGAGACTCGCTATGGCGAGCTGCTCGGCATCGTCATGATCGGTCCGCACGTGACCGATCTCATCGAAGCCGGCGTCGTCGCGCTCGACGCGGAGGCAACGGTCGAGACGATCGCGGACGGGATGGCGGCGCACCCGACACTCTCGGAGGCGATCAAGGAAGCGGGTCTCGTCGCGCTCGGGCGGGCGATCCACCTGCCGCCCAAGAAGCGTCGAGCTGCTGCGTCCGCCTAGAGGGGCGTCGAGGCGGGGCGCGGCTCGGCCGGAGGCGGCATAGCCGACGGAGGGATCTCCGGCGGGCCTGTGGGCGCACTTCCGGCCTTCCGTGTGAGCCGGCGCACGCCCGGGACGAGCACCACGCCGACACTCGCAGCGACGATGAGCGCGCTCGCCAGAGCCAACGTCGCGTCGAGCCCGAGCGAATCGGCGAGCGGGCCCGCGAGCACGTAGCCGAGCGGCATCAGGACCGACGACACCATCAATTCGTAGGCACTGACGCGGGAGAGAACCGCGCTCGGGATGTTCTCCTGGAGCGCCGTCAGCCAAAGCGTGTTCGCGATCGTGAGCGCGGTCACTCCGAGCACCGTCGCGCCCGCGATGCCGAGCGCCGGAAGCGGTGGAATCAGCGCCGCCGGCTCGAGCGCCGTCAACAGACTGAGGACGAATGCGACGAGCAGCGGCCGCCGCGGCCGTAGACGGAGGGCGGTCGCGCCGCCGGCAATCGCCCCAATCCCCGAGCCTGCGAGCACGATGCCCCAGTCCGAAGCACCACCGAGCTCGCGTTCGGCCACGAGCGGACCGAGCACGTAGAACGGGGCGATCGCCAGATTCCAGAGAGAGAAGAAGAGGATGCTCGCCCAGACCCACGAGCGGCTGGTCACTTCGCGCCAGCCGCTCGCGAGCTCGGCCGCGAAGCTCTGCGCCCGCCTGCCCGCCTGGCGCGGAAGCCGGAGGAGCGCGAGGCAGGCTGCGCTGACGACGAATGTGAATGAGTCGACGGCGAAGACCCAGCCCGGCCCGAATGCCACGATCAGAAGCCCGCCGAGCGCCGGCCCGGCGACGAGCAGCGAGCTCCGCGTCAGACTGATGAGCGCGTTCGCGGGTTGGAGCCGCTCCGGGCTCACGGTCTGGGGGACGATCGCGGTGGACGCCGGTCCGAAGAACGCCTGTGCAACGCCGTAGACGGCGGCGCCCACGACCATGTGCCAGAGCTCGGCAACGCCTGCGATGAAGAGGACTGCCAGCGCCCCCTGACTGGCAGCCCGGACGAGATCGCAGGCGAGCATCAGGCGCTGCCTGGGCAGCCGGTCGGCCCATACGCCGCCCACGAGGAGGAGCGCCACCCGCGGGATCAGAGCGGCGGCGAGAACGAGACCGAGGTCCGAGGCCGACCCGGTCAGCTCCAGTACGGCGAAGGCGAGTGCGACCGGAAGAAGCGCATTGCCCACGTCCGAAGACGCGCGGGCGAGCCACAGGAGACGGAACGGCGATTCCTCGAGTGGCCCCGCCATACGGCGTAGCGGGATCACGGCGACACCTTACTCCGCCGGGGGCGGTGGCGAATCGGCTGCGCCGATCAGCGAGCTACGGCGAGCTCGGGTCCGAAAACTCGTAGTCGTCGTCGTCCTGGCTGAACCAGAACCAGAGCGCGCCACCGAGCAGCGCGAGCGCGGCCAGCAGCATCGCCGGCGTGTTTGGTCGCCGCGAGTCCTCGGCCATGCCCGGCACCGCCGAGCGAGCTTTCTGCTTGAGCACGCGCTTCGCGACCTGCAGGGCCATCCAGCCGAAGATCGCATTCCGTCTGTTGACGATTCCCATGCGGGGAGGCTACCCGGCGTACCCGGCGAGGTAAACCTCTCGCGTAGAGTTTTCTGCGTGACGGGGCGCTTCGCCGAGATCTCCGAGAGCTTCTTCCGTCCGGCGACGGAGGGCCTCGTCCCCTACGAGCCGGGCAAGCCGGTCGAGGACGTGCAGCGGGAGCTCGGACTCGAGCGAGTGGTCAAGCTCGCGTCGAACGAGGGGCCGTACGGTCCCTTCCCCGCCGCGCTCGAAGCCCTCCGGCGCGGTGCTGCGCAGCTGAACCGGTACCCGGACGGGGGCGCTTACCGGCTGCGCGCGGCTCTTGCCGAGCGTCACGACGTCCGCTTCGAGCAGGTGGCCGTCGGCGCGGGGGCGGACGCGCTTGTCGACTGCATCTCGCAGGCCGCGCTCGATCCCGGGGACGAGATCGTCTGCGGCTGGCCCTCGTTTCCGAGCTACGCGATCGACGCGCTCAAGCTGGGCGCGATCGCTCGTCGAGTACCCCTCCTCGAGAGTCGCTACGACCTCGGCGCCATGCTGGAGGCGATCGGACCGCGCACGAAGCTGGTGTACGTCTGCCATCCGAACAACCCGACCGGCACGATGAACACGCGTGACGAGCTCGACCGCTACCTCGACAGGGTTCCGGAACACGTGTTGACCGTCATCGACCAGGCGTACTTCGAGTACGTCGAGGATCCCGACTACGCGGACGCCGTCGAGGAATACCTCAAAGCCGGCCGGCGCGTCCTCGTGCTCCGCACGTTCTCGAAGATCTATGGCCTCGCCGGGCTTCGGGTCGGCTACGGGCTCGCGCACGAGGGGGTCGTGTCGGCGATCAACAAGTGCAAGCGCGCTTTCGACGTGACCTCGCAGGCGCAGGCAGCTGCGCTCGCGAGCCTGGGGGACGAGCATGAGGTGGCGAGACGGCGGAGCGAGAACGCCCGCGGCCGGGTGACGCTCGAGCGGATCCTCCGTGAGCACGGCTTCGACCCGGCCGGGCCGGCGGTAGCGAACTTTTTCTTCGCCGAGGTGGGGGAGGACGCGCGACCGCTCTTCGAGCAGTTGTTGCGGGAGGGTGTGATCGTCCGTCCGCTCGCCGGGTTCGGCTCGCCGGGAGCGATTCGCGTCACGGTCGGCAGCCCCGAGGAGAACGTCGTCTTCGGAGACGCGCTCGGGCGCGTGCTCGCCAGCGTCGCTGGGTAGTGCACAACGTTCGAACGCTGAAGGGCGAGTCGCTTGCGGCCGCCGTGCGCGAGGGTGACCGGCGCGCGCTGGGCCGTGCGATCAGTCTCGTCGAGAATCGCGATCCCTCGGCCGAGGAGCTCGTCCGCGTGCTCTATCCCGATACAGGGCGGGCGTATGCGATCGGCGTGACCGGGCCGCCCGGCGTCGGGAAGTCGACGCTGATCAGCGCCCTCGTCCGGGAGGTGCGCGCGCAGGGCAAGACGGTCGGCGTGGTCTCGGTCGACCCCTCCAGCCCCTTCTCGCAGGGTGCCCTCCTGGGCGACCGGATCCGGCTGGCCGACCACTTTCTCGACCCGGGCGTCTTCATTCGCTCCATGGGCACGCGCGGGCACCTCGGGGGCGTCGCGGAGGCGACGCTCCAGGCCGTGCTCGTGCTCGACGCGAGCGGCAAGGATCTCGTCTTCGTCGAGACCGTGGGCACAGGGCAGAGCGAGGTGGAGGTGATCGGGATCGCGGACACCGTGGTGCTCGTGCTGATGCCCGGATCCGGCGACTCGATCCAGGCGCTGAAGGCGGGCATCATGGAGATCCCCGACGTGATCGCGATCAACAAGCTGGATCACCCCGCGGCGAAGACGATGCTGAACGAGGTGCGCTCGATTCTGTCACTCGACCACGAGAGCCTCTGGAAGCCTCCGATCGTGTTGACCGAGGCCGCGCGTGGTGAGAACGTCGACGTGCTCCTGGGGAAGATCGCCGACCACCGCGAGCACCTGCAGAGCGAGGGCTTGCTCGAGGAACGCCGGCGGAAGAATCTTGCAAACGAGGTCTTCGCCGTCGCCTCGAGCCGGGCGAAGTCGCATCTCGAGCGCAGCGTCGCGGGCGATCCAGAGCTCCGCAGACTTCTCGACGCGGTCGCGGAACGCAAGCTCGACCCTGTCAGCGCGGTCCGCGAGATCCTGGAGAAGGTGTTCAACCTTGCAGACGGGAACGGCGCCCACCCTCGCTGAGCTCCGGGAGGCCCGCCGGCGGATCGAGGGGGTGGCAAGCGTCACCCCGGCTTTCGGCTCGGAGACCCTCTCGCGGCTGACCGGGCGCGAGGTGCACCTGAAGGCCGAGAACCTGCAACGCACGGGCTCGTTCAAGATCCGCGGCGCCTTCTACAAGCTCTCCACCCTGAGCGACGCCGAGCGGCGGGCGGGCGTCGTTGCCGCCAGCGCCGGCAATCATGGTCAGGCCGTAGCGTGGGCCGCGCGGGAAGCCGGGATCGAGGCAACGGTGTTCATGCCCGAGGAGACGCCGATGGCCAAGGTCGAGGCGACGAGGAACTACGGCGCGCGAGTTGTGCTCGCGGGCGAGGGCTTCGACGAGGCGCTCGTGGGTGCCGGCGAGCTCGCGCAGGAGACCGGTGCGACCTTCATCCACGCATTCGAGGACGAGCGTGTGATTGCCGGCCAGGGGACACTGGGGCTCGAGCTGGGCGAGCAGCTGCCCGGGACTCAGACCGTGGTCGTGCCGGTCGGCGGTGGGGGGCTCGCGGCCGGCGTCGCCCTCGGCCTCGCGGCCACCGCGCCGGAAGCTCGGGTCGTCGGTGTACAGGCCGAGGCGTGCTCGCCTCTGGCGGGAAGCGCGGAGCACCGGTTCACGATCGCCGAGGGCATCGCCGTGAAGCGGCCCGGGGTGTTGACCTCGTCGATCCTGCAGGAGCTCGGCGTGGAGATCGTCACCGTCAGCGACGAGGAGATCAGCGAGGCGATGGTGCTTCTCCTCGAGCGGACTAAGCTCGTCGTCGAGGGCGCCGGAGCAGCGAGCGTGGCGGCGCTCCTGGCCGGGCGCGTGCGGGGCGACGGCCCCGCTGTCGCGATCCTCTCGGGCGGCAACATCGACGCCACGCTCCTGATCTCCGTGATCCGACACGGGCTCACGCTGGCGGGCCGCTATCTGGTTCTCCGCACCCGCCTGGCGGACCGGCCCGGCGAGCTGATCAAGCTGCTCTCGCTCGTCGCCGAGGAGCGCGCGAACGTCGTCTCGGTCGAGCATCATCGAGAAGGCATGGACGTGCCGGTCAGCGAGAGCGAGGTCGAGCTGACGCTCGCGATGCGGGATCAGGAGCACTGTGCGGCGCTGCTCGAGGCGCTCGAGAGCCGGGACTACGCCATGGAGCGCTTGCGGTAGCCGGCTCGCGCCCCCGGGTACTCGCTCTCGTGCTCGCGGGGGGTGAGGGAGGAAGGCTCGACGTTCTCACCGAGGAGAGGGCGAAGCCTGCAATTCCGTTCGGCGGCGTCTACCGCCTGATCGACTTCGTGCTCTCGAACTGTCTGCACAGCGGCCTCGCCGACGTCTGGGTGATTCAGCAATACCAGGCGCACTCGCTCACGGAGCACCTCGCCAACGGCCGGCCGTGGGATCTCGACCGCACCTTCGGCGGCCTCCGCGTGGTGCAGCCCTACCTGGGCCGGAGCGAGAGCGGCTGGTACCGCGGCAACGCCGACGCCATCTACCGCAACACGACCGAGATCGAGCTCTTCGCGCCCGACGTGCTGCTCGTCTTGAGCGCCGATCACGTCTACAAGCTCGACTACGCCAAGGTGATCTCCCGCCACCTCGAGCGCGGGGCAGAGGCCACGCTCGTCACGACCGAGGTTCCGCTCGAGGAGGCGAGCCGCTTCGGCACGGTCGAGGTGGACGGCGAGGGCCGCGTCACCGACTTCGCGTACAAACCGGACGAGCCGAAGAGCGGGCTGGTCACGACCGAGGTCTTCGTCTACGACGCCGCGCGCCTGCTCGAGACGCTCGAGGAGCTCGCAGCCGAGGGAGAGGGGGACGGGGAGGACGAGGAGTCCGGGCTCTCGGACTTCGGCGACGAGCTACTTCCGCAGCTGGTCGAGCGGGGAAAGACCTACGAGTACCGGCTCGACGGCTACTGGAAAGACGTCGGGACGGTGGAGGCGTACTGGGAAGCACACATGGAGCTGCTCGGCGGTGAGTCGCCCCTGCACCTCGAGGATCCCGAGTGGCCGATCCAGTCCTGGAGCGTCCAGCGCCCGCCGGCGCGGATCGAGGCCTCGGCGGAGATCGCCGACAGCCTGGTTTCGCCGGGCTCGGTCGTCCGGGGGCGCGTCGAACGCTCGGTCCTTGGGCGAGGCGTCGTCGTGGAGGAGGGCGCCGAGGTGAGGGAGTCGATCTTGCTCGAAGGCGTGGTGGTCGCGCGGAACGCCTCGGTCGAGCGGGCGGTCCTCGACGTCGAGGTCGAAGTGGGGGAGGGCGCTCGCGTCGGGGGCGGAGGCGAGATCACGCTCGTCGGACAGCACGCGCGGGTCGAGGCGGGCACCACGGTCGAGCCCGGCGCGCGCGTCGCACGCGGCGAGGCGTGAGCGCGGCTCGCGCCGCGCTCAAGCTTGAGCGCGATCGCTAATCAGCCATCCAGCCACCGCCTCGCGGCTGCGCTCGTCGAGCACGAGGCCCCAGTGATCAAGGCCCGGCAACGC
>Ga0183260_10003179_pt1 | contig 13275 bp, 13 predicted proteins | sample AntDrymUQ4972206_2_FD_129768 | JGI IMG/M metagenome (GOLD analysis project Ga0183260, IMG submission 129768) | Polar desert sand microbial communities from Dry Valleys, Antarctica - metaG UQ497 (22.06) (version 2) (version 2) | ecosystem: Environmental > Terrestrial > Soil > Desert | place... | reverse complement strand
CGTGCCAGACGTGGACGACGTGCAGTTCCGAGCCGGATCTCCGCGCGAGGTCCGAGGCCGCCTCGGTAGCCCGGATCGCATCCTCGGAACCGTCGGTCGCCAGCAGTATCTTCTCTGGGAATGGGCTCATCTGTTCTCCTCTCTATGGAAAACAGATTGTCTCACGACGGCACCCGATCACGAAACTGGCGGCGATAGAGATCGGCGTATAGTCTGTCTCTTTCCAGTAATTCCTCGTGCGTGCCACGCTCCGCGATGCGGCCGTCGCTGATGGCGAGTATCACATTCGCGTTCCTGATGGTGCTGAGGCGGTGGGCGATCACCACGCTCGTGCGTCCCTTCAAGAGCGTGGCGAGCGCCTCCTGGATGATCGCCTCCGTCCGGGTGTCTATGTTGCTCGTCGCCTCGTCCAGGATGAGGATGCGCGGGTCTGTCAGCACGGCGCGGGCGAACGACAAGAGCTGGCGCTGCCCCTGGCTCAAGGAACCGCCGCCCTCCCCGAGCACCGTGTCGTACCCTTCCGGCAGCGCGGCGATGAAACCGTGGGCGTCCACGGCGCGGGCCGCTGCCTCTACGTCCTCGCGGGACGCGTCGTCCCGACCGTAGCCGATGTTCTGCGCGATGGAGCCCGAGAACAGGAAAGGCTCTTGAAGAACGATCCCGATGTTCCTTCGCAGATCCTTGCGCTGGAATCCCCGCACGTCGCGGCTGTCTATGCGGACGGCTCCTTCCGTGGCATCGTAGAAACGTGGGATGAGGCTGGCGATGGTCGTCTTGCCCGCTCCCGTCGGGCCGACGAGCGCCACCGTCTGGCCGGGCTCCACCTCGAAGCTCACGTCGTGCAGGACGGGGCGTCCGAGTTCGTAGGCGAACGTTACATTCTCGAACGAAATGCGGCCTTCCAAGGCGCCAGCATTTTTGGCTTCCGGCGGGTCTTGGGGCTCGGGTTCCGTGTTCAGGATCTCGTAGATGCGCTCCGCGCCGGCCAGGGCCGACTGGGCCTGAGTGTAGACCTGGGAGACGAGTTGGATGGGCCTGAAGAACTGCTGCACGTAGATCAGGAACGCTGTCAGCACGCCCACCGAGAGAGAGCCTTCGAAGACCAGGTAGCCTCCGTAGCCGATCACCAGCGCCGTCGCCAGCGTGGACAGCACGTCTATGGCGGGGGAGAAGGCCGAGGTGATGGCGACCGCCTGAATATTCGCGTCCCGGTTGGCGGCGTTGCGCTCCCGGAAGCGGGCAATATTTCGCTCTGTCCGGTTGAAAGCCTGCGCCTCGCGCACCCCGACGATGTCCTCCTGCAATCCGGCCGTCACGTCCCCGACCGTCTCGCGCGTGAGCCGGAACGCCTTCCTGGCGCGCCGGGCGAAGAAGGCGGTAGTTAGAAGCATGCCCGGTATGATCGCGAAGCACGCCAGCGCCAGGTTCCATTGCAAGAAGAGCATCGCGACCAGGATGCCGGCAAGGCTGAAGATCGAACCTATAAGCTGCGTCAGCCCCTGCGAGAAAAGCTGGTTGAGGGTCTCCACGTCGTTGGTGACGCGGCTCATGAGATCCCCGATGGGCCGCCGGTCGAAGAAGCTCAGCGGCAGGTGCTGAATTCTGTCGAAGATGCGCTTCCGCATCGAGGCCAGCAGGCGCTGCGCGATGGAGCCTACTCCATAGACCTGACCGCGGGAGGCGAACGTCCCGAGCAGGTATATGCCGAGCAGGATCAGCATCGTGCGGGAGAGGCCGGTGGCGTCTCCACGCAGTATGTGCCGGTCTATGGCGCGTCCGATCAGCCACGGCCCGCCCGCCTGGGAGACCGCCCCAAGCACGACCAGCACGAACACCCAGGCCAGCGTTCTCCTGTACGGCGCCAGCTCCGAGACGAGGCGCCGCGCGGTCGTGCCACGGTCTTCGGCGCGCTCCTGGGAAGCGCTGGCTATGGACTGGATGCTTCTGATCTCAGTCCTCCCCTGACAGTTTCATCTTGTGGACCAACCAGTTCTTGCCGCCGGTGCGGAAGATCGCGTACCGGTCGTCGAGGCGATCCCCTTTGAACGCGACGATCACCATGTCCTCCCCGAATTCCTCGGCCTCGTACACGCCACTGTCCCAGATGCTCTTCTTCACCGCGCCGGGGACGCCCTCAACCGGCGTTTCATCCACGAGGGCGAGGTGGGAGAGGTCGTGGTCGTCCACGCGCATGGCGAGCCGGTTCTTCGCGGTGTCCTCCGGCATACCTTTCGGGACAGCCCACGAGACAAGAACGCCATCTCTTTCGAGGCGCAGGTCGAAATGATGGCTCCTGGCGTAGTGCTCCTGGATCACGAACCGCGGCATTCTGATTCGCCTATGCGGGCAAGAGCTTCAACGTCGTGGACAGTACCTCTTCACGCACCCTCCCCGCAGTTGGACCCGGCAACCTCTCCCCGTATTTGCTCCGTATAGCCTGGCTGATGGCCTCCACCGTCGAGTCGTCGGTCGCGTGAACTGCGCGCACCGGGATGCGGCGGTCGTCCACGTGCAGCGCGCCTTCCGGGTTCGCCGATATCTCACGGTGCCATCGGCCCTCCGAACCGCGTACCGAGCGTATGAACACCTGGCCGTCAACGACCACGACCCAGATGATCGTACGGTGCTCGGGAGCGTCATCTCCCCGCCGCGTCTCGATGTGGACCTCCTGTATTTCGTCGAGTAGACGAAGCGTTTCGGCGTCGAAGGATTCGTTTATGGCGTGACCCCTTTCGTTCCCTCTGGTGTACTGCCCGTGGCGATCGGCTCGGCCACGAGTTGAGAACCCAGGATCTCGTTGTAAAGTTCGCTGTCGCGCCTGAGTTGATCGTGGGTTCCCATCGCCGCGATGCTGCCATTGTCCACGACCAGTATCAGGTCGGCGTCGCGTACCGTGGATATTCTCTGGGCAATGACGAACACCGTCCTATGCTTTTCACGCATCAGGCGGTCGAGGGTCTCCTGGATGGCCGCCTCGGTCTCTGCGTCCACGGCCGAGGTGCTGTCGTCCAGGATCAGGAGCCTCGGGTCCACCAGGAGCGCACGCGCGATCGCGATCCGCTGCCGCTGCCCGCCGGAGAGCCCGACGCCCCCCGTTCCCCGATGACCGTCTGGTAGCCATCAGGGAGCCTGCCGACGAAATCCCCGGCCTGCGCGGCGTCGGCCGCCGCCCGCACCTCCTCGTCGGTCGCGTCCGGCTTTCCGAAGGCGATGTTGTCGCGCACCGAGCCGGAGAACAGGCGCGCCTCCTGGAGGACTATCCCGATCTGGGAGCGCAACGAAGAGAGTGTCACGTCCCGCACGTCGTGGCCGTCGAGCCTGGCCGCGCCGCCGCTCACGTCGTAGAAGCGGGGGAGAAGGTTAACGAGCGTGGACTTGCCCGAGCCCGTCGTGCCCAGGATCGCCACGGTCTGACCCGGCTCGGCGACGAAGTTGATGCCGTTCAGGATCTCGCGTTCGCTCCCCGGATACCGGAAGGAAACATCGTCGAACTCTACCCGGCAGTGGATGGGGGGAAGAGGGTAGGCGTCGGGTTTGTCCGTGACCTCGAGTGGGGCGTCGAGAATTTCGAAGACCCGCGTGGCCGACGCCCCGGCACGCGAGATGCTCGCCGAGAGGAAACCTATGGTCAGGATCGGGAAGAGCATAAACCCGAGCAGCGTATTGAAGGCCACAAGCTCCCCGATGGAGAGACGGTCATTTATTATCTGCCAGCCGCCGAACCAGATGATGGCGAGCGTGCCCAGGTTGGCGAACAGGAACACGAAAGGGAAGTTGTTGGAGAAGACCCGCGTCGTCTGGAGGTTGCGGGAGAGAAGATCGTCGTTCACTGCGCCGTAGCGGGCGGTCTCGTAGTCCTCGCGGGCGAACGCCCGGATCACACGCACCCCTGAGAGGTCTTCCTGCAACACGCTGTTGAGCTGCCCTAGCGTCTGCTGGACTTCCCGGAAGAGTGGCCGGATGAGCCGCACGAAGCGGATGAGGAGGAGTGCGATCAGGGGCACCACCGCCATCGCCACGAGCGCGAGTTGCGGGTCGAGGTAGAAGAGCAGCGCGGCCGCGCCGATGAGCATGACAACCGCGTTGGCGAGCTGGACTACGCCGGAGCCCGCGAAGCTCCGGATTTGCTCCACGTCGTTGGTGATGCGCTGGACGAGCTGGCCGGTCTGCACCCTGTCGTAGTAGCTGAAAGACAGCCGCTCTATCCGCTCGAAGAGCGCGTCCCGCAGGTCGTAGGCGACGCCCTGCGAAGTCCTCTCGGCCAGGTATCCTTGCAAGAACGTGAACAGCCCCCGCACCAGCGCCACGCCGACGAGCCCACCAACGACGAGGAACAGCACATCCGGCTTCCGGGGGGCTATGCCGTCGTCTATGGCACGCCCGACCAGGAGCGGGGCGAGCAGGTTCGCCCCCGAGACCAGCATGAGGGCCAGGGCGGCCCCGATGCTCTCTCGCCTGTAGGAGCGCAGGAAGGAGAGCGCCCTCCGCAGCGCCCCGGTGGTTGCTGGCTCTTCCCGCTCGGCCAAGCTACGCCCGGGCGCCGATCCGGGTGGCGCGGCGGTTCATCGACGGCTACCTTTCCTTATGCCGGGCTGCTGCGGGCGTGGGTACCGTGGCGGCCCTCGACGGGGAGACCGGCCTGCATCCAGTCCTGTTTTCCTCCGACGTAGTGCAACACGTTCTCGTAGCCCATCTTCTCTAGCTCTCTGGCTTCTTCCTTGGAGGTCGCGCAGTCCAGGCTCATGCAGTACACGACGACCTCGGCTTGCCTGTCCGGGAGCATCGTCTCGGCCTTGTCCACGAGCTCGTACGGCAGGTTGACCGCTCCCGGCAGGTGGCTGCTCTCGTAATGCTGCGGGGAAAGCGCGTCCACGAGCATGAAATCGTCCCCGCGATCCATCTTCTCCTTTAGCTCTTCCCGCGTGATGTCTCTCCCCACGCCCCTGCTCCTTTCCGGCGGTCACGGCCTTCTGTAAGTGTAGCGTGCCACGGCGCATCATTGCGAGGATGCACGTTCTTCTCTTTCCTTCGCGACCGCCTCGCGTACGGCGGGGACGACCTCGCCCGCGAACGTCTCCACATGCCGCTGTTGTTCTTCGACGCCGCCGGACGGCCAGAAGACGAAGGTGTCCACCCCGAGGTCGAGCGCCAGGTGCGAGAGTTGCTCCACCCACAGGGAGACGGGGCCTTCGAGGAGCCCTTCTCCGAGAGGACCGATGCTGCCGGACACGTTCAGGGCGCGGCGAATCTCCGCAGGTACGCGTCCAGCGCCGGATGCCGCGTCGTCTATCCGATTCTGCATCTTGCCCAGTCGCTCCAGGGTCAGGTAGCCGAGGGAAGGGAGCCAGCCGTCGGCAAGCCTGCCGGTGAGGCCGAGCATCTTGGGTCCGTAGGCCCCGATCCAGATCCCGATGTCGTGCGCCGGACGCGGGCCGGGACGCATCCCGCGCAGGGCGTAGAACTCGCCCTCGAAGCGGGCCGAACGCTCCTCGCTCCAGACGAGACGCATGACCCGGATGGCTTCCTCGGTGGCCTGGACGGCGTCGCGGGGGCTGCGGCGGGGTCCGTCCATCGCCACGATGGCGTCCCAGAAAGCGCCGGCGCCGAGTCCGATCTCAACCCTGCCACCGGAGAGCACGTCGAGGCTGGCGGCTGCTTTGGCGAGCATGGCCGGTGGTCTGAGCGGCAGGTTCGCCACGTCGGGGAAGAAGCGGATGCTCTCGGTCTGGGGGACGAGCGTAGAGATCAGGGTCCACGTATCCAGGAAGCGGCGCTGATATGGATGATCCTGTATTCCGGCGAGATCCAGGCCCGCCCGGTCCGCCGCCCGCACGATGCGCGACACCCGATCCAGGGGTTCCGCCAGCGGCTCGACGCTAACGCCAAACTCCAGTTGCCTGCCGTAGTCACCCATCTTCTATACCGCCACGGCCGCCAGCGCGTCCAGCCCACCTGACGGACCGGCTATCTCTTGCCAGCTCGCCCCCGAGTCCCGGCTGTGGAGTATGCTCCCGTCGCCCAGTCCGGCGTAGAGGGCGCCGGATGTTTCGGGATCCGCCGCAAGGGCGTAGGGGAACTCGTCCAGGTCTTCGAGAACCGGCTCCCACCGGCCGCCGTCTCTGCGGCGGTAGATCGCCGCACCAGACGAACCGGAGCCGTGCGCCTGCATCGGCCCCGGAGCCGCGGAGACGTATACCAGATCCGGATCCTCCACATCCACGGCCAGCCCCCAGACGTAGCGGAGCGCGAAGCCCGAGTCGGCCGCTGCCCAGGTATCGCCCGTATCTCCGCTCTCGGCGAAACCGCCTCCACCGGCCTCGTAGAAGGTCTCTGGGGAGGCGGGATGGGTAGCAAGGGAATGGCAGTCTGCGTAGGCTCCCGGCCGCTGGTCTTCCCAGGATTCACCGCCGTCCTGGCTGCGGAGTATCCCGCCGAGCTCTATGCCCACGACGATGAGTGCGGGATCTTGATGGGAGAGGGCGATCGACCGCACGTGCGAGGTCCACGGCCGGGGAGGGAAGCTCCACGTCGGGGCCGAGGGCAATTCCTTCATGGTCTCAAGTTCCCGCCAGGATTCGCCGCCGTCCCGGCTGACGAAGAGACTGCTCGGCTCCGTCCCCGTGTAGACGGCGCCATCTACTGGTGAGACCGCGACCGCCGTGACCCTGGAATGGGCGATCCTCGATAGCCGGTCCCAACTCCGTCCGCCGTCGAGGCTCTTGAACAGCCCGCTGTCCGTCGTCCCGGCGTAGACGGTGTCGGGATCTTGCGGATCAATGGCCAGGCAACGGGCTCCCTCTTGTTCGAGAGCTTGGTTGGTCTGTCTGTTCTCGATTATCGTGACGGCTTCCGGTCCCGCAGCATACAGTCGGATCATCTCAAAACCTCCTCATGAGTCACTTCGAGAGATGCTTCCACGCTCATCCGGCTCTTCCCACGGTTCCTCTATACCCTGGTTGGCTGTTTGCTTGGAGCCCGGCAGGCCAAACGACGCGAACAGAGCGATCATGATAGAGAAGGCCAGGAGCAGGAAGGCATCCGAAAACGGCGCCACGTCCGTTAGATAGAAGGGGTTGAGCGCGGCGGCTTCCGCATTCTGCCTGATCGCCAGGAACGTCGCCCCGATCGCCGGGCCGAAGCCGCCGCCGAGGAAGAAGAGCATCTGGTAGATGCCGAGGCCTACCCCGCTCTCAGAGCGTGGAAGCGAGTTCGCCGCCGCGTTGGCGTTGGGGGAGTTGATCGCGGCGAAGCCGAGACCCTGGCCCGCGAGACCGGCCGCGACCAGCACAGGAACGTTACCGGCCGCCACGGTCGAAAGAAAGAGCGTCGAGATCAGGACGATGATCAATCCCGTACGGACGAGGAGCCGCGACCCGAAGCGGTCGGAGAGCCGTCCCGCCACCGGAGAGAGCACCGCGACCAGAACTGCCCCAGGCGCCAGCACGAGCCCGATGCCTGCCGCGGAGAGGCCGTTGACCTCGGAGAGCATGAGCGGGGCGAGTATGAGGCTGCCGAGGTTGGTGAACATGAAGAAGAACCCGACGCCCGCCGTCGCCAGGAAAGCCCGGTTGCGGAACATCCGCGGCGACACGAACGGCTCGGGGACGCCCCTGATGCGCGCCACGAAGATGGTCACGGCCACGAGCGACAGAATGAAGCTACCCCATGAAAGTGGAGACTCGAAGCCTGCTGCCTGTCCTTCAGTCACCCCGAAGAGCGCCAGCCCCGCCGAGAGCGCCAGCGCAAGCCCGCTGGGAACGTCGAAGTGACGGATCGCCTCCCCCAGACTGGACGGAGCGCCGACTACCTCGGACGCGCCAGGAAGTGCCCGCAGCGCGGCGGGCGCCAGGGCGAGAGACATGACGAGGGTGAAGTAGAAGAGGGCGTGCCACCCGGTCAGGCCCGCGATGACGCCACCCAGGACCGGGCCAACCGCCGCCCCGGCCCCGACGCTCGAAGAGAGCAGTCCCAGGGCGGCGCCCCGCTCGCCGGGGGGCATGGCCTTCGCCACCGAGGCGAAGCCGAGGGCCGGTATCGCGGAGGCGCCCGCCGCCTGCACGATTCTCCCCGCCACGAGCACGGGCAGGGTGGGGGCGAGCGCGCACACCAGTGATCCCGCCGCGAGCACGAGAAGCCCCGTCGAGAACACGAGCCTCAGGCTGTACAGGTCGGCGATTCGCCCGTACAGCGGGATGCCGATGGCGAAGATCAGGAGGTACCCCGTTATGACCCATCCCGTCTGGCCCTGGCTCGCGCCGAAGTCTTCCCTGATATCAGGCACAACTACGTTCGTGAACGTCTGGTTGAGCACGGAGATCAGGATCGCCGAGACCACGACGATCAGAAGCAGCCGCGTGCTCACGCTCTTTTTTGCCGTCAAGCCGCGCTCTTCGCCGGGACACGCTCTGTCGGAAAGGCGAATGGCACCGCCAGATCCACGACGAGTCCCCCGAGCTGGTCGAGACGCGCACCGTATCTCTCGTCGTTGACGTTTCCATCGTCGTCGGTTTTCTGCCACGCTCTCGGGATAGCCACCATCAGCGGTACGACCACGCCGCGCAAGGCATGAACCGTGTCCACCATCGCGCGGTTGGCGTTGGAGGCAGCCTGTTCGCCGCCGGCCGTGGAGATCAGGCCGACGACCCGTTCGTGCAGGTATGGACGATCATCCCGCGCGAGGAACTGCGCGAAATCAAGGGCGTTCTTGGTGACGCCCGCCAGCGTGCCGTGATAGGCCGCCGTGCTGACGATCAGGGCGTCTGACCGGCGCATGGCCTCCACGAATTCTCGTACCTCGGGGCCGTAATCGTCCAACGCACGGCCTGGTTCGTACATCGGCAGGGCGATCTCCCGGAGATCCAGAATCTCCGTCTCCGCGCCGGATTTTTCCGCGGCACTGAGCGCCCGCCGGAGTGCGGCTAGGCTCGAGGATCCCTCCCTGAGCGTCCCGCCAATGCCCACTACTCTCAAACGTCTGTCTTCCATTGTTTTCATCCCTCCGAAATATGATCTGAAAAATATTCGCTACCCGGTAGTGACGCCGGGGTCCAGGTTACCGCGCATCTTCGCCAGGAGATGGTGAAGTGTCTCCCGATCCGCGGTATTGAGGCTGGCCAACGTCCTCTCCTCGGCTTCCTGCCAGAGCCTGGCCACGGGTTCCTGGAGGGCACGTCCTTTGTCGGTGAGGTACACCACCGAGCTTCGTGCGTCCTCGGGGTTCTGGCGCCGCTCCACGAGCCCGCACTTCTCCAGGCGACGGAGCATCTTGGTAACGGTGGGGGGCTCGACGTTCAGACGGGCGGCGAGCTCGCCGCCGCGGAGTCCGTCCGTCTCCCACAGCTCAGCGAGAACCATCTCCTGCCCGACGTGCAGCCCGATCTCAGCGAGACACCGCGCCACGTTGCCCCGGTGCGCCTTGCAGACCTTCGCCAGCGCGAAGCCGGTCGTGTCGCGGATGGAGGGGGCCTGGATCACACGCCTCCCATGGTCTTCTCGCTGCTACCTTCGTTCGCCGTCAGCCGCTCGTAGTTGAGCCGGAAGAGATCCAAAGCCCCCTCCACATCTCCTTCACCCCGGATTGGATAGCTCACCCACCCGGTCTGGGGCAGCACGTGATGTAGCCGCGCCCTGCCGGATTCCACAAGCTCCTCGCGCACCCTCACGGGGAACGGAAGATCCGCCAGCCGGTCGCCGTGCAAATGTCCGATCTCATGCCCCCTCACCCGAAACTCGACCCCGCCGTACCGGTGCGGACGGACCTCCACACCCGACCATCCCACGACCTCGCGCTCTATCTCGTCCCTGATACTCGCCATCTTCAACCCCCGATCCACTGGATATTATTTAGCCGGCTAAATAATTGTACCATGCGGGTGCTTGCCGTCAAGCCGGACGGCCGTGTGGAAACTGCCGCTCTCATGCGCTTGGACCCTCCTTTGTGGCTTGCCTGATCCGTCTTCATGGTGGCGCGTCGCGGACTATTTCGCATCGTGCGGGGGTACGGTTTCCCGTCCGTACTTTCGTACAGGTCGGGGCCGCGTCCTCGGCGCAAGATGCGTGGTGGCGGTTCCCCTGGATCTCTAGTTCAGGACGACGAGCAGGGTGGAGACCGTGACGACGGAGATGGTGGTGGAGACGAGGATGGCTCCTGAGACGCGCTCGACGTAGGTATCGTACTGGCGGGCGACGATGAACACGTTGGCGGCCACGGGGAGGGCGGCGGCCAGGGTCGCGGCGGTGGCCCAGAGGGGCTCAACCTCGAAGATGAAGGTGGTGGCGAGCCAGATCACGGCGGGGTGGACGAACAGTTTGAAGATGGTCATGTAGGAGATCTCTCCGACGCCGGTGGAGATGGACCGTCCCACGAGCGTTGCGCCGAGGGCGAACAGGGCGCAGGGGCCGGCGGCGTCGGAGAGCAGGCTGGTGAAGTTCCCGATGGGTGTCGGTAGTCCGAGGCCCGCCGCCGAAATCAGGGCGCCGGCGAAGATGGCGATGATGATGGGGTTGCGGGCCAGCGATCCGGTGACCGAGCCGATCAGACGCGGCCACCCGCCGCCGGACCCTTTGCCGGCCTCGATGAGCACCATCGTCAGGGGTATCAGCACCGTGGCCTCCACGGTCAGCCCGATCACCACGGGTATCGCCGCCCGGTCCCCGAGGGCTGCGGAGATCAGGGGCAGCCCCATGTAGCCCGTGTTCCCGAGCACCGCCGCCGCGCCCAGCAGCGCCGCCTCGCCGGTGCGGATCTCGAACACGAACCCACCCAGGACCGCCGCCACCGCAAAGACCACGAGCCCCGCCCCCAGATAGGCCGCGATGAAAGATCCATCGAACACCTCGGCCACCGGAGAAGTCGCCATCAGCCGGAACAGAAAAGCCGGCAGGGCGAAGTAGAAGACGAAAGCGTTGACGCCCGCGATGCTCGCCTCGCTCAAAACCCCGAAGCGTCCGGCGCCGTAGCCGCAGAAGATCAGGGCGAAAAAAGGGAGGACCGTGTCGAATATGGTCTGCAAGACCCGGCAATCATACATGCCCGCTTCGAATGTATCGTTGACATCACTCTCCAGGCTCGCCGATCAGAAATGCCCTTGCTACGATAGGGATGTGGAAACAGTCAGCAGCTTCTACGGACCCTGGTTGGGCCTGATGTTCTGGATCGGATTGCTATGCTTGCTGCTCGGGACGCCAGCCTTGTTCCTGTTCGAGCGGAGATCGTTTCTGCGGTGGTTGGTGGGAAGGATCGACCTCTTTGGCTTGGCCCTGGTGCTTCTCTCCGTCGCTCTTAGGATAATCATCCGTGTTCTGGAGGAAATGTTCACAAACCTGCCAGGTGCGTAGCACGGTCTCAGAATTCGCCAGTGAGACACCGCCGGACCAGGGTGACGAAAAGCGAGGGGACGAAGGGGCGGGTCAGGCAGCGGCCTCGACGCGATTGCGGCCCTGGGTTTTGGCTCTGTAAAGTGCCTCGTCGGCCCGCTTGATGAGCGTCTGTTCGGTATCACCCGGTACAAAACTGGCGATACCGAAGCTCGCCGTTACCCCGGGAGTAGAATCTATCTCGTGGTGGGCTATGCTCCCTCTGAGCCGCTCGGCCAGCCAGTGCGATTGAAGAAGGTCGGTCTCCGGGGTCACGATGATGAACTCCTCACCGCCCCAGCGACCCAGACGGTCGCTCACGCGGAGCAGGGGATCAATGGCCCGCACGATCTCCCGCAGGACCGCATCTCCGCGGTCATGCCCGTACGAGTCGTTGATGTGCTTGAAGTTGTCCAGGTCGAAGAGGATCACGCACAGAGGACGGCCGTAGCGCTGGGCTTTCTCCATCTCCTCCCGTAGATCGGTGCAAAACCGCCGGCGGTTGGCGACGCCGGTCAACTGGTCCGTGTGGGCCAGCTGGCGCATGGTCTCTGTCGCGATCCGCTGCTGCAGCATCTCGTCCTTGACGTAGGACGATGCGTAGGAGAAGGCGATGATCGCCGCCATGAACCCGTTCATTCTCACAACCCAGGAGATCTCCTCTATGTTCAGGCCGGCCGGGATCTCCAACACGACCTTGGTAAGGACGAAGACGAGGCTCGTCCCGAAGAGCGCCAGGGAGATCCGCAGCGCGGCGCTCCTGTCGAACACGTGGGTGGCCACAACGTAGAGCGCCGTCAACGTAAGGAAGGAGATCTCTGTCACGTTGGTCCGCGCGCCGGATAGATCTTCGCTGACGTAGAGCGCATGGGCCTGGTGTATCAGGGCAAACCCGGCTCCTCCCACAAAGGCCATGCGTTCGATCACCAGTACGGGCACGGTCCTCCGCCACAGTGCCCAGATGCAGCCCAGGGAAAAGAGCGCGAACAAAGGAAAAGTTACCATCATCGAAGGGTCCGTGAGCCCGGAATTGGCCCACAGCAAGACCACGGCGAGACCTCCGCCAGCCAGGGCGGCCATGTAGACCCTTCGCTTTACATTGTTCAGCGAATCCTTGTTCATCGAGGTCAGCCCAAGGTTCCTCTATTTGACTTTTCGCCGACTTATCTCTCCGGTGGAGAACTACGGGTTCGGGGTCGCAACGGATCACCCGACCGTACTGGTATTGCCCCCTGCGACCAGTTTCGGACAGGGGCGGCATGAGGAAAATCATCCGAATTCGTCCGGGGGGCGCCGCGCACGTCGTCCGTCACGGAGGTTCTAGGACGTAACCCGGATTCCCGCGTCCGCAACGATTTCTCCGACAACCGCCGCTGTATCGCCGCGTTTCTCCAACGCTTCGACCAGGCGTCGGGCTCCATCCTCCGGCGCCGCCACCAGCAACCCGCCGCTGGTCTGCGGGTCGTAGAGCGGCAAGAGATCATCCTCGCCAACGCCGTCGGGGAACACGCGGCCGGTGAGGTACTCCCGGTTGTTCTTCAGGCCGCCGGGGTACACGCCGTCGTTTGCCAGGGGCACGGCCCGCTCCCACACCGGAACATTGCTCCGGCGCACCACCGCCCCGACCCCGCTCGCCTCCAGCATCTCGGAGAGGTGCCCGAGGAAGCCGTAACCCGTCACGTCGGTAGCGGCCGACGGAACTACCTCCCGCATAGCGTCTCGTGCGCCCCGGTTCAGGCGCGCCGCCGTCTCGACTGCGTCCTCGATCTCGGTTTCCGAGAGGAGGTCTCGCTTGAGGGCCGTCGTCAGGATGCCGAGGCCGAGCGGTTTGGTGAGTACCAACCGGTCGCCGACCTTCGCCCCGGCGTTCCGAACCACCAGATCTTTCTCCACGAAGCCCGTCACGGAGAGGCCGTACTT
>Ga0183260_10003178_pt1 | contig 13277 bp, 11 predicted proteins | sample AntDrymUQ4972206_2_FD_129768 | JGI IMG/M metagenome (GOLD analysis project Ga0183260, IMG submission 129768) | Polar desert sand microbial communities from Dry Valleys, Antarctica - metaG UQ497 (22.06) (version 2) (version 2) | ecosystem: Environmental > Terrestrial > Soil > Desert | place... | reverse complement strand
TCGAACTGGCCGCGCTTGGCGGCCTGCGCGCTGACGATGTTGGGCGCGTCGGCGGCGGCGACCATGCGCTTGCCGGACTTGGGGCCGAGCGGGTGGTACATCACTTCCCACTCGAACTTGCCGGCGATCTGCTGGTCCAGCGCAGCGCCGGGGCTGCCCTTGGGCGCAACGGCGACGTTGCCGTTGGCAAAGTCGACGCCCTTGGGCCAGCCGCCCTTGTCGTCCATCGGCGTCGCGATCTCGGTGCGCAGCATCGCGTCGTACCACACTTGCAGCGCCTCGCGGGCGGGCGGCTCGTCGATGAGCGTCTTCTTGAGGTCCTTGGAGATCACCTCGCCGCCCCACCCCCAGACGTAGGGCGCCCAGACGAAGATCTGGCGATCGGTGCCCAGGCCGTAGATGCTCTCCGACGGGCGGGCGAGCTTGCTGACCGTCTCGAGTAGCTGCGGATACGTCGTCTTGTCGGTGGGAAGCGCCAGCGAGCGCTGCTTGAACATGGTCTTGTTCATCGCCAGCGCGTGGACCACGAACTGGAAGGGCAGGCCGTATTGCTTGCCCTCGGACATGATGGTCGACGGCGTATAGACCAGGTCGTCCAACTTGACCTTGAGCGACTTGAGGAGAGGAGCAATGTCCTTCATGTCGCCGTTGCGGGCGAGGAGCAGCGGCAGGTCGCCGCCGGCGAGCATGGTGTCAGCGAGCGTCCCGGCGGCTGAGTTGGCGAGGGCGATCTGCTTGGAGTCGCCCGTGGCGTTGACCACGTCCACCTTGATCTTGGGGTTCTCGGCGGTGAACTTGGGGAACGCTTGCTTGATGTATTCGGCGCGGGCGCCGCTGTTCCAGTCGGTCATGTAGGAGACGGTGATGTCCTTGGCCTCCTGCGTGCCTCCACCCTCGCTCTGCCCGCCACACGCGGCGAGCGCGAGGACGGCGCCGAGCGCGCTCCCGCCGCCGAGGATGCGCCGTCGCGCATGCCGGCCGGGTGCCGGTGGGGCGCTCGTCGTCGATGTACTGCGGTGCGCTGCGGTTTGGCTCATCTCTCGTCCTTCCTGGTCTCGTTGCGTACGGCAAACAGCTCGGCGTCCTTCAGCCGGATATCAAGCGATATCCAGCACCCGGCCAAGTGGGCGATAGACGCCTGCGCGCCCCAGCGCGGGCGCCCGGCGGTGGTGTCTTGGTGGATCGGCTCGGCGTCCTCGGGCGTGAAGCCCGGCACCGGCAGACCGGCCTCGTCCAGCAGCCCCACGCGGCACGCGCCGCGCGCGGCGTCGACGTTGACCGTCAGGTGGTCATGCTCGACGAGCAGCGGACGGGTGCGCACGCGCCCCTCGCCGCCGGCGCGCAGCCCGGCAAAGCCATCCACGCGCAGCGTGGCGAGTGACAAGCCGGGCGGACGGGTCTGGTCCGGCGGGATGCGTCGCACGGGGGCCGGGCGGTGTACGTCCTCGGTAGACGTGTAATAAAGGAAGAGACGATCGCCGACACGCACTGGCGGCGACGGGAAGACCGCCAACATCCCGCTGTCCCAGGCGTCGCCCTCGCCGCGGGGCAGGATGCGGCGCGCCTCCGGCGGGCGCGCCCATTCCTCGCCGTCACGCGAGTGGGCCAGGTCGATGTCCTGCGACCAGTCGTCCAGCGCGTGCAGGACGCGCACGAAGCTGAGGTAGAGGTCGCCGTAGACGAAGCCAGCGTTCTGGTAGACCTGGTCCTCCGGCCGGTCGTGCTCGTCGATGGGCAGGATCGGCACCGTTGGCGACCACGACGCGAAGTCCGGGCTCCAGCTCGTATGGCGCAGCCGGATGCGCAGCTGGCGCCGCTCGTCGTAGTAGATGCGCTTGCAGAACAGGCGGTAGCCGCGGCGCAGCGTATCCAGCATCCACGAGTTGGTGTCGCCGTAGTCGTCGTGGTAGAGCACCAGCCGCTCGCGCGTCGGCCAGTGGATGCCGTCCGGCGAGACTGAGGTGTACAGCCCGCTGGGGAACGGCGTGTCCTTCGGACCGTTCAGGCGGCGCCCGGTCTCGAGGTCGCGTCCTCGGTTGTAGCGCCAGATGCTCATCTTGAACCGCGCTTGCGGGTCGGGGTCGAGCGGGTCACGGCCGATGCACAGCGCGTCCATCTCGTGCTCGCCCGCGAACGCGCCGGACTGCGTGTAGCCGACTACGCAGATGTTGGTCTCCCGGTGCTCGCGGAAGGGATAGACGCCGAGCGGCGGCGTCTCCCAGCGCAGCCCATCGCGTGAGCGCGCCTGACACACCAGCCGGCTCTCGGAGTCGCTGCCCGGGTCCTTCGGGCCGGCCTGATACCAGAGAATGAAGTCACCCGTCTCGGGGTCGCGCTCGTAGCCGCCGTGCGCGCCGCGGATGATCAGGTTCTCGTCCCACGGGTTCCTGAAGACGTGGATCGGGTTGTCCGGGTGCTTCTCGAACTGGTGGAACACCCGGCGCACGCCGTCCGCGGCGCGGACGTGATGGTCGTCGACGAAGAGAGCGACGCTCACCGTGCCGGCAGGACCTCGAAGGCGTAGAGGCGGGCGGCGCGGAGGCGAAAACGGAAGCGGACGGCGGCGCCTTCGGGCAGGCGCAGGTCACTTTCGCCGCCCCACGTGACGGTGTGCGAGAGGCGGTCGCCCGAGATTGAGTCGCAGTCCTCGAGGCTCCGGCCGGGAACAACCTGCTCGGTCTTCTTCTTGCCCACCTAGTTGGTGATCGCCACCACCTCGACGCGCACCTCGCCGCTGAGTGGCGTCTTGAGGTTGAGTCTCAGCTGCCGGCCCTGCACCGAGAGCGGCGTGGTGGCAAACTGCCCCTCGCTCGCCGCCTCGACGCACACCAGGCGCTCGCGCTGCCACAGGGCGTAGCGTGGCCGGCCGCGGTCGCCTCGGTCCGCCCAGCGCGGGTACTTGTGGGGATACGTGCTGGCGAAGTACGGCAGGCCCAGCCCGCCGCCCGGAAGCAGCACCGGTCCGCCGTGGGTCGCCAGCCAGCCGTCGTCCAGGGTCTCGGAGTCGCCGGTCAGCACGGGGCCGCCTGGCACGCGGAACCAGTGGATGCTGTCCGGGCTCGAATACAGGTCGATGCGACCGTTGTCCTGAGCGTGCGAGTAGACGGTGGGGAAGAGGAGGTGCTGGTCGAGCGTCCCCGGATAGATGGACTTGGCGTTGGTGTACAGGTCGTCCGACGGCGCGCGGTCCAGCTCGGGCCAGACGACCATCTCGGGCTGGGGGAACGGGCCGAAGGTGTCTGACTCGCTGCGGCCGATGGCGCGCCGGCCGTACATCCAGTTCACGCGCGTGAAGAGGACGTACTTCTTGAGCAGTGTGTCGTAGTACATGGTGTTCGGGTTGTCCGCCATGTGCACCACGAACGGCTCTTCGTTCAGCTTCCACGAGATGCCGTCGGGCGAGGTGGCGCCGAACAGCGCGTCGGTCCCACCCACCAGGTCGATGCCGCCCCGCACGCGGATCAGTGGGTCGACGTCGTGCGGACGCTGGCGGACATAACTCTCGTACAGCGCGCGCCGGTAGCGCTTGTCGCGCTTGCCCAGCTCGCTCCAGAAGACCATCTTGTAGCGCTCGCTGGGCGGCGCGGATGGATCGACGAACACGCCCGGGCCGTGGACGCCCGTGCGCGCGAAGAATCGCTCGTTGCGGTCCTCGTTCGGGTCTTCTCCCGGCAGGCGGGGGCGTGTCCAGTGAAAGCCGTCCTCGGACTCGCTGTAGTTGGCGCCGTTCCACGAGCGATAGCGGCCGCCGTCGTAGAGCACCGTGGCGCCCACCGGGCCATCGATTGGATCGGACTTGATGGCCGGCTCGGCAACGATGCGTATGCCGTGCGGCACGTCCGTCCCCCGGTACCACACCGGCCGCAGCTCGGTGTTGCGGCCGTTCTTTGGGTCGGTGTAGTGGATGTGCGCGCCGCTGGCGTCGTGGTAGGTGGGCGTGCCGGCCTCAACGAAGCGCCAGTCCGAGAAGAGGTGCGGCCCCGCGTGCAGGACGTACGGACCGGCGGCGGTGAGAAGTGCCGCGGTTTGGTAGCCACGCGGCGATGCCGGCGAAGCGGGCTGGGGAGCGCCGTTTGTGGCAGCGGGGAGGCGGGGCGGCGCGATAGCCATGTGCGGCGCGGAGTATAGTGGTTGCGCGATAATCGCACCACTAGTGCGGATAGCGCACGTAGTGGTATGCTGTTGGGCCGAGACGCCGCGCCACACCATGAGTCAGCCCAGCAGCAACGGAGCCACGGGGCGGAACGGAAGCAGTACGGCCACCTTGGCGGCGGGGAGCGGGGGAGCCGCGAGCCCTTTGCAGACGGTGGACCGGGCGTTGCAGGTGCTGGACCTGTTTGGACCGGCCCGGCCGGAGATCAGCGCGGCGGACGTGGCGCGTGAGCTAGGGATAGACCGCAGTATCGCGTCGCGGCTGCTGGGGGCGCTGGCGGCGCGGGAGTACGTGGCGCAGGACGACGCGACGGGGCGCTTCCGGCTGGGGATCCGCGTGCTGGACCTGGGGACGCTGTATCTCCAGAACGACCGATTGGCGGCCGCCGCGATGCCTGAGCTGCACGGGCTGGCGACGCAGACCGGGGGGATCGCCAACTTGTTTGTGCTGCATGATGGGCAGGCGGTACGGCTGGCGGCGTACCCGGCGCGGCCGATGACGGCGGTGCGCGTGCCGGCGCACTGCACGGCGGCGGGGAAGGTGCTGCTCGCGGCGCTGAACGAGGCGGAAGTGGGGGGAATCGTGACGCGGTGGGGGCTGGTCCAGCGTACGCCGCGGAGCATTGCCCAGCCGTCCGCCCTGTGGCGCTGCCTTGCCGGCGTGCGGGCCTCGGGCTACGCCACCGAGCTGGAGGAGACCAATCTCGGCCGGGGCTGTTTCGCCGCGCCGGTGCGCGACGCCACCGGGCGGACGGTGGGGGCGATCAGTTTCAGCTTGCTGGCCAGCCAGATCACCCCTGCGCGGACGCCGGGGCTGGTCGACGCGGTGCGTGAGGCTGCGCTGCGCGTCTCCGAAAGTCTGGGTATTCAGCCGCTGCCCCACCGCCGCGCGAATGAGCTGGGCGTGGCGAGCGCGGCGAGCGCCGCGGTGCCCGCGACGGCAGTGGGCACCGCGAGCCTCGAGCCGGTCGCGGTCTAGGAGTGGTGGCACCCAGCGCGCTGGCAACCGGCCGCGCGATCGTCGAGGCGGCGCGCGAACGCCGCGTGGGCGCGCCCGTGTACCTCCGCTACGCGGCCGAGATTGCCCCCACGGACGACGTCGTCGAGGCAGCCGCCGCCGCGGCCGGGTACGCCGCGCAGGTGCTGGGCCCAGCGCTCGACATCTACGCCGTCGCCGCGGTCGCGGCCGTATCGACCGCCACGGGCCGCGACGCGGGTACCGACAGGGATCGTCGGGGCCAACTGGTCCACCTTGCGGTGACTGTGCGCCACGGCGACGGGTCGGTCGCCCTGCTGGGGATTGGCCGGCGGCCGATCGACGCCAAGCCGGTGTCGCCCAGCGTGCTTCTGGTGGGAGACCGCGGCGTCGTCGAGGGTTGTCACCCGCCGATGCTTCCCGGAACGCCGGCGGCGCACGCCGATCCCACCTTGGGCGGCCCGTCGTCGCCGGAGGCATCCGCGCCGCTCGCGGATGCGATCCGGCGCTCGCTGCGCAGCGGCCGCCCGTCTCCAATCCAACGCGATGGATAGCCCGCCAGCGCCGGGAGGATTGGGAACCGTCTACCGCATCGCACTGCTCAGCAACGCGATGCACCAGGACAGCTACGCCCGGGCCTTCGCCCGCCATCCCCGGCTACGGATCGCCGCCGTGATCGACGAGCCAGGCCAGGAGCGCTACGTCGCCGAGCGCAACCGCGCCATGGCGGCCCAGCACGGCGTGCCATACGTTGAGACGCTCGACGCGCTCGGCGATCCGGAGATTGACGTCGTCAGCGTCGGCGCGCAAATCGAGCGCCGCGCGCGGCTTGCCATCGCCGCCGCCCAGCACGGCAAGCACCTCTGGCTCGACAAGCCCCCCGCTTCCACCGCCACCGACGCTTCGGCCGTCGCGGACGCGGTAGAGCGCGCCGGCGTGACCGCGCTCGTTTTCAGTCATGTCGAAGCACCCTGGGCCGTCGCGCTGCGCCGCGCCGTCGCCTCCGGCGCGCTGGGCGACCTCACCGCGCTGCACCTCGACTTCCACTTCGCCAAGGGCAACACTCTCGGCCTGGAAGGGCGCAAGGTTCCATCGGGCGTCGGACCGCGCGACCAGTGGACGTTTCGCGATGCCGGCGCCGCCACCGATCCCACCGAGTCAACCCACAACGTGATCGCCAAGCGCGAAATCGCCGAGGTCGGGTGGTATCCGCTGGCCCACGCCCATGTGCTGACCGCACCCAACGCCATCCGTCGCGTGTACGCCACTGCGGGCGCTTACTTTTTCCCCGAGCACCGCGACCTCGGCCTCGAGGACTTCGCGACTCTCACGCTGACCCTGGACGGTGGCCCCGTGGTGACGATCTCGACCGGGCGCACCGGGCGCCGCAGCCACGCCGGCGGTGGGCGGATGGCCGTGCGCGCCGTTGGCACCCGCGACACCCTCGCGCTCGACGGCGGCCAGCCCGCCATCGTCGTGATCGGCGGTGACGGTGCTCCTACGGCGCCGCGCAGCCGGCCGCCCGCGTGGGGCGACGCGACGGGGTTTGACCCACTGGTGGACCACTTCGTGTCGTGCCTAGACGGTGCCGCCCGGCCGGTCCTGACGGCGCGCGCGGCGGCCCAGCTCGTGGCGGTGCTCGACGCCGCGTACGAATCCGCGCGCCGCGGCACGCCGGTCGACGTGACGCCCTCAACGGCGGGTACGATGGCCGGCACGACCCCGGGTGCCGTGCTCTAGGAATCCATACCCACTAATCTGATCGGCGGCGTCTCCGAGAAGGCCGCCGCCACAAAGGAGCAGATGTCATGCAGATCGTGCGGTTCGACGCCCACGGCGACTCGCCTCGACTAGGGGTCCTCTCGGGGGACCAGGTGGTCGACATAAACCCGCTGGTTGGCGGGGCTGGTCCCGCGCCCCAGGGGCAGCTGGAGACGTTGATCGGCCGGTGGGAGGAGCTGGCGCCGTCCGTGGAGCGCGCGGCGCGCAGCGGAAACGGCGGCGTGCCGTTGGGCAGCGCGCGCCTTCGCGCCCCCGTGCCCCGGCCCGGCCAGCTGGTGTGCATGGCGGGGAACTACCGCGAGCCCGGCCGCGCGGAGCCGGCATTCAACGCCTTCCTTAAGGCGAACACGTCGGTGATCGGCACGGGGGACACGGTGGAGCTACCGGATGCCGAGGCGACCGTCTTCCACTTCGAGCCGGAGCTGGCGCTGGTGATTCGCAAGCGGGCCGGCCATCTCTCGCCTGAGGAGGCGATGAACCACGTGTTCGGCTACACCCAGTTCATCGACGTCTCGGCTCGCGGCCTCCCCGGCGGCTTCTTCCTGGGCAAGAGCTGGCATACCTTTGCCCCACTCGGTCCGGCATTGGTGACCGCGGACGAGGTGCCGCAGCCCAACGACCTGCGCATCCAGCTGTCGGTGAACAGCAAGGTACGCCACGAGTACTCCACCGCAGACATGGGCCGTCACGTCCCGTATCTGCTGGCGGACCTGACGAGGGTGTTGACGCTCGAGCCGGGCGACGCGGTGGCGACCGGAACGCACCACGTCCAGCTGTCACCCATCCAGGATGGCGACCGGGTGTGAGTCACCATCCCCGGCTTCGGCCCGGCGCTCGAGGTGTCGGTGCACGACGCGCTCAGACGCAGCTGGGACGTCTAGACACGGCATCGCCGCCGCGCTAGGCGCGGCGGCGCCCGGCCATGAGCGTGCCCTCCCCAATCGGCCCACGCCCACGCAAACTCGCAGTGTTGGCAAAGTCAGTCCACGCCACGCGCCACGCCGCAGCAACCGCTTGCGCTTCGAGGTCCACGGCAAGGGCATCGGCGCGGAGATCGACATGCCTGAAAGCGCCGGCAGCTGGACGAGCAAGGGTGACCCATTCGTCATCACCGGCGCCCAGCTGGCCAACAGCCGGAAAGAGCAGGACTGCGAGGGCACGCTCCACATCCACCGCGAGTTTCTCGCGGCGATCGCCGAGGGTCGCCACGCGCTGACCAGCTTCCGGGAGTGCCTGGGCACGATGCACCTCGTGGAGGCCCTGGAGCGAGATCCGTACAGTGCCGCCGACCGCCACGCCGCGAAGGAGCGCGTTGCCGCGCTAGTCTAGATCCCGCCGAAGCGATACCCCACCGTCACGGCCTCCTGGGCCCAGCCGGGCCCCAGCCTTGGTTCGCCCGCGTGTCGCAGCGCTCCAGGCATCCGTAACCACGCGAGACGCCGGTGAGGTCTCTTGACGGTCTCAAGCGGGCGCCGGCAACGTGAACCGGATCCTGCCGGAGGGCCGTCGGCGGCCGTGGAGTTGCCGTCAAGCCGCGTGCTGCGCGTGCTGCGCGTGTTCGACGTGACTCGCCGGGCGGGCACCGTGCCGGACGCCGACATGCTCGCGACGTTCATTGGGTGCGATATCCATCCTACTCCTGTCGGTCCGCCAACATTGCGTGAAGAGCACGCTACAGCCGGAGGCGGAGGTGCTGGCGGAGGTGCTGGCATATCATCCGCAGACGCATTGCTCGGGCGCTCACACCGGCGAGCGGGTGTGTCTCGACCAACGCGATGGCCGGGAACCGATTCGGACCGCCGGTTGTACAAATAGGGGTCCTTGTGGCCGTACGAGATCAGCCGGAGCGACGAGAGCAGCGCGAAGCGAACGAGCCTGATGACACCACGCTCGTCGTGCGGGCGCGCTCCGGCGACAGCGCGGCGTACGCGGCGCTGGTGGAGCGGTACCGGGGGGTGGCGCTCCGGGTGGCGCAGCGCATCACGGGGGAACCGGACGAGGCCGAGGACGCGGCGCAGGACGCCTTCGTGAAGGCGTACACCCACTTGCCCCGGTTCCGAAGCGGCGCTCCTTTCCGGCCGTGGCTGCTGCAGATCGTGGCGAACGAGGCCAAGAACCGCCGCACCGCGGCGGCGCGTCGCAGCGCACTTGAGCGGCGGGCGACGGAGGAATCGGCGGCGCGGAACGGGCACCTCGACGGAGCGGTCGCGGCGCCGGAGGAGACACCGGAGGAAGCGGCGCTCGCGGCTGAGGAGCGGCGGATCGTGGCGGCGGCGCTGCGGGAGCTGCGCGATGAGGACCGCAGGGCGATCGCCTACCGGTACGTGCACGACCTGTCAGAGGCGGAGACGGCGGCAGCGCTCGGGGTGGCTCGGGGGACGGTGAAGTCGCGGCTGTCGAGGGCGATGACGCGTCTGCGGGCGTCGGCGATGCCGGCGCTGCTGGCAGCGCTACTGCTGGCGCTGGCCACAGGAGCGCTAGTGCTGTTCCCAGAGGTCCGGAGCGCGATCGCGGATCGGCTGGGGCTGCTGGGGGTGAGGATCGAGCACGTGCCGTCCATCCCGGACGTGCCGACCCTGCCGAACCTGCCCGAGGGTGCGGGGCGGCAGACGCCGGAATCACCGGGATCGACGGCGCAGGGGAGCGCGGTGGCCCTGCAGTCGGTGGGCCGGCGTCTCGGGCTGGGAGAGCCGGTGAGTCTCGCGGCGGCCCGGGAGAGGCTGGCGTTCCCGCCACTCATTCCCACGCTGGCCGAGTTGGTCCAGCCGGACGAGGTCTACGCGACCACGGAGATCCCGGGCGGGCGGCTGACCCTGCTGTACCGGCCGCGCCCGACGCTACCGGAGGTGGGGACGACCGGGGCCGCGGTGCTGATCACCCAGATGCGCGGAACGGTCGATCCCAACGTGGCGCTCGCGAAGCAATTGGGGCCGAACACGCGACTGGAGCAGGTGGTGGTGAACGGCGGCCGTGGCTACTGGATCGACGGGCAGGCGCACATGGTGTTCTTCCTCGACGCGAACGGCGTGCTGCACGACGAGACGCTGCGCCTGGCCGGGAATACGCTGCTGTGGGAGCAGGGTGAGCTGACGCTGCGCATGGAGCTGGGTGGGAACAAGGAGGCGGCGCTGCGCATCGCCGCGTCTCTGGCGCGCTAGGAGGCGGAGAAGTGGCAGGCGAGGGCAGGGGCGGACCCGAGGGACCGGAGGCGCGGGAACCGAATCGGCCCGCCGGCTGTAGTACGGCTGGAGGTGATGGCGTGCGACTGACGAGACGCGGCTGGCTCGAGCTGGGAGGGGCGGCGGGAGCGACAGGAGCGACAGGGCTGCTGGCGGGATGCTCCACGCAGGGGACGCCGCGGGCGGCGGGGGATCGACTGTTCGTCTCGACGCCCCGCGGGCTGCTGGCGGTCGATCCGTCCAACGGCACGCGCCAGACGGCACCGCTCGGCGCGATCGCCTCGCCCGACTGGACGCGCCTGTACGCCGCAGTGGTGACGGGAGACAAGACGCGGCTGACGACGCTGGATGCCAAGACCGGTGCGCAGCTGGCGGCGCTGGACGTCGACGGACGCCTCACGGCGCGCGTCGCATCGCGCGACCGCAGTTGGGTGGCGCTGACCGAGGCAGAGCCGGGCCGCCGGTCCACCGAGGCATCGTGGCTGCCGGTGGGGCGCGAGCGGACGACGCTGGTCATCGCCGATCCGACCGGAGCGCGGCCGGTGCGCCGGCTCGATCTGGTGGGCACCTACGAGCCCGACGCGTTCTCGCCCGACTCGACTCAGCTGTTCGTCCTGGAGTACATGCCGGCGCTGAACCCGGATCGGTACCGCGTGCGGCAAGTGAACCTCAAGACGGGAGTACCGGGGCCGCTGCTGACGCGCTTCAAGCTGGCGACAGTGGTGGCGGAAGAGGAGATGAAGGGACGCGGGCGGATGCAGGTCCTGGCGCCGGGTGCTGGCACGCTGTTCACGCTCTACACCAGGCAGGACGACCACGAGCACATGCACACGCGGGACTACGCGCAGGCAGGCGGCTCGGGTGCGCCCAGCCCGATGGTCCACGCCTTCGTGCACACGCTCAGCCTGAATGAGGGGTGGGCGTATTGCCTCGACCTGCCGATGCCGTTCGGGGTGGGGCCGGGGTGGGCGCACGCGATCGCGACGTCGCGCGACGGGGCGCGGCTGTTCGTCGCGGATCGGTCGAGCGGGACGATCGCGGTGGCGGACACGCAGGCGCTCGAGCTGAAGGGCCGCTACGCAGTGGAGATGGATCCCGTCTCGGTGCCGGGCGAGGCCGCGTTGGAGGTAGGTCCGGACGGCAGGCTGTACGTCGCCAGCGGCGCGTCGGTACTCGTGTTTGGCGTTGGGTCGCTGGGGAGCGGTGGTGTGCCGCAGATGCGGTGGAAGCTGACCGGGACGGTGTGCGGTCTCAAGCTGAGCCAGGACGCGAAGCGGCTCTACGTTGGGCAGACGGACCGTGTGGTGGTCCTGAGCACGGTCGATGGAAGCGAGATCGGGCGCATCGACGTGGGCAGCGTGCAGTCGATCTCACACGTGGGCCGGACCTAGAGTTGCACTGGAGGAGTTCGAGATGGATGCGCTGACCCGTCGGGGAATCCTGGGAAGTGCCATGGGTGCGGCACTGGCTTCGGGCTGCGCGCTGGCCGCCACCCAGGAGGGGGAGCCGCAGGCGCCCGCCGCGCAGTCGCGGGCCGCGCAGGTTGCGTCTTCTTCGTCGCCCGCACCCACCGCAAAGGACGTGGCTGCACAAGGACCGGCGTCCCGCGGCGACTCCTGGAAGGAGGAGTGGGAAGGTCTGGCGGCGGCTGCAGCGCGTGAAGGATCGCTGTCGCTCATCACGTGGGGCGGCCGGGCGTACCGCGGCGCAATCGAGCGGTTCGAGCAGGTGTTCCCCGGGATCGTGGTGCACCAGTTGGCGGAGTCCTCTCCGGGCGTGTGGCTCGAGCGGGTGCGGCAGGGGCGGCGTGCCGGGGCGCAGTCGTTTGACCTGGCGTTCGTGCAGCCCGACGTGGCGCTAACGCAGGGGGCGCGGGAGGGTCTGTGGGCGCCGATCCGACCGCTGCTCGTGCGTCCGGACGTGGTGGACGAGGGCGCGTGGCGGGACGGGTTGGATGGACGGTTCCTGGACGATCGCGGAGAAGTGTGCTTCGATTGGGAGTACCAGGTATTCCACGCGTACGCGATCAACAAGGACCTGGTGCAACCGGGGGAGATCCGGTCGGTCGAGGATCTCCTGAATCCGAAGTGGCGGGGGCGCATCCTGACCTCTGACCCGCGGGTCGGGACGGGACTATGGTCGGCGGCGAGCGTGGTGAAGAACTGGGGGGATGCCGTGCTCGAGGAGTTGCTGGTCGACCAGCGGCCGGTGCTGTCGGCGGGTGGGAGTTACCTGGCAGAAGGGCTCGTGAGCAGCCGCTATCCGGTGGCGCTCGGACTCCGGCCGAAGGCGCTGGCGCCGTTCCGCGAGAAGGGACTGGCGGACCGCGTGGCGTTCCTGGATCTGCCGGACGCGGACTTCGTTCCCTCGACCGGTCTGCTCTACTTGGACCGCGCGCCACATCCGGCGGCGGCGAAGCTGTTCGTCAACTGGATTCTCGGCCGGGAGGGCCAGACGATCCTTACGAGAGACACACCGACGAACAGTGCGCGGAGCGACGTGGCGGCGTTTGAACCCGACGGAATCGGAAGGGCGGGCGCGGTCTACTTCGATCCGGATCGCGAGGCTAACCACGCGCCCATCACCGCGACACAGCGCTTCGTCACCCGGCTGCTCGGGCGCGCTCCCTGATCTCCCGACCGCGCCGGGGCATTGTCACGTGAAGGGTGACGGGCTTGGTGACTGCTGAGCAGAGGCGTGCTGGCACCAGCCAACCGCCTGCTCGGCGGCGGCGAGGCCCGTGCGTTCCCGCCATTGGACGAAGCGGGTCTGCAGCAGCACGTGGTACTCGAGGGCCGGGAGGAGGTGGCGACGGGGGCGGAAGTGCTTGGAGATCGGACCGAAGAGACCGAAGGGACTGAGGAACTGCTGGGCGTGCTCGGGCGATGTGAAGCGCTGGAGCGCCCGTTCTCGTTTCCGGACCGGCCGGTGGGAGTGCTCCGCCCGGTTGTTCAGCCCCTTGTGGCGCCGGTGCTCGACGCCCGGGAGCACGTGGCGGCGCGCGGGCGGGTAGCTGGCCAGGTTGTCGGTGATCACCACGCGTGGCTGCTATCCCTGTCCATCCAGGACACGACGTAGGACACGACGTAGGACACGACGTAGGAAGGTCTCGGCTGGTTCTTGGGTGCGCCGCTCCTGGACGAGGAGGTCCCGCACCGTCCCGTCCTGGTCCACCGCCTGCCACCGCC
>Ga0183260_10003177_pt1 | contig 13277 bp, 14 predicted proteins | sample AntDrymUQ4972206_2_FD_129768 | JGI IMG/M metagenome (GOLD analysis project Ga0183260, IMG submission 129768) | Polar desert sand microbial communities from Dry Valleys, Antarctica - metaG UQ497 (22.06) (version 2) (version 2) | ecosystem: Environmental > Terrestrial > Soil > Desert | place... | reverse complement strand
CTTGACCTGCGCGACCTCTTGCGGGGGGAAAACGCCGCGGGCGACCCGACCGCGGTTGATCGTGCAGGCCCTCCAGGCGCTGTTCGCAAAATCGTCGCCGCCACTGTCCGACGACCTTCGAGCACATCTCAAGGCGGCCCGCGATCTGCACGTTCGACAGACCCTCGGCCGCGTACAGCACGACCTTCGCGCGCTGCACATCGCGAGAGGGCAGCGTCAACCTCGCGGCACGCCGCTCCAGCTCTGACCGCTCCTGCTCGCTGAGCGTGATCTGGACTGCCAACGCCATCGACTCACGATTTCGCCGCCGGCGTTATGTCTCCTTCAACCGATCAGGAGGGAACTTCCGGCCGGCAGCGCTTAGTCGCTTGCCGCAGCGGCCAGCTCGGCCATCCCGCCCGCGAAGTCCTCCGCGGCAGCGAAGCCGAGCTCCCGCCGGGCGGCCGCCGCGCTCGCGAAGACGTGGCGAACGTCGCCGAGGCGGAACTCACCGGTGACGCGCGGCTCGGGGGCTCCGTTTCCGACAGCGGCGTGCAGCGCGTGCGCCATCTCGCCGACCGTGCGCGGGCCGCCGCTGGCGACGTTGAACGCCGCGGTGCGCGCTTCGCCGTTCTCCAACGCAAGCACGTTGGCCCGCGCGACGTCGCGGACATGGACGAAGTCACGCCGCTGCGCTCCGTCCTCGAAGACGCGCGGCGCGTGCCCGGCGGCGAGCGCGCTGAGAAAGATCGACGCGACCCCCGCGTAGGGCGTGTCGCGCGGCATTCGCGGGCCGTACACGTTGTGATAGCGCAGCGAGGTCACCGCCACGCCCGTCTCGCGCGAGAAGGCCGCGGCGAGATGCTCCTGGTGAAGCTTCGTCGCGGCATAGACGTTGCGCGGATCGGGGGCCGCGTCCTCCGAAATCGCGGCCGCCTGCAGCCGCGCGCCGCACTGCGGGCACGGTGGCTCGAAGTCTCCAGCCTCGAGCGCAGCGACGCTGCGCGGGCCGGGACGTATGACCCCGTGCGCTTCGCAGACGTAGCGTCCCTCGCCGTAGACGACCATGCTCGAGGCCTGCACGACGCGCCCGCGGAACGAGCGCCGCGCGAGTGCGCGCAGCAGGACCGCGGTGCCGAGACCGTTGTGGCTCGCGTAGTCGACGATGTCGTCGAGGTCGACGCCGAGGCCGACCATCGCCGCTTGGTGGCAGACCGCGTCGACGCCGTCGAGCGCGGCCTCCAGCGCGCCGCCGTCGCGGACGTCCGCACGCACGAATTCGACCCCCGCCCGTTTGGACTCCTCGCTGGTCCGCAGGTCGAGCACCCGCACCCCGTGGCCGCCGGCCACGAGCGCATCCACGATCTGTGATCCGATGAACCCGGCGCCGCCCGTCACCAACACGCGCATCGGCGTCACCACGGCGAACGCACCCCCGCCTGCAGCGCAAGTGCGAGCGCGAGCTGCGCTGCGAGCCAGCTGCGCCGATGGGCGACGAGCGCGGCCGCCGCGAGTCCGATCCACGGAATGAAGATGAGCCAGATGCGCTCCGTCTCCCCGCGTGACAGGCCGGAGAGGTCGGCCGCCGCAAGCGATATGAGCGCCGCGCCGACCAGCAGCCAGACACGGCGATCCCGCAGGCGCGCGGCGCCGGCTGCGGCCGCGGGCCCGACGGCGAGCGCGAAGGCGGCGAGCGAGATCAGCAGGAACGCCTCGTACGGCCGCCGCGCCGCGATGCCACCGTGGTAGAGGTCGCTCGTCGCGGCAAGCCCGTCGGGCCACCAGAATCCGAACACGGCGAACGCGGCAGCCACGCTTGCCACGCCCGCCGCCACGGCGAGCAGCGGGCGCCACGCACGCCGCGCGAGCGCCAGCACGAGTACGACCGCGCCCAGCGGGGCGATGCCGTAGGACAGCATCAGCGCGGCGCCGAGTACGACCCCGGCGGCGAGACCGAGGGCGAGCGCGCGGCGGGTTTCGTCCGCGTACAGCGCGAGCGCGGCGAGCGCGAGACCGGTTGCGCCGACGCCCGCGAACAGCGCGTCCGCTGACGTCGCGATCCACACCGCCGCGGGCGTGAACGCCACGAACGGCGCGGCTCGCCGCGCCCAACCCTCGCCCGCGACCGCTCGCAGCGCGACGAGCGCCGCCGGCGCAGCCAGGGCGCCGACCCCGATGACGAGCGCCGCCGCCACCTCGCCGCCGCCGAGGCCGATGCCGTCGAGCAGCCACAGCACGAGCACCATCCCGGGCGGGTGGCCCTTGACGTGGGTGGGATAGCTCGGCAGCGCCTCGACGAAGCCCGCGAGGAAGCTGCCCGAAGACTCGACGCGCGTCACGGCTCCGAGGTACTCGTAGCGGGTGGTCAGTGGCGCCGCGATCGCGTCCAGGCCACCGCTCGCGGCCAGCGCCACCGCCCACGCGGTGCCCGCGGCCCACGTCGCGACGAGCAGCGCGCTCCAGCGCATCTTCGCCGCCAGCAGCGGCGCCCACCGCACGGCGGCGACCGCGAGCGCGACGGCCGGCAACAGCGCCGCGCCGATGCGCACGTCCGGCACGCCGACGAGCGGCGGGCTCGAGATGTGCACGAGCCGATCGCCCTCCACGAGGCTCGCGCCGAGCAGATGGCCGGCCACGACGACGCCGGCCCAGATCGCGGCGCCGATCCAGCCCGCTGGCAGCGCGAGCGCTCGTCCGCGCGGCAATGGCAGGGTCCGGGCTCCGAGCACCAGTTCGAGGCTAGGGGCTACGCGCCCGCTTGGAAGGCCTGCGGCGGCTTGTTCTGAGACTCGTAATGACCCCCCCGTACGGTCGCCGGGATGCCAGACGTCATCCTTCCGGTGCTCGACGAGGCGCAGGCGCTGCCGGCGGTGCTCGGCGCGATGGCGCCCGGCTACCACCCGATCGTCGTCGACAACGGCTCGCGCGACGGCTCCGCGCAGATCGCCGCACAGCTCGGGGCGCAGGTCGTCCACGAGGCGCGCCGCGGCTTCGGGTCAGCGTGCTTCGCCGGCCTGCGCGCGGCCACCGACCCCGTCGTCTGCTTCATGGACGCCGACGCTTCGCTGGACCCGCGCGACCTGCCACGTGTCGCTGCTGCCGTGCTCGAGGGCGACGCCGACCTCGTCCTCGGCGCGCGGCTCGCCGAGTGCGGCACCTGGCCGCTGCATGCCCGGCTCGCCAACCGCGCGCTGACGCTCGAGCTGCGCCGCCGCACCGGGCTACGGCTCACCGACCTGGGTCCGATGCGCGCCGCCCGCCGCGAGCCGCTGCTAGCGCTCGGCGTGCGTGACCGCGCCTGTGGCTGGCCCCTGGAGATGGTGCTGCTCGCTGCCTCGGCCGGCTGGCGCATCGACGAGGTCGGTGTCGCCTACCGTGCCCGCACGGGGCGCTCGAAGGTCACAGGCACGGCGCGCGGGACGATGCGCGCGGTGCGTGACATGGCGGCCGTGCTCGGATGACCCCGGCGCTGCTGGCACGGTCGTCCGGCCGTTCGCCCTCGAGGGTCCGCCCCCATCTGCTTGTCATCGCCAAGGCGCCCGTCGCCGGGCGCAGCAAGACGCGCTTGTGTCCGCCGTTCAGCCCGGCGCAGGCCGCGGATCTCGCGCAGGCCGCGCTGCGCGACACGCTGCACGCGGTCGCGGCGGCGCCGGGCGTCGACCGGCGCGTGCTTGTACTCGACGGCGCGCCCGGCCCATGGCTGCCACGGGGCTTCGAGGTCGTCGCCCAGCGCGGCGACGGGCTCGCGGAGCGGCTCGCGCACGCATTCGCCGCGTGCAGGGGACCGGCGCTGCTCGTGGGGATGGACACGCCACAACTGACACCGGCGCTGCTCGCCGCGGGGCTGCAGGCGCTGGGCGCTGGCGCGGCGTCCGTGCTCGGCCTCGCCGCCGACGGCGGCTACTGGGCGATCGGCCTGCAGCGCCCCGACCCTATGGTCTTCGACGGCGTGCCGATGAGCGCGCCGCGCACCGGGGCCGTTCAGCGCAAGCGCCTGCATGCGCTCGGGCTGGCTCCCGTGATGCTGCCGGTGCTGCGCGACGTCGATCGCATCGCCGACGCGGTCGCCGTCGCGACGGCGGCGCCGGCGACGCGCTTTGCCCGTGCGCTTGCGCAGCTCGGCGAGGCACGCGCAGCATGACCGCGCTTGGCGCAGTCGAGCTCTACGGACGCGGGCTGGAGGGTGCCGAGGAGGAACTGCTGCTACGCGACGACCGCGGCAGCACGCGACCGCTCGCGTTCGGAAGCTGGCTCGGTGCTGCGACGCTCGCCGACGACGACGTGCTCGCCCGCGCAGTCGAGCCGGTACTCGACATCGGCTGCGGGCCCGGGCGCCACGTGCTCGCGCTCGCCCGCCGCGGGCGCCTCGCGATCGGGATCGACATATCGCCGGTCGCGGTGCGCGTCGCCCGCGCGCGCGGCGCGATGGTCGTCGAGGGCTGCGTCTTCGCGCGCGTCGCGGGCGCCGGCCGGTGGGGCAGCGCGCTGCTGCTCGACGGCAACATCGGGATCGGCGGCCGGCCCGCGCTGCTGCTGCGCCGCGTCGGCGCGCTGCTGGCCCCCGGCGGCCACCTGCTCGTCGAGCTCGAGCCGCCCGGCAGCGCCAGCGACAGCACGCGCGCTCGCATCGAGGCGCCCGGAGGCGTCAGCGGGTGGTTTGCCTGGAGCAGCGTGGATGCCAACGCGATCTGCGCCGTGGCATCAGACGCGGAATTACGCGTGGCGGAGCGATGGGAGGTGCAGGGCCGATGGTTCGCTTGCCTCGCCGCGCGGTAGGCGAACGCCTGCGCCGCGGGCGCAGCGTCGGAGAGGTGCTCGAGGAGGAGCTTGCGTTCGCGCGCGTCGGACCGTTCAAGGACGGCGCGTTCCCGAGCCCCCTGCACAGCGAGCGCATCGCCTCGATCCTCGGAGTGGCCCTCGGCGTCGCATTCCTGACGTGCTTCGCGACCGGGCTCATCTCGCACTTCGCCCAGCAGCCGACCGACCTCGGCTTTCTCTCGATGCCGGCCGCACCGGCGTGGCTGTTTCGCTTCACGCAGGGCCTGCACGTCGCGGCCGGCACCGCCGCCATCCCGCTGCTGATCGCAAAGCTGTGGACGGTCTTCCCCAAGCTCTTCGCCTGGCCGCCGGTCCGCGACCTCGCGCATGTCGTCGAGCGCCTGAGCCTGATCCCGCTCGTCGCCGGCTCGCTGTTCATGCTGACCACCGGCCTGATCAACACGTCGAGCTGGGCGCCCTGGACGTTCAGCTTCACCGCCGCACACTTCTGGACGTCGCTGATCACGATCGGTGCGCTGATCGTGCACATCGGGGCGCAGCTTCCCGTGACGCGTCGCGCCCTTTCGCGCACCGCCGCCCGCGACCAGCCCGAGCCGGCGAACGTCGCGGACACGCGGGGCGCCGGGCTCTCGCGACGCGGAATGCTCATCTCCGTAGCAGCCGCCGCCGGCGTCGCCACCCTCACGACCATCGGCCAGACCGTGCGGCCGCTGCGCGAGCTCGCGCTGCTGGCGCCGCGCCATCCCGACATGGGCCCGCAAGGGATCCCGGTCAACAAGTCGGCCGTCGGCGCGAGCGTCGTCGACACCGCGATGAGCCCGGACTACCGGCTCACGCTCGTCGGCCGCGACGGCCAGGAGCGCACGCTGTCGCTGGAGGAGCTGCGCGCGCTGCCGCGCCACGAGGCGGTGCTTCCGATCGCGTGCGTCGAGGGCTGGAGCGCGTCGGCGCGCTGGGGCGGCGTGCGCGTGCGCGATCTCGCTGCAATGGTCGGCGGGCCCGACGGCGTCGAGGTCATGGTGCGCTCGCTCCAGAAAGGCGGCTCGTACTCGTCGAGCCAACTCAACGCTGCCCACGTGCGCCACGACGATACGCTGCTCGCGCTGGAGATCAACGGCGAGACGCTGCACATCGACCACGGCTTCCCGGCGCGCCTGATCTCGCCCAATCGCCCGGGCGTGCAGCAGACGAAGTGGGTCACGCGGCTGGAGGTCATATGAAGCCGAGCCGCAGCCGCGCGTTCTGGCCGATGACGATCGCCGGCCTGGCGCTGAGCGCCTACGGCCTCGTCGGTCTGCTGGGCGAGAAGCAAATCGGCGACCTCATGAGCTGGCTGACGTACTTCGCCGGCGGCCTGCTCCTGCACGATCTCCTGTGGGCCCCGCTCGTCGCGCTCGGCTCCTTCGTGCTCGTGCGCGTCGTGCCCGCGCGCGTGCGACCGGTCCTCCAGGGCGCGCTGATCGTCACGGCGACCGTGCTGCTCGTCGCGTACCCCGTCCTCAATGGCGGCGGGCGGCTGCCCGACAACCCGTCGATCTTGCCGCTGGACTACTCGCGCAACATCGTCATCGTGCTCGTCGCGGTGTGGGCGGTGGCGGGCGTCCTGATCGTGCGGGCGGCGCTCGTGCCGCGGCGTTAGGAAGCGTCGAGAGACAAGTGTGCTTTGGTGCCCGATCCGTGGCGCCGCGGGTGGGTGCCGAACCGTGCTCTTGTTGATTGACGGTTCCTTTGAGGCCGCTTACCGGCCGTCGGGGTTGCCCGCGCGCTTGAGGTTCGCCACGCGCGCCTGCATCCACGTCTTCATCGTTCCGATCGTCTGAGGATCGATCGTGTGGCCACCGCCGTGCTCGTGGTAGTCGACGTCGACGCCGGCCGGCCGCAGCCGGGCGCCGGCGTCGCGGGCGAACTCGACGCCGATGATCGGATCGCCGGAACCATGCGTGATGTAGACGGGCAGGCCGGCGCGGCCGTCGAGCTCGGGCTCCCATCCGTCGACCGTGGGGAGGAAGCCGCTGATGGCGAGCATGCCGGCGGGGGAGGGGCGCCCCGGCCCGAGCGCCGTCGCGTAGGACATCACGCAGCCCATCGAGAAGCCGCCGATCACGGTGCGCTCCCAGCCGATGCCGCGCGCGGCGAGCCAGCCGTCGAGAAAGCCGGTCAGGAGCGGGTAGGCCGAGTGGAACGTCGCAGGGTCCGGGAAGCCGACGCGTGGCACGTGGTACCACCAGCGTCCGCCGCCCGGGCCGGGTAGCGGCGCGCCGGGCGTGAGTCCGACGAGCCGGCGCTCGGGATCGAGGACATCGAGCACGGGCACGAGGTCGTGCTCGTCGGCGCCGCGGCCGTGCAGCAGAATCAGCGCGCCGTCCGGCTCGCCGGCGCCCTCGCGGACGCGGTGGGCGAGTCCCTCGCTCCATGCGGCGCTGGCGCTGCGCGGGTTTCGCGACGTGATGCGGGCCTTCGAGCGCGGACACGGCAGATCTCCTGAGCTTCTTCGTTGCCGCTGTGCAGTCTAGCCAGACTTGGTTGCACGCGCAACCAGAAGGTTCTATCCTTCGTAGCCGATGGCCACCACGATCAATCTGCCGGCGACGCTGCTCAACGCGCAGGAGCTGCGCGCCTGGCGCGGCATGCTGCGCGCCCACGCCGCGCTGTGCAAGGCGCTCGACGCCGAGCTGGAGGCCGCCCACGGCCTGCAGCTCAGCTCCTACGAGGTGCTCATGTATCTCGCCGACGCCGAGCAGGAACGGATGCGCATGTGCGACCTCGCTACCACGATCCTGCTCAGCCGCAGCGGTCTGACGCGGCTCGTCGATCGCCTCGCCCGTGAGGGTCTGCTCGAGCGGGTCGCCTGCGACGCCGACGCGCGCGGCGCGTTCGCCAAGCTCACGCCGGCCGGCCGCGAGAAGCTGCGCCAGGCGCGGGCGACCCACCTCGCGGGGGTGCGCGCGATGTTCCTCGACCGGTTTGAGCCCGAGGAGCTCGATCGCATGGGCGAGTCGTGGGACCGCGTGCTCGTCGGCCTCGGCTTCAGCTGTTGCGCCGCAAGACCTTGACAGACAGAGACTTAGGTTTCATATACTTCTGGTAAGCAGAACCGTCGGAGATGTGTGCGTAAAACCCAGGGATTCGTCAACGGCGAACCCGTGTGCGACATTGGCGCGATGAAGTTCAAAGGCGGCGCGGCAGGTCTGGATGGATGAAGTGCGCCGCCGTGAGCTGGCTGAGGGCGAACCGCTTGAGGTCTTTCGGCTCGTCCACGTATCAAGCGCCGCCGACGCCGGTCTACTCGAAGACGCGGGTCGGCGCCGCCGTGACGGTTGCGTGGGTCGCCGCCGATTCAGGTCTCGTCTGCGACCACGCGGCCGGAGAGCAGCCCAGCCATCGGGTCGCGCTTCATGGCCTCGCGGATGCGGTGAGTCATGAACCATGCCGACTTCGGAGTCAGGTTGTACTTGCGCTCGATCTCGCGCGCCGAGACGCCGTTCTTCGAGCTGCACATCTCAATCCTCACGATCTCCGGCGAGCGCGAGCCCGAGCACGAGGAGCAGCTCGAGGGCTATTATTGTCTCGAGCGCGCGACCGGAGGCTTCGCACGCACGCTCACGTTGGCGGGCGTCCACGCGGAGGCCGTGCAGGCGAACTTCGACAAGGGCATGCTCGAGGTCCGGATTCCCAAGCCCGAGCAGACCAAGCCGCGCCGCGTACAGATCGGGCTCGGTGGAGCCGTGCCGAAGACGATCGAGGCGGAATAAGGAGGTTTCGTCCTGCGGTCATCGCGAGCGATGACCTTCGGACGACGTTACAGGCTGCGGGGCGCATGACAGCGCGTCATCGCTCGCCCATCGCCGGAATCGAGCCCGAAGCTAGGTTCTCGCGATGAGCGCCCTGCAGATCACCCACACGGACCCCGGCTCGCGAGCGCGGGCCGGGGTCCTTCGTACGGCGCATGGCGACGTGCGCACGCCCGGCTTCGTGCCGCTCGCGACCAAGGCGACGATCAAGGGCCTCGAGCCGCGCGAGGTCGCTGCGCTCGGCTACGACATCGTCCTTGGCAACACATTTCACCTCTTCCTCGAGCCGGGCCATGAGCTCATCGCGCGCTTCGGCGGGCTGCACGACTTCATGGGCTGGCAGCGCCCGATCGTCACCGACTCGGGCGGCTTCCAGGTCTTCTCGATGGGCCACGGCACGGTTGCCGACGAGATCAAGGGCCGCGCGCCCAGCGGCGCCGATCGCATGGGCCGCGTGCTCGCGATCGAGGAGGCCGGCGTGCGCTTTCGCTCCTACATCGACGGCTCGGAGCGCTTCATGGGGCCGGAGACCTCGATGGAGGTCCAGGCCGCGCTGGGCTCCGACATCGCGCTCGTCTTCGACGAGTGCACGCCGCTCAACGTCGAGCGCGACTACACCGCGCGCTCGACCGAGCGCTCGCACCGCTGGCTGGATCGTTGCCTGACCTGGCACGCCGAGAACGGCCCGACGGGACAGCTCGTCTACGGGATCGTCCAGGGCGGCGTGCACGAGGACCTGCGCGTCGCCTCGGCGCAGGAGGTCGCTGCACGGCCCGTCGACGGCATCGCGATCGGCGGCTCACTCGGTGCTGACAAGGCGCAGATGTACGAGGTCGTCGGCTGGACGACGGCGCAGCTCGACGATGCGCGGCCGCGCCACCTGCTCGGCATCGGCGACGTCGACGACCTGATCCGCGGCGTGGAGCTCGGCGTCGACACGTTCGACTGCGCGATGCCGACGCGCCTGGGCCGCCACGGCGTCGCGCTCGTGCCTGATCCCGGCGCGCGCTGGCGCGTCGATCTGACCGCCGCGCGCTGGCGCGAGTCTGACGAGCCGATCATGGCTGGATGCCCGTGTCCCGCCTGCGCGGCCGGCCATCCGCGCGGCTACCTGAGCTATCTGATGCGCAATCGCGAGCTGACGGGCGTCCGGCTGCTGACGCTGCACAACCTCGCCTACATCGCGCGCCTGATGGCCGACCTGCGCGGTGCGATCGCGACCGGCACGCTGGCCGAGCGCGCCGCGGCGCTACGGGCCGGGGAGGCGCCGAGCGGGGAGGGCGTCGGTGCTTCGGCGAAGCGGCCGGTGCGATCGGCGATCGAGCCCCGTAGCCGCTCGGCTGGCGAGCTGAAGCAATGAAGTAGGCGGGACTCTGTATGGCACGGGTTTCGCATGAACAAGTGGCCAATCGTTACGTGAGTCGCGATGGTTGGTCACTTCTTCATGTCCTGGATGAACACGTGACACATGGCGTTGTGGTCCGCGTCGGTCGGTCACTTGTTCATGCGGTCCAGCCTGTGGAGCTCGGCGGTCTAGCGCGTGTTGTCATCGATCAGGCGCTCCATCTGATCGACGACCTCGCCCGTCGTATTGCCGTCGACCGGCGACAGCTTGACGTTGCCGCCGCCGCTCGAGGTGCCGGCGGCGTAGGCGATCACGGCCGCGGCGATCGCCGCGACGACGAAGCTGCCGACCCAGCGGCGAGCGTTGCTGCGGCGCGGTGCTTCGCCGCGCGAGCGCGCCGATGACGGCGTGCCGGTCTCGGGATCGTAAGCGGGTTGAGCCGGCGGGGGGTGGCGCGGCGCCTGGGGCTCCAGCCGCCGCGAGCCGGGCACGGCGCGCGTCGCCGCCGTCGGCTCCCGGCTGGACAGCATCGACGTCGCCGCTGTCGACTCGCCGCCGGGGGGCGAGATTCCGCGCGCGCCGTCCTGCAGCGCCTGGCGCATCTCGTCGGCGCTTGCGTAACGCTCGGCCGGGTCGAGTGCAAGCGCGCGCTCGACCGCGGTTGCCAGCGCCTCGGGCACCTCGGATGCGACGTCATCCAGTCGTGCCGGGTATTCCTGCTGTTGCATCAGCGCCAGCTCGGTGAGCGAGTTCGCGTCGTAGGGCAGGCGGCCGGCGATCAGCTGGTAGGTCACGACGCCGAGGCCGTAGAGATCGGCCGCCGGGCCGATCTCCCCGCCGCTGGCCTGCTCCGGAGCAAGGTACGCGGCGGTGCCCAGCACCGAGCCGACCTGGGTGATCTGAGACGTCGGCTCGGCCATGGCCTTGGCGATCCCGAAGTCGGCGAGCTTCACCGCGCCGTCGTCGGAACGCAGGATGTTGCCCGGCTTGACGTCGCGGTGCACGACCCCCATGCGGTGCGCGTGCGCGAGCCCGCGGCACGCTCCATCGACGAGCTCGAGCGTGTCGGCGACGCTGAGGCGCGTTTCCTCGCGCAGGATCTCCGCGCCCGAGCGGCCCTGGATGTACTCCATGACGATGTAATGCCGGCCGCTGGCCTCGTCGAGGCCGAAGTCGAAGACCTGCACGATGTTCGGGTGCACGAGCCGCGCGGCTGACAGTGCCTCGCGGCGGAAGCGTGAGACGAACTGGCTGTCCTCGGCGAGGTGCTCGGCCAAGAGCTTGACTGCGACCTGACGCTCGAGGCGGCGGTCGAGCGCGATCTGGACGATCGACATGCCGCCGTAGCCCAGCCGGTCGCCGAGCTCGTAGCGGCCGGCGATGATCGTGTCGCTCATGGTTCGAGCTCCGGCGGCGTGCCGCCGCCGGGGTTGGGCGGCGGCTGTGGCGCCGGTGCGGGCGGCGGCGAAGGCGTGGTCGTCGGAGGCGTCGTGGGGGTGGTCGAGGGCGGTTTGGTGGTCGTGGGCGGCGGCGGAGCCTCGGGCGTCTCGGGGGTCGTGGTGGTGTCGGTCGTCGTCTTTTCGGCCTCCTTTGCCTCCCGGTTCTTCTCGCATTCGCGCGCCGCGGGTTCGCGCAGGTTGTCCGAGCCATCGCGCAGCCGCCGGCGCAGCTGCGCGTCGACTGACGACGGCAGCCGGTCGACGCGATTGTCGACCTGGCGCAGTTGGTCGAAGAGTGCCTGGCAGCGGGCATCGTCGACCCGCTGCTGAACGTCTTCGATCTTGCTCTTGAGGCTCGAGGCCTCGTTGGCGGCGATCCCGCCCTTCGGAGCGTCGCTGCACGCGGCGAGCACGGCAGCGCCGGTCCCGAGCAGGGCAGCGAGAACGTATGGGAGCCATCTGCGCACGATCACTGACCGTACCCCAGGCGCTCGGCAAGGGAATCAGGCAGCCGCGCCGCGCGGATCGCCGCCGCGGCGCCGGCGATGTCGTAGTCGACGCGCCGCCACTGCGCGCGGAGCCCGTCGACGTCGAGCATCATCCAGGCCGCCCGCGGGTCACCATCGCGCGGCTGGCCGACCGAGCCGGGGTTCAGCAGCCACTGACCGCCGGTGATGTCCAGGCCGTCGCCGTCGCGGCGCGGCTCGCCCGAAGCGACGTCGCCCTCAGGGCGCATGAACGACAGCGCGACGTGCGAGTGGCCGATGAGCGCGATTCGCTGCGGCTGAGCATCGAGGCACAGCTCAGCCAGCAGCGCGCTGAGCACGTACTCCCAGACCGGATCGCGGGGGCTGGCGTGGTACAGGCCGATCGAGTCCTCTTCGCCGACCGGCCGCAGTGCCGACAGGAACTCGAGGTTCGCGGCCGTGATCGTCTCCTGTGTCCAGCGGGCGGCGATCGCGGCGCCGGTCGAGAACTCGTCGAGGCCGATCTCGCCGGTCACGCCGAGGTCGTGGTTGCCCGCCAGGCAGATCGCCGCGTGGCGGCGCGCCAGCTCGACGCAGGCGTCCGGCTCGGCGCCGTAGCCGACGAGATCGCCGAGACACCACATCTCCTCGGCGCCGGCGGATTCGGCGTCGGCGAGCACCGCCTCGAAGGCGTGCCGGTTGCCGTGGATGTCTGAGAGGATCGCGACCTGCATCTCGTACAGTGAGACGGGTGGACCGGGGACGCCTCCGCTGGCCAGCGGCGCTCATTGCAGCCGTGGTGGTAGCAGAGGCGGCGGTCATGCTCCTGCGCCCGCGCGAGGGCGTCATCGAGCCCGCTCATGTGCGCCCGCAATCGTACTTCAGCGCATCGCAGATCGAGCGCGCACGCGCCTACCAGCGCCCGCAGTTTGCGCTCTACGGCGCCGTCCTGGTCGTCGAGCTGGCGTTGCTGGCGGTGCTCGTGGCACGCCCACCGCGGCGCCTGCGAGGCCCGTTTCGCCGTCCGCTGCTCGCCGCCGCGCTCGCCGGCGCGGCGCTGTCGGTGGCCGTGTCGGCCGCGCCGCTGCCGCTGAAGGTCGTCGCGCGCGAGCGCGCGCGAGACGTCGGGCTGGTCACCCAGTCCTGGGGTGGCTACGCAGGCGATCTGGCGAAGTCTTGGGCGCTCGGGGCGCTCTTCGCGGCGCTCGGCGCGGCCGCCGCGGTCGGCCTGATCCGCCGCTTTCCGCGCGGCTGGTGGCTGCCGGGCTCGGTCGTCGTCGTGGCCTTCGGCGCGGCGACGATCTATGCCGGTCCGGTCCTGCTCGACCCGTTGTTCAACACGTTCAAGCGCGTGGCGCCCGGCCAGACGCGCGCCGACGTGCTCGAGCTCGCGCGCAAGGCGGGCGTCGACGTGGGGAAGGTCTACGAGATCGACGCCAGCCGCCGCACGACGGCTGCCAATGCCTACGTCGCGGGT
>Ga0183260_10003176_pt1 | contig 13279 bp, 13 predicted proteins | sample AntDrymUQ4972206_2_FD_129768 | JGI IMG/M metagenome (GOLD analysis project Ga0183260, IMG submission 129768) | Polar desert sand microbial communities from Dry Valleys, Antarctica - metaG UQ497 (22.06) (version 2) (version 2) | ecosystem: Environmental > Terrestrial > Soil > Desert | place... | reverse complement strand
CTCGGCCACGAGCCCGCCGAGCGCGATGTCGACGAGAGCCTCGAGCTCGCCACGGGTGCGCGTGAAGCGCTCCTCGGAGTCGGAGTGGGCGAGGATGCCGAGCGCGTCGCGACGCTTGATGATTGACAGCACCTCGAGGCGACGGCCCTTGCCGACGAGCCACGCGACGGTGGCGTGGCCGGACTCGTGGGTGGCGATCGTGCGCTGCTCGGCCTCGGTGTAGGTCACCGCGTGGGCGATCCCGACCTCTTCGGTGAGCTTCGCCCGGCAGATGTCGTCCCAAGACAGCCGGTCCTCGCCGCGCCGCAGCGCCCACACGAGCGCCTCGTCGAGCAGGTGCTCGAGCATCACCGGGGAGTAGCCGATGGTGATGGCGGCCAGCGCGTCGCGCCGCGCCTCGGTGTCGAGGTCGGCCACGTGCGACTTCCTGCCCAGGTAGAAGTCGAGGATCTCGCGCCGGCCGGCCCGCGACGGAAGATCGAAATAGATGGAGCGATCGAACCGGCCGGGCCGGGTCAGCGCGGGGTCGAGGTCGTCGACGCGGTTCGTTGCCCCGACGATCAGCACATTGGCGGGCGTCACGCGAGGTACGGAAAGCCGGCGCGTCGCGGGCAGCCACAAATTCACGCCGCCGATGAGCGCAGCGACGACACGTGAGCGCAGCGTCGGCGTGTCGAAGCTCTGGAGCTGGATCAGCAGCTCGTTGACGACGCCGCTCTGACCCTCGCGCCCCCCGTTGCCGCCCATCCCCGAACGCGAAGCTCCGATGGCGTCGAGCTCCTCGATGAAGCCGATGGCGCCACCCTGGCTGCGGGCCTGCTTACGCAGCGCCTTGAAGTACGACCGCAGCTTCCGGCTCGTCTGTCCGTAGTACATCGACTGGAACGCCGAGCTCGACACGAACAGGAACGGCACGCCGGCCTCGCGCGCCATCGCCTTGGCCATGTAGGTCTTGCCCGTCCCCGGCGGCCCTTCGAACAGGATCCCGCGGCGGCGGTTACCACCCATCCGGTCGGAGAACTGGCGGTGGACGAGGAAGAGGTTCAGGGTCTTGACGACCTCGTCGCGCACGCCGTCGGCCCCCTTGACGTCGTCGAGGCCGACCTCTATGTCGCCGGGACGGAACAGCACGTGCGGCGACCGGCCCATCGCCAGCATCGGTAGCAGGACGACGCTGCCGAGCAGCACGACCATCACCAGTGCGGGGAGCATCTGCACCATCACGGGGCTGAGCTCCGGGCCGTCGAGACCGATAGGCCGTCCGGTGACGAATCGGTAGCCGAGCCACGCGGCGCAGGCCACCACTCCTGTCGCGATCCAGCGCAGCCTCCCCTGCCGGGCGGCCTCGCGCGCCAGGCCCACGTCCGCCGAGCCGAGCGCCACGACGTCAGTTCCACCGAGCCGCCGCACGTCAGTTGTCATGCTCAAGTATTCGGCGTGGCGCGCTCGGTCCCTGCGGCTTGCGGCAACTGCCGCAAACCTGGACCTTCCCGACGAGTCCGCCTTCGTTAACCGCCCAACGGCACTCCCGGAAAGAGCTCGCTCAACGGCGGGTGGGCCTGGTCTTTGTCGGACACGTTCGTTGGCTCGAGGGGCCAATCGATCGCGAGGTCCGGGTCCTGGTACGAAACCAGCGTGTAGCGCGCGTCTGGGCTCCAGTGCTCGTTCACGAGGTAGCCGTAGACCGCACCCTCGCTCGTCACCTGATATGAGTTGCCGAGGCCCCCCGAAAGGAATAGTGCGTTGTCCTGGGTGAGGTTGAACGTGCACACGACACCAAAGGTCGCTGACTCCGGGCGTACGTCGACGATCGCCGCGAAGGCGGTGCCGGTGACCATGTGGACGTACTTGTCCCAGGGCTCCGCGTGGATGCCGCGCAGGGTCCCTCGCTCGTGGTTCTCCGAGATGTTCCACTGAACCGGCCCGAGCGGTGGCAGGCCAAGCGCTTCGAGCTTCGCGGCTTGGAACACCTCTCGGAACGATCCACGCGGGTCGCGGTTCACCACGAGGTCGATCTCGTACAACCCAGCGAGCGGCGAGGCGCGAACGGTGAGCTCCGGCATGGGCGCGGACCCTATCCAGCCATGGCCGCGGCGGCGAGCGCCAGCAAGACCGCGTTACGCGCCACCGTGCGCCACGACACCGGCCGCGCCGTCAGGCCCCCGAAACACGCGCAGGCAGGCGCCTCGGCGTCTGAACGCACCGCGCGAACGAGGATCGCGGTGTAACCGACGAGCACCAGCGCGGCGATGCCCGCGGGCACACGCGTGCGCAGAGTGACGAGCGCAGCACCTAGCACCAGCTCAAGTGGGGCAATCGTCCCCGCGACCGCAACTGGGACCCCGAAGGCACGCGCCGCGTCGGGCCACCGTCGATCACCGAGCTTCGCGACGCCGGCCCACAGAAACGCCAGCCCGAGCGCCAGCGACGCGGCGCGCGACAGATCCATCAACGCTTACGCGCTGAAAGCGCCAAAGCCGCCGCGGTAGAACAGCAAAGGTTCGCCACCCTCGCCTCCGCCGAGATCGAGGACCTGGGCTACGACGATCAAATGATCGCCCGCTTCGTGCGTCGCCTCGATGCGGCAGTCGGCCCACGCCAGGCAACCGTCGAGCACCGGTGCGCCGCTGAGCGCCGAGGGTCGCCAGCCCACCCCGGCGTACTTGTCCGCGCCCGACGTCGCGAACGCGCGGCACAGCGCCTCCTGGTGGCCACCGAGGATGTTGATGCACAGCCCCGGCGCGGCGGCGATGCGCGGCCACGACGCCGACTGGATCCCGGGGCAGACCGCCACGAGGGGCGGGTCAAGCGAAAGCGAGACGAACGACTGCGCCGTGAAGCCGACGGGCACGTCGTCGTGGACCGCGGTCACGACCGTGACTCCGGTGGCGAAATGACCCATGACCGTGCGGAAGTGGGCCGAGTCGATGGCGCCTTCGGTCATGCCGTGACGCTATTAGAGGTTGAGCACCATGCCTTCGTAGGTGCCGATCACCTCGGGGACGCCCATCCGTCCGCCGACACCCTTGGCTTGTTCGACCAGGCCATCCATCTCGTCGTCGCTGTGTGCCGGGTCGTGGTGGAACATCGCCAAAGTGTGGGCGCCGGCGTGCTTGGCGACCATCAGCGCGTAGTCGACCGTGCAGTGCCCCCAGTAGAACTTCTTCTCGAACTCCTCGGGCGTGTACTGCGCGTCGTGGATGAGCAGATCGACACCGTCGGCCAGCTCGAGCACGGCCGGGTCGATGGTGTCGAGGTTGCGCGGCGCCTGGTGATCGCTGATGTACGCGATCTTCACGCCGTTCCATTCGACGCGGTACCCGACGGTAGGGCCGACGTGCGGCACGGGTCGCACCATCACCTTGGCGTTGCCGATGGCCAGCTCGTCGTTCGTCACCCCGTGGAACGTGACGTCGCCCTGTAACTCGGTGAAGTGGATGGGGAAGTACGGGGGCCTCATGAGCCCGCCGAACTCCTCCGCGAGCGTGCCCTCCTCCTGGTTGGGGCCGTAGACGTCTAGCCGCGCTCCCGGTGTGTGGATCGGCGCGAAGAACGGCAGCCCTTGCACGTGGTCCCAGTGGATGTGGGTGACGAGCGCGGTCGCGCAGAAGGTCTCGTCCATCGGCATGGTCGCGCCGAGCTGGCGCAGGCCCGTGCCGAGGTCGAAGAGGATCGGCTGCTCACCGTCTACCTCGAGCGCTACCGAAGCCGTGTTCCCGCCGTAGCGGGCGTTGGCGTCGCTCGGGCAAGGGCAGCTACCTCGCACCCCATGAAAGGTGACTTTCAGCGCTCCATCCCCCTTTTGTGTTTCGGGGACGTTACTCCTCGCTGCACGGCGAGCAAGGGGCAGCTTGGGGATGTTCGCGGCAATGGCCGCGGATACGCCGTCAGCGTCGGGCGATGGCTCCGGAACTGGGCGTCATAAGTCCGCGTTAGGCGAGGGTGAGGTGGGCGTCGTCGACGGAGGCGATGCCGTCGGCGATCAGGGTTTCCGCAACGCGGGCGGCGCGCGCTGGGTCGTCGGGCCAGCCCATAACGTGCGCGAGCGCGGCGGCATCGCGGGCAACTCGTCCGGCGCGGAGGGCATCGACGAGCCGGCCGCGGCCTTGGCGATCGGAGCCGTCGAAGCGCGAGTGCGTTCCGGGAACGCCGGCCGAACCCACCGCGGGATCGGGTTCCGGGAACCCCCTCTGGGCCCACGCGCACACCTCGCGCACGGGGCACTGCTCACAACGAGGCGCGCGCTTGGTGCACACCGTCGCGCCGAGGTCGAGCATCACCTGGTTCCACCGCCACGCGTCGCCCGCGGGCACGAGCGCATCGGCGCGCGCCTGCGCTTCGCTCATCGTGAGGCGCCGACCGGCGGTGCGGGCCAGGACGCGTGCCGCGTTGGTGTCGATCACGCCGGTGTCGATCTCGAACGCGAACGCCAGCACGGCGCGCGCCGTGTACGGACCGATGCCGGGCAGCGCCCGTAGCCCGGCGAAATCGGCCGGCAGTTCGCCGTCGTGCCGGTCGACGACCGCAGTCGCGGCGCGATGCAGGTTGACGGCGCGGCGGTTGTAACCGAGCCCCGCCCACGCAGTCACGACGGCCGACTGTGGCGACGCCGCGCAGGCCGCGGGCGTCGGGAAGCGGGCCAGGAACGCGCGCCACGCCGGGATCACGCGGGTCACCTGCGTCTGTTGCAACATCACCTCGCTGACGAGGATCTCCCACGGATCGCGGGTGTCACGCCATGGGAGGCGGCGACGGTGGGCATCACCCCACGCGGTCAGACGCGTCTGCACCAGTAGACGTGGCATGTGTAGGGCAAGACAAAGCGCTCGGGCAGCGCGGCGTCGTCACACACCCGCAGCACATGGTCGAGCAGCGGCTGCCGGTCGGTTTCGGACTGCGCGGCGATGAAGCTGATGGAACTAACCCGGGCGATGAGCCCGGCGCGGTCGGTCAGATGCTCGTGCGTGAAGGCGACGTACTCGAGCGGGGTGAAGCCCGGCTCGGCCGTGAAGGCGTCCTTCCAGGCGTAGGTCCAGGCGTTGGGCGTGTCGTCCCGCCGTGCGTCGATCTCACCCCAGATGGCGGCGACCCAGTCGACGCCGCGGTCCTGGCCGTTCCACACGAGTCCGAGCCCGCCGGTCGGACGGAGCACGCGGTGGAACTCGCGGAGCGCGGCTGGACCGTCGAACCAGTGGAACGCCTGCGCAGCCACGACTGCGGCCGCGGAGCCGCCGTCCACCGCGAGCGACTCGGCCGTGCCGTCACGCACCTCGATGCCGGGCGTCGTTCGCGCGAACGTCTCGCGCATGTGCGCGACCGGCTCGACCACGATCGGCCTCACTCCGGCCGCGAGCAGGGCGCGTGTGAACTTGCCGGTGCCAGACGCCACCTCGACGATCGGTGCGGCGGCGTCGGCGCCGATCGCGCCGAGGCGCTGGAGCAGGAACACCGTCGCATCGGACGGGTAGCCGGCCCGGCCCGCCTCGTACGCGGCACCGACCGCCTTGTAGCCCTCGCGGGCCGAGTGGTGGACGGTAGCGGTCACGCGTCCCACACGTCGTCGCCGTACGGGCGTTGCCGCTTCGGCGCGTGCTCGGCCTTCCACACCATGAGCTTGCGGCGGAAGTAGCAGACCTCGTCGCCGTGCTGGTTGAACCCCTTCGTCTCGACCGTCACGAGCCCGCGGTCGGCCTTCGACTTCGACTCGACGGCCTCGAGCACGCGGGTCTCCGCGTAGATGGTGTCGCCGTGGAAGGTCGGCTTCTTGTGCGAGAGCGTTTCGATCTCGAGGTTCGCGATGCACGATCCGCTCACGTCTGGGACGCTCATGCCCAGCACGAGCGAGTACACGAGGTTGCCGACAACGACGTTCTTTCCCTGCACGGTCTCGTGCTCGGCAAACCACGCGTTCGTGTGCAGTGGGTGGTGGTTCATCGTGATCATGCAGAACAGATGGTCGTCAGCCTCGGTGATGGTCTTGCCCGGCCAGTGCCGGTAGACGTCGCCCGGCACGAAGTCCTCGAGGTAGCGGCCGAACGGCCGGTCGTGCGTGGTCATGGCGCCCACGGTAGAGGCGCGCAACGCCGGTGACTCAATCGCGACCGTCCGCCGCGGACGCGCGCGTGAGCAGGCCGCGGGCGATGACAAGGCGCTGGATCTCGTTGGTGCCCTCGCCGATGATCATGAGCGGGGCATCGCGGAAGTAGCGCTCGACTGGGAAATCCGTGGTGTAGCCGTAGCCGCCGAGAACCCGCATCGCTTCGGTCGCGTTCTCGAGCGCGGCTTCGGACGCGAACAGCTTGGCCATCCCGGCCTCGACATCAGCGCGTTCGCCACGGTCGATCCGTTCCGCGGCCGCTTTCGTGAGCAGGCGCGCCGCTTCAACGCGCGTGGCCATGTCGGCCAGCTTGAAAGCGATGGCCTGGTGCTTCGCGATGGGAACGCCGAAGGTCTCGCGCTGCTGCGCGTACGCGAGCGCGGCTTCGTACGCGGCGCGGGCGACGCCCGTTGCCCGCGCCGCGATGTTGACCCGGCCCAGCTCGAGCGTGCCGAGCATCTGGGGCAGGCCGCGGCCGAGGCCAGCGTCGGGACCGCCGAGCACCGCGGACACCGGGAGACGATGCCCCGCATAGATCATCTCCACCGTCTCGATGCCCTTGTAGCCGAGCTTGCCGATGGTCGACGACACGCGGATGCCGCCGAACATGGGGCCAGGGTCCTTCTCGAGGATGAAGCAGGTGATGCCTTCCGACGCGCGGGCGGCGAGAGCGACAACACCGGCGCGCTCGCCGTTCGTCACCCACATCTTCGTGCCGTCGATCACGAACTCGTCGCCGTCGCGAGTCGCCTTGCACGCGATGGCGTTGGTGTCACTGCCGGCGTCGGGCTCGCTGAGCGACAGCGCGCCACGCGGCGTGCCGGTGGCCATGCGCGGCAGAAAGTGCTCCTGCTGCTCGAGCGTCCCGTGGCGCACCAGGAGCTTCACGACCATCGTGTGCGTGTTAAGGACGCCGGAGAGCGACATCCACCCAGCGCTCAGCTCCTCGATCACTTTCGCGTAGGTAACCGTGTCGAGCGCGAGGCCACCGAACTCCTCGGGCACCGCGCACGCGAACAACCCGAGCTCAGCCATCGTCGCCACGAGCTCGGCCGGATAGGTGTCTGTGCGCTCGAGCTCGCTGACGACGGGCAGCACGTCCTTCTGCACGAACCGCTTGACCGTGGCGACGATCTCGTCGGCGAGATCGGGGTCCGTCGGAATCGTCGGCTCGGCCATCGCCGCCGAGGCTAACGAAGGGCTGGCGATTCACTTTGGGGAGGTCCGAAGCGCACTCGTAGGATCGGCTCATGAGCGCGATCGATCTCGAAGCGGCGGCGGCGGCCGTGGCGGAAGCCCGCCAGGTCGTCGACGGGTGCGCGAAGCACCTCGCCGCGCACGGCGGCGTCGACGCCAACCAGGCCGTGGCCTACGACCTCGCGCACGCGGCCGCCGCGGTCGAGTGCGCCGGTGCCGCGATCACCTACGGCGCGACTGGCGCGACCGAAGCGGGCCTCGCGGCGGCGTTCGTCGGCGACGCGATCCACGACGTCGCCACCCGCGTTCTGGGCCGTGAGGAGGCGTGGGGCACGACGCCCGGGGTGCTCGACAAGGCCATCACGACGATCACCGCGTGGCGCGACCCGACGTTCCTCGCGTCGCTCGCGGGTCAGTCGGGCGAGCGGCAGCTCGACGACGAGATGACGATGGTCGCCGACACGTTCCGTCGGTTCGCCGACGACAAGGTGCGCGCTGCGGCCGAGCACATCCATCGGACGAACGGCGACATCCCCGAGGACATCATCGGCGGCATCGCCGAGCTCGGCGCGTTCGGGCTTTCGGTCCCGGAGGAGTACGGCGGCTGGGCGATGGGCGGCGACAACGAGTACATGGCGATGGTCGTCGCCACCGAAGAGCTGTCGCGGGGCAGCCTCGGCGCCGGCGGTTCGCTCATCACGCGCCCCGAGATCCTCAGCCGCGCGCTCGTGCAGGGCGGGACCGAGGAGCAGAAGCACGAATGGCTGCCAAAGCTGGCGACCGGCGAGGTCATGGCCGCGGTCGCCGTCACCGAACCCGACTTCGGGAGCGACTCCGCCTCGCTCGTGGTGAGCGCGACGCGCGACGGCGACGACTACGTCGTCAACGGTGTCAAGACGTGGTGCACGTTCGCAGCGCGCGCCGACGTGCTCATGCTCTCGGCGCGCACCGACCCCGACCGGAGCCTGAAGCACAAGGGGCTTTCGTTGTTCATCGTGGCGAAGGAGCGCGCCGAGGGGCACGGGTTCGTGCTCACGCAGGACGGCGGCGGACGGCTTGAGGGTCGGCCCATCGACACGATCGGCTATCGCGGCATGCACTCCTACGAGCTCGCCTTCGAGAACTGGCGCGTCCCGGCCGCCAATCTCATCGGAGGCGAGGCGGGTGCCGGCAAGGGCTTCTACCTGACCATGCAGGGATTCGAGAATGGTCGGCTTCAAACCGCAGGCCGTGCGATTGGCGTGATGCAGGCGGCGTACGAGGCCGCGCTCGACTACGCGACGAACCGCTCCTTGTTCGGCCAGCCGCTGGCCGAGTTCCAACTGACGCAGGTGAAGCTCACCCGGATGGCGGCCACGATCCAGGCGTCACGGCAGTTCAGCTATCTCGTCGCCCGCCTGATGGCGCAGGGGCAGGGTTCGATGGAGGCGTCGCTCATCAAGGCCTATGTTTGCCGCGCCGCGGAGTGGGTGACGCGTGAGGCGATGCAGATCCACGGCGGCATGGGCTACGCCGAGGAGTTCCCCGTGAGCCGCTACTTCGTCGACGCCCGCGTCCTCAGCATCTTCGAGGGCGCCGACGAGTTGCTCGCTCTACGCGTCATCGCCCGCCGCCTCGTCGACACTGCGAGCGCCTGAACCGCCACGGGGGGCTTCGCAGCGTCACGGGCTAGCCCGGAAAAGCCCCCTACTCGACTTTGAGGGCGCGCAGGTAGAACCAGTAGGTGCGCCAGCGCACGACGCCGCGCACCGGCAGGCCGAGCAGTTGGAAGAACATGTGCCACGTGCGCCGGTAGCCCTCGAGCTTGCCGAACTTCTGTCGCTTCGTCCGGTGAGTCACGCCGTCCATGACGCGCGCGACGGTGGAAAGCCGCCCTTCGGCGATGACCTCGTTGATCATGATCTCGATCGTGTAGCCGTTGCGCTTGTGCGCGGGCACGGCGTCGAACACCCAGCGCGGCATGCACCGCTCGCCGGTCGTCGGCGGGAAGCGCAGGACGAACCAGTTCCACGGGCGGTAGTCGAAGATGCCGATCGACAGGGCCGCCCGGCGGTCGATCACCGGCTCGACGATGGCATCGAGGTGCTCGGCCGTGACCCCGACGAGATCGGCGTCGGCGAACAGCAGCACGTCGGCGTCGGAGGTGGCAACACCCTCCTCCATCGCGTGCGCTTTCGATCCGTCGCTCTCGCGGCGCAGCACCGTCGCACCCGCGGCCCCAGCCTCCTCGGCGGTGCCGTCGCGCGACCCGTCGTCGACGACGATGACGTGGCGTACGTACTTGCACCCACGCGCGGCGCGGACCACGTCGGCGACAGTGTCGGCTTCGTCGCGCGCCGGGATGACGCAGTCGACGATCATCGGTTCGCGCGAGGAGCTAGGTCGCCGAGCGGGTGCGACCGGCCCGCTCACCGCGCATCTTGAGCTTGACGGCGACCTTGCGTGACGCCTCGTCGATCATTTCGTCGCCGAACATCACCGCGCCCTTGCGCTCGCCCTCGGTGGCTTTCTCGTAAGCGTCGAGCACGTCGCACGCCTTGTCGAACTGCTCCTGGCTCGCCGAGAAGACGTCGTTGAGGATGGTCACCTGGTCGGGGTGCAGTGCCCACTTGCCGTCGAAGCCGAGCAGTTGCGTGCGGGTGCTGTAGTCGCGGAAGCCCTCGGGGTCGCGCACCTTGACGTAGGGGCCGTCGATCACCTGGAGCCCGTTGGCTCGACCGGCCATGAGGATCTTCATGAACACGTAGTGGAAGTAGTCACCGGGGTACTCGGGAATTTGCAGGCCCCCGGCGAGGCTCGGCATCTCCATCGACGCCGAGAAGTCGACCGGTCCGAGGATGATCGTCTCGAGCCGCGGCGACGCCGCGCAGATCTCCTCGACGTTGATCAGCCCACGGGCGGTTTCAATCTGCGCCTCGATCCCGATGTGGCCGACGGGCAGGTCGTGCACCCGCTCGATCTGGGTGAGCAGGAGGTCGAGGGCGACGACCTCGGCCGCGGTGTTGACCTTCGGCAGCATGATCTCGTCGAGGCGCGTGCCCGCTCCGGAGACGACCTCGATCACGTCGCCATAGGTCCACTCGGTATCCCACGCGTTCACCCGCACGCACAGCACGCGGTCACCCCAGTCGAGGTTCTTGATCGCGTCGACGACCTTGGCGCGCGCCGCTTCCTTCTCCAAGGGGGCAACGGCGTCCTCGAGGTCGAGGAACGTCATGTCGGCCGCGACGGTCGGGCCCTTCCCGAGGAAGCGCTCGCTGGAGCCGGGGACCGACAAGCAGGAGCGGCGGGGCAGGTCGCGGGAGCGTGCGGACATGGCGAGAGATTAGGAGCGCGGGTTCGTTGCGCCCAACTTGTCGGTGAAGAAGTCGAGGACGCGGTCCCACGCCAAAGCCGACGCCTCCGCGTCGAAGACCTCGGGCCGCGTGTCGTTGAAGAACGCGTGCTGCGCGCCCGGGTAGACGAACATCTCGACGTCGCTCACGCCCGCGGCTCGCAGCGTGCTCTCGAGCTCGGCGACCGCCGCCGGCCCAGCGGAGTCGTCGTTCTCCCCGTAGTGACCCTGCACCGCGGCCTTCACGTTTCCATAATCGGGCTGCGCTGCTTCCCAGGGAATGAGCCCGTAGAACGGCGCGACCGCGGCCACGTCGGACCGCAGCGATGCCAGCCACAGCGCGAGCCCGCCACCCATGCAAAACCCGATCACGCCGACCTTGGTGCAGCCGCGGCGCTGGAGCTCGTCGACCGCCCCGGTGAGGTCCTTCGCCGCGCGCCCGATGTCGAGCGCCATCATCAGCTTCTGCGCCTCATCGGGCTCCGCGGTGAGCTCGCCGTGGTACAGATCGGGCGCCAGCGCGAGAAACCCCCGGTTCGAGAACCGCGACGCGATCTCCTTGACGTTGCCGTTGAGCCCCCACCATTCCTGGATGACCACCAGTCCCGCAGTCGAGGTCTCGAAAGGCGTGTCGAGCCACCCCTCGCCCGCGGCGCCGTTCGACGGATACGTGATCAGCTCACCCATGGGCCGAACGTACACGCCGTCCGGTGTTCCGCCGCTCGCGCTCAGCGGTAGCCGGCGGCCTGTAGTTCGAACAGCTCGGCATACCGACCGCGCCGCGCGAGCAGTTCGCTGTGCGTGCCGAGCTCTGTCACGCGTCCGTCCTCAAACACGGCGATGCGGTCGGCGATCCGCACCGTCGAGAAGCGATGGCTGATCACGATCCCGATTCGGCCCTCGAGCTGCTCGCGCAGCTCGCCGAAGATCGCCGCCTCGGCTTCGGGGTCGAGCGCCGCGGTCGGCTCGTCGAGGATCCACACATCTGCGTTGCGGTAGAGCAAACGCGCCAGCGCTAGGCGCTGCCACTCCCCGCCAGAGAGATCTTTCCCGCCCTCGAAGAGGCGCCCGACGTGCGAGTCGAGGCCGCGTGCCAGTCCCTTCACGATCCTGGTCGCACGCGCCGAATCGAGCGCCGCGTGCACGGCGTCGTCGGAGTGTGGCTGCAACACGCGGCCGAGCCTCACGTTGTCGCGCGCCGTCAGCTCGTAGTTCGTGTAGTCCTGGAACAGCACGCCGATACGACTGCGCAACTCCGCGGGATCGACGGTGCGAACGTCGATCCCGCCGAGCGTCACTCGACCCGAATCCGGGTCGTAGAAACGTTGCAGCAGCTTCACGAGGCTCGTCTTGCCCGCGCCGTTTTCGCCGACGAGCGCGATCAGCTCGCCACCGCGGACGTGCAGGTTGAGGTCGTCGAGAGCGGGCTCGGTCTCGCCCGGGTAGGAGAACCGCACGTTCTCGAAGCGCACGCCGTCGCTCAGGTCCGCGGGAAGCCGCGCCGGCCGATCGGGCACGTCGAGCAGGGCAGGTACTGCGAGGAACGAGAAGTAGTCGTCGAGGAACGTCGCGTGCTGGTCGAGCTCCACGAGCGAGCCCGTGACGAGGCTTAGCTGTTGCGTGATGGCCGCGAACGCGGCGATCACCGCAGCCAGAGCCCCGACCGAGAGCGTGCCGGCGACGCCGCGGTAGGCGACGAACCCGTAGGCCAGCCCAAGGGCAGAGCCGGTGAGCGCGCCCAGCAGGATGTTGTAGTGGTCGTGCATGCGATAAAGCTTCGACAAACGGGCGTAGTGCGCGGCGCCCAGCTCGCTATGGCGGGCGAGGAGGGCGCTGCCGAGCGAGAAGCTCCGCAGCTCCTTCGACGCGCGGGGCGATGACAGCAGCTCGCCGAGATACTCGCGCTCGCGGTCGTCAGGCGTCTCCTTCCACCAGAACGCGTAGATCTTCCGGTTGACGCGCTGCTGCACGACGATCCCCGGGAGCACCGTGACGAGGACGAGCACGACGAGGATCGGGTGCAACGAGAACAGGATTCCGAGCATCCCGAGCAACGTGACGAGGTTCCCGGCCATGCTCATGACCGCCCAGGTCATCTGGCCCGGCCGCCACGAGATGTCGCGCTTGGCCCGCGCCACTCGGTCATGCCAGTCGGAGTTGTCGAAGAGGCCGAGATCGACCGTCGCCGCCTGCCCCAGGAAGCGCCGCTCCGCTTCGAGGTACACGCGGCGCGTGAACAGCTCCTGACGCGTGTCGATGTAGGCGCCCGCGATCCTCTGGAACGCGGTCAACGCCGCCAGCCCGAGAATCAGTGGCAGCGCGGAACGCCCCGTGGTGGGCACCACGCTTGCCCGCGCGACGAGGTCGACGAGCCGGCGACCGAGTTCGACCATGAGCGGCGGGACCGCCGCGGGTAAGAGCGACAGCGCGACCACGACGCCGAACGCGCGTCGGTCGGACTGCCAGGCCAGCCGCAGCGTGCGTGCGATGGTGCGCCCAAGATGGCGCGTGCGGCGACGGACTCCTGCGCCCGACACGTCCCCCGCTTCCCCCGCCTGTGACACGCGTCGGACGCTACCGGCGAGGCGCGCCGGGCGGCCGAGCAATTTTGGGTGTCAGGTAAGCGGGCGGAGCAGTTCGGGCGCGACCGG
>Ga0183260_10003175_pt1 | contig 13279 bp, 11 predicted proteins | sample AntDrymUQ4972206_2_FD_129768 | JGI IMG/M metagenome (GOLD analysis project Ga0183260, IMG submission 129768) | Polar desert sand microbial communities from Dry Valleys, Antarctica - metaG UQ497 (22.06) (version 2) (version 2) | ecosystem: Environmental > Terrestrial > Soil > Desert | place... | reverse complement strand
TGGGCACGACGCCGAACGGATCAACGACCACCAGCAACGTGATAAAGGCCGTCAATCCGAATTGCAACAGTGATTCGTTCACCGCATCTTGTTGCGCCGGTTATCAACGAATAATTCGTTTTTTACTTCAAACAAGCCGGGCACGGTGTTCGCTCTCACATTAGCAATCGTCTTGTCGCCCTCGTTGTCAACCACGCCCTTCAGCGTCGCGCGCCCGTTCTTCACAATTATGTGAATCGCCGGTAGTGGGCTAGTTTGGAAATAAACGCCATGTTTTACGGGCATCACAATTTCAAACTAGCCCACTGCCATTTATGTTCATTGCAACTGGCCCGCCCGCGCCCTTATACTACGCGCTCGACGTCCTCCTGAACTGTTACTGTGAGTCTTCACCTGATCACAGTGTTGCCCCAACTCCAAATGTAGAAGGTGTTTCAAATGTCTCTTACCCACAAAACCACCAAACTCCCGACTCTGCTTTTTCTTGTCGTCTTAACCTTCTCTGCCGGTAATGCCCGTGCGGAAATCTACTCAGAAGTGGAACCCAATGATACTTTCGCCAACGCGAATTTCTTTCCGACGAGCGACGGTACTTTACAAATAACCGGCACCTTGCCGGGCGGCACCGTTGGCTTTAACGACTACTTCAGATTTTTAGCGTCCGCAGGGACGACCCTCCAACTCAACGCGGTTGTTACCGGCTTCTCCCAACTTCAAGACCTACCGGGAATTAGAATGCGACTTCTGTCGCCATCCGGTGCCGTTCTCGCCGAAGATGAGGATACGGGCGCCGGGGCCACCGCAACCATTATGTTCTCCGTCTTACAGGACGGCATTTACGGCGCAGCCCTCGGGCAAGTAATAGGATGTCAGTGTGCCTTCAGTTACCGGCTGGATATATCAGGCGTTACTCCGAGTTCCACTCCCGTACCCGAACCGATCACGGTTTTGTTGTTCGGCACCGGCTTGATTGGAGTCGCGGTAAAAGTGCGCCGGCGGGTTTGATAACTTCGTTAAATCTGAAGCGCTGAACAAATCGCCCAATGTAGTGCCAAGCAGAAAAGCGAAGGCATGAATCACGCTGTCGGGCGTCCATGTCATTTCAGGCGGAAAAGTAAAAGGGCAGAGAATAATTTCTCTGCCCTTTCGTCATTCGTATTTGTGAACAGGTCGCTTCTCTTTAGTGGAAAACGAAGCCGACGCCGATGCGGAAGTTATGCTGTGTGCTGTCGAAAAAGCGCGTTGGGTTGTAGTCGAGTTGCACGGCGCGCAAATCCACCTTTTCGCTGAGGCGAATGTCGAGGCCGCCGCCGAACGCCCCGGCGAAGCCCGTCTCGCTGATATCGTCGTCAATGCCTTCGAGGTCGTCGAGGCCCGCGAACTCATTTCTGGCGATGCCGACGCCGACCAGCGCGTGGGCAAACGGCTTAAGGCGCGATTCGTTGTCTACCCGGTTGTCTTTGACCTGTATGCCGCCGAGAACGTTGTAGAGCGACGAGTTGACGTCAAAGCGGTCTGGAGAGATCAACAATTCCTGATTTTTGTAGTGCCCCGAAAAGTCGAACTTAGCACCGAGGAACGGGTGAAAGTTGCCGGTCGCAGAAATGTTGAAACCGTTGAAGCCGGTGCGCTGATCGAAGAAGTCATCGAAGTCATCGTCGTCAAAGCCCGGATCATCGTCGAAGTCTTCGTCCGCAAGTCCGGTGTCCACACGGTTGTGTGAGAAGCCGGCGAAGAACTCCGCCTTGTGGTACTCATCGTCGGCTGTTTGCGCGAGCGCTACGGGCGCGGCGCAGACCGTGAACAGAATTAGTATCAGTAAGTTACGCATGTAAAGGTATCTCCCTAGTTGTCTTTTGTATTTCGCGGGAACATTGTTCGGAGAGAGAGTTCCCGTCGCATGAATGCCATGATGCCAATAGCGTCGAGCGCGGTGAGCATCACGGCAAGTGTATTTTCGCGGATTGAGATGGCGGGGAGATGCGATGAGTTGCCATAACCATAATCACATGTCGGCGAGTGAAGAGCGGCAAACAGGATGATTATTCCTTCAGCACGCAAGGCCGCTTGACAGCGACTCGTCCGCCTCTTAGACTGCCAGTTCCCGAAAGGGGAGTAGGTCGCCCGCCTTCAAGGGTCTGATGAAGCCGTCAATACGATTGCCCGACGTAGGGCATCCGGCGCATCGGGAAGAGCCGGTTTAAGCTCAACGACCAAGACCTTTTGCGGCTTGTCCAAGCCCGCAGAAGGTTTTTTCTTTTTGCGCGCTTGGTTGCGATACCTGCTTAGCGTGAAAGGATTTGGTGATGATTGAGCTTTTTCCGTTCGCCGATTACTGGTGGTTCTACGCTGCCTTCACCGGCTTTGTGCTTTTTCTTTTAGCCCTCGATCTCGGAGTTTTTCACCGCCAAGCTCACGAAGTCTCGTTTCGTGAGGCCGCAACGTGGAGCGTCGTCTGGATCACTCTGGCGCTTCTCTTCAATTTCCTGCTGTATCAGTACGCGCTGTGGAAGTTTCCGCAGGACGCGCGCTTGCTGGCGATTCCCGGCTTCGACCCGCCGGGCGAGGCGTGGCGCGTCTCGCTCGAATTTCTGACCGGCTACATCGTCGAAAAGTCGTTGTCGGTTGATAACATTTTCGTCTTCGTACTGGTCTTCAGTTACTTCGCCATTCCGCCGAAATACCAGCACCGTGTTTTGTTCTACGGCATCATCGGCGCGCTCATCTTCCGCGCGGTCTTCATCGCGCTGGGCAGCGCGATGATGCAGTACCACTGGGTCGTCGTGCTCTTCGGCGTGTTCCTCATTATCACCGGCGTCAAGATGATGTTCACGCCGGAGAAAGGCGTCGAGCCGGACAAGAATCTGTTGATTCGTCTTTTCCGGCGCGTCGTTCCGGTGACGCCGGAGTTGCACGGGCAGCGTTTCTTCGTGCGCCAGAACGGCGTGCTCCACGCGACGCCTCTGTTCATCGCGCTGCTTTTCCTCGAAGCGACCGACATCATCTTCGCGGTTGATTCCGTGCCGGCGATTTTCGCTTTGACGAGCGAGCCGCTGATCGTCTTCACGTCAAACATCTTCGCCATCCTCGGCCTGCGCGCGATGTACTTCATGCTCGCCGGGGCGATTGATAAGTTTCACATGCTGAAATACGGGTTGGCGATTGTGCTGATTTTCGTCGGGCTGAAAATGGTGTGGCTCAACAGTCTCTTCGGCGGCAAGTTCCCGATTACCTTGTCGCTCGGCATTATCACCGGCGTCATCGCCGGATCAATTGCGCTGTCGTTGCTGCTCCCGAAAACTCACGCGGCGAGATGACGGTGGGCATGGAATCGCCGTGGCAAGTCAGAAGAACTTGCCCGACGACGAATCGGCTCGGATGCGGCGTGACAAAACCGCCTCCGAGCCTGACTTCTTCGGGCGATTGTTGAGGTGACAATCGCCCGATCACATTATTGAAGGATTCTTTAGACCGCCGGAACACGGCGATGTCGTTTGCGGGTTCGTCGTCAGTGAGGTTTCCCGACGACTTTCCAGACCAAGCCGAGCCGCGCCATCAACCGAATGACGTAACCGGAGATGTCCACCTCGTACCACCGCCAGCCGTGCAGCGCCGAGGAAGGCTTGGCGTGGTGATTGTTATGCCAGCCCTCGCCGAGTGTCAGTAATCCGACCCACCAGACATTGCGGCTGTCGTCTTTGGTATCGTAAGGGCGAGAGCCTCGCCAGTGGCAGACGCTGTTGACGCACCACGTCACATGCCAGAACCAGACCGTCCTGATAACTGTTCCCCACAGAACGCCGCGCCACCCCGCGACCACATAACAGAGAATCCCGGTGAGCACCCACGGAAGGATGAACAATTGCTTGTGATCCAGAATTCGCATCCACGCATCTGTCCCGGATACGTCGGGCACTAATGTACGGAAGTCTTCTTTTTCATGCTTGTCCTGACGCAGCACCCACCCGGCATGGGCGTGGAAGAATCCCTCGCGCGGCGAGTGCGGATCGTCCGCAAGGTCTGCCGCTTGATGATGGCGGCGATGAATGGCCGTCCAGCGCGCCGGCCCATTCTGCATCGAGGCCGCGCCCATCCATGTGAGCATTCGCCTCAGCCACGGATTGCACTTGAAACTTCGATGCGTCAGCAGGCGGTGATAACCAACCGTAATACCGAGGCACGTCGTCAGATAAAGGCTTACGAAGAGCAGCAAGTCGAGGGGACGCGGCCAAAACCACACACCCAATAATGCACAAGCATGTAAACAGATGAAAAGCGCGGTGTGGACACGGTGGACGGGTAACTTATCTTCTGTGATTAACGGTTGATTCATTGTGCGCTTCAAACCTCATCCGCGCCAGCTTGCGCAGACTTCGCGCCCCCCTTGTGTGGGCAAGACTACCGGGCGCGTCGTGGCCGGAACGAGCGGCGTCCGACGCTGCTACTCTGCCTGACCGATGCGTAAGGCTTAGAGGTCTTAGTGAGCGCCGGCTGGGTGGCACCGAAGCCGGGCATCAGAATTCGTTCAACCGCTTGTCCGGTCAGGCGTTCAATGGCCCGCATGGACAGTTCTTCGACGGGAGTGACGAGCGTGATGGCGCGGCCCCGATTACCGGCCCGTCCGGTGCGGCCGATGCGATGCACATAATCCTCCGGCGCTTGAGGCACGTCGTAGTTAATGACGTGCGAGATCAAATCAACGTCAATCCCGCGCGCCGCGATGTCGGTCGCCACCAGCACGCGAGTCTGGCCGTTCTTAAAACCGCGTAGGGCAGCTTCGCGCTGCGGTTGCGTGCGGTCGGCGTGAATGCGGTTAACTTTGTGCTCACGCGCTTCGAGAATGTGCGAGAGACGTTCGGCCCCGCGTCGTGTGCGCGTAAAAACGAGCACGCGCTCGAAGCGTTCACGCTCCAGCAAGTCAAGCAGTAATGCCGTCTTCGATTCGGTCGCAACGGGGTAAGCGGTCTGCTCAACCATTTCGGCGGCGCGGCCGCGCGGGCTGACTTCGATGAGTTCGGGATTGCGCATCGTCGAGCGCGCGATTTGTTCAATCGCGGACGACATCGTGGCGGAGAACAGTAGCGTCTGCCGCTCGGCGGGAAGCGCCGCGAGCACGCGCCGGATCGCGGGCCAGAAGCCCATGTCGAGCATCCGGTCGGCTTCATCGAGCACGAGCGTTTCGAGATGAGCGAAGTTAATCGCGCCGCGCTCCATGTGATCGAGCAGGCGTCCCGGCGTTGCAATCACGACACCGACACCGCGCCGTAGCGCGTCGGTCTGGCGCGACATTCCAGCGCCACCCATGATGCAGACGCAGCGTGGGCTTTTCTTCGGGGCGAGCGCTTGGTAGCTGGCTTCAATCTGCGTCGCCAGTTCGCGCGTCGGGGCGAGAACGAGCAGGCGGACGCCGGGACGCGCCCGCTCCGACATGCGTTGAATGATGGGGAGCAGGAACGCGGCGGTCTTGCCGGTGCCTGTTTCGGCACAGCCGATCAGGTCAGCTCCGCCGAGGACGATGGGAATCGCCTTGCTTTGAATTGGTGTTGGTTCTGTGTATCCGAGGGACTCGCAAACGCGCGACAACGCGGCGTTCAGTCCCAGTTGAGAAAAATTCATGAAAGTCCTTCAGTGCTGCTCAAAACCGCGAAGCGGGAGCGCACCTGTCTGTACGTAAAAATGTGTAAGCGCCTCCGGCGGCACACTCGTCATCGTCGGAGGCGCTTTATCTAGTAAGAAGTTACCGATTGGTTAATTGATAACTTACCAGCGCGCTTCGCGGCCACCGCCGCCGCCGCCATAACCACCGCCGCCACCACTACGATTGCCGCCGAAGCCGCCGCGTCCGCCGCCGCCCCCACGATTGCCGCCGCCGCCGCCGCGATCTTCGCGCGGGCGGGCTTCGTTAACAGTCAGGCTGCGACCGTTAACTTCCTTGCCGTTGAATTGCTGGATGGCCGCCTGGCCTTCCTCGTTGGAGGACATCTCGACGAAGCCGAAGCCGCGCGAGCGTCCCGTTTCGCGGTCTTCCACAACGGAGGCCGACTCGACGGTGCCCGCTTGCGCGAACAATTCTTGCAAATCATCTCTCGAAGTCTGGAAAGAGAGGTTGCCGACATAAAGTTTCATAGACATAGACGTATACCTGCTCCTGAAGGTCAGGAGTATCAAAGAGAAGCTGTGAATCGAAGTGGCTTCGGTGTAACGGTAGGCAGCGAAGGCTTGCGTTCGGGTGCTCTTGAAAAAGCGGCTTCTAAAGTTGAAATCTGCCCGCTCTCGAACTATCCAGAACGCCGTCGCGGGTAATTCTTATGCGCTGGCGCATCACCGTTGATGCAAGAGAGAAGGATTAGCTGAGCGTTATGATGCACTACTAAGCGTCGCGGTTGCAAGCCGCGAGAAGCGCCCGTCGCCAGCGGCACGATTGATTTGGTGAAGCGACCGGCGAGATGAAGACTTCATCTCGCCGGTGACACGAGACATGTACCTTATTTTGTAAGCGTTCAGCCGTCAGCTTTCAGCGAAAACTAAAGTCAGCCGCGCGGCACACACGCAAAAGAGCAGCGGCGGCGGCACATCTCCGGCAGAAAGCTGACGGCTGATTGCTGACCGCTCATCTTATTTTTACTTTAACGCGGCTATCGCGTGATTACGTTCAAGCGCTGCCGAGTCTGCTGTGTTGACGGAGCGTAAGGTGATGGCGACATGGCTGCGGGCTGCGCCGCTACGCCTGATTTCGTCGTCGCTCATCAGCTTGAACACGACGGTCTGCCCCGGCTTCAACAGTATGTTAGCGTCATAGTCAACTGTCTTCCGGGCGTTTTCGCTCGTCGCCTCGACGAACCACGACAGCACACTGACGCGGTAATAATCGCCATCCTTCGGCGAGCCTCGGTAAATGCTGATGTCCGTTTCCCGATCCAACCCGAACATATAATTTGAGCCTGCTGCCTCACGACTTGCGTTGATGAACCTCGCGCTGGCGTTCAGCAGTTCGCGCTCCAAATTCAGTTCAGCCATTTCGCCCAAATAAGAGAGCGACGACTGCCGCTTTCTGATGCTCGCCGCGCCGTCTCTTTCCAACTTCTCAATGCTCGCGACGAACTGAGCCGTGCTCAGATTCGTCGTGCTTCCGCTGCGTTTGATTCCGGCCCTTTCGGAGATGAAGACGTTCGGATCATCAGTAGTGAAGTAGGTGACTTCGATTCGGGATTGAAGGCTACGATCAATCGTGCGGGGCTGCCGGACACCGAACGCCTCATTGTTAGGACACGATTGAGCGTTAGCTTCGAGCGCGTTAATTGCGACGATGGAGAGTAACGAGAGGGCGGCGGCAGCGAATTTCTTTTTCAACACAGTGTCTCCTTATATTTTCCGGTAGGTGGATGATCTCGCGGCGAGTCTTGCGAGAATCCTCCTCTGACGAACCCGCATCACGGCAGGACGCCTCTAAGTAAGGAAAGCCGCGCTCAAGACGTGAGTGCGGAGAAGTGGGGCGGTCGAGTGATGGCTGCGCTTCACCGATAAAAAGCGACGCGGGGCAGCGGCAGGGATTGTTCTCCAGAGAGTTGTCGTCTCGCGGCATGAGACAACGCACCGGAAATTTTAGATTGTCTGGTTTGAGGCGGAAGGAAACAAAGAAGAGGAATCACCCTCGCGGGAACGCCGGCGCGCGAATGATTCCGGCCACTACTTCAAGAACTGCCGAGTAAGAAAATAAAGCAGCCCATAAGTCGTTACACTGTCGAACAGCGCGAACGGCGTTTGAAGTTTCGGCTCTTGCGAATTGCCTTCGGCAACCAGACAGTCTCTCACGGATTAGAGCTTATCGCGCCAAGCGCGACCACAGGAGACTCACGGCTTTGCGTCCCCGCCTCACGGCAGGTTTGCCTTTATCGTGTGCAACCATCATGTAAAGAGCAGCGCCGCTGTCGTTGAGAGCAGCATGCGGCACTAAGTATTTACTAATTTCTGATTCTGTTTGTCAATCATTCTGTTGCCGAAGATTTCTTTTACGCGGAACCTGAAAACAAACTCTCCCGCATGTTAAGCTGTGAGACGGCGGTGCTCCGGGCGCTCGCGTCTTAAGTTCAGAAAGCCGTCTGAGTTTCAGATTCTCATGCTGAAATTCAATCAATTCGCTGCCGCTTTCATGTGGCTCGTGACTTGCTGGTTGAAGCTGGGTTTCGATTCGCGTGCTCAAACCCCCCTGAATCTCGGCGCTAACATTCGACACTTCTACATCTAAAAAATTTCCGTCATGCGATTAATTCCTACCCTGATGTTTGCCGCGTTTATCTTGGTGGTTGCTCCTTCCGCAACCCTCGGACAAGTGGACGGCGACGTTCGCCTCCACCTGACCGACGGAAAGATTATGCAAGTTGCGGATGCTTGGGAGGATGCGCAGGGCGTCTGGTTCAAACGCGGCGGAGTCACACAACTGATGGATCGCGGGCGCGTCAAGAAGATTGAGCGGGGTGAAACTTCGATTGTGCCGAAGTCTGTCGAAGCGGAGCCTGTCACGGAAGCGAAGAAAGCGGCGGCCACACCACTCGTCCCTCGACAGGATCATCCGGTATGGATTCATCTGGTCGGTGGTGTGCGGGTGCAGGTTGACGAAGTGACGGAGGGCGCCGACGGCGTGTGGTTCACGCTCGGTAAAGTCTCGACCTTCCTCGACCGGACGCGAATCGAACGAATAGAACGTGGCGACACCACGAAGTTGACGGCCGCGAGTCCGGGCGCTCCCGCAAGCTACGGCACGTGGCGCCTTTCCGACTCGGCGAAAGTCGAAAGTTTCTTTATGGCTAAATTCGGCCGCCACCTGCCGATAACCGCCGCCGGGCAGTCAGCGTTACACACTCGTTGGAGGTTCGATCATCGCCAGTCGTTGGACGTCGGCTTACACCCGGACAGCGCGGAGGGCAAAGCGTTAATCGAATTTTTGCGTGAAGCGGGGATACCCTTTCTAACCTTCCGCCGCGCCGTGCCGGGTTCGGCCACCGGGCCGCACATCCACATCGGCAGGCCGTCACACAGGATCGGCGCACGGTAATTCCTAAGTCATCACGCGCGACCGGGAACAGTATCTTCCCTTGCTGTTCGTATAATGTCCCTCTCTTTCGCGGCCTTCATACCTCCGCATCGCTCACGCTCTCTGCCTCGCCAACGCCGCCCGCGACCTCGCTCATAGATACAAATCCGCTTCGCGTACTAACCCTTTACCGTAGGTGTCGCAGCGGTTAGAATCCCACCCTTCTGACGATTTCTAACCCCGTCGCCCGGGGTCAGACGCTCTGTTAAAATCTGCGACCGCTGGTCGTGCCGAATTACCCTCCAACCACCTCGAAAGGAGGTCCCCGCTCCAATGTTCAAAAAAATCGCCAGCAACTTGTCAGTTCGCGCCAACGTGTTGAAGCTAATAATTGTCGTTAGCCTGTGCGCCTTGCTTCTCTCAGGCTTCTTCCTGTTTCACGGGAGAACGAGAACTGTTGAGGCACAGGAACCAACACCGACAGGAGAACTACGGTGGACGTCTCATCCCAACGGATTTTCGGGCGTGTACCAATCCGGGAGCCAAAATTTCCCGGTCGAAACTTTCCACCCGTCGCCGGACTTCGTACTGACGAGAATTTCAAAACCGGACGGGAACACGCTGGTGGAAATCCTACGCAGCGGCGAGTCCGTCACGGTGACACTCGCTGAAACGAGAATCTCTTTCGACATCTCAGCGGGGACGTCTGAGTTCGACGAAGCGGAGAAGGTGAAGCTACAAACCGCCCTCAGTTCCGCGGACGCGAGGGCGGCGCGGAAAGTAATCCCCACTGTGATCGCGCAACTCAGACGACAGCATGTCGAAAGAAAATTCCTGACCGGTCTCGGCGTCGCCGCTCTTATCGTCGGCAGCGAGAAGGCGAACGGCAACCGAGCGGGCGCATCTCAGGCAGCCGTCGGCGCGACGGCCGAGGTATGCACCGACGCGGCAAATAATTGTTTAGGCTGTTGCGGGTCAGGCTGTAGTGGCTGCATCGGCTGCTGCACACAGGCTTGTCTGCGACATGACCAGTGCGTTAGGACGCTTGGACAGTTACGCTGCCTCGGCCTTCTGCCTGGGGCGATCATCTCGATTTTCAATGAATGCCTCTAAACGGGGGCACGTCGCTCACAAAGAAGGGCACTGTATACAATAGGAGTGAAGCGGTTCGGGTACAGAGTGACGGCTTGATCCGTGAGTTGCAGCCGGCGGGTCATCACGCCTGAAGGCGTCACTCTCAACCCGAACCGCGTCGCTCCTATAATTATCTGAAATAAGGTTAGGTATATTCCGCACATGACGGAAGGAAACTTTCACGCCGCTTTCGAGCGCGTCAGTGAACTTGTCAGGGATTTTCAGAAGAACGAAAAGATTTATCAAGCGCCGGATTATAAAGAAGAATGGGTGCGTAAAAACTTTATTGATAAGTTTTGGATTGCGCTCGGTTGGGACGTAAACAACGAACGGCAACATAATCCTTATCAGCGAGAAGTTAGAACCGAAGAAAACGTGAAAATCGGCGGCAGAATCAGGAAAGCAGATTATGCGTTTCTTGCTGCCAACTTCCGCGACGTGTGTTTCTTTGTTGAAGCTAAAAAGACTGCGCTCAACATAGACAACGCCGACGATTACTTCCGAACGATTCGTTATGGATGGAACGCACAAACAATCGTTTCCATTCTCACCGACTTCGAGCATCTCCGCTTACTGGACTGCCGTTACAAGCCGGACGCGCACACCGCACTTAATCAAGTAACAAAAAAGTTCCACTACACGGATTACGCCGACGCGGAAAAGTTCGGGGAGATTTATGATCTGTTTTCCCGTCGGGCGGTGTTAGACGGCGCGCTTGAAAAGTTCGCGGCTAACTTGCCGAAACCGAAAGCCGCGCGGCGGGGTCTCTCCGGCGGTGGCGACAAAAGCGTTGACGAAGATTTCCTCGCCGAACTCGACGAACTGCGCGGCGAACTCGCGCAGTCGTTCAAAAATCATAACCCGCAACTCACCGGCGATGATTTGACGGAAGCCACGCAACGCACGATTGAACGTCTGGTATTTATGCGCTTCCTCGAAGACAAGTTGATCGAGCCGGAAGCCATCGTCGAAAAACTCGGCGCGCACAATTCGGCGTGGGTTAATTTCGTGAGCCAGTCGAAGCGGCTTAACGCGATTTATAACGGCATCATCTTCATGCCGCACGAAATTATTGATAACGCGAATTTCGTCGTTGACGAAAAGGTTTTTGCGCGCGCGCGCGAGCGGTTGTCACACACCGACTCGCCTTATGATTTCAACTCGTTGCCCGTGCACATTCTCGGCAGCATCTATGAGCGTTTCCTCGGCAAGGTCATCACGACGACAGACGAGCGGGCGCGTGTGGAAGAAAAGCCGGAAGTCAGGAAGGCGGGCGGCGTCTATTACACGCCCGCTTACGTCGTGCGCTACATCGTCGAAAACACCGTCGGCAAGATAATCGCGGGCCAGTCGCCGGACGAGATTGCGAAGATGCGGTTCGCTGACATCGCGTGCGGCAGCGGTTCATTCCTGCTCGGCGTGTTTGATGAACTGTTGCGCTATCACGCAGCTTACTACAACGAACCGGCGAACCGCGCAGAGGCCTTAGCCGCCGGCAAGCGAACGAAGCGCGCCGCGTGCGTCGAAAACGCGGACGGGAGTTTGCGTCTTTCGCTCACGAAACGGAAAGAAATTTTACTCAACAACATCTACGGCGTTGACTTGGACGCGCGAGCCATCGAAGTCGCGCAGCTTTCATTGCTTTTGAAACTTCTGGAAGACGAAACGGCGGCAAGCGCGAAAGGGCGTCAATCGGAAACCCGCGAAACGCTGCTGCCGTCGCTCGACAAAAACATCAGGCACGGTAACTCGCTAATCAATTGGGACATTCTCGACGGGCGTTCAGTTGAACGCGACGAAGAACGCGAACTCTGCCCGATGGATTTCGCGCAAGCCTTTCCCGAAGTGATGAAGCGGGGCGGCTTCGACGCCATCATCGGCAACCCGCCTTACGGAGCGGCGTTGACCGCCCCTGCGCGAAAGCACCTTTCCAAAGCATTCAAAATCGGAACAACCGACACAGCCGCACTGATGATGCTCCGGGCGATTGAACTGACCAAACCTGCCGCGCGCGTCGGCTTGATTGTTCCTAAATCTTTCACCTTCTCATCAACCTGGGAACATACGAGGAGCGCGCTCCTTGATGAAATCTGCGTGCTCGTTGATGTCGGCAAAGTGTGGAAGGACGTAAAACTGGAACAGGTCATTTGTGTTTTCGATAAGACGCCTTCAACCCATTACCAATCGCTCAAAAGAATTGATGAAAGTTTTGTCGGTCTCGGAAAGGTGAAAAAGGAAGACGCGCGCCACTTCAATTTTTATGTCAACGGGTTAAGCTGCTCCGAAATCCACATCGGACGCAAAGTACTTAATGCCGGAGTCTTTCTCGGAGACTTAACCGAGAACAAGCGCGGCGGTATGTTCCAGAGCTTGATTTGCGAATCGAAAGAAGGAATCAAGGCCATCGGCGGAAAGCAGTTGCAAAGGCTTTGCCTCGTCGGACAAAAAGGATTCAACCGCAGGGACGAGCAATTACCCCCCCACGCTTATGTAAAGCAGAATAGCATTCTGGTTCAAAATATCGTCGCACATATTACGAATCCGGTAGACCGTATAAAAATCATCGCCTTAATTCCTTCACCGGAAGAAGCCACAGACATCGTAATTCTTGACACGGTTAATCAACTCGTCAATCGCTCGAATCAATCGAGCACGTATCTGCTCGCCCTACTCCATTCCAGGTTAATCAACTGGTACGTCTATCGGTTTATCTATGCCAAAGCGATCCGAACGATGCACTTCGATGCCCCGGTCTCGGACAAAATCCCCGTCCGCGCAATTGATTTCTTAAACAAAGCGGACAGGGCGCGCGGGGATAAGATAGTTCATTTCACAACACAGCTATCTCAAACCAAAAAACAATTGTTTGAGGCGGAGACAGACCGCGAGAAAAACATTTATAAGCGTGAGTGCGGGGCATTGATCGAACAAATTGATACTGTCATCTACGACTTATACGGATTGACGGGAGACGAGCGCGCCTTAGTCGAGAGCCAATTCTGACAACTTATCTTGGGAACACGAGTGAATGCCTAGATTGTGGTAAGGAAATGGCGCGCGGCTTGTAGCTTTATCAATGGCAGAAATCCGCACACCCGCACGCCTCGCCGCGTA
>Ga0183260_10003174_pt1 | contig 13280 bp, 10 predicted proteins | sample AntDrymUQ4972206_2_FD_129768 | JGI IMG/M metagenome (GOLD analysis project Ga0183260, IMG submission 129768) | Polar desert sand microbial communities from Dry Valleys, Antarctica - metaG UQ497 (22.06) (version 2) (version 2) | ecosystem: Environmental > Terrestrial > Soil > Desert | place... | reverse complement strand
CTTCGCCCACCTCGGAGACGGTCGAGGACGGGCCGACTTCGATTCCCTGGTCGCGGAGGAAATCGAGCAGCTCGCGCCGGCAGGCGCCGGCGCGCAGCCGCGGGTCGCGGGCCAGGTAGCGCGCGCGACGCATCCCGAGCTTGGCGAGCCCGATCCCGGCACCGACGAGGAACACGAGCAGCGCGATCATGAGCAGGGGGCGCGCGCTGCGGCCACCCTCGTCGGCTGGCCGGGCCCCGGCCGCCTGATCCTGCAGGGCCAGGCCGCCGAGTCCTCCCGCCCCGACGCGCAGCGCCCGGAGGGATTCGATGATGCCGTCTGGCGCGCCCGCCGCCGCGTCCATTGCCTCCGGCGCGTCGAAGACTCGCGACGATGCCGTGTACGAGCCGGCGAGGCCGCCGCGCGCCGGCGTCGGATCGAAGGGCAGCCAGCCGTAGCCGCGGAACCAGACCTCGACCCACGTGTGAGCGTCGTGATCGGTCACGGTCCACTCGCCGGCGTCCTCGTCGTAGCGTCCGGTCGTGAATCCCGCCGCGACACGCGCCGGAATGCCGAGGTAGCGCAGCATCAGCGCCATCGCGCCCGCGTAGTGCTGGCAGTAGCCTCGTTTCGAGGCGGTGACGAAGTCGACGAGAGCGGGGACGCCCGGCGGCGGGCCGCCCGGCCGCTCGTCGTACTCGAACCCCCCGCCGGAACGGAACCACGTCTCGAGCGCCACGGTCGCCGCGTACGGGCTCCTCGCCCGACCGACCACCCGGAGGGCCGCCCTGAACAGTGGCCGATACGGCCCGACGCGCTCGTCGAACGCGAGCTCGCTGAGGAGCGCCTCGACTTCCCGCTCGCGTCCCGGCGTGCCGAACGGGGAGACCGGGAGCGCCGGGACGATGGTCAGCGGCTGACCACCCTCCGCAATCGAGCCCGGATAGTCGGGGCCGACCCGTGCCAGCTGCGCCGGGGAGGGCGATGCCGCGAAGCTCCAGACCGAGTAGCGATCGCCCCGAGCGAGGTCTTCCGGTGCCGCGGCGATCCCGCCTCGGTAGAACGCCACCGGGCCAAGCGCGTCGGCCTTGAACGCGACGGGCACGCTCGCTCCGACGAGGTGCCGGTCGCGCAGGCCGACGACCGTCACGTCCTGGCGGAGCCAGCCCGCGCCCCGCGCACGCCGTGGCAGCAGCGGGTCCGACAGGAGCTCGGCACGATCGTCGCTCGAATCCGCATCCGCGATCGTGAGAGAGGGGCTCTCGACCCAGCCGTAGCCTGTGAAGGAGTCGAGCGTCGTCGCACGCCAGTAGAGGGCTCGGCGCGGCGCCTTGATCCGCAGCAGCGTCGTCTCGGCCTCGGGCCAATCGATGCCCTCATAGTTCGAGTCCCAGACATAGGCGACGCTCACCGGCGCGCCGGTCGAAACAGGGAGGTCCCACGCCTTCCACTCCAGGAAGGCGCCCTTGGCGATCGCGGGGGAAGACGAGAGCCCGACCGCGACCGCGATCACGGCGGCGGCCGAGGCGGCGGCGCCCGCCGCGACCCGGCCGGGCGCGGGCCGAACACCAACGAAGAGGAACAGGCAGGCGCCGAGCACGAGCGCGCCGAGCTCGAGCGCGCCGTGGGGCGAACGGAGCGTTGCCGGCCAGACCGTTCCGAGCACCAGGACCAGGGAGGCCGCGATCGGCTGACGCCTGTGCACCGCGGCGGCGAGCGCAAGGCAGAAGGCGAAGACGGCGAGCAGGATCATGCCGTGCATGAGGGGCTCGCGCCCCGGCTGCAAAGGCAGTGTGACCTCGTAGAAACGGAGGACGCCGTCGCGAAGCCCCTGAGGCAGACCACCCGCCAGGTCGAGCTCCTCGGTCGCGAGCGCGAGCCGCAGGACGACCAGGACCGAGGCGACAAGAACCGCCGGGCGCAGCCAACGGGGCCGAGCGAGAACGGGGACGAGGGCCAGGAGCACGACGACGAGGAGCCTTTGGCGATCGCCGTGCGGCTCCTCGAGCCCGAGCCAGCTGAGCGCCACCACGCCGGCCGGGACCGCGTAGAGAAGCGCCGTCCTAGAAGCGTGCGTGCGAGACCGTTCGCTCGACTGGTCGTTTCGGACGGACGGTCGACCAAAGGTCGCCCGTCCTGAATCTAGGCACCGCAAGCGGCGCCTAGGCACCGGCAGCCCGGGTGAGCCCCGTACCGCTCAGGGCATGAGAGAGGTCGTCCCCCCGCGCGAGGACGGCCACCGGTACGCCGGCGGCAGCCAGCCGGGCCAGCTGCGGGGAACGGCGAGCGACCCGTCTCTTCGCAGAGAAGCTGGCCGCGTCGACGTAGACGACAGACACCGCGCGACGGGCCAGCGCGCGCTGCAGCAGCCGATCTGCGATCTCGGGAGAGAGGTCGGCCGTGACGAGCGTCAGCTCGAGCGCGCGAGCCGCCGCATTCGCGTCCCCGGACACGAGTGCGATCGGGGAGCGGCTTCCCGTCGGCACGACCGCGGCCAGTCGGTCGAGCGCTCCCTGCCAGTCACGCTCGGAGCGCACGCGGAGGCTCTCTTCCCCTGCGTCGTTGACGACCAGGAGAGCACTGCGGCCGCGCCGGACATGAGCGCGCACGATCGAGCCGGCCGCGCGCACCTGCACGTCGAAGCTCGCCTCCAGCGCCGCTCCGACTCGGCCGCTACCGCGGGCATCGAGGACGACCGCTACCTCGTCCTGGTGCGCTTCCTCGAGTTCCTTGACCATCAGCTGCCCCCGGTGCGCGGTCGAGCGCCAGTGCACCTTGCGGAGCGACTCGCCGCGCTCGTACTCGCGGACGCTGTGGAGGTCGAAGCCGCTCGGCCGGCGTAGCAGCAGACCCCGCCCTTCCCCTCTGCCCGTCCCACGCTCGGAGAAGAGCCGCTCGAGCTCGACCAGCCGTGGGAGCACCAGCACGGCTGGCCCGGCCGGGAGCGGCACTTCGATCCGCTCCAGCCCGAGCGGGTCCTCGAGCACTGCATCCGCTCCCGCAAAGGAGTACCGGCCGCGCGGCAAGCGGTGCAGCACGTAGCCGCCGACATAGCGGCCGTCGCGCCGTCGCAGCGCCGTCTCGAGCTCGCCGATCCGCTCGACTCGTTCGACGACTTTGACCGAGGAGAGCCGAAAGCGCGACGCCAGCTCGAGCTCGAGCTCGACGGGCACGTCGTCGCCCTCGAGGTGCTCCCCCGCGCCGAGAGTCCTGCTGAGGCGCGCTGGACCGCGCGAGAGCCGCACGGTCAGCCAGGCGAGACCGGCAGCCACGATGAGACCGAGCGCGACCGGGTAGAGCGCTTGGGCGCCGAACGCCCACGCGGCCCCGTAGCCGAAGACCCCGAAGGCCAGAACTTGACGGCCGCGCGGCATCCTCGAGCTCACACCGGAACGGGTGTCCGCGCGAGTGCCTCGCGCACGAGATCTCGGCCGGAGAGCCCGGCCGAGCGAGCTTCCGGGCCGAGGATCAGCCGGTGGGCCAGGACGGGCTCGGCCAGCGCCTTCACGTCGTCGGGCAGCAAGTATTCACGCCCGTCGGCGAGTGCGCGGGCCTTCGCGACCCGCAGCAGCGCGATTCCCGCGCGCGGGCTCGCGCCGAGGACGAGGCGGTCGTCGCTCCGCGTCTGGCGGAGCAGGGCGACGACGTAGCGGTTGAGGCTCTCTTCGACGTACACCGTCTTCGCGTCGTCCGCGACTGCGACGAGCTCGGTGGCCGAACTGACGGGCTCGAGCGCCTCGAGCGGCGGGTCGACGGTCTGCTCCGTCAACATCTTCGCCTCCTGTGCGAGCGGTGGATAGCCGAGCGCAAGCCGCATGGTGAAGCGATCGAGCTGCGCCTCTGGCAGCGCGTACGTTCCCTCGTACTCGATCGGATTCTGGGTCGCGATCACCATGAAGGGCCGCCCGAGCTCGAACGTCTGCCCGTCGATCGTCACCTGGTTCTCCTGCATGCACTCGAGCAGCGCCGCCTGCGTCTTCGGCGAGGCCCGGTTGATCTCGTCCACCAGCAGGAGGTTCGCGAAGACGGGCCCGGGCCGGAACTCGAACTCGTTCGAGCGCTGGTTGAAGACGCTGACGCCGGTCACGTCCGATGGGAGGAGGTCTGGGGTGAACTGCAGGCGGGAGAACGAGGCGTCGAGGGAGCGCGCGAGCGCCTTCGCCAGCATCGTCTTCCCCACGCCGGGGTAGTCCTCGATGATCAGGTGCCCCTCGCCCACGAGACAGAGCACGCACAGCCGCAGGGTCTCCTCCGGCGCGTGGATCACCCGCCCGAGGTTGGCCGCGATGCCCGCGATCGTCTCCGCGGAGTCGGCGAAGCGGGCCGGCTGGCTACCGGTTGCCCGCTCGTCCATTCGCGGACAGGAGGGGAACGATCTCGTCCAGGATCCGTGCGGCGATCTCGTCCTTGGACGCCTTTGGCACGCGCTGCTCGCCGCCGGCAGAGATGAGAACGACCTCGTTCTCGACTGCATCGAAGCCGACGTCCGGGCGCGACACATCGTTGAAGACGACGAGGTCGACGCCCTTGTCCGCGAGCATCGCACGCTTCCGCGCGAGCCCCTGCTCGCCCTGGTCGGCGCCGAAGGCGACCAGGACCTGACCGTCGCTGCGCCGCTCGCCGAGGATGCGGAGGATGTCTGTAGTCGGCTCCAGCTCGACGCTCCAGCGGCCGCCATCCTTCAGCCGCTTGTCCGAGCGAGGGTCGATCGGACGGTAGTCGGCGACGGCGGCCGCCATCAGAACCAGGTCGGCGTCTCGTCGAGCGAGCGTCTCACGTTCCAGCTGGTCGGCCGTCGGAGTCTCGACCACCTCCATTCCTCGAGGCGCGACCACCCCGAGATTCGCAGCGAGCAGAGTGACCTGCGCTCCTCGCCGTCTGGCCTCCTCCGCGAGCGCGACGCCCATCCGTCCAGAGGAGCGGTTGCCGAGAAAACGCACGGCGTCGAGGGGCTCGCGGGTGCCGCCTGCGGTCACGACCACCCGCTTTCCACTCAGCTGTCCGCTGCGCGCCAGGATCGCCGTGCAGCGTTCCGCGATCGCCTGCGGCTCGGCCATCCGGCCCAGGTCGAACTCGCCTTCGGCAAGCTCGCCTCGCTCCGGGCCGATCGACTCGACTCCCCGCGCGTGCAGGAGCTCGATGTTCGCGCGGGTGGCCGGGTGCCGCCACATGCGGCCGTTCATGGCGGGAGCAACCAGCACGGGGCCGTCGTGGGCGAGCGCGGCCTCCGTCAGCACGTTGTCGGCCAGCCCGTGCGCGAGCTTCGCCAGGGTGTTTGCCGAGAGCGGAGCGACCACCAACAGGTCGGCGCGCTCCAGATGAGGGTACGGGTCGTTGCCTGAAGGCCGGCGCGCGAGCGCCGTGTAGGTCTCGGCGCGGACGAAGCGCTCGGCTCCTGCGGTCACGAGCGGAATCACCTCGTGGCCGGCGCGCACGAGCAGCCGCACCAGTTCACAGGCCTTGTACGCGGCGATTCCACCGGTTACGCCGAGGAGCACGCGCGCCATGTGCGCATTCTGCCCGAGCGCGGCCGCGTGACCCGGCCTCAGCGGGCGCTACTGGCGGTACTCGTAGTTGATCTTGCCCTGGGAGATCTCCTCCAGGGCCATGGTGAGGTAGTTCTTCGAGCGCGATTGGATCTGCGGAGGCGCGAAGTCGTCGAACATCCCCTCGCCGAGCTGATGGTGGTAATTGTTGATCTGCCGCGCGCGCTTGGCTGCGACGATCACGAGCGCGTAGCGCGAGTCGACGTTTTCGAGGAGCTCATCGATGCGTGGGTGAACCATGGCCGCACATGCTACCCGCTGCGGCGAGGGACGCTCGTACTCGCAGTGGCTGCGCTCGACGCGGTGACTCGCTCGCGCTCCCGCTCCACGATCGCAGCCACCTCGGCCACGGCTCGGGGAAGCTCGTCGTTGACGACAGCGTGGTCGAAGCGGTCAGCCTGTGCCCGCTGCAGGCGCGCCAGCTCGAGTCGCTCGCCGATCTCGCCAGAGCTCTCGGTCGCTCGCGCACGCAGCCGGCGCTCGAGCTCGGCGAAGCTCGGCGCGTCGACGAAGATGGTCACGCAGCGGGGCACGCCCGCTCGGACGGCCAGCGCACCCTCCAGCTCGAGCTCGAGCACGCAGACCCGTCCGCCAGCCGCTATCCGGGTCAGCTCTGAGCGAAGCGTGCCGTAGCGATGCCCGGAGACATAGGTGACGTGCTCGAGAAAGCCGTCCGCAGCCACCCGGCGCGAGAACTCCTCCTCCGAGAGGAACCAGTAATCGCGCCCATCCTCCTCCCCCGGCCGCCGGTGTCGAGTCGTCGCCGAGACAGCCACCTCGAGCTCGGGCAACTGCTCTAGCAGAGCCGCGATCAGCGTGCCCTTGCCGGCTCCCGACGGTCCGGTGATGACCAGGAGCGGCAAGCCTTGCCCCGGCTTCCGCCCATGTTCGGAACTAGCGATGAAAGAGGCCGACGAGCTCGGCTCGCTGGCGCTCGGAGAGACCGCCGACCGTCTTCGCCTGGCTGATCCGGCACTGGTTGAGAAAGCGGGCGGCCTTCACGCGGCCGAACTTCGGCACCGCCATCAGGATGTCGAAGACCTTCGCGGTCGAGACCCAGTCGGGCGGGTGGGTCAGGATCTCGTCGATCTGCGCCTCGCCGTCCTTCAGGTCCTTTTTCAGCCTCGCCCGTTTGACCCGGATCTCGTTGGCGCGCTTCAGCGCCTCCATGCGCTGGTCGAACGAGCGCTCGGGCGCCTGGGCCTGTGTCTTCACCACCATGGCGCGGGATAGTAGCACCTTGGGCGGTGCGGTCAAGCACCTTCATTTCGAGCTTTTTGCAGGCCTTTTGGCTCATGCGACGGAACTCGCCACCCTCAACCTAGGGTCGAGGCTGGGCGTTTGACGATGGCGCTCGGCATGCGCAAGTCCGCGGCCGTTTTCCGGCCTGTCAACGCCGACAGCCGCCGCCTCGGCCGCTAGCTCCGTCCGGATCCTGTCCGGCGCGCCCGGATCGGCAAAGAGTACCGTGCCCAGCGCGACGGCCTCGGCACCCGCGGCGATTAACTCCCAGGCGTCGCGCCCGGTCCGGACGCCGCCCATCCCGACGATCGGAAGCCCGGTCGCTCGATACGCCTGGAAGACCGCCGCGAGCGCGATCGGTTTCAGGGCGGGCCCGGACAAGCCTCCCACGCCCACGGCCAGCACGGGGCGCAAGGTCCGCTCGTCGAGCGCGAGGCCGCGCAGCGTGTTGACGAGCGAGAGGCCGTCGACCCCCGCCGCCTGGACTGCGCGCGCGGTCTCGGCGAGATCGGGGACCGCGGGCGAGAGCTTGGCGAAGAGTGGCTTGGACGTGGCCGCGCGGGCTGCTGCGACCACCGCGGGCGCGCCTTCCGGAAGGGACTCGACGTTCGGACAGGAGAGGTTCAGCTCGAGCACGGACACCTCCGGGCGAGAGTCCAGCTGTCCACAGAGTTGGGCGAACTCTGTCGCGGCGAACCCACCGACCGAGACCCAGAGTGGCTTTCCCAGCTCCACGAGTCGAGGCAGCGACTCAGCCATGAATCGCTCGATTCCCGAGTTCGCGAGCCCGATCGCGTTCAGCATGCCCACCTCGGTCTCGGCGATCCGCACAGGCTCGTGTCCGCCGCGAGGGAGCGGCGTCACCGTCTTCGTCACGAAGGCGTCCAGCTGGCCAACCACGTCTGGCGCGGCCAGGCCGTCCAGACAACCCGACGCGTTCAGCAGCACGCTGCCGAGCTCTCCTCTGAGGCGGCCCCGACGGCGGCGGCCGGCAGAACTGGGCCCTCGAGACAGAGGCGCTTCAACTCGCCTCCGATCCGGACGGCGCAGCCGTGGCAGGCGCCGTAACCGCAGGCCATGGGCGCCTCCCATGCCAGCTGCGCGCTCGGCGCGGCGTTCCCGACGGCGCGCAACATCGGCTCCGGGCCACAGGCCAGGATGTCGTAGCCCCGACTGCCGCTCGGCAGCAGATCGGTGACGAGGACGGGGTCGAGCGCAACCTCCGCTCCCGGTACGAGCTCGGCAGCCTCGGCGTGCCAGGAGCTGCGGAAGCCGAGCAGCGCCGGAGGCTGCCTCAGCGCTCCGGAGGCGAGCGGCAGCGGCGCGATCCCGATCCCCCCACCGACGAGAAGCGGCCGGCGGGCGTCGAGCCGGAAGCCTCGACCGAGCGGCCCCAGGACCGGCACCGCCTCGCCGGCGGTCAGGGAGCACAGCGCGCGTGTGCCCACGCCGACGGGATCGATCAGGAAGCCGAGCTCGCCATGCGGCGCGAGACAGAGACTCATCGGGCGAGGCAACAACCGCCCCGGGGGCTGGAGCATGAAGAACTGTCCGGGAACGCCGCGATCGATCCCTCCGCGCCGCACGCGGAGCAGCGTGTACGGGCCGACGGGCTCCGTGCCGAGGACGCTAAGCGCTTCGCGCCTGAGCATCCTGAAGGGAGAGCGCCGACTCGCTGGCAGCGCTGGTGATGGCGTGAACAGCGGCCCGGGCGCCGGCCAGCGTGGTGATGCACGGAACGCGGGCCGAGAGCGCAGCTTGACGGATGAGGGAGCCGTCGAGGCGAGCGCCTGCTCCCTGCGGCGTGTTGATCACGAGCTCGCAGCGTCCGCGCCTGATCAGGTCGACGACGCTCGGGCCTGCCCCGCCCTCGCTCACCTTCGCGACGCGTCGGACAGCGAGCCCGGCGGCCGCGAGCGTCCGCGCGGTGCCTGCGGTGGCGAAAAGCCGGAAGCCCGCGCCGGCCAGGCCTGCTGCGACGGGCACGGCAGCGGGCTTGTCGGCGTCCCGGACGGAGAGAAACGCCGTGCCCGCCTGCGGCAGCGGGCGGCCCGCGGCTCGCTCGGCTTTCGCGTAGGCGCTCGGGAAGTCGGCCGCGCTCGCCATCACCTCGCCGGTCGAGCGCATCTCGGGCCCGAGCACCGGATCGCTCCCGGGAAAGCGCGCGAAGGGGAAGACGGCCGCCTTCACGGACACACGTCCCCGGCTGCGGCGGAGCGGAGCTTCGCGGGATAGCTCGAGCTCGGCCAGGCCCTCGCCGGCCGCGAGCCGGCAAGCCGCTGCAACGAGGTTGATCCCTGTCGCCTTGCCCGCGAAGGGCACCGTTCGGGAGGCGCGCGGGTTCGCCTCGAGGACGAAGATGTCGTCCTCCATGACCGCGAGCTGGAGGTTGAGCAAGCCCCGAACCCCGAGCGCCCGGCCCAGTGCCTCGGCGATGGTCACGATCATGCGGGTGTGGGCGGGGGTGAGAGAGGGCGGGGGCAGGACACAGGTGGAGTCGCCCGAGTGCACTCCGGCCTCCTCCACGTGCTCCATCACCGCGGCGACGTGGGTTTCCTCGCCGTCGGAGAGGGCGTCGACGTCGATCTCGAGCGCTCCTTCGAGAAAGCGGTCGAGCAGTACGCGTCCGCCGGCGGGAAGGGCCGCCAGCGCGGCTCCGAGCTCCCCTGGCGAATAGCACACGCGCATCGCGCTCCCTCCGAGCACGAACGACGGCCGCACGAGCACCGGATAGCCGATCGTCTCGGCAACCCTGGTTGCCTCCTCCAGGCTCGCCGCGGTGCCCCAGGTTGGACACCGGATGCCGAGCTGGTCCAGCAGCGCGGCGAAGCGCGGGCGATCCTCGGCCAGCTCGATCGAGCGCCAGGGAGTGCCGAAGAGGCTGAAGCCGGCCTCCTCGAGCGGCCCAGCCAGGCGCAGGGGCGTCTGCCCGCCGAACTGCGCCACAACCCCGTCGGGGCGCTCGCGCTCGCAGACGGCGAGCACCTCCTCCACGCCGAGCGGCTCGAAGTACAGCCGATCGGACGTGTCGTAGTCCGTCGAGACGGTCTCCGGGTTCGAGTTGACGAGGACGGTCTCGTACCCGAGCTTGCGGAAGCTCCGGGCAGCGTGGACGCAGCAGAAGTCGAACTCGATTCCCTGGCCGATCCGGTTGGGGCCACTGCCCAGGATCACGACGCGCGGCCGGCTCCCGCGGGGCGGCGCCTCGTCGCGCTCTCCCCAGGTCGAGTAGAAGTAGGTGGAGGCGGCCTCGACCTCGCCGGCGCACGAGTCGACCCGGCGGTACGCAGGGCGCACGCCGCACGAGCGCCGATGCGCACGGGCCTCGACCTCGCCGGCGCCGCAGGCCGCGCCGACGGCGCCGTCGGAGAGCCCGGTCCGCTTCAGCCGCAGCCAGTCGTCGGCAACGAGCTCGTCCAGCGAGCGGACCCGGGCGAGCTCGGCGCGGATGCCATCGAGCTCGCGCAGGAACCAGGGATGCACCCCCTCGGGGACCGAGGCTAGGTCAGGCCAGGGCGTGCTCGTTTCCGGCTCGAGCTCCCTGCCGCGCATCGCTTTCAGGAACGCCTCGCGGAAACTCCGACCGATGCCCATCGTCTCGCCGACCGACTTCATCTGCGTGCCGAGCGTGGTGTCGGCGCCGGGGAACTTCTCGAACGCGAACCGCGGGAACTTGACCACGACGTAGTCGAGTGCCGGCTCGAAGCTCGCCGGGGTCGTCCCGGTCAGATCGTTCGGGATCTCGTCCAGCGTGTATCCGATCGCCAGCTTGGCCGCGACCTTGGCGATCGGGTAGCCGGTCGCCTTCGAGGCAAGCGCCGAGGAGCGCGAGACGCGCGGGTTGACCTCGATCACCCGCAGCTGTCCCGTCTCGCGCTCACGGGCGAACTGGATGTTCGCACCACCGGTCTCGACCCCGACCGCGCGGATGACCGCTATCGCCGCGTCGCGTAGCTCCTGATAGGCCTCGTCCGAGAGCGTCAGCTGCGGCGCGACCGTGACCGAGTCGCCGGTATGGACACCCATCGGATCGAGGTTCTCGAGCGAGCAGACGACCACGACGTTGTCCCGGCGGTCTCGCATTAGCTCGAGCTCGAACTCGTCCCAGCCCCGCACCGACTCCTCGACGAGGACCTGGCCGATCGGGCTCTCCCCGAGTCCGAGCTCGACCTGACGGGCGAGCTCGGACGGGGTGTGCACGAAACCGCCGCCCTGACCGCCAAGCGTGAAAGCAGGGCGAACGACGGCAGGGAGCTTCACGCCCTCGAGTTGGTCGAGCCGCGTCACGATCCTCGACTCCGGGACTGCGAGTCCGACGGCGCGCACGAGCTCGCGGAATTGCTCGCGGTCCTCGGCGCGGCGAATAACCTCCAGCCGCGCGCCGATCAGCTCGATCCCGAGCGTCCCGAGAACGCCGCTCTCGGCGAGCGCCAGCGCAAGGTTCAACGCCGTCTGGCCGCCCATGGTCGGAAGGAGCGCGTCGGGGCGCTCGCGCTCGAGGACGCTCGCCACGCTCTCCGGATCGAGCGGCTCGAGGTAGGTCGCGTCGGCGAAGCCCTCGTCCGTCATGATCGTGGCCGGGTTCGAGTTGACGACGATCGTGCGCAGGCCCTCCTTGCGCAGCACCTTCAGGGCCTGGCACCCCGCGTAGTCGAACTCGCACGCCTGGCCGATCACGATCGGCCCCGAGCCGATCACGCAGACCGAGCGGAGGTCAGGCCGCCTGGGCGTAGGAGCGCACCTCCTCGACCCAGCCGTCGAGCAGTGAGCGCGCGTCGTGCGGCCCCGGCGCCGCCTCGGGGTGGAACTGCACCGAGGAGGCGCAGGCTGCCGGCAGACGAATGCCTTCCACGGTCTCGTCGTAGAGCGAGCGGTGGCTCACGGCCGCCGCAGAAGAAGGGGCGACCGCAAACCCGTGGTTCTGGCTCGTCACGAGCACCCGCCCGGTCTCTCGCTCCAGCACAGGATGGTTGGCGCCGCGGTGCCCGAAGGGAAGCTTGAACGTCTTGTGCCCGGCGGCGAGCGCGAGCAGCTGGTGGCCGAGGCAGATCCCGAGCAGCGGCACGCGGCCGAGCAGGCGGCGCACCGTCTCGACCTCGGCCCGCAGGGGCGCCGGGTCGCCCGGCCCGTTCGAGAGCAGGACCGCGTCGTGCTCGGCCAGTACGTCGGCCGGGGCGTCGTGGGGATAGACCGTCACCGCCGCGCCGGCGTCGGAGAGCCGCCGCAGGATCGAGCGCTTGCAGCCGTAGTCGACGACGGCCACCCGAACGCCGTCGCCGCCGGCGTACACGTAACGCTCGCGGGTCGAGACCTCTGGCGCGAGCGCGCGTCCGGCCATCGCCGGAACCGCACGAACGGTCGCGAGGACCTCGTCGACCGCCGCATCGCCACCCACGACCGCCGCGCGCAGCGACCCTCGCTCGCGCAGGTGCAGCACGAGGGAACGCGTGTCGATGTCAGTGAGGGCAGGCACCCCTCGGGCCGCCAGCCAGTCCGTCCACTCGGGGCCCCGCGCCTCGCGCATCAGGACCGCGCCGGCATGCACGCGCGAGGACTCGCAGCGTTCCTCGTCGACACCGTAGTTGCCGATCATCGGGGCCGAGAAGCAGACGAGCTGTCCGGCGTAGCTCGGGTCGGTGACGACCTCCTGGTAGCCGGTCATTGCGGTCGTGAAGACGACCTCGCCATAGACGATTCCCGTCGCGCCGACGGACCTCCCGCGGAGGAGCGTCCCGTCTTCGAGCAGCAGCAAGCCCCTCACTGCTCGTGCACGACCCGGCCGCGCGCGACCGTCAGTCGCACCTGGCCCTGCAGCTCTTGGCCAAGCAGCCAGGAGTTCGCCGAGCGCGAGTGGAATGCGCTCTCCCGCACGGTCACACCGGCGCTGAGGTCGAGCAGGACGAGGTCGGCCGGCGCATCCACGGCGAGCCGCGGCGGCTTCAGGCCGTAGACCCCCGCCGGGCCTGCCGTGAGCCGCGCCAGCAGCGTCTCGAGCGAGATCAGGCCGCTCACGACCAGATGGGTGTAGAGCGCGGCGAACGCCGTCTCGAGCCCGGTGACGCCGAAGGGGGCGTCCTCGAAGGGAACCTCTTTCTCGTGACGGGCGTGCGGCGCGTGGTCGGTCGCGATCGAGCCGATCGAGCCGTCGCGCAGCGCGTCGATCAGCGCCGCTCGATCCCCGCCCGCCCGCAGCGGTGGGTTCATCTTCAGGTTGGGATCGAGCGAGCGAACGGCCTCGTGGGTGAGACAGAGGTGGTGCGGCGTCACCTCGGCCGTCGCCCTGACGCCGTCGGCCTGCGCGCGGCGCAGCAGCTCGACCGATTCGCGCGCGGACAGGTGGAGGAGGTGGAGCGGTCGCTCCTCGTGAGCGGCGAGCCCCAGGTCTCGTCCCACCATGGCGCTCTCGGCGATCGAGGGATACCCCGTGAAACCGAGCTCGGCCGACACCTCTCCCTCGTGCACCTGGCCGTCGCGCGAGAGTGTCCGCTCCTCGCAGTGCAACGCGAGCGGGCG
>Ga0183260_10003173_pt1 | contig 13282 bp, 11 predicted proteins | sample AntDrymUQ4972206_2_FD_129768 | JGI IMG/M metagenome (GOLD analysis project Ga0183260, IMG submission 129768) | Polar desert sand microbial communities from Dry Valleys, Antarctica - metaG UQ497 (22.06) (version 2) (version 2) | ecosystem: Environmental > Terrestrial > Soil > Desert | place... | reverse complement strand
CGCCGGTGACACCAGCACGGACAGCCAAGCCAGTCCACGCAACGTGTTCCGTGCGTTCTACGTCGCTCCTGGCTTCCACGACGAACACGAGGACATGTACGTGGCCTCGATGCTGACCACCCATACCGGAAAGCACAACTACCCCGGTGACATACGCCCGAGCGACGCCTGGCCGGGGGCCGCGCCGGGCCCGTCCGGAGTGCTCAACACGATGGCGCCGACGTTCTGCGACCTCACCGGCATCGTGGACGTCGAGCCCAAGCCGCCGATCCTCTGGCTGCGTGGCGACCAGGACCAGATCGTCGGTGACGAGTCGATGTTCGACCTGGCCACGCTGGGCAAGCTCGGCGTCGTCCCCGGCTGGCCGGGCCCGGAAACGCACGCGCCACAGCCGATGCTCGCCCAGACCCGTTTCGTCCTCGACCGGTACGCCGCGGCCGGCGGCCGCTACCGCGAGGTCGTGCTGCCCGGTGTGGGCCACAGCCCGCACATCGAGGCGCCGATCGAGTTCGCGACCGAACTGCACGTGACGCTGGACGCGGCCGAGGGCGCGGTGCCCAGCGCTAGTTGAACAGGCCGATGATCTGGTCGTAGACGGTGAAGAGCGAGAAGCCGCCGTAGAACAGCACCGCCCACCAGATCATCACCAGCCGGCCGCCGCCGAGGCCGATCTCGCGTGGCAGCACGAAACGGTTCAGCTTGATCAGCAGCCCGCTGTAGACGAACATCACGATGCCGTTCAGCGACGAGGCGATGATCAGCAGGATCAGCGGCTGGGTGACGCCGGCGAGCAGGATGATGGAGCCGAAGGCGATCTCCGCCCAGACCACGACGAAGTAGATCCTGCTCTCGCTCCAGGTCTGGCTCTCCCGCAGCGGCCCGGTCTTGAGGACGTCCGCGGTGACCCGGCCGACCATGTCCAGTACCGCGATGTTCGTCGAGTACAGCACGACGGTGCCGATGAGCCAGAACGTCGTTCCCAGCCACGCACCGCCGGTCTCCTTGAGGCTTTCCCCCTCCAGCCGGATGAAGTCGAAACTCTCCTCCTCCGCGCCGGTGCCGACAGTCACGAACGTGAGCGTCATCAGCACGAGCAGCGCGAAGGCGCCGATGACGAAGAAGGTGAGGAATTGCTCGCGGTCGGCGACCTTCCACCACCCCCGCCAGCGCGTCATGTTGGCCGCGTCCCGGCGGAAGAAGTAGCCGGTGGCTGCCGCGGCGGACTCCTCGCCGGTGAACGGCGAGACCACCTTCGGCAGCCGCGCGCCCATGCCCAGTCCCTTGTCGCGCACCCAGTTGGACTGCACCAGGTTCAGCGCACCACCCGCGCCGGCGAACGCGATAGCGCCGAGCAGGGTCGCGGCGGGGATTGCGGCCACCGCATCCGGGATCTCCTGCACCTCCACGAACCCTCGGCCGAGGTCGATCCACCCGTCGCCCAGCAGCGCGACGGCGGCGTACAGGAGGAACACGACGATCAGGCCGACGAGGAAGAACTGGATCTTCTCCACCGTCCGGTAGACGACGGGGGCGAGGGTCAGGACCGCGCCGATCAGGAACAGGACACCGATCGTGACGTACGGGATGGCGTCCTCGCCGAAGCCGAGCACGAAACTGAGCGTCGTCGTGCCGCCGGTCGCCCAGCCGGGCCAGGCCCACGGCACGACCGTCATGACGATGAACAGGCCGCCCCACGGCTTCCAGAGCCGGGTGAAGCCGGTCACCGCGGTCTCGCCGGTGGCCAACGTGTAGCGCTCGATTTCCATGTTCAGGAAGTACTGCGTGCCCACCCCGATCACGACGAGCCAGACCAGGGCGAGCCCGACCTGGGAGGTGATGTAGGGCCACAGGACGTACTCACCGGAGCCGATCGCACCGGCCAGCAGGAGCACGCTCGGGCCGAGCACCCGTTTCATCGGCAACGGCTCGGGGAGGTCGGCGTACGGGACACCGGGCAGGAACCGGCTGGGGATCTCGGTGGCGATCTCGCCACGGGTCGACTCGGTCACGTCCAACCTCCTCGCTGGAGGTCAGCCTGGCAGCCCGCCGAGCAGCTTGTCGAGGCGGATCGGCAGATCACGGACCCGTACGCCGGTCGCGTGGAACACCGCATTCGCCACCGCCGCCGCCGTGCCCACGATCCCGATCTCCCCGATGCCCTTGACGCCCAACGGATTCACGTGCTCGTCCTGCTCGTCCACCCACACCGCGTCGATGTCGGCCACGTCGGCGGCCGCCGCGACGTGGTAGCCGGCGAAGTCGTGGTTGACGTAGTCACCGAACGCGGGGTCCAGCACCCCTTCTTCGTGCAGCGCCATGGACAGCCCCATGGTCATCCCGCCGATGAGCTGGGACCGCGCCGTCCTGGGGTTGACGATCCGCCCGACGCCGAAGACCCCCAGCAGCCGGGGCACCCGGACCTCGCCGGTGTCCAGATCGACCCGCGCCTCGGCGTACTGCGCTCCGAAGGCGTGGTAGGCGAAACCGGTGCGCGCCTTGACCTCCTCGGCGGTGTCGACGTGCACCTCCAGCCGGCCATCGCCTCCGTGGTCGTCCAGCGCCGCGCGCAGCCGCTCACACGCCCGGGTCACCGCCCAACCCCACGACGCGGTGCCCATGGACCCGCCGGCCAGGGCGGCCTGCCCGAAACTGCTGTCGCCGATCTCGACCCGCACCTCCTCGACCCGCACCCGCAGGGCGTCGGCGGCGATCTGGGTCAGCACGGTGCGCGCCCCGGTGCCGATGTCGGCCGCGCTGATCCGGACGACGAAACCGCCACCTGGCTCGGCCGCGGCACTGGCCGTCGACGGCCCGACGTAGGACGGGTACGTCGACGCGGCCACCCCGGTCCCGACCAGCCAGCGGCCGTCCCGACGCACGCCCGGTCGCGGATCCCGTGCGGCCCAGCCGAAGCGCTCGGCCCCCTCGCGCAGGCAGGCGACCAGGTTGCGGCTGCTGAACGGCTTGCCGCTCTCCGGCTCGACGTCCGGTTCGTTGCGGATGCGGATCTCCACCGGGTCCACGCCGGTCGCGACGGCCAGCTCGTCCATCGCCGACTCCAGCGCGAACATCCCTGGGCATTCGCCCGGTGCCCGCATCCACCGCGGGGTCGGCACGTCGAGCGCGGCCAGCCGGTGCGAGGTCCGGCGACTGCCCGCGGCGTACATGATCCGGGTGGCCACGGTGGTCTGCTCGGCGAACTCCAGCACGGTCGAGGTCTGCTCGATCGCGGCATGCTCGATCGCGGTGAGCTGGCCGTCGGCGTCCGCGCCGAGCCGGACCCGCTGGATCGTCGGGGTCCGATAGCCCACGACGGTGAACATGTGCTGGCGGCCCAGCACGACCTTGACCGGCCGGCCCACCGCCCGTGCGGCCATCGCGGCCAGCACTGCTCCGAGCCGGACCGTGCCCTTGCTGCCGAAGCCGCCCCCGACGTGCTCATTGATGACATGCACGGACGCCGGTGGCAGGGCGAAGAGCTTGGCCAGTGCCTGCTGGGCGGCGAACGCGCCCTGCAGGGAGTCGTACAACGTCAGCTCGTCGCCGAGCCACACCGCGAGGCTGGCGTGCGGTTCCATCGGATTGTTGTGCACGGGCGGAGTGCGGTAGGTCGCGTCCACCGTGACGGCCGCCGCGGCCAGCGCCGCGTCGACGTCACCGTCCTCGGTGTCGGTGGGGAAGGCGGGGTTGACCTTCTCCGGCTTGGACAGCTTCGGGTGGTTCTCGGTCAGCTCGCTGTCGTGCGGTACCTCGGCGTACGTGATGTGCAGGCTCGCCGCCGCCTCCCGCGCGGTCTCCAGGCTGGTCGCGACCACTGCGGCCACGAACTGGCCGCGGTAGGAGACCTCGTGGTCCTGCAGGACGGCCAGTTCGGCGTCGTCCGGTGTCTCCAGCCGCGGTGCGTTGTCCGGGGTGAGGACCGCGAGCACGCCCGGCAGCCCGGCCACGGCGTCGCTGTCGACCGCCTCGACCCGACCCTTGGCGATGGTGGCGGGGACCGGCCAGAGGTAGGCCACGTCGCCGAGGTGATCCTGCTCGGTGGAGTACCGCGCGGCGCCGGTGACCTTGGCCGTGCCTTCGATCCGGGTCGGCGAGTTGCCGACGGCCCGGGTCGTGATCGCAGTCATCGGCGGGCTCCGGTCAGGTCGCTGAGCACGGAGACCACGACGTTCGCGGTCAGAGGAAGCTTGAAAGCGTTGTCCAGCAACGGTTCTGCCACGGATAGTTCAGCCCCGACGGCGGCGCGGAAGGCGCTGGCCGTGGGTTCGAGTCCGCGCAGCGCGTCCTCGGCCCGGTGGGCGCGCCAGGGTTTCGGGGCGACGGCCCCGAGGGCGATCCGGACGTCACGAACGACGCCGTCGGTCACGTCGATGGCCGCCGCGACGGAGGCGACGGCGAAGGCGTACGACGCCCGGTCGCGAACCTTCCGGTACGCCGACATCGTCCCGAACGGCAGCGGAGGTACGACGATCGCCGTGATCAGATCCCCTGGCGCCAAGCTGGTCTCGCGTTCGGGGTGCTCCCCGGGCAGCAGGTACAGCTCGTCGAGCCGCAGGGTCCGCTCGCCGGCGGGGCCGGTGACGGCCACCTCCGCGTCGGCGGCGGCCAGCGCCACCGCGAAGTCCGAGGGGTGCGTGGCGATGCACGCCGCCGAGCCGCCGAGCACGGCCAGGTTGCGATGGTCTCCCTGGCGCGCCGGGCAGCCGCTACCTGGCTCCCGCTTGTTGCATGGCTTGCTGACGTCCTGGAAGTAGACACACCTGGTGCGCTGCAACAGGTTTCCGGCGGCCGTGGCCTGGTTGCGCAGCTGACCCGAGGCCCCGGAGAGCAGGGCCTGGGACAGCATCGGCAGCTCCCGCCGTACCGCAGGGTGGACGGCGAGGTCGCTGTTGCGGACGTTGGCCCCGATCCGCAAGCCCCCGCCGGAGTCCACGACGATCTCGTCCAGACCGAGGCCGCCGACGTCGACGACGAGGTCGGGCCGCTCGACACCGAGCTTCATCAGGTCGACCAGATTGGTGCCGCCGGCCAAGAATCGGGAACCCGGCTCCTCCGCCCCGGACCGGACGGCCTCGGTCACGCCACCGGGCCGGGCGTAGCGGAACGGCTTCACGATCGGCTCGCGACGTCGGTGAGCGCGGCGAGGATGCCGACGTAGGCACCGCACCGGCACAGGTTGCCGCTCATCCGCTCGCGGATCTCCGGTGCGGTCAACCCTGCGGGCTGGACCTCCCCGGTCACCGCGCTGGGCCAGCCTCGCTCGAACTCCTCGAGCATGCCGACCGCGGACATGATCTGACCCGGCGTGCAGTAGCCGCACTGGAAGCCGTCGTGCTCCACGAACGCCTGCTGCACCGGATGCAGGCCGTCCGGTCCGGCCATGCCTTCGATCGTGGCCACCTCCCGGCCGGCACAGGTCACCGCGAGTACCAGGCAGGCGTTGGTCCGCCGCCCGTCGAGCAGCACGGTGCAGGCACCGCACTGGCCGTGGTCGCAGCCCTTCTTGCTGCCGATGAGGCCGAGGTGCTCGCGCAAGGCGTCGAGCAGCGTGGTCCGGTTGTCCAGCTCGAGGTCACGGGACTGCCCGTTGACCGACAGCTGCACTCGGGTCCTTGGTGGCGTGTCGTCGGTCAAGCCCGCTCCTTCGCGATGACGGTCGTTGCCGGGGTCCTACCCATCCTGCGCCGCGGCCACGCGTGCGGTCACCTCGGAGTCCGTGGCCGCGGTATCGGCGCCCCACCCGTCCGATCCGGACCACCGCCGTCCGTCGAACGAGACATCGGTGATCCCGAACTGCGCGGCGTGCGCCACGAGCCAGTGGGCCAGCGGCCAGCCCTGTTCAGCGGCCGGCCAGCGCAACAGGTCCGGCTCGGTCGCGCTCGGTGCGACGGCGAAGTCGATCTCGACCAGCTGCGCCAGCGTGGCCTGCCGCTCGGCCTGCGGCGTGGTGGGCAGCTCCGCCGCTGTGCAGGAGAGGCCGGCAGGCTGGTCGCCCAGGGCGGCGGTCAGCGCCTGGGCCTGCGGTTCCCACTGCTGGTATGCCTCGGGGAACCCGCTGCGCTGCACCGCCTGCGCCGCCTCGGTCAGCCGCTGGCCCTCCCAGTCGGGTACTCCGGTCAGCGCGGCGTAGAAGGCGGCGGCGGCGTACCGGGGTTCGGTGACCTGGTCCGGTGTACCCCAGCCCTGGCTGGGTCGCTGCTGGAACAGGCCGAGGCTGTCGCGGTCGCCGTAGGCCAGGTTGCGCAGCCCGGACTCCTGCAGCGCGGTGGCCAGCGCGATCGTGACCGCCCGCTCCGGCAGCCCGCGGCTGCGGCCGACGGCGGCGATCGTCGCCGCGTGCGCGGCCTGCTCGGAACTGATCCGGTACTCCGTACCGCGCGGTGTGCAGACGGTCTCGGCTGGGCCGGTGTCCGAGCACCCGGACAGCACCGAGGCGGTCAGCCCGACCAGCACCATGCCCACCAGCCGCATCACCCGACGGTAACCGCGCTCCTCAGTTGGCGTGCAGGTCGGCGTTCAGGCCGGTCCGGGATCCGGATCGCGGCCGGGCTTCCAACGCCCCGGTCTGGCTGTTCTGCCAGAGCAGCAGGTTGTCGCGGCCGGAGAGCTCCGCGGCCTTGACCACCGTGCCGTCGGGCAGCAGGACCTTCGAACCGGCCGTGACGTAGCAGCCGGCCGCCACCACGCAGTCGTCGCCCAGGCTGATCCCGATCCCGGCGTTCGCCCCGACCAGACAATTGCGCCCGATCCGGACCACTTCCCGGCCGCCGCCGGACAGGGTGCCCATGATCGACGCCCCGCCGCCGACGTCTGAGCCTTCGCCGACGACGACGCCGGCGCTGATCCGGCCCTCGACCATCGACGCGCCGAGGGTGCCGGCGTTGTAGTTCACGAAGCCTTCGTGCATCACGGTCGTGCCCTCGGCCAGGTGCGCGCCGAGCCGGACCCGGTCCGCGTCGGCGATCCTGACCCCGCTGGGCACGACGTAGTCGGCCATCCGGGGGAACTTGTCGATCCCGAACACGGTGACGGGGCCATGGGCCGCCCGGAGCCGGATGCGGGTCTGCTCGAAACCGGGTACGGCGCACGGCCCGTGGTTGGTCCACACGACGTTGCTGAGCAGACCGAACACGCCGTCGAGGTTGCACCCGTGCGGACGGATCAGCCGGTGCGAGAGCAGGTGCAGCCGCAGGTAGACGTCGTAGGCGTCCTGCGGCGGCTCGGCGAGGTCGGTGATCACGGTGCGGACGCCGGCCACCTCGACCCCGCGGGCGGCGTCGGCCGCGACCAGCCCGCCCAGGTCCGGTCCGGTCTCCCCGGTCAACTCCAGCGCGTTGAGCGGCGTCGTACCACCGGGATGATCGGCCCCGTGCTCGTCGACCACCGGCGTCGGGAACCAGACGTCCAGCACCGTTCCGTCGGGGAGGACGGTCGCGAGGCCGGCCGCGTACGCGCTGTGTGCAGCCACCCGGTCACGGTACCGGCGGTGCCCGCCGGGCCCGCCGATGATGGGATGGCAGTCCACGGCGCAGCGAAGGGAACACATGACTCCGACGTACGTGCACGGCTACCGGCCGCGCGAGGCCGAACGGCTGGCCGACCAGGCCGGCACGCTCGTGGATCTGCTGCACGGCGACACCGCCTATCCGGCCGGCAGTCACGTGCTCGAGGTGGGGTGTGGCGTCGGCGCGCAGACGGTCACCCTGGCCCAGCGCAGCCCCGAGGCCAGGTTCACCGCCGTGGACATCTCCGCGGACTCCCTCGCCGAGGCGGAGCGCCGGGTGCGGGCTGCGGGCTCGGCCAACGTGGAGTTCCGGCGGGCGGACCTGTTCGACCTGCCGTTCGAGGCCGCCAGCTTCGACCATGTCTTCGTCTGCTTCGTGCTGGAACATCTGGCCGAACCTGTTGCCGCCCTCGAGATCCTGCGGACGCTGTTGCGCCCGCGGGGCACGATCACGGCCATCGAGGGTGACCATGGATCGGCGTACTTCCATCCTGACGACGTCGCCGCCCGCGCCGCGATCGCGTGTCAGATCCAACTGCAGGCCGCGGCTGGCGGCGACGCGCTGATCGGCCGTCAGCTGTATCCGCTGCTGACCGATGCGGGCTTCGCCGAGGTGACCGTGTCGCCGCGGATGGTGTACGTCGACGGCTCGCGGCCGGACCTGATCGAAGGCTTCACCGAGCGCACCTTCACCGCGATGATCGAGGGGGTGCGCGAGCCGGCCGTGGCGGCGGGGTTGTTGACCGGGTCGGCCTTCGACGAGGGCGTCGCGGCGCTGCACCGGACGGCCGCACCGGCCGGCGTGTTCTGCTACACCTTCTTCAAGGCGGTCGGTTCGCGTGCTTGACCTGACCCTGGGCGGCGCCGAGCTCACCGCCGCGCTGGTCGACATCCCGTCGGTGTCCGGGACGGAGGCCACCCTGGCCGACGCCGTCGAGGCCGCGTTGCGCGAACTCGGCCACCTCGAGGTCGAGCGGACCGGCGACGCCGTACTGGCCAGGACGTCCTTGGATCGCGACCACCGGGTCCTGCTGGCCGGGCACCTCGACACGGTGCCGATCGCGGACAACGTGCCGTCCTCGGTCGAGGGCGACCGGCTCTACGGCTGCGGTACGTCGGACATGAAGTCCGGTGACGCGGTGATGCTGCGGTTGGCGGCGACGTTGCGGGACCCGGCGTACGACGTGACCTGGATCTTCTACGACAACGAGGAGGTCGAGTCCGCGCGCAACGGCCTGGGTCGGGTGGCGCGGACCCACCGGCACTGGCTGTACGCCGACCTGGCCATCCTCATGGAGCCGACCGGCGGCCAGGTCGAGGGGGGCTGCCAGGGCACGCTGCGGGCGACCGTCACGGCAGCCGGGAAACGGGCGCACAGCGCGCGATCCTGGTTGGGGGACAACGCGATCCACCGCGCGGGCGAGGTGTTGGCCGTGCTGTCGGCGTACCGCCCGCGCACGATCGAGATCGACGGGTGTGAGTACCGGGAAGGACTCAACGCGGTGGGCATCCACGGTGGCGTCGCCGGCAACGTCATCCCCGACGAGTGCGTCGTGGAGGTCAACTTCCGGTTCGCGCCGGACCGGTCCGTCGAGGCGGCGTCGGAGCACCTGCGGGAGGTACTGGCCGGGTTCGACGTGGCGGTGACCGACGCTGCCCCGGGTGCCCTGCCGGGGCTGGCCGAACCGGCCGCGGCGGCCTTCGTCGCGGCGGTCGGGCTGGTGCCGCGAGCCAAGTACGGCTGGACCGACGTGTCCCGCTTCGCGGCCTTCGGCATCCCGGCGGTCAACTTCGGGCCGGGCGACCCGAACCTCGCGCACACCAGGGAGGAGCACGTGCTGATGGCCGACATCGAGGCGTGCGAGCGACTGCTCTCGACGTACCTGTCAGGAGCCGGCGCGTGACGTCGCCCGCGGAGCCGCAACCGCCCGAGAAGCACCGCGGACCGGTGGTCCTGCGCCGCGACCAGGTACAGACCGGCACGACGGACCAGCGGCTGCTGGACAGTCGTGGACCGTCGGACTGGGTGCACACCGATCCGTGGCGGGTGCTGCGCATCCAGTCCGAGTTCGTCGAGGGCTTCGGCCAGCTGTCCGAGCTGCCGCGCGCGGTGAGCGTGTTCGGCAGCGCCCGGACCTCCCGGGAGAGTCCGGAGTACACCACCGGACGCCGGCTCGGCGCGGCGCTGGCCGAGGCCGGCTTCGCCGTCATCACCGGAGGTGGGCCGGGCGCCATGGAGGCGGCCAACCGCGGCGCTCAGGAAGCCGGTGGCCTGTCCGTCGGGTTGGGTATCGAGCTGCCGTTCGAGCAGGGCCTGAACCGATGGGTCGACATCGGGATCAATTTCCGCTACTTCTTCGCCCGCAAGACGATGTTCGTCAAGTACGCGCAGGCCTTCGTGATCCTGCCCGGCGGGTTCGGCACCCTGGACGAGCTGTTCGAGGCGCTCACCCTGGTCCAGACCCGGAAGGTCACCCGCTTTCCGGTGGTGCTGATCGGTACGGCGTACTGGTCCGGGCTGGTCGACTGGCTGCGCGACACGCTGCTGCCCAGCGGCAAGGTCAACCCCGCCGACCTGGAGCTGCTCACGCTGACCGACGACGTCGACGAGGCGGTGGGCGCGATCACCGCGGCGGCCCGCTCCTAGGCCCCGATGATCTCGGAAAGTTGCCGCCCCTGACCGGCCCCATCCCGAGATCATCGACGACGGCGCCGAAGCGCCGGCCGGGCGTGCGGCTCAGCCCTTCTCGGCCCCCTCGGTATTGCTCATGATCTTGCGCTGGAAGATGAAGAACATCAGCGCCACCGGGATGGTCATCAGCGCCGCCGCCCCCAGCTTGAGCGGGAACTGCTGGGCCTGGCCCAGCCCTCCCGCGGCGAGCGTGGCCACCCCCTTGGTCAGCGTGTACAGGTCCGGATCCTGGGCCGAGACCACGAAGTGCGACAGCTCGTTCCAGGAGCCCTGGAAGGCCAGGATGGTCAGGGTGATCACCGCGGGCCGGGCCATCGGCAGCACGACCGACCAGAACGTGCGGAACACACCGGCACCGTCGATCCGGGCCGCCTCCTCCACGCTGACCGGGATCGACTCGAAGAAGTTCTTCATGATGAACACGCCCGCTGCGTCGACGAGCAGGGGGACGATCATCCCGGCATAGGTGTCGTAGATGCCGAGCTGGTTGACGACCAGGAACTTCGGGATCAGCAGGACGACGCCCGGCACGGCCATCACCGCGATGATCCCGGCGAAGACCACCCCGCGGCCCCGGAAGTGCAGCCGGGCCAGCGCGTAGCCGGCCATCGAGCAGAACAGCACGCGCCCGATCGTCACGAAGACCGTGACGATGACTGAGTTCATCGTCCACAGCGGGAAGTCCAGCCTACCGCCGAACAAGGTCTGGTACGTCGCCGACGTCCAGGTCTCCGGAATCAGGGAGACCGGGTTGGACGCGGCGTCCCCGTCGGTCTTGAACGACGTCACGATCTGGATCAGGAACGGGAAGATGTACAGGATCGCGATGGCCGCCAGCAGCGCGTACGTCAGCGGGGTGCTGAGGACTCGCCGCCGTCCGGGGGCGCTCCCGACCGGGCCCCCGGACGCGCCGGACGCGTCGGACGCGTCGGCCGTACGGGTGTCCACTGCCGTCGCGCTCATCGGGTGCTCCCCACGACACCGGAGTCGGTGACCCACCGCTTGCGCTTGGGGACGGCCCGCTCCCGCAGCACCCACCGCTGGAGCACGGCCAGCACCACGATGATGAAGAACAGGATGAACGCGATCGCCGCGCCCTGGCCCCAGCGGTTGTTGAGGAACGACTGGCTGTAGGACAGGTACGCCGGGGTGATCGTGGTCTTCGCCGGTCCGCCCTGGGTCCCGACATAGATCTGGTCGAAGACCTGCCAGGCCCCGATCAGGCCCAGCGTCAGCACGGTGAACACCGTCGGGCGCAGCATCGGCAGCGTGACGTAGCGGAAGCGCTGCCAGGCCGTCGTCCCGTCCAGCAGCGCCGCCTCCTGGACCTCACCGGAGACGCTCTGCAGGCCCGCGATGAACAACAGCATGAACGTCCCGGACGTCGTGAACACTGCGAGCAGGATGAGCGCGCTCATCGCCACGCTCGGCCCCGCCAGCCAGTCCCACCAGGACAGCGTCAGCAGCCCGTTGTCGGTGAGGACGCCCGGCCCGTCGTCCACTCCGAACACCCCCAGCACGATGTGCAGCACGCCGCGCGGATCGGCGAACCAGTTGGGCCCGTTGATCCCGATCCACGACAGCGCCCGGTTCACCGCACCACCGCCGCTGAACAGGAACAGGAACAGGATCACGATGGCCACCGAGCTGGTCACCGACGGGAAGTAGAACGCGGTGCGGAAGAAGCCCCGGCCGCGCAACACCTTGCGGTTGACCAGGACGGCGAGAAACAGCGACAGCATCGTCTGCAGCGGTACCACGAGGACGACGTACCAGAAGTTGTTTCGCAACGAGGTCCCGAAGTCCCGCGTCTGCAGCCCACCCTCCTCGGTGAGGATGCCGCGGTAGTTCTCGGCGCCGACGAAGCCGACCGTGGAGGCGAACGGGCTGCCCTGCCCGCGCCAATCGCTCACGCTGACCCAGGCCGCCATCAGGACCGGCAGGGCGAGGAACAGGCCGAGGATGATCAGCGCCGGCGCGGTGAACAGCCACCCGGCGACGGACTCGCGGCCCCGGATGTTCCCGGACCCGCGCGAGCTCACAGAATCGCCTCGAGGTTCGCCTGGGTCGACTCCAGGATCGCCTGCGGGTCACCGCTGGCCAGCCCCTCGAGCTGGGCGTTCAGGTCGGCCAGGACATCGGAGACGCCCACCTGGTTGGGGACGGTGGCGGCGACCTCCAGCTGGTCCAGGAACGGAACGAACTGCGGGAAGTCGGTACGCCACTGTTCGGCCGCGGACTCCACGGAGGGGATGACCCCGAAGGCGCTGGCGAACTCCAGCTGCTGCTCGCTGCTCGTCAGGAACTCCACCAGCTCGGTGGCCGCCGCGATGTTGTCGCTCTCGGCCGCGATGCCCCAGCAGTTCGTGAAGCTCAGCGTGGCCGGGCCGGCCGGGCCCTCGGGCAGCGGCGCGACCTGGTAGTTGATGTCGGGGTAATCCCCGGCCATCGCCCCGGCGATCCAGTTGCCCTCGATGGTCATCGCCGCGAGTCCCTTGCCGAACGCCTCACCGGCCCACCCGGCGTCCAGGTCGGCCGCGAAGCGCCACGAGCCGTCGTCGACGAGGCTCTGGACGTACTCCAGCGCCTCGGCGTTCTCCGGGCTGTCCGCGGTGGCCTCATCGTCGGTGACCAACCCGCCCCCGGCCTGGGCCATGAAGGCGCCGAGGCGCTGGTACTCGGTGCTGGTGGTCAACCCGGCCTGGTCCGCGGTGGTCAGCTGCTGCGCCACGGCGCCCAGCTCCTCCCAGCTGGTGGGAATGTCTTCGTCGGTCAACCCTGCCGCGGCCCAGGAGTCGGTGTTGATGATCAGCGAGAGCGTCGAGAAGTCCTTGGGGGCGCAGTAGAACTCGCCGTCGACGGTGAAGGCATCGCGCAGGTTGGGGTAGAAGTCGTCGGCGTTGGACAGGTCGCCGGCGTACGGCTCGAGGGACCCGTTCTCGGCGTAGCTGGCCACCAGATCGGAGCTGACGTAGAACACGTCCGGGGGCGAGCCGGCGGCGAAGCCCTGGCTCAGCTGCTGGTTGAGGTCCTGCGCGGCCGTGACCTCGGCGCTGTTCCCGGACTCCTCCGCCCAGGCCGCGGCG
>Ga0183260_10003172_pt1 | contig 13284 bp, 15 predicted proteins | sample AntDrymUQ4972206_2_FD_129768 | JGI IMG/M metagenome (GOLD analysis project Ga0183260, IMG submission 129768) | Polar desert sand microbial communities from Dry Valleys, Antarctica - metaG UQ497 (22.06) (version 2) (version 2) | ecosystem: Environmental > Terrestrial > Soil > Desert | place... | reverse complement strand
TTGTCGCATCGTCTCTCTCGGAACGACTTCGATCCGGCCAAAATTCGATTCGTAGAGTCGCCGGCCGATCACGTCCAGGGAGTGAACTTCCAGCCGTTCTTCGAGATGGGGTTCGCCGCTGATGAGCAGCCGCGACTTCGCACGCAACGAGTTCGCCAGGGCATCGGAGAAGGTCGTGAGCAGTACCCTGACACCGGGGTTGGCGCGGGCGAGATGAACGGCCCGGTGTATGGCAACGACGGTCTTGCCCGTGCCTGCCGACCCGGAGACGCGCGACGGCCCACTGTACTCTTTCTCGGCCAGTCGCCGGATGATCTTGTTGACCCTGTCGCCGATCTCCTTATCTCCCCTTAGCGCGACCATGTCGGCGAAGCCGCCGCCTTCGGGAACCTCAATCAGGGCGTTGGGTTTGCCGGCGTACTTGTCCGAGACGTACTTGACGAACAGCAAGGTGAGCACGTAGTCCTTGTACTGGCTGGCGTCCATGCCGCCGCGCAGCTCGTCGCAGCTACTCCACAGAGAACGATAAAGTTCGGACTTCTTGATAGCCAATCTAGTGTCCCCTCATAAGTGTACCGGTGGCACTCCAGGTTACCCGGAGGCCGAAGAAAAATCAGCGGGGTTTTCGAATGTCCCTTCTGCTAGCCTCCCTCCGGCCAGCGGAGCTTGGGGATGACGCGCTCGTCTTATGCCGAGCGTACAATAGTTCCGGGACACTACAAGAAGGATGGAGATGGGTAAAGTTTACGATAGCATCAGCGACGATTGGGCGTATTGGATCTCGGCGCAGCCGATGTTCTTCGTCGCCACGGCACCGGCCGGCCCTGAAACGCACGTCAACGTCTCTCCCCGTGGTCTCGACACCTTCAGGGTCCTCGGGCCGAACCGGGTCGCGTGGCTCGACCTTACGGGAAGCGGTGTCGAGACCATAGCCCACCTGCGGGCGGACGGCAGGATCACCGTGATGTTCTGCGCCTTCGAGGGACTACCCGACATCCTGCGCCTCTACGGCCGCGGCGAAGTCCTCGAACCCGAAGACAAAGGATACGAAGACCTGCGTCCCCGCTTCCCCGACCTTTCCGGCGAGAGGGCGATCATCGCCGTGTCGGTGGACCGGGTCGCGAGCTCGTGCGGGTTCGGCGTGCCGCGCATGGACCTCGTCGGTCACCGCGACCAACTCCTGGCCTCCGCCGAGCGCAAAGGCCCCGAGGAGATGGCCGAATACAGGAAACTCAAGAACACCCGGAGCATCGACGGCCTACCCGGCCTCGACCCGACGAACCGAAAAGGATAAAGGGGCCGGGCAGACATATCCGCTGTGGGCGCTATCCTTCAGGCCAGCGGAGCTTGGAGATGACGCGCTCGCCGTAGGCCCGGATGAACTCTTCCTGGTTGCGCCCGACGTTGTGGACGTAGACCTCGTCGAAGCCCAGGTCCACGTAGTGTTGGATGTGATCCAGGTGCGCTCGTTTCGCTAGATATCGAGCAACATTTGAGAACCATGACCACCATGAGGCATCTCTTCAAACAGGATTTCTTCTAGCGATGCGGACTCAACGGTTTGTTGCCAGTCCGCCGTGGTCATGAGGTTCCCTAGGTCGGCTCCGGCACGGGCCAGCAGCGAATATTTTTCGGTTCGTTCGAGTAACGCTATAAGGTCAATACGCTGTAGGAGCTTTTTGGTGACTGGACGCTTCGAGTCGAGAAAGACAATTGAGCGAATTAACTCCAGGCACACCGGATCATTCAGCAAACCACTTAAAAGAACCGCTTGCTCAGGAGAGCGACAAGCGACGAAGTAACCTGTGTCATCGAGCATTACTGGTCGTCCCGCCACGGGGCCAATCGGCCTGAACCTCGGAGTCTTATGCAAACCGGAAACGCCAACTTTGTAGAGGCTGAAGGAGTAGTCCCCGACTCCGAACATCGCGAAAGAAGGTTTGTTGCGGTAAATGGAGGACTTTCTTCTCTCAAACGCTTCGGAGTGGGCAGTGAGGTAATCCCACAGTCGCGGGGCTGTCCATCTCAGTTGATTCGTGCTTTCGCTCAACCTCTTCTGTGTAACCAGCACGTACTTTTGCGGCCTTGTTCGATGGAACAGATCCGAGCCCTTGAGCAATGGATATATGTACTCAGGCTCCACATCTACCGCTTCGCCGAACTTGTTACTGAAACCTCCTGAACCACCGTAACTGAGTTCCATCACCGGCGCGGCGTCGTGCTTGAGCCCCTGGCGCCAGGTCACGGGACAGACCCCATCGGCGAAGGCCGAACGCTCGTGCGCTTCAACGTCCGCGACTAACTGCCCATTCGCGAAGCCCATTATGGCCTCCGGCTCTCTGGCGTGGAGGTCCGCGAACACATCCGCTTTGCAACACCGTTCTCCGGGGCCAACCTCCACGCGGAAGAGGCAGGCTTCAACAGAGGCTCCGAACCATTTTCTGGCGTCGATCCTTCTTATGGATGCATGAGTAATGGGTAGAGCGGCATCAAACGCGAACCGTAAGACGTTGCGCGCTACCGCAGTCTTGCAAAGCAGGGCTATGGTTGCCCGCTCGGGAGCAAGCTCTCTTATCAGCTTCAACCAGATGTACTCCGCGATATCGAAGTTGGAACTACCGGTAAGCGCGTCCAGGCCCTGCAATCTCTTCAGGTTTGTCTTGACGGGCAAGTTGTCGCTTCCAAGTGTACCCAACTCCGCATTTGTGACCCACGGCGGGTTTCCGATCACCAGTAAAGGTCCGGTGTTTTTCCATCGCACGCCATTGCGAAGATCTAGATCAAATACGTTTGCCTTCGTGACAACAACGCGGGGCGCAGAAGGACGTTCAAGTGCTTTTCGAGCCTCCTCGAAGTGAACGTCTTGCAGCTCGATCGCCTGAATCTCTGAAGGCGGCGCGGGAGAGCCAAGTAAACCTCGCACGAAGTTTCCACGTCCACAGGTCGGCTCGAGTACCCTCGACCATTTCTCGCCGACGGGACCGAGACACTCGAGTACCCCGGAAACGAGAGCGGGAGGTGTTTGGAAGTCGCCGAGGTCCCTAAGCAAGCAGATCCTCGATTCCCGTCGTGCCACTCGAAGAAGCGTGGTCGATAACCCTTCTGTACTGCAACCGCCATTGCAGTGCATTTGAGATCGTAAGATACCCCAGTTCCGGAGGCTCTCGTATTATCTGATCGGCAAGGGCCTCGCGTCCGATCTCGTCCAGAGGAAGATTGCGTTCCTCCAGAAACGAGATCACATCTTCTCTGTTTCCGTTGCGACGCAAAATTTCGTTCAAACCATACGTGGTCTGGTAATCTCCCGTCTGCTTCCGCGCCACGAAGACCGCGTGCCGCACACTCAACCGGGCGGTGAGAGAGGCTCCATCATCGACTTTCTCATAGATGAAGACCAGGATGTCATAACCAAGCCCGTACACTTTTTCGCTTGCGCTACGGAAAGGACAAGAAGACTGAGGCTGACGGACAGAAGTGACTTTGAGATCCACTCGAAGTTCTGGAAAGTCCAAGCCGCTCGCAGAACTGCCAGGCACATACGAGTATCGTCCTTTGAGAAACTCGTGGAACGCACGTTCGACATGAGTACCCACAGCTTTACCGTCCGTGATGCCGTACAGGGCCGCGATGGAAGTAGTGCTGAACTCCCGGGCAAAGTGCCTTGCTGCGGATTTCAGTTGGGGCAGCGTCATCTCACCCATCGAATCGCCTCGCTCTCGGTTGCAAAGGCATCACCTTGACATGTTAACCCTTCGGCCACTTGAGCTTGGGGATGACGCGCTCTCCGTAGGCGCGGATGAACTCCTCCTGGTTGCGCCCGACGTTGTGGACGTAGACCTCGTCGAAGCCCAGGTCCACGTAGTGCTGGATGTGATCCAGGTGCTCGTCCAGGTCGGCGCTGGTGAGGACGCGGTTCTCGAAGTTCCCAATCGTCACCTGCTTCGCCATCGCCGCGAAGTCCTCGGGGTTGCGGATGTCGGCCTTGGGGAAAGGCATCCCGCCGTTGGGCCACTCTTTGACGGCCTGTTGCTCGGCTTGTTCCTGATCCTCGGCCCAAGAGACGTGCAGTTGGATCATGCACGGCATCTCGTCCGGGTCTTTGTCAGCCTCGCGGGCGCCCTCCTCGAACTTCTCCATGAGCATCTTTATCTTGTCGTCTCCCGCCCCGACGGTGATGATGCCGTCGCAGTGCTTGCCGGTCCTCTTGCTCTGAATAGGCCCGGCAGTCGCCACGTAGATGGGCGGCGGCGTGTCCGGCATGGTGTACAACTGTGCGCTCTCCAGCGTGATGTGTTCCCCGGCGTACTTGACCTTCTTGCCGGAGAAGAGCCTGCGGATGACCTCGATGGACTCCATGAGGATACGCAGCCTGGTCGGGGCCTCGGGCCAGTACCGACCGACGACGTGCTCGTTGAGCGCCTCGCCCGCCCCGAGTCCCAGCCAGAACCGTCCAGGATACATCGCTTCGAGCGTGGCGGCGGCCTGGGCGATGATGGCAGGGTGGTACCGGAAACCGGGCGACGTCACGCCGGTCCCGAAGCGGAGGCTCGTGGTCGCCCCCAGGGCGCCCATCCAGCTCCACACGAAGGCGCTCTCTCCCTGCTCGGGGGTCCAGGGATGGAAGTGATCCGAGGCCATCACGGATGTGAAGCCGGAGTCCTCGGCCGTCTTGCACCAATTCAAGAGGTCCGTGGGATGAAACTGCTCGAACATCGCCGCGTATCCCACCGTGCCCGTGGTCTTCATGTGGCCTCCCTCTGGTCAGTCGCTTTTAGCTATCAGCTTTCAGCGGTCAGCTTTTGTCGGCGGACGGAGGATCGCTCTGCCCGCCCGACCTTTTACAGTTTACAGTGGCATCCGCATAGGTCTCTGCCGGCCCCGGCTGCGGTTGACATAGAGTAAGCGCTGACTGCCGATGACCGGCGGCTGACGGCTAGAAGTGATCCCGCCCGAACAGCCAGGGATCCCCCACCGGGAAGAGCTGCTCCAGGAGGTCCAGCGCCCCCGGCGAGCCTGCCTCGACGAGGCCGTGCCGTGCTAATTGGCGGGCCGGGAGGTAACCGGCAAAGAGCTGAGCGATCTGGCGCACGTCGAGCGAGACCCGGTCTCCGGCCTCCGCTCCCCGGACGACTTCACCACCGCCGATGGTGTACTCACCGGCGTTCTCGGGGACGGTGTCGTCGGATACTTCGAGGACCAGTGGTCCGCCGCCCTTTCTGTCGAGCAGGCGCAGCGCGCCCTCCACGTCCACGAGGCGCAGCATCTGGTCTGGTTCTATCTTCGCGTCGACAAAGGAGCTTCGCAGGTACGGGTGCAATGGGTTCCCGCGGCTGGTCCAGTGCCTCACGTCGATGGCGTTGGGGTCGAGGGCTGCCAGGAAGGAGATGAGCCCCTGCCGCGCCGCTGGCGTGCCCGCCACCAGCTCCTCAGCCTCGATGCGCCGGGCTGGCTCGCGGCCCTCCCGCCAGCCGGAGAGCTCGTAGATCAGATATCCCTCGACGCCACCTTCGCCCTCGTAGACGGTAGCCTCGGTGTCTCCCTCCAATACCTTGCGCCAGTGCGCCTCGCTGCGGAGCGCGCACACCTGATGCTCCTTTGACTCCGCCTCCATGAGCGCCATCATTGCGGGCAAGTCATCCCTGCGGTATGCGCGCAAGTTGCTCTGTTCCGGGCCGGTCGGGAGATCCGTGGGCTTGAGGGCGTACTCCACGACTTCGGTCGCGAGCTCGTATCCGAACGACCGGTAGAAGGCGTGGGCGAAGGGCGAGAGCATGGAGATGTGGATGCCGCGCCCGCGCATGTCATCCAGCGCCGCGCGCATCAAGTCCCCCGCGTAGCGCCGCCGCCGGTAGGCCGGATGCGCCATGACGGCCGCGACGCCACCCATCGGCGCCGGCTCCCCGTCCACGAAAACCTCCATCGGCAGAACGGTGGCCGAGGCCCTGACCTCGCCGTCGTCCTCGATCACGAACACTCCGTCCGGGTCCAGGCGCGGGTTCTGCTCCGGATCAAAGTACCGCTCCGCGTGGGCGGCGCTCCCTCCGAAAGCCGTCACCATGAGCTTCGCCAGCGCCCCCCGGTCTTCCTCGCGGTACCTGCGTATCTCCAAACCCCTCCCTTCGAGACAGAAGGGGATTCTAACCGCTCCGCCGCTCCTCCAGCCCCGCAGCGACCCAGCGACACCACTCGGCGGAGTCGCGCTCGAAGCCGATGCCCCGGCGCAGCGCGGCGTAGCTGGCGAAGTGGTGAAAGTCCATCTGCTCGGGCTCACCGCCCCACTTCCCCTTCATCCAGGCTTCGATCTCCTCGTAGCGGAGGAGCTGCCCCTCGTGCCGGCGCTCCTGCTCCCTGAAGAGCGCGGCCGCAGCCCTGGGTTCCGCCAGCCACACGGAGTACGCCTTGAGCACCAGCTCGTCCCGGGCCGGCCGCTCCACCGGAGGCTCGGTGATCCAGATCCTCAGTACCTCCCGGCCGGAAGCCGTGATCCCATAGACTTTCTTGTCCGGCCTCTCCTGCTGCTCGACCACGTGATGGACGACGAACCCCTCCTCCTCCAGCCGCGCCAACTCAGGGTAGATCTGGCTGTGCCTCGCGCTCCAGAAATATCCCAACGGACGCTCCATCCACCGCTTCAAATCGTACCCCGAGAGGTCCTCCCTCGACAACAAACTCAATACCGCATACCCCAATGTCCTCACCACGACCTCCACAATTTACCGAAGTTTAACTATGTCACTCTTGACATATTAACCGATCCCGCCTACGATTGTTATGTAAATATTGACATAGCTGGAAATGGAGGATCTTTGGAGAGGAGCACGGAGACACGGAGCGGGGGTTGGATGGGGATGGGCAGGCTCCGTCCGGTCACGGTGGATTTCACCGGCGCGTTCGGGTCGTGTCTGTTCGGTAACCGTGTCACGGGAACACGAGGATCAGGAGGATAGGGATGTTCAAGTTGCTTGCCAGACTGCTGGATCGGGGGGCCTGGATCGTCGTGGTGCTGGCCTTCGTGCTCGCCGGTTTCGCCGGATATTACGGCGGGCCGGTGGCGGGGCTCCTGACCGACGACGACAGCAATTTCCAGGACCCGGCCTCCGAGAGCGTCGCCGCCGAAGAGAGGCTCGCCGAGGCCGCCGACGCCAACCCGGGAGCGGACATAGTGGCTCTGGTGGAGGCCGGGGAGATCATAGAGTCGCCCGCTGGCGAAGAGAAGGTACGGAACGTCGCCGGCGCCATCACCGACGACGAGGCCGTGGCGCAGGCAGTCACGTACTTCCAGACGAAGGACGAGGCCTGGATCTCCAACGACGGCAATGCGACCTACGTGGTCGCCAGCTTCGACCCCGACGCGGACGGCGACGCGGCGGCGCAGCGGCTTCAGAAAGAGTTCGCCGGCGACGAGAAGGTTACCCTGGGCGGTGGGGCCGTGGTCGGGCCGCAGGTCGGGGAGATCGTGGGCGAGGATCTGGCGCGGGCCGAGATGCTGGCCTTCCCGATCCTGTTCGTGCTGCTGCTCTGGATCTTCCGGGGCCTCGTCGCCGCCGTGCTGCCCCTGCTGGTGGGTGGCCTCGCCGTGGTTGGCACGTTCGTCGGCCTGCGCATCGTCGCCACGGAGGTGACGCCGCTCTCCATCTACGCCCTCAACCTCGTGACCGGCCTGGGCCTGGGCCTCGCCATTGACTACAGTCTGTTCATAGTCTCACGCTACCGCGAGGAGATAGCGCGCACGGGGCCAGGGCGCGACGCCCTCTACCGTACGCTGTCAACCGCCGGACGCACGGTGCTCTTCAGCTCGCTCACGGTGGCGGCGGCACTCGCAGCGCTGCTGGTGTTCCCGCTGCGCTTCCTGTACTCGATGGGGATTGGCGGCATGATCGTCGCGCTCGTGGCGGCGGGGGCGGCCCTGATCGTGCTTCCCGCCATCCTGAGCCTGCTCGGGGAGCGGGTGAACGCCCTCTCCTTCGGCCGCTGGCGCCGGGCCGCCGACGATGAAGCACGATCGGTCGCCGCCTCGCCATGGTACCGGCTCGCGCAGGCCGTGATGCGCCGGCCCGGCGCCGTCGCGGTCGCGACCACGGTTCTCCTCCTCACCCTAAGCGCCCCCTTCCTCGGCATCAGGTTCACCGCCGTGGACGCCGACGTCCTCCCGAAAGAGACCCAGGCCCGCCAGGTCGCGGATGCGCTGGAGAATGACTTCCCCGAGAGCGGGGCTTCCCCGATACAACTCGCGATACAGGCTCCCACGGACGACCCGCGAGAGACCATCGCCGACCTCGAAGGCTACGTCGCCGACCTCAGGGACCTGCCGAACGTGGACTCCGTGGCGTCCCCGCAACCACTCGGCGACGACACCTGGCGGGTTGACGTCGTGCCGGCGAAGGACACCTACACGGAGGCGAGCCTGGATCTGGTCAGGGACGTGCGGACGCTCGACGCGCCGTACGCAGTCGAGGTCGGTGGCGCGTCGGCGGGGTTCGTGGACCAGCAGACCAGCCTGGCGGAGCGCATCCCCTACGCCCTCGCCATCGTCTTCGCCTCCACGCTCGTGCTCCTGTTCCTGTTCACCGGGTCGGTCGTGTTGCCGATCAAGACGTTGCTCATGAACGTGCTCACCGTGGGCGCCACGTTCGGGATACTGGTCTGGATCTTCCAGGGCGGGCGTCTGGAGGGCTTGCTCGGCTACGAGAGCCAGGGGGCGCTGGAGTCCACGCAGCCGGTCCTGATCCTCATCATCGCCTTCGCTCTCTCCACCGACTACGGCGTGTTCCTGCTCTCCCGCATCAAGGAGGCCCGCGACAGCGGCCTGGACGGCACCGAGGCCGTCGCGGTCGGCGTCGGGAGGACCGGCAGGATCATCACCGCGGCGGCCCTCCTGTTCTGCATCGCCATAGGGGCCTTCGCCACCTCCCAGATAGTCTTCATCAAGGAGCTGGGGGTTGGCTCGGCCCTCGCCGTCATCATCGACGCCACCATCGTCCGCGCCCTCCTGGTCCCCTCGCTCATGAAGCTCCTCGGCGGCCGCAACTGGTGGTCGCCCCGGCCGCTGAAGTGGCTGTACCGGAGGATCGGCCTGAGCGAGGGTGCGCCGGTCGAACCGGCTCCGGCGCCCGAGCGGGCGTAGGGAGGAGAACTAAAGTGACGACGCACACAAAACTCGCCCACGAGACTATGCGCCTCGATGCCTCGCAGAAGGACCGGGCGGCCGCAGTACTCGCCCGAGCCTTCCGGGACGACCCGATTCAGCGGTACGTGATCCCCGACGGCGCCCGGAGGGCCCGCGTGGCCCCGTGGACCTTCGGCGCGGCGATACGCTACTGCCTCCCTCATGGCGGAGTCTACGCGGCGCAGGACCTCGGTGGGATCGCCTGCTGGCTACCTCCGGGAGTCGGCACGGCTGACGCGCGGGGCATGATCCGCAGCGGCAAGATCTCGGCCCCCCTGAGGCTTGGTCCGGCGGCGTTTCTCAGGTTCATGGGCATCGCGGCGTACATGACCGCCGAGCGAAAGCGTCTCGTGCCGGCGCCGCACTGGTATTTGCTCGCCATCGGCGTCGAGCCGTCGCGCCAGGGCGAGGGGATGGGTGGCGCGCTGCTAGAATCCGTCCTCTCGCTGGCGGACGCGGACGGAACGCCCTGCTACCTCGAGGCGCAGACCGAACGCAACGTGAGATTCTACGAGAGGCACGGCTTCGCGGTGACGAGCGTGGGCGAGCCGCGCGGGCTGCGTGTGTGGACGATGCTTCGCAAGCCGCGTCCCACGGCAACCGCCGGAGAAACGGCGGGGAAGTCCATTCGTAGCCAGAGAAACAACGACGCGAAGGAGGAGCGATGATGTGCGGCAGATCCTATACAGGACACAAGGCGGGCTTCGGCCCCAGACACCACGGCTGGCGCGGCCACAGTGGTCACGGACACGACCACCGGCACGGCCATTTCTTCGGGCTCGACACGGAGAAGATGGGACCGGGAGCGCAGGTAGTAGCGGCGCTCGCGGTGCTGGCGCCGGTGGCGCTCTCGGGGGTGGTGCTCGCGTTTACGCCAGTATGGTGGATCTTTACGACGTACTTCTGGATCGCCTTCCCGGCCTTTGGATTGCTGGTGCGGGGCGTCGCGGGCCTGAGCGAAGCCAGGCCGGCGCGGGTCACGGTGAAGGATGGAGAGCGTGAGTTGCTACTGGCGCTGCGGAAGCACGGCGAGCTGACGCCGGTGAGTACGGCGTCGGAAACCTCTCTGTCGGTGGCGGAGGCCGACCGAAGGCTCAGGGAACTTGCTGAGGGCGGGCACCTCGACGTGCGGGTGCGTGGAGGTGGGATCTTCTACGCCCTGTGGGAGAATGAGGAGAGAGTGCGCGAACTAGAGGTTCCGGTGTACGGAGAAAACGAGGAAACGCCATGAGCCCCCAGTCGCGCCTGACGGCGGGCATATTGCTGATCCTACTGCCCGCAGTCGTCTACGGCGGAGTGAGCATCCTGTCGCTGCTCATAGGTGACCCGGCATATGCAGATAACCAGCTCCGGCAGGACCTCTGGCGTGCGGGCCACGCTCATGCAGGCGTGCTGCTCGTCCTATCCCTGGTTACCCTGCGCTACGTGGACGAGGCTAACCTTCCGCCGAAGATGAAGACGGTGGCGCGGCACGCGATACCGGCGGCTGCGGTGTTGCTGCCGGCGGCGTTCTTCCTCTCGGTGCTATCTCCGGAGGCTACAGAGCCGAACGCCATGATCTACCTGGCCTACGTCGGAGCGGTCTCCCTGGCGGTGGGGCTCCTGATCCTGGGCGTCGGCCTCATCCGAGGATACCGGAACGCCGACGGACCCAGAAGGGAGCGCAGCCAATGAGAAAAGGCGATGAGACGTCCGCGGCCAGGCTCTTCGAGGCCAGGGGCGCGGCGGCGAGTGGATCACAGGCGTCAGGGGCGATCAGCCTCGGGGCGCTGGCGGTGGGGGCTGTCGCGGGCGGCGCGGTCGCAATCGGGGCGCTGGCGATCCGGCGCCTAGCCGTGAAGCGCGCCAGGATCGAAAACCTGTCCATCCGGGAATTGGAGGTAGACCGGCTGCGCGTGGGGGAGCTCGTGGTCGGAAGCCGCCGCGAGCCGCATCCGTTCGACGTTCTGGAAGGTCACGAGTTCTTGAGGTTTACGACCTTCCGGCGTTCCGGCGAGGCGGTCTCGACGCCTTTGTGGTTCGAGATCTCGGACGGCCGCCTCTACGCGACCACACCCACGGACTCAGGCAAGATGAAGCGCATCCGCAACAACCCGCGGGTGGTGCTGTCGCCGGGCGACGCCCTGGGCAGATCCCGCGGGGAGAGCATCGAGGGGCTGGCTCGTCAACTGGGCGAGGGCGAAGCCCCCGAGGAAGCACACCGGGCATACTGGAAGAAGTATGGGTTGAAACTTTCCGCGGCTCGTCACTTCTTCAGAATCTTCTTCGGGGAAGAGGAGATCGGAAAGCTCACGCTGGAGGTGAGGCCGGCGGATTCGGGAGAACCGGCGGAAGTTCCCGCGGAAGGAGAAGAGACACGATGAGAAAGATTGCACGTTTCGTGAACCTGATGGCGTCGGGGCTGCTGGCCGGTAACGAACTCGGGACGTGGGCGGCCGTCCACCCGGCTCTGGAGGACCTGAGCCCGCCGGAGCGGGTGCGAGCCGAGCAGAAGCTCACGCGGCGGTTTGGCGCGATCATGCCGTTCTGGATGGCCTCAGCCGTCCTCTCAGGCCTGCCCAACCTGGCGCTCTCCGCGGGGAGACCCGGCTTCCGCCCCACGCTCATCGGCGCGCTCTGCTTCGCCGCGATGCTCGCGAGCACGCGCCTCGGCAACGTCCCCATCAACAACCGGACGCTGGAGATAGACCCGGCGTCGGATATCGAGGAGTTCGAGAGAATGCGGGAGCGCTGGGACAGACTTCACACCCTGCGCGTGGGCCTGACCACGGCCGGGCTCGGGTTCCTGGTTGCGGGGGCGCTCGCCGGATCGGAGACCGACGGATGACTACGCACGACCTCGAACCGCTAGTGAGATAGAGAGGAGCACGAACATGGCCCAGATCACCCCAGGCCGCTTCACGGCGAAGATGGACGAACCGTTCGTCGTGTTCATCATCGGGATGAGGATAAACAGGCTCCTCGCCGTCAAGAAATGGCTCCCCACGGTACGTGCGATGGGGCCGATGCTGCGGGAACTGTACCAGCACCCGGAGAAAGGCTTCCTCGGGGCTGAGTTCTTCCTGTACTGGCGCGGCCCCGCCATCGTGCAATACTGGCGCTCGTTCGAGGACCTCGAAAAGTTCGCCCGCAACCCAGAAGACCCTCACCTGCCCGCGTGGCAGCGTTTCAACCGCAGCGTCGGCAAGGACGGCTCGGTCGGTATCTTTCACGAGACGTACATCGTGGAGCGGGCCAACTACGAGGCGATCTACTCGAACATGCCCCCCTTCGGCCTCGCCAAAGCCACCGAGCGCGTACCCGCCATCGGAGGCCGCGAGACCGCGCGTAGACGCCTGATGCGCGGCGAGAACGAGCCCGCCGTGCCCTCGCCAGAGTAATTGCCCGCTGCGCCAGAAGCCGACGAACTCCTCGATGGTGCGAAAGACCACACTTTTGGTATACACTTTTGGTATCTACCGGAGGGAAGGTTTGTGGTGGAGACGGCGAAGCTCTTCAAGAACGGGCGAAGTCAGGCGGTGCGTCTGCCCAAAGAGTTCCGTTTCGAGGGGGACAGAGTGTACGTCAAGCGGGTGGGGAACGCGGTGGTGCTGTTGCCTTACCAGGATTCCTGGCGGGGGATGTTCGAGAGCCTCGAACGGTTCTCGGATGACTTTATGGAGGATCGGGAGCAGCCGGCTTCTTGGGAAGAGCGGGACGATTTGTTCGGGTGAACGTCCTGCTCGACACGAACACGTGCATCTACCTGATCAAACACCACCCGCCCGAAGTGCCGCAGAGGTTCGAGGAGTACGCTGTCGGTGACATCGGCGTGTCTTCCGTGACGGTCGCGGAGCTCCACTTCGGCGCGCGGAAGAGCCAACGTCCGGCCCAGAACGAGCAGGCGTTGGAACAGTTCCTGCTCCCGCTCGCCGTCGCCGGGTTCGATCACGCCGCCGCCATCACGTATGGGCGGATTCGAGCAGCTTTGGAGAGACAAGGAACCCCCATCGGTCCTGACCTTCGGCAATAAGTTCGGACAGTGGTAGAAATGGAGACATGGCTACTACTACACAAAGACATCTACCGTTTGGTCCCGAGAAGCTTGTGCCCTTCACGACCGAGATCTTTGATCGCGA
>Ga0183260_10003170_pt1 | contig 13293 bp, 15 predicted proteins | sample AntDrymUQ4972206_2_FD_129768 | JGI IMG/M metagenome (GOLD analysis project Ga0183260, IMG submission 129768) | Polar desert sand microbial communities from Dry Valleys, Antarctica - metaG UQ497 (22.06) (version 2) (version 2) | ecosystem: Environmental > Terrestrial > Soil > Desert | place... | reverse complement strand
TGGATCGTGGAGCCGTCGCTGCAGTAGAAGCCTTCTCCGCCGTGGGATTCCCCGGTTGGGCCGCAGGGGGTCTGGTAGTCGATGAGCACCCTGTTGGAGTTGTAGAACGCGCGGCTCGCGCCGAGATCGCCGACCGGCAGGTTGACGTGGTCGATCGGCACCGCGCGATCCTACGCGGCATCCCGTCGACGCCTTCACCAGCCTTTCTCCACGCACCATGTTAGGTTCGGCACCGTCGGGGGGCGGTCGGGGTCTCGCTCCTGAACCACACTCGTAGGAGGGACCTCATGATCAAGCAGCATCGGCCGGCGGCAGCGCTCGTGGCCGCCCTGGCCCTCGCTCTCTCGATCGCGGCCGGAACCGCGTCGGCGGCGACACTCACGCCCGTCATGCGCGGGCTCGACAACCCGCGGGGACTCGCATTCGGCCCGGATGGCGGGCTCTACGTCGCCGAGGCAGGGCGCGGCGGCGACGGGCCCTGCCTCGTCATGCGTGGCGAGACGAACTGCTACGGCCCGACGGGCGCTCTCTCACGGCTGTTGCACGGACAGCAGGAGCGGATCGCAACCGGCCTTCCCTCGCTCGCCGTCCCCGGCGGCATGGGCGCGACGGGGCCGCACGACGTGTCGCTGCAGGGGCGCCGGGCATTCGTGACCGTCGGGCTTGGCGACAACCCCGCTGTTCGAGCCGCGTTCGGAGAGGCGGGCGAGGATCTCGCTTCGATCGTGCGCGTCAGGCCAAATGGCAACTGGCGATCCGTGGCCGACGTCGGCGCCTATGAGTCCTCCGCGAACCCCGACCGCGGTGCCATCGACTCGAATCCGTACGGCATCCTCGCCGGCCCGGGCGGGCGCATCGTCACCGACGCGGGCGGGAACTCCCTGCTCCTCGTCGGCGCCGACGGGGAGATCTCGACGCTCGCGGTCTTCCCCGCGCGGGCATCGGGGCGCTCGACCGACTCGGTACCGACCTCTGTCGTGCGCGGGCCGGACGGCGCGCTCTACGTGAGCGAGCTGACCGGAGTTCCGTTCACAGCCGGCGCGGCCAACGTCTACCGCGTCGTGCCGGGCCGGGGCCCGGAGGTCTTCGCCGACAGCTTCAAGACGATCATCGACATCGCGTTCGGCCCCGACGGGAGCCTGTACGTGCTCGACATCGCCTCCGGCATCTTCGGGCTCAACCCGCCCGGACGCCTCCTGCGCGTGGCGCCCGACGGGACGAGGACGATCGTGGCTGACGAGGGCCTCCTCTTCCCGAGCTCGGTTGCAGTCTCGGACGACGGCGCCGTCTACGTGTCGAACCGCGGCATCTTCCCCGGCGGCGGCGAGGTCGTCCGCATCGACTGACGCATGAGCCGGGAGGACGTGGAGATCCGCCGCTTCGAGGCGCCCGACGCGGCCGGGGCGGCGGATCTCCACCGCCGCATCAGCCCGGAGGTCGTAATGACCGCCGAGCTCCTGCTGCACCTATGCGCGAGCCTGCCGGCCCGCGCTCACGCCGAGACCTGGGTGGCCGCCGAGGGCGAGAAGGTCGTCGGCCTCGCCGAGGGACGGTTGCGCTGGCGCGCCGCCGACTCGGGCATCGGCATCGTGCGGGTCTGGGTGGCCGAGGAGCGGCGCGGGCGTGGCCTCGGCGGCATGCTGCTCGGGCTCGCCGAGGAGCACCTCGTCCGGCACGGAGCGCACCGGCTGCGCTCCTCGGTCGGCCCTGACCCTGCGGGGCGTCGGTTCGCCGAGCGTCACGGCTACGGGCGAACCCGCAGCGAGCGCTTCTGGACGCTCGATCCGCGCGCGGCCGATCTCTCCGAGCTCCCTTCGCTCGAGGCCGCCCGGCTGGCCGAGGGCTACCGCCTCGTGCCCCTGCGGGAGCTGCTCGACCGCCGGCACGACCTGCACGCGCTCTACGAGGCGACCGAGGACGACATCCCGTCCGACGACCCACGCTCGCCGCTCGCCTTCGAGGAGTGGGAGCCGGAGACGCTCGGAAACCCGCTGCTCGACCCGGACGGCAGCATCACCGTGCTCGCCGGTGAGCGGCCGGTCTCCTTTGCCTGGCTGCTCGTCGACCGCGAGCACGGCGTGGCCGAGCACGAGATGACCGGGACGCTGCCCGAGCTGCGGGGCCGCGGCCTCGCCCGTCTCGCCAAGCTCGCGGCGATCCGTTGGGCGCGCGACCACGGCGTGACCTGCCTGCTGACCGCGAACGACGCCGACAACGCGCCGATGCTCGCCGTCAACGAGCGGCTGGGCTACCGGCCGACCGTCGTGCGCGACGAAGTGGTGAAGGTCGTGCGCTCATAGCCGCGTTGGAGCATCTCCCTGCTCCGTGGCCGGAGGTGTTCTCGCTCATGTGGGGGGCCTACCTCGCCGGAACGATCCCGGTCGGTGCCGTCGTCGTGGACGAGGCGGGGGATGTCGTCAGCGCCGGCCGCAACCGCATCTTCGACGACGCTCGCGACGGACAACTCGGCCGCACGCGGCTCGCGCATGCCGAGCTGAACGCCCTCGCCGCGCTGACATCTGAGCGAACGTACGAGGGCTACACCCTCTACACCGCCCTCGAGCCGTGCCACATGTGCCTGTCGGCGGCGATCTCCGTGCGCGTCGGCAGCCTGCGCTACGCGGCGCGGGATCCGTACGGCGGCGCGGTCGGGAAGCTCGTCGCGAGCCACGATCACGAGGCGCACCCGCTGAGGATCGAGGGGCCGCTGGGCGGCGCTCCCGGTCGCCTGCCGGAGCTCCTGCTCGTGGCGCACTTCCTCTGGCGCGTCCCCGGCAGGGGTGTCACGCGCTTCTATCGGAGCTCGAGGCCCGACCTCGTCGCTGCCGCACAGGCGCTGCCGGCGCCGGACTCGGGCGCGTCCCTCGCCGACGCTGTCGCCTCACTCGACGCGTAGTCAGACCCCGCTCTCACGCCGGGCAAGCGACGCCACCACGGCAAGCACGCCGGCAGCCGCGACGACCCCGATCGCGTCCCACAGCAGGCCGCCTCCGAGCGGCAGCGCCGTTACGACGACGACGAGCGCGCCGAGTCCGACCGAGAGGCACGCGAGCATCGTGAGTGCCGCCAGGCGCCGAACGAGCAGGCCGGTCTCCTCGCGTCCCGGCCCGCCCAGCTCGACCGACCAGTAGGCGAGCTCGGCGAGCACCAGCAGGCCGGCGCCGACGAGCGGCGCAGCCGTGTCGACCGTGCCGAGGTCGCGCAGCGCCAGCGAGACTGCGTACTCCCCGGCGAGGAGCGCGAGGGCGGGCGCGATGCCGCTCGTCCAGCCCACGAGGAGCGAGAGGGCGAGGAGCGCGACGGCGAGCCCGCCGGCCCCCGCAAGCGCCTCCGCGTAGCGCTCGCTCGCCGCGGCAGGGTAGACGGCAAGACCGAGCGCGAGCGCACTCGCGCTCGCCCCGGTAGCTAGCCGCGCGAGACGCGGGCGTGACGCCGGTATGCCGACACCTCCTCCAGGGGCCCGGCGAGCGACGTGCCGTCCCGCCACTCGGCGACGGGCACTCCCGCCGCCTCGAAGCGGTAGCGCAGCGCGGCCCGCTCGAGGAGCCAGAGCCGGTGCGCCAGTTCCTCCGCCTCGCCGGGAGCGGCCGGCACGAACGGCGCGGGCGAGATCTCGATCACGGCGAGGTCGAAGCCGCGGGCACGCAGGTCGAGCAATGCCCGCACCGCCCGCTCGTCGAGCAGGGGCGTCAGCCCGACCACGAGCGCCTTCGGCGGCAGGGTCCGCCGCGGGATGACGTCGATGTCCTTCCAGGCGTAGTTGAGGACGACCTCGGTGTCGAGCAGCGAGTCGACGATGCGGTAGAGCTGCACGAGGCCGCTAGCGGGCAGGAGCCAGCGGAGGATCCCGCCGAAGCCGACGATTCCGACGCGATCCTTGCGCGCGAGGTAGCGCTCGGCGAGCGCCGCCGCCGCCCGCACCGTCAGATCGAGCGTGCCCTCTCCGGGACCGCGCAGCTCCGAGAAGCTGTCGAGGAAGAGGATGACGTCGGTGTTGCGCTCGGGGTGGAACTCGTTGACGACGAGCTCGCCGCGCCGGGCACTCGCTCGCCAGTTGATGCGGCGCATGCGGTCGCCGGCGGCGAAACCTCGCATGTCGGCGAACTCGATGCCGTCGCCCTTCTCCCGCGATACCTGGTTGCCCGACGACGCCTGCGTCTCGAGCGGCTTCAGCAGCGAGAGGAGACGCTCGGGTCTCGGGTAGACGCGCAGAGGCTCGCGACGGTCGACCACCTCCTCCCACATGAAGAGGCCGAGGCGGTCACGGGCGCGCAGCACGATCTCACCGGGGGAGTACGCGCCCCAGCGCGCGCAGCGCAGCCCGAGCTCGAGCGTGCGCTCCTCGCCCGCGCGCAAGGTGAGGCCGACGGGGTTCTCCTCCGCGGGCAGCTCGAGTCCCGCAGGCAGGGCGAGCAGTACCTCGAGGTGCTCGACCGCCGTCTCGGCAGTCAGCCCGAGCTCCAACGGCACCTCCTCGCCCTCGAGCGCACGTTCGCGCCCCAGTCTCGCCTGCACCCGCACCCGCGGTGCCCGTCCGAGCGCGACGCCGACCGCGAGCAGGAGCGCGAAGGGCGAGACGAGGACGACGAGCTCGGGCAGCCCGAGCACGAGTGCCGCCAGGAGCCCCAGGCCGGCGAGGCCGGCGTAGGCGCCGAGTCGCGGGGAGGCGCGCCGCGTCAAACGGTGGCGGCCGGCGCCTGCACGTCCTCGGCGGGCGGTGTCGGCACGCTCGCTAGCGCCTCGCGGACGATGTCCTCGCCGCCGATCCGCTGCACCCACAGCTCGGGGCGCAGGCTGAGCCGGTGGGCAAGCGCCGGCACGGCGACCGCCTTCACGTCCTCCGGGGTGACGAAGTCGCGGCCGGCGAGCGCGGCGCGGCCGCGGGCGAGCTTGAGCAGGGCGAGCGTGCCGCGGGGGCTCGCGCCGACCTGCACGCGCGAGCTCTCGCGCGTCGCCCCGACGAGATCGACCATGTAGCGCCCGATGCTCTCCGAGACGTGGACGTCCTCGAGCGCCCGCTGCAGGCCGAGCAGGGTCGCGCGGTCGATTACCTGCTCCAGCTCGACCTCATCGGCACCTCGCTCCGCCCGCGCCGCGAGCACGCGCCACTCGTCCTCGCGGGACGGGTAGCCGATGCCGATCCGCAGCAGGAAGCGGTCGAGCTGCGCCTCGGGCAGGGGATACGTCCCTTCGAACTCGATCGGGTTCTGCGTCGCGAGCACGATGAACGGCCGCTCGAGCGCGTGCGTCGTGCCCTCGATCGTGACCTGGCGCTCCTGCATCGCCTCGAGCAGCGCCGCCTGGGTCTTCGGTGGGGCGCGGTTGATCTCGTCGGCGAGGAGGAGATTCGTGAAGATGGGGCCCGGCCGGAACTCGAACTCGCCCGTGCGCTGGTTGAAGATCGAGGAGCCGGTCACGTCGGCCGGCATCAGGTCGGGCGTGAACTGGACGCGCGAGAAGCGCATGCCGGCCGCCTGTGCGAACGAGCGCGCCGCGAGCGTCTTGGCGAGACCGGGGTAGTCCTCGATCAGGACGTGGCCGTCCGCCAGGAGGCCGAGCAGGATCAGGCCGAGCGCCTCGCGCTTGCCCACGACGGCCCGCTCGATCTCGTCGAGCACGCGGTCGCCGTACGCGGCGACGTCGTCGACGCCGATCTCGAGAGGCGGTTCCACCGGCTAGATCCTCTCAAGCCGGTCGAGCGCGCTGCGGAGGCTCGCCAGCGGGAGACCCGGTCCGAAGCGATCGGCGGGCGGCGGGCGGTCAGGGCGAAGGAGCTCCCACAGCTCCTCGCCGAGCAGGGCTCGGGTCGCCGGGGCGCCCGTATCGAGGTCGAGCCCCCGGCGGCTCGCCAGCCGGTGAGCCGCGACCTGGCGTAGGTGGGGCCGCACGCGTACGTGCGCGTCGAACGCGCTCGCGGTGCCGAGCGCGACCTCGCGCTCGAGGCGGGCAAGCGCACGCAGGCGCCCGCGCGTGGGACGCGGCGGGTGCAGCGCGCGCTCGAACAGCGACCCGCCGCCCGAGCCGCCCGCCGCGCGGGTCGCCGCCACGAGCCCGGCGAGGAGCAGCCCGCCCACGAAGAGCACGTAGCCGTCGACGACGGTCTCCCGCGGCGCGGAGGTGAGCGTCAGGAGCGCTGCGCAGAGGATCCCCACCGCCGCGGCCAGACCCCCGAGCAGACGCGCGATGCGACTCAGCTCCACTCGCGCAGCTCCCCGCGCACATGCTCGAGCGCCTCGATCGCATCCGCCTTCATGGCGCCGTCGATGGCGTGGTGGCTGAACTTCGCCCGCTCGAAGAGGTGGGTCAGCGAGGCGACGGGACCCGGCGTCACGTGCAGCTCCGCGAGCACGCGGCCGAGGTACTCGAGCGGGGCCTCGTGCCGGTGGCGCTCCACGCCGCAGGCGCACAGCGTCTCCTCCAGCCGCGCGTAGGCGACGATGATCGCCCGTCGCGCGTCGGGCTCGTGGCGCAGGTCGTCGAGGGTGGCGTCGAGGACGAGGGAGAGCTGCTCGGCGAGCTCCCCCGGTGCAGAGCGGCGGCGCCGGGCGAGCGCGCGCCAGCCGAGGAGGCCACCCCCGACGGCGACGACGGACGAGACGACCGCGAGCGGCACCCACTCGACTCCGGGCGGCCTCGGGGCCCGCGCGGCGTCCGCGCCGTCCCCTCCGCCCGCGCGCCAGAGCTCGAGCCGGCCGAGCGCCTCCTCGAGGGCGGCGCCGTAGCGAGCCGCGACCAGGAGGGCGACCGCTACGGCGGCGAGGAGGGCGAAGGGCAGCAGGCGCGCACGCCGCCGCCGCTTGCGCGAATACGGCACCTCGCTCGTGTAGATCGAGAAGAAGATCGGCAACGCCACCATGCCGGCGACGAGGAAGACCGCGTAGAGGTAGGTGAAGACGCCCTCCGGCGCGGATGCCCGCACGCCGCCGCCGCGGGTGGCGTCGGGCCCGAGGTGACCTCGGCTGGCGAGTGCCACGACGGCGAGGAGCGCGGCGACGAGGAGCGCGAAGCCGACGAGCGTGCGCCCCGTGCCCGCCCTCACGCGCTCTCCTCGGCGAGATCGTTGCGCAGGGCGCCGAGCGTGGCGATTGCCTCCTCCTTCATCTCCGCGTCGATCCGGTGCGGGCTGAACTTCGCCCGCTCGTACAGATGCGTCAGCTCGAAGACGAGCCGGCGGGCGGAGGGCCGGCTCTCGAGCAAGTCCGGCGCGATGCGGTCGAGGTACTCGAGCGGCGCCTCGGAGCGGCGGCGCCCGAGACCGTACGCGCCGAGCGCCCGCTCCATGCGGGCGTAGGCGGCGATGACCGCCACTCGCGGATCGGGCTCGGCGCGGAGGTCGTCGAGCGTGTCCTCGAGCAGGCTCGCGAGCTCCTCGACGAAGGCCTCGTCGCCCCCCTCGGCCGCGAGGTTGCGGCGCAAGCGCGCCCGGGCCGTGAAGAAGGCGGCCGTGAGCACGCCGAGCGACCCGAGCACGACGATGGGTAGCCAGCGGAAGGTTGGATCGTAGGGCTGCTCGCCGGAGCTCGTCGGGGCGAGCGCGCCCGGCAGCGACGGCACGCTCACCGCAGGCTGCCCGCCGCTGATGCCGTCACTGTCGAGCTTGCGCACGAGCAGGAGGGCGACGACCACGAACAGCATGAGGACGGCGAATGAGACGAAGCCGAAGCCCTTCCTGCGCCGGGGCAGCGCCTCCCCGGAGCCCCGGACGGTCGCGATCGCCCAGACGGCAACACCGGCTGCGATGACACCTGCGGCGAGCGTGAGCGTGAAGAGGTAGTCCCAGAACGCCGCGGAGGGTGCGCGTCCCGTCCCCTCGCCGCCGGGCAGGCGTCGCCCGCGGCTGGCGAGCGCGACGACCGCGAGCAGGCCGAGCACACCCGCGGCGAGCGCGGGCGTGCGTCCCCGACCGAGGGAGGGGCGGGGCGTTGGGAGGGGATCGTCCTGCGTTGGCGCTCCTTCCATCCTTGAGACGTCCGGGGCGGGCGGTGGTTCGCGGCGTAGAGTGGCATGGTGGTCGTGCGGGAGGCGAAGCGAGCTGGAGAGAGCCCCTGGGTCGGGCGTGCAGCGCGGATCGGACTCGCCGCGAAGGGTGTCCTCTACGCCGTCGTGGGGCTGCTGGCGATCCAGATCCCGCTCGGCCTCGGCGGAGAGACGAAGGATCGTGAGGGCGCCCTGCAGACGATCGCGCAGCAGCCGTTCGGTCGCGTGCTCCTCGTCCTTCTGACGCTGGCCTTCGCGGCCTACGCCGCCTGGCGCTTCGTCCAGGCCTTCCTCGACCGCGAGGACGAGGGAACCGACGTGAAGGGCCTGGCCAAGCGGGCCGGCTACCTCGGCCGCGGCGTCATCTTCGCGGCGCTCTGCGTGTCGACGGTCGCTCTGCTGGCCGGGTCAGGCGGCGGCGGCTCGAACGAGCGGCGGGACACCGCACGCCTCTTCGAGCTTCCGCTCGGACGCTGGATCGTCGGCGCCATCGGCCTCGGCTTCGTCGCGGCGGGTCTCTTCAACGCCTACCGCGCGGTCACGAAGAAGTTCCGCGAGGATCTCGAGCAGCACAAGATCGCCGACGCGGCCCGGCCGTGGGTGACGCCCGTCGGCGTCGTCGGGCACACGGCGCGCGGTGTCGTCTTCGCCCTCATCGGCGTCTTCTTCGTGCGCGCGGCCATTCAGTACGACTCGAAGGAGGCGATCGGGCTCGACGGCGCGTTGCGCAAGTTGGCGCAGGCGCCGTACGGCTCGTGGCTCCTCGGCCTCGTCGCCGCGGGGCTCCTCGCCTACGCCCTGTTCGCGTTCGTCGAGGCTCGCTACCGGGACGTGTGAGCGTGGCCGCGCGCGCGAACGGGCAGCGGGACACGCGGCGCCTGCTGCTCGATGCGGCGGTGCGCGTGTTCGCGCACAAGGGATATGACGCCTGCCGGGTGAGCGACATCGCCCGGGAGGCCGGCGTCGCGCACGGGCTCCTGTACCACTACTTCGACTCGAAGGAGGAGGTGCTCGAGACCGTCTTCCGCGAGACCTGGACGCTCATGCTCGCGGCCGTGCGGAGCGTCGAGGAGGCGGACGAGCCAGCGCGCGTGCGCCTACGCAAGGTGATCGCCATCGTCCTGCGCTCGTGGGAGCTCGACCCGGATCTGATCCGGGTGGTCGTGCGCGAGGTGACGCGCAGCCCGCACCTCCAGCGCGAGGTGAACGAGGTGAGGGAGGCCTTCGCGGCGCTCGAGCGCATCGTCGAGCGCGGACAGCGGGAGGGCGAGTTCCGCGACGACGTCGATCCGGGCCTCGCGAGTCGCGTGCTCTACGGTGCGCTCGATCAGATCCTGACGGGGTGGGTGCTCGTGCGCCCGCCCGAGAGCGACGAGGAGGTCAAGACTGCCGAGCGGGTCGTCTACGCGCTCCTGTGCGACGGCCTCGTGGCCGCGCCCGCCCGCAACCCTGCGGCGCTGCTCCGGCGGGGTCAGACGCGCGAGAGTGCGTAGCCGATCCCGATCACGATGGCGAGCAGGACGAGCTCGAGCACCCCGCGCCGGATCCGCCGTCTGAGCCGTCGTCTGCGCCTGAGCATGCGTTTGATTATGGGGGCGAGGTTCGCAGGGTGGCAAGCCGTGAGGCCGCCTGCCCCCGGATCGCAATCTTTGGGGCGGGCCAGGCTCTGTGAAACGATCGGTGGCACGCCGTCGTGTCCAGATCCTCGTTGAACTCGTCCTTCGGCCCGGTCGTCCCCATCCTGCGGATGTACGACATTGTCGTGACGAAGCGGTTCTACCCGAAGATCGCGGCCGTATCGCGCGGCCATCGACTTGGACGGGCTCTGGACGGTCGAGCCGCTCGACTAAGGGCCGGACATGCCGGTGGTCGTCGCGAACGACTAGGAGGCGCCCACCATGTGGCTGTGTATAGGCCAGAACTGGGGCTGCACGCCACCCATAGTTTCTCCCACTGCCTCGAACGCCGGAAGCAGCCGCTCATCGCGGAACCGTTGCGCATCCTCCTGCGTCTCCCATACCTCGATGACGCGCCAGCCGCCGTTCGGGCTAGGGCCGGCACAGTGAAAGATGCCGCCTGCAGGCGCGTCCAAACCGAGGTGCGCGCGCACCTTTTCGTAAATGTCCTTCGAGCCCTGCGGGTTGTCCACCATCATTGCGACTGGCATGTGTCCTCCTCCGCGTCGAAGTCGACGGCAACCGCCGCCAGGCAAGCGGCGCCAGACTAACTCTTCGTGGCAAACGTCGCAACGGACAAAGCGTTCTACCCGTGCTTGCTTGGCCCGCCTACGTTCTAACTCCTAGCGCGGCACGAGCTGGACGTCCTGGCACGCCCGTTCGCCCGCTTGCGTCCAAGCAGGCGAAGCTCTCTGCGCGGGCTCGAGACGTGCGTCTTGGGCCTTTTCCCCTTGGGCCAGGTTGCGACTCTGCCGCGAGCGCGTCGGCCACCTGCGTGACACGGGGGCGAGGCTGCAGCGATGTGGCGGTGGTGATGGTCGTCCCAGAGCCATCGGGAGCGAAGTTCGATCAGCGAGAGATGAACGGCCTTGACACTCTGGCGGCGAGACGTGGCTCAACGCCGGGTGCGGGAGGCTTGAGTCTCTTCCGCGGGCGTGCGATGGCGTTGTCCAGGCCAACCGAGGGGGCGGGTATTCCCCGCCCCCTCGGCTCTTCGTTGCTCAGCGTTTGCGCTCCTCCACGTTGTCCATCTCGACTTCGACGCGCTCCTTGCGCACTTCATCGGCGACCGTCTCGCGCCGGGTCTCGACGTTCTTCTCGACACCGACTCGCTCCTTGGCGACCGTGCGCTTCTCGACGACCGCCTGTTCCGCGCGCAGCGGAACCTCGATCTCCTCCTCGCGGATCTCGGCACCGGAGACAGGCCGGTCGATCGACTCGCGGCGGACGCGAGCGGTCTCGCGCTTCAACTCGACGTCTGCCTGCGCGGGCTCGGTCTCCACCCATTTGCGCAGGCGCGCGGTGCCTGTATCGGTCTGGCGCTTGCCCACCTTGAACTCTTCCTCGGAGCGGGTTACAGCTCGCTTGTCACTTGCCTTGCCGCGAGTGCCCTCGCTCTCTCTAATCGAGTCCTGCGGCAGACCGATGTCGGAACGGCGTTCGGAGTAGCTGAGGCCGTAGTACGAGTACAGCTCTTTCTCCCGCTCCTGGCTCATCTCGTCCGAGTCGATGTCAGGCGCGTCCTTGACGTGATCGCTGGCGTAGGGAACGGTGACGCCGCTCTCCTGCACTTTTGCGCCCACCACCGGCACGAGCACGCGCTTGCTGCCGAAGAAGCCGGTGCCGATGCCGATCCACTCCGGGTAGTTCGTCTGCTCGTCGTAGAAGATCTCCACGACCTTGCCGATTTTGTCGCCGGTCGAGTCGTACACGTTTGCGCCCCGCAGTTCGCCGAGTCGCTCCATGGTGATCGTGTCGTCGCGCATGGGTGCTCCCCTCTGTCGCAGGATCTGAATGGCGGGCGAGGCCTCTCTCCTGTGCCCGCCCGCCATTCAGTGGTATGCCAACCCCGAACGCGCCTACTAGCTGGCCGTGGCTGTGCAGGTCGCGTTGCCGTTCCTGAGCTGGACTGCCAGCACGTTGACGTTGATGTCGCAGAGGGCCGCCGCAATGCGGATCGGTACGGTCACGGTCACGTCGCCGATGACGACGTTCACGAGACCTCCGGGGATGACGACGACCGGCGCCGCCATCGCGGGCACCGCGCCAACCGATAGCGCGACGGTGGCGAACACGGTTGCGAAAAGCTTCTTCATGTTCCTCCTTTTCCCGAGGCGCAAGCCCCGGGGTATGGTGTCTGTAGTAGGGACGGCGCAGACCCTACATGAGACATAAACGTCTCGTCAAGAGAAAAGGCAGTATAGTTGCGTACGCCCATGTCTCAGCCTGCTCACGACCGGTCGCCTCTCCGGCAGCACGCGCTTCAAGAGCGCGTCAAGACGTTGATTCTGGACGCCGCTGCCCGGGTCCTGGCCGGATCCGGTGAGCACGCCAGCATGAACGACGTCGCGGCGGCCGCAGGAGTCGCTCGCGCCACCGTGTACCGCTATTTTCCGAGCCGACAGGCCCTCCTCGACAGGCTGGCAGAGGTGGCCGTAAGTGATGCCGGCGCTCGACTTGCGTCCGCGCGCATCGACCAGGTTGGCCCAGAGGAAGGGGTCAGGCGTGCTGTGCGCGCACTCGTCGAGGTCGGCGATTCACTCATCGTTCTCGTACGCGAGCGCGTTCGACCGGACCCCGAACAGGTCGAGCGCAATGTCTCGGCTCCGCTGGGCCGGCTGATCCAGCGTGCACAGTCGACCGGAGACATGCGCGCGGACATCCCGAGCTCCTGGCTGACAGAGGCCTTGGTCAGCCTCGTCGTCAGCGTGCTCTCGTCGACCCCTTCGCTCGGCAAGGAGGACACCATCGCTGCGATCGCCAGCATGTTCCTGGATGGGGCCCGATCTCGACCGTCCGCGAGCTTCACCACATGACCCGCTCGGCGCCCGTCCATCCGAGCCGCGAACCGAAGGAGGAAGGCATGGATCAACAGGACGGCCCTCTCGTGCAACCGCCGCCCCATGCGAGCGATGTCGACGCCGCGCTTCTGCCCGAGCTGATCGCGTACCTCCGCGTCAGCCGAACCGAGCTCCGTGAGGAGTGGGTTCGTCGCATCACGGAAGCTCAGCTATTGGGCGTGATGACTCCCGAGGAGATCTTCTCGGAGGTGACGGCCGTCTACGACAACTACGTCGACGCTCTGGAGACAGGAAGTGTCGAGACGCTGCAGGCGTACGCGCGAGACCTTTCCGAGAGGATCATCCCTCGGGGAGTCGAGACGCGCGAGGTTCTCGGAATCGTGCTGCTCTTGCGAGATGTCCTCGCACGCTCGCTGTTCGTCAAGTACCAGCAGGACGCGGATCTACTCAATCGCATCCTCGATGCCTACGAACCGGCGGCGAACCGCATTGCGGTGACCGTCGGTGTGAGCTTTGTCGAGGAGCGGGAGCGGGTCATCCGTGAGCAGCAGGAGGCGATCCGCGAGCTCTCGACGCCCGTCCTACAAGTGCGCGACCGTCTCCTGATCTTGCCGATCATCGGCGTGCTCGACTCTCCCCGCGCCCGCCAGTTGACAGAGCAACTGCTGGGCGCGATCCAGGCGAACCGCGCTAGGGTGGTGGTGATCGACATCACAGGCGTCGCGACGATCGATCTGACCGTGGCGAATCACCTGGTGCAGACGGTGGAGGCATCTCGGCTCATGGGCGCCAGCGCGATCATCACGGGGCTCTCCTCCAAGATCGCCCAGACGCTTGTC
>Ga0183260_10003169_pt1 | contig 13294 bp, 13 predicted proteins | sample AntDrymUQ4972206_2_FD_129768 | JGI IMG/M metagenome (GOLD analysis project Ga0183260, IMG submission 129768) | Polar desert sand microbial communities from Dry Valleys, Antarctica - metaG UQ497 (22.06) (version 2) (version 2) | ecosystem: Environmental > Terrestrial > Soil > Desert | place... | reverse complement strand
ATGGAGGACATGCGCCATCGTATTTAGTTCGGCGAATGGTTGGACTTTCATACTCAATATCGAAGATTATCATAGATGAATATGGCCAACAGGAATTCTTGAGAAGATTGTCTGATCCATTATGGTTTCAAGCATTTGGTTGTGTTTTAGGATTTGACTGGCATTCCTCTGGTGTTACAACTGTAGTAACAGGTGTTTTAAAACAGTCAATCAGTGAAGATGTACATGGAATATCTATTGCAGGTGGAAAAGGAAGGAGATCTACCGAAACAAAAAATGAAATACCAAAACTTGCTGAAAAACATTACAACCTTTCTTCAAATAAAATAGATAAATTGCTATATGCCAGCAAAATGGCGGCAAAAATTGATAATGCTGCATTGCAGGATGGCTATTCATTATATCATCATGCAATTATTTTTGATGAAGAAGGGAATTGGGCCGTTGTGCAGCAAGGTATGAACCCGGACAATAAGATGGCAAGAAGGTATCATTGGATGTCAGATGGTCTAACTAGCTTTGTCTCTGAACCTCATGTAGGAATTATAAGTGAACTTAAAAGTCAAAATACACTTGACATGGCGTCGAGTGACTCTATCGAAAACCAAAAAATATGAGTGGAATTGGCAAAAGGCGGTGTCCAAAACATAAAGTCCTCTGTTTATAAAGTAACAGAAATGACAAAAACATAAAGTACCCATAAGAAAAACAACACTTTGGATTGTTGGATTGCAGAAGCGGATCCTTTTGACAGTAGATGGGAATTGTCACATAACAAAAAAAACGAAAGCCACTCCTTGGCTGATCATTATGAGATGCCTCGAAGGCTTGACTGGAATGTATTTAAAAAAATCTATGATATCCAGCCTCAAAATTATGAGCAACTGGTTTCTATCCCGGGAGTTGGAACATCAAGTGTAAGGGCCCTTTCTCTCATAGGCGAACTAATTTTTGGAACCAAAGCATCATGGCAGGATCCAGTAAAATTTAATTTCGCGCATGGTGGTAAAGATGGTGTTCCGCATCCAGTTGCGCGTAAAACGTACGACAAATCAATCAGTTACCTGTATTCTGCAATTGAGGGTGCAGAAATACAAAGAGAGGAGAAAATTAATTCTTTAAAAAAATTAGCCGACTATTCCGATAGTTTATTTAACAAAAATAAGAAGCCCTAACCTATACCATAGGCGTTGGTTGTAACTTTTTTTCTTATGGGGATGGACTGGCTATCCAAAAGTCCATACATTTTCCTGCTGTGGGAAACAGATAATTGTGCCCCATTATTAACATAGATACAACATGGTTACGTACTTTGACAAATAAATCGACATCATAGTCATAAAATAGATGCGTTATTCTAAATTAGGCATATTTTACCTAACAAAGACGGTGATGATCAGATTAAGCAAGCCATATCGAAAATTAAACAACGATTTTCGCAAAATAGATTATTTTGCAACCATAAAAAAAGCACAAACACACCAGTATTTACGCGGTTTGTTGGAACCAGTATTTCCTATGTTTAATATTGCCTTAAAATTTCGGATAAGATTCATCACCCTTGTCTGAAACCATAGAAAAAGTGGATGAGGATTGGAAGGGACGGAATATGAAAGCCTTCCAATATTCAATCTAACTGTGTGTATAGTTCATCAGGTGTCAAATTTATTATATTTTCAGTGTATTTTATAGTTAAATGAGATTTAGTTTGCTAAAGGCTATTAAAAATACTCACAGGCATCCGGTCAACAAGATACTGCATGTTATTGGACTGTTATTATATGTCATAGCAATACTAGTGATTTCAGGTAATGTTGTAAATATGAATGTGAATCCATATGCTAGTTTGATTTTATTTATGGTGGCAATCACTTTGTTTCTACTAGGCCATAAAATCGAAGGAAATATCAGGGCAACAACATGGGTTATAATATTCAAATATTTAAAGAAAAGCATTGGAGACAGAAGCAAACAAACACAACAAGGAAAGTAAGGGGAAACCATCCTATAAAAAAGCATAGCATATGCCTCAAATAAAAGAGAAAGTTCTCTAAACCTTAGGTCTGAAATTAGTTTTTCTGTTCAAATGTTATTCTGAAGCTATGCATTACGTGTTGCATTGTGGTCACAAGGTCTAAAAATTGCTGTGCCGGAACAATGTTATTAATCACAATGGCTAATTTATTGATTAGAATCATCAATGGATCTAAATCAAAAACTACTTCTGAAAAATGAGGCTAAATCCAACGTAATTGTGAAATTAAAGGATTGGGATCCAGATATGGATTTGGGTAAAAGCAAAAAAGATTCGGAAAGTGAGATAGGTGGTATTTTCAATCAGTTAGCTGAACACAGTACAAACTTTTTGCAGAGAATAAAAGGTCCCTTTTGATTATACTGCAGGGTATGGACACTTCTGGAAAAGATGGAACAATCCGTAATGTAATGAAGGCCCTGAACCCCCAAAGTTGTTATGTAAAGTCATTTAAAGTCCCGTCTGAAGAAGAGCACTCACATGATTATCTTTGGCGTGTTCATAAATCAATCCCTCCAAAAGGCCATATAGCTATTTTTAACCGCTCCCATTATGAAGATGTGATTGGCGTTAGTGTTGATGGTTTTAGCTGCAAAAGTGAATTGGATTTAAAGTACAGACAAATCAATGAATTTGAAAGATACTTGTTTGAGAATCAAGTTACAGTATTGAAACTATTTTTACACATCAGCAAAGATGAGCAGGAAAAAAGACTTAAGGCGAGGTTAAACGATTCAACAAAACATTGGAAAGTTTCAGAACGTGATTTCGTTAGCCATAGAAATTGGAATAAGCATATAGAAGCATACGAAGATGCATTGAGATTGTGCAATACTGAGTGGACTCCATGGTACATAATCCCTTCCAATGTAAAACATTTCAGAAACTGGGCTGTTGCACAACTAGTGGTCAACGCATTAGAAAACATGAAACCTAAGTTTCCCGAACCCAAATTAGACTTTTCCAAACTTGTTTTTGATTAAGGAAAGTATTCCATTTAGCACCGGGGTTTTAGGTATAGTAACCTAAGCATGAAGGTGTCGTGTATTGTGGGAATATCTAAACGATGTTGATTTTTTTAAAAAAAAAATAGAACTTAAGTTTATTATGTCATGTGCCCTTAAATAATAATATAGTTTTGCTATGCGCCAGGGCAAACTAATTCGTTTCCATAGATTTTACCTATTCATAGGGCCTTGATGTTAAGAAACCTGCTATTTTTTTAATAACACACACTATTGGTATTTGACAAATTTCCAGTTTTGAACAGGTTTCACATTCTCACTTGAGCATTCAAAATGTAACATATTACTAGGTTTTAGAAACATAAAATTACATTGCTACCTTAAATATCGGCTTTAGAGTTACTCGCAATATCCTCTGTGAAATTCTTTTCTTTAAGGTTATCTGCAATATGCTTTGACAAAATACAAAATATGCCAATGTGATTTCTATGTTTGTCATAAGGTTTGGCGCAAATTTTTAATTGCAATAATATTTTAAATAATGATTTCCATTCTTGACAAATGTAGGACAGAAAAAAAACATCGGCGTGTCAGGGAAAGAACAAATCCTAGAAAGAGTAAATCGTTACTTAAAATAAAAGAATGGCGCGAGCACTGTACGGAATTAACAAACCCGCCGCACTTTTGGAGATAAAATGCTGAGACGGCATATAGGAAAATGCTTTTCTGTTTTTAGGTATTTATTTATGATAATAACGTGGTATTTTTTGTTTTATTTATAACTAGGAATTTATAATGCCAAAATGATACTTTAAAGTTCATTGAATAAAAAAAAACCTACGGGTATCTCCATTTTATCTGTTTTGATGGTTTTATATGGCTCTGTATTTGAAATTATATCCCTATCCAGCATCTGGTTATTAGGTGACTGGTGGCTTGCTGGAGTGATATTGTTTTTATTGGGGACACCTTTTGCCATTGTTTCAATTGTTTTGGGCTTTGGTCTTTGGAAAGGGAAGGAATGGGCTCGAAATATAACCATTATATTGATTTATTTTGAAATTACGCTGGTTATCATCTGGGTAATTGGTGTTAATACCATCATCCCTTTTCCTTTTTCACTTCAATTATTTGGAGTATACAGCCTTATTCCACTATTATATACGATAGGTAAAGATATAATTGGTTTATACTACCTATCAAAACCCAATATAAAAGCCTACTTTGGTCAAAATAAACAAATAAATAAATAAAAAATGGCAAAAGTGTCATTTCTGTTATAGCTCTTTAGGTGGCAAACCAAACACCATACATGTTATCATTACCTATATCATGCAAAAAAAATAAAAACAACAAAATCTGTTAGCATTAAATAGTATTTTATTACTCTATTGATATTGAAGGATACATCAGTAATAATGATTATTGAGAATACTAGTGAGAGAGTTGCTGATGATCACGGCAGCAGCAATTCCACAGCATGGTTTTTATGGACAATTTCAATAAAGTCCATCCCTGCTAATTTTATGGAGTATATCGATTCTGTAATATATTACCTTCATCCAACTTTTCCTCAAAATGTAATAAAGAGTGAAGATAGGGAGAGTAATTTTCTATTAGTATCTCGTGGTTGGGGAGAATTTAATATAAGGGTCGAAATAATTTTAAAGGATAAGAGAAGAGCAACACTAAGCCATTGGCTGTCTTTGGAAGATGAAAATGGAATAGATAAAACCCAAACAACAATAAATCTAAAAGATGGCGATTTTAAAAACCCAATGATAAACCTGAGCAAATAAATAATTATAACGAATGCATCAATAGGATTACCCCCCAACTTTGGTATGGGATTTGGAAATAATTATTAGAAATGGCTTATGCTTATTCTTCTAAAAAGGTTGAATAATCAAAGACGAGCAAAAAAGAGAGAAAGAAAGGGAATGTGATCTATCTCTGCCATATGGGATAATGAAGGCATATAAATATAAATTGGTTTTACACATCAATTTTATTTCTTAAAAAAGCAGTAGTTCAAAGAATTTTTTCTTGTTCTCTTTATACAAATTGTAAAATTACCAATATAATCATGTTGATTGCGATTTTATTTTAATAAAAAAATCGATCATGTGTGGCTATAGATAAGCCTGACAAAAAACACCAACTTTTGCTCCTTCTGAAGGCGGCATACTAAAGTATTTAAGATATTGTTATTTGCCATAATAAATGAGATTGACGACCTAGACCTAGACCTAGATGTATGACACAGACAACAAACCAAAAAGGATATACTAATTACCTTGACTCCCATAACGCATGATCAGTCAAAATATTGTTAAAGGGAAAACGCATAGTCATTCTTGGAGCAGGATTTGGCGGATTAGCCTGCGCAAACCTGTTGCGAGAGAGCCTTTCATTTGAGCATAAAATTACAGTTATTGATAGGAAAGACTACTTTTTAATGGGTTTTGTAAACCTCTGGATACTAAATGGAAAAAGAACACTTGAAGACTCTAAAATTTCCCTAAGCAATCTAAATGGTAAAGGGATATCATTTTTACAAGATGAAATAATATCTATAAATCCCTCAGAGAAGATAGTTACAACCTCAAGCCAAAAACATGGAATTGGATATGATTATTTAGTAATTGCATTGGGAGCAGAGTATGCCCCAGGTAAGATTGAGGGTTTTGAAAAATACGGCGGGTTCAATCTCTATGACGGTGAGCATATGCCACAACTAAGAAAAGAAATTCTTGCAATGGAGCGAGGAAAGATAGCGATATGTGTAACAAGCTTTCCCTATAAATGTCCTCCCGCACCATACGAGGCATCTTTGATTATAAATGATATTTTGGTAAAAAACAGGACCAGAGGCAGTATTGATATTGATGTGTATTGCCCTGCCCCAATCCCATTACCCGTTGCAGGACCAAATGTAAACCAAGATGTGAATGATCTGCTTTACAAAAACCATATTGATTTTCATCCCTCACATAAACTAAAAGCTGTACTGAATAGAGATTTGCTAGAATTTGAGTATGCAGATAATAGTAAAGAATATGCAAACTATAATCTGTTGATAGCTATTCCACCCCATATTCCGCCTTTGGTAACAAAGCATTCTGGTTTTATCAAGTATGGCCAAAATTGGATGGATACTGATAAGTTTACCCTAAAAACAGAATATGAAAATGTTTTTGCAATAGGTGACATTACGGAAATCAAAGTTAATCATAAGGTGTCTATTCCAAAAGCAGGTATATTTGCTGAGGGCCAGGCAAAGGTAGTTTCACAGCAAATTGTAGACCACATTAATAATAAAACATCCAATTCAAAATTTGATGGGAAGGGGTTTTGCTTTATGGAAACAGGGGAAAGTAAAGCCGGATATATAGACACAGATTTTTACAATAAAGAAGGTCCCATAACAATTCTCAAACCCCCTTCTGAAGAATCATACAGAAAGAAAATTGATTTTGAAAAAAACAGAATTAAAGATTGGTTGTTATCCTACCCATAGAAAAGAGGGAGTTTATGCCTTTTGTTTATAGTCACAACCTAAAGATACTATGACGCTAGGATCTGTAAGGCTGCAAAGATGGCTGCGGCGTAATAGGCAATCGAATAACGAAATATTTACTGATTCTTTTTGCTTTCGGTTTCATCCATAGTTGACTCACCGCTACTATCTTCGATTGCACCCGGAATAATGTCTTTTGTTAATTCATCAGGTATTTTTTTTCTATATCTTTTGGATAAATCTTTAGGTTTGTATACCGCACCCATTACAATGTTCTATCAAGCGCAAATAATAAAGTTGATCCACCACTCATTATTTGAATAATCTACAATTACGTTTTATTTGTATATGCTTGTCTATTATATTTTCCTTATACACTATAATACTGGATTTAACCTGATGCATCCGATTTTTCTGTCAGTTTCCTAGATTCCACGCCACAATATTTTTGATTATAAACTATGTTTTTGTCATTGAGGATGATTTTTTTCATCGATATATTTAGATTAATAACAATAATTTTGGCTTATTTTGTGACTTAATAAAGATACACGGGGTTTGCAACTCTGTTTGATAATTGGTAAAAATAAAAGAAATAATATTGTTAGTTTGCTCCAATCAGATACTCAAGGCAATGATAAATAATGCTACAAAGAAAACCTATTGCGTAAGATATTTTAAAATACGATTATGGCATTGGTTGTTAGAACGTAGATCAAATCCATTACCGCTAAAATGTTTGTTAAGTAGGTAGTGATATGGATTGGAATTTTTTATCTTTTACAATAAAAAAATCTTTCAATAAAGAAAAGGTATATTGTTTTTGGTTCCAACAATCAATCAAAATAGTTGATGATATGCATTTCAAAAGTACCACGTCTGATAAACCAATACCCTAATGTGTTAATAACCATATAAAGGCAAATTACACTGTAAACATATGCAGTATAATAACGACATTGACAATAAAACTAAAATTACAAGTGTATTGGAGAGGTTGGAGCAGCAATCACGACTGGAACGGTCAGGGAAGGAAAATATCGCAAATGAAGACATGATGCTTGCAATCACAGAGGATACTGGAAAACTTCTTAACATCTTGATAACGTCTATGAATGCAAATAATGTTCTAGAGATAGGAACCTCTGTTGGTTATTCTACTTTGTGGTTTGCTCTTGCAATGTCCCAATATGAAAATGGGGGAATAAATGATACCAAGAAAAGGATTGTAACCATAGATAATGATCCAACAAAAATCATGAGAGCTCAAAAGAATTTCAAAGACGCAGGAGTTTTGGAGATGGTTACTATGATTGAAGGTGATGCTTTGGATATTCTAGCTCGATTGTTTAAGGACTATAATGCCAATGTTAACGGCAGATGTGATTTATTTGACTTTATTTTTTTTGATGCAGACAAAGACAATCTAACCGAATATTTTGACATGTCCCTGCCATTACTAAAAAAAGGTGGGATGATTGTAACGGACAATATTTTGTTTCCTGAGGAGTATCGTCTAACCATGTCTAAATTTGTTACGTATGTGAGAAACAATGAATCCGTCATGTCGGTGACTGTTCCTATAGGTAACGGCGAAGAAATCACCATAAAAACAAAATAGTCAAACTTTTATATGTCAATGAAAAAAAGCCTGTTTAACAAAATGACAAGATAACACCTATCGCAAAATTGTGATTTGGAAAAAAACTTTCTTATTCTATTGACCATCTGGGATTCGTTTATTTCATAACCGAAAGCCATCCCATGTCTGTAGGCTTGATGTTCATTTGCCACAAAAATGCCATTATTTCACCTCTGTGATACAACTCTTCTGCTATGACACGTAATAACACATCCTTTACATTGCATGCTCTTCTCATATCATCATTATTTGTTCTGAATACAGGTTTACCTAAATCCTCCATCTTATGATTTGAAAAATATTTATCAACTTTAGATGTTACTTGGTCGTTATAACAAACAATAGAGTTCCAATCCCTTATTCTGAATACTGAAATGGGCTATTAGGGTCATCTTTATCTAGAATGGGATAGTCTATCCAAAAATCTTCTGTTTAGGTTATGTTCAAATGGGTATCTTTTAATGATAACCACGAGGTTTCATGATTCTGTGTCATAACATTACTTTTTAACTTTTTTTTGGATACATCAATGTAACTCTGCCTTACCTTATGATAAGTTGATATATTTCAATAAAATCCGATAGCCCCAATACCTAATAGATAAGGGTAGCAATACAGAAAAATTTTTGGTATTCTAATGCATCATATATGGTTTTGCATAAAACCAAAAAGAAAGGCTTTTTGCATACCTTAATTATTTTTTTATGGACATGGTCTGCTTATTGATTGAGTGGCAAAAAAAACCTAAACGTGGCGCCTTTTCCATCCCTATTGTTTTCAGCCCATAACTGTCCACCATGAGCCTCTACAATGCTTTTTGAAATGTACAATCCAAGCCCAGTGCCCTGAAAAGATTTCGAAACAAATTTGTTGAATAATCGTGGCATTATTTCTTTATCAATCCCTTCACCATTATCCATTATGGAAACCAAAACTCTTCCTTTGATTTCTTTGATGTCGTTGTTGGTTTCTTTAGGTTCTACAGCTATGGAGATGATACCGCCTTCCTTTTGATGGATGAATTTTATAGAGTTATTGACTAAATTTGAGATTACTCGACTTATACCGCCCTTATCTGCATACACAATCAAATTATCATTGACCAATGAATGTTCAAACTTTATGCTTTTAGAGTCTGTGTTACTTTTGTAGCTGTTGACAACATCTAGTATTATTTCCTTGATTTTGAAATACTCTTTATTTATGTTAAGCGAATTGCTCTCAATTTTGGAAACTTCCAATATGTCTTCGGACAGTTTTTTTAACCTCTGTGCATTTCTGCTTATGACCTCGAGCAATTCCTTGTCTTCAATCTCTTTTGTTTTGTTTTTAAGAATATTTGTCATGCCAAGTATTGGCTGTATGGGGGTTCTCAATTCATGGGCCGCGGTATTGATAAACTCCTTTTGCATTCTGTCATGGATTTTGAGTTGTTCATACAATTCTGTTTGTTTCCATAGGCTCTCAAAAATGGATAAATACGATAGTACGGTGGATTTACTATTAGAATACGTAGCCAAACCGATTGCCTCCTCGGTTATTTGTTTTGTATCGTCTCTTAATTCTATCACAAGAGAATATTTATGGTCTGTTACCATAATAGAGACTTTAGTTTGCATGGAGGGTTCTATTAAACGTATTTCAATCCTTTTTGACAACAGTCCACTTTTTAAATCCCGAATGGTTTTCTTAATTGAATCATCTTCGGGCACAAGTATTTTTATATTTATGCCCATGAATTCTGCCTTCTCTTTCAGTAATTGAATGGCACCTGCAAATTCTTGGCGGTGAAATGCATTGGCTGTGGCAAATATCCCTACAATATCCTCTTTTGCCGATTTAATAAGATCATCGACCAATTTTTGAACTGTTTCAGGATTTTGAATTATGTCTATATACTGGCTTCCCAATCCCTGTTCTATATCCTTTATTTTGTGCTTTGCATCAATCCCACTTTTCCATAACTCTTCGAATATGGAAACAAAGTGTTCTGTGTATGCATATTCGTTTGTTGTAAGGAGATTTTGAATGGCCTGACCACCCTCCGTTTTTTGTATTGTGGCAATCATTTCTTTGTCTGATACGGCAAAGTCAATTGGCGGTATGTTTTTGACATGTCTTATATTTACGCCTATACCGAGGAACTTGGAGACCACCTCTGAGTCTTCCTTATTTAAAATGGATGTAACCAGCCTTATACCTTTATGCTCATTTTTACTATGTTTAACCATTGTTTTTTGGTAGGCTTCAAAGTAATTGTTATAGGCCAATCTTAATCCTGTAGATTTTGAGCACACCATAACTTCTGTTGAATCCAACACAATATTTTTCCCTTTTTTTATAATATCGTCAATGTTCTGTATTATTTTAATTTCTTTTAGTACTACTGTCAAATACTGTTTCATATCATGCTCGGTAAAAGATGGCTGTACACCGCTATGCTCTACTAGTTGCTCTTTCTTATTACGTGCGGCGGCCATCACCTTTTTTTCCAATTCTTGGATCATTTGGGCCGATCCAATACCAACTAACAGTTTTGATTCACTTATTGCAGATTCTCTGATAGACTGGCGTAACTTTAAATCCTGTGATACTGAAAGTGCTGAGGAGTATAGGCCTAAAGTAAACAGATATGAAGATAACAGTACCAATGAATGGCCTGCTGCCCCATATGTTGGTTCTATTGCCGAAGTGGAAAGCGATATGCCTACGATTGTGTCTCCTATCCCTGCAAGAATGAGATAATCTTTTACTCTTGAGGACACAAGTCTCCTCGCTACTATGAAAAAAGCAAGGCCAAATAGTATATTTCCTGCTATAGTTCCGGCTCTAAATAGTATTCTAAAGTAATATCGGTATTCTTCATCTATCCCGGCTAAGCTCTCACCAGAAAAAAACCCGGGCATTTTTCCTATTAGGTAAAATATTAGTGGAAGAAAAAGAATAATCCAAAGCGAAAGTGGTAGTTTGGTTATTTTCTGGTAGATGCTCCGTAAGAGCATGGTGGAAGCTATCCATCTAAATGCAAACCCTATGGGAAGGACTATGGAGTTTAGATAATTGTATAGTTCAAGGTGTGAATCAGGTATAATGTAAAGAGTTGTAATGTCTGATGTTACCTCCTTATAAACTATTTGACCGTTATATTCTTCAGACTCGGAATAAAGAAAAGATGATTCAGTAGGGGTTCCTAATGGTGTTTTTTCTTGTATTACATTAACCATCAGCAATTTTGTACCTGCATCTTCCCCTATTGAAAAAGCAAGTGTTAAAGCAGCTATAGCATAAAACAAAACTATGGGGGTTTTATAATTACTGGCCTTGTACCAAGAAAAGAATTTGAAGGAAATTGTCCCCATAATTATTGTAGCAAATATTGAACTAACTGCAAATACTGTGCGAGAAAAAAAATGACCCGTGTTACCAAAGATAAGCATTACTAATAGTATTACAAATAGGGAAAACTGAGTTATAGTAACGGACCAATGCATTATATTGCTAAACCGGGATTTGCCTCGGATTTCTTTACTTACATGGTGAGCATATTCTAAGAGAATCATTGATCCTATCCCATATCCAATGGACATTGTTAAAATGAACATCAGACCTTCCGAAGTATCATTGTACGGCAAAAGCTGTCGTGTCATAAGCAAATCAATAATCACAAGTAAAATAATGGATATCCCTATTGCTACTGGTGCCTTCCTTTTGCCCATACCTGTCAATGGTCTTAAAATCTCCAAGATAATGCCTAGATATCCTATAGAAGTAGAATATATTATATCTTTCACTGTTTTTTTTGCATAAAAATAATATATAAAAAGAAATTTTCAGTTAATCTATTTTTCTATTATGATTTTCACCATTTCTTTGGGCTTTCATTCCCATATAGCCTTAAATGTTAACCATTGTGCCAGTTCAAAGAACACCCCCATATCAGGAACCTTTCTTTTTAAATACTCTTTATTCAAAAATATATGGTGTCAATGTAAAACAGATTGTTGTGTCAAGACAGCCAATGTTGAATTTAGCTATTTGACGCAGATGAGCATTTGAAATGATTATTATTGTCACCAGTCTAATGCAATTTCCATCTGGATAACAATTAGGTATTGATTTCAATAACTAAATTACTTTTAAATGGTAATTGAAAAAAGTATATTTCCATCTAAGTTGATTTAGCAATAATGAGTTTTAATTTTAATAGGTGAACTTGTAAAATAACCTAAATGTGGGAAATAAAAAGGGATAAAGGTTTGAATTTCACCTGCAATTAAAATCTACATTTATTACATTGTTTCTCCAAATTTATAATGTTGGATGGCAACTTGCGGGATAACATAAAAAAAGGTTTCCGGGTAAAAGTGATACAAAAAGCTGATCAAAAAACAGGCAATTTAACGGAAGGCGTAGTGAGGGAGATATTAACCAAATCCAAAAATCATCCCCATGGAATTAAAGTTCTATTAGAGAATGGAAAAATTGGCAGAGTCAAAGAGATAGTTGATGTTTCCATAAACAAAAAATAAGAAAAATTGCGAAACGTCAAAGATTACAAACCTATTGGTCTTGAGAAGCTAAAAGAGACAAATGCAGAGTTCTATGCCACAAGTACACGATGTTATATTAAATAAAGTTAAACAGAAATAATTATTCAATCAACATATACATAAATTTGGATATTCAGACACTTTCAAATGTGATATGTGTTTCGAGATAGGATACATGCAATTTTTGAACCAGCATATATACAGTAGCAAAAATTGATAGTTCACAAATTACCATCAAAACAATCGTCAACTGATTTTGCGAGGTTTCTTATAGATTGGGTTTGTTTATGAAGAAAATATATGGATTTTTTCAATTTTGGTTTTTTGGACGGTTTGACGATCCGGACGGTTGTGTTCACAAGACTATGGAAAAAGATTTAAAAAATAAACTATAGGCTGTTATAACCATTTATTTTCGGAGGTTTTATGGAAATCTATCGTCCATACTGATCAACCGTCAATATATAACCTAAATAGGTAACAAAATAAGCATAAAATCGTTGAAATAATATAAAAAGCATAATTGACAGTAGTTTGATGATAAAAAAACGATTGTCAAAAAAAATGAGCAGGTTACAAATT
>Ga0183260_10003168_pt1 | contig 13296 bp, 14 predicted proteins | sample AntDrymUQ4972206_2_FD_129768 | JGI IMG/M metagenome (GOLD analysis project Ga0183260, IMG submission 129768) | Polar desert sand microbial communities from Dry Valleys, Antarctica - metaG UQ497 (22.06) (version 2) (version 2) | ecosystem: Environmental > Terrestrial > Soil > Desert | place... | reverse complement strand
TGAAACGGGATCCCGAGCGCGACCGCGAGGTCGAGTGACGTAACGGATCGCTCGACGTTCTCGGCGTACGAGCGGCCAGGTGCGCGCGGAGCTACGTCCATCATCGCGGAGAGCGCCGCGTACATGCCCTGCTCGTCCGACGAGAACTCGCGCTCCTCGGTCTCGGCGGTCGGCTCGCCGTAGCAGCCTTCGATGAAATCGTCTAGGTCACCTTCGCCATTGAGCAGGAACCGGAGACACCGCTCCGCCCCTACATCGGTCGGCTCGATCGGCGTCGCGCCGGTCGCGAGTGTCAGTTCCTCGTACGCGCGTTGCTCCTGCGGGGTCACGCGGCCGCTTTCCGATGCTCGATCATCGCCTCGACATCGCGAACCTCGAAGCGGAGCCGCGCTTTCGGCCCCCGTGACAGACGGACCGGGCGGAGGTCACCCTGCTGGATGAGCCGAAAGATGGCCTTTCGGTCGACGCCGAGAACCGCAGCCGTTTCGCGCGTCGTCCATAGCCTCCGCTGGACGGGTACGTTTTCTGCCATCTCGACCCTAGTATCGGGCGGAGCGGGCGAAACCCGACGAAAAGGAGCCCGCGGCGATCTTCCCGAGAACCTCGGCGGGGTCGTCGCCGATCTTCTCCGCGGTCTTGGCCGCTCTCTCGACCTCGCGTACGGTCGTCTCGCCGACGCCGACTAGTCCTCCGATCTGCTGGACGGATTCCCCCGAACCTCCCGCGGAAGCGCGGCCGGTTTCCCCTTTCGGCGGTCGTCCCCCTTTCCGCTCTCGCGCCTGATCGCGGATGCGAGCGACCTCCGGAGCCGCTCCGCGACGTTCGGCTTCGAGGAGGACGGCCGCTCGCCATTCGCGACGTCGTCAGAGTCGCGAGACGGGATCGTTACGCGACCGCATCCGCGGGGACGCGGTCGATCTTCACGACCGGCGGATCGCCGTCGACGCGGTAGAACGACTGGAAGTACGAGGTCAGGAGGAGGATCGTCGAGACCGGCTCGTCGAGATCGACGCGGTAGAACGGGCCGGTTCGCGTCGCCCGGACGGAGCGCCCGTCGACCTCGGCGAGGATCGCGCGCTCGATGATCTCCTCGTCCCCGACGAGCCCGCGGCGATTGTCCGGCGCGTCACGTCGAGCGAGTCCTGGCTCGTACCAGGTGACCGCCGTGTCGCGGCCGTCGTCGGTCACGCCTCGGACTGTGAACATCGCCGCCCCCTCCCGATCGCGTTACCACTTTCGTTACCACCCGCGCTCCCGCGAGGCGACCGGACACCGCGATCCCGCATGGTTCCTAGTGCGCCCGGCAGGATTCGAACCTGCGACCCGCGGATTAGAAGTCCGCCGCTCTGTCCACTGAGCTACGGGCGCCCTTCTCGCAGCGTAGACGGTGCGCAGGCTGCCCTGTCAGCGCGCGGTGAGGACGAGCGGCGAGCAGGCGACTCCGGTCGCCTCCCGCACCGGCCTCCCCTTCACGTCGCGCGGCGCCACGGTGAGCGTGCGCGGGGTGACGGTCACCTGCGCGTAGCTGTAGACGTCGAGCGCGGCGCAGCGCATCCCAAGACCGTTCGGCGGCGGCGGCTTGAAGAACAGCGCACCGATCGCCGTGCCGGCGCCGGGAGTCCCGAGGAAGCGGTCGATCTCCTTCGCGAACGTGTTCGTCGCGACGGGGCCGGTCACGACCTCCCACATGCCCGCGCTCGCGGGCGCGGCGCCGAGCGTGCGGAACCGCACCTCGTTGATCAGATTCCCGTGCGTGTCGGTCGTGAGGAAGACGACGTTCTTCACGTTCCCCTGCAGGAAGCGCAGGAGCCGATCTCGCTCGGCGGCGTAGCCTTCCCAGCGGTCGTACGGCAGTGCGTAGTACTGCTGGATCGGGACTTCGTTCACGATGATCTTCCAGGTCGCGCTCGAGGCCTCGATCGCGCTCGTGAACACGGCGTACTGGCGAGCGCCGAGCATCGTGCGAGCGGGATCGTCGATGGCAGCGAGGCACGCGGCCGGCACGGGATTCCTCAGCCCGGGCGCAAGGCTTGCGAAGGCGTCTCGCACGGGCTGCGGAGCCGTGGGGGCAAGGTCGTTGCCGCAGGCGGAGGTCGCCTTCGCACTGCGGAACGAGCGCTCGTCGAGGAAGAAGAGCTCGAGGTGCTTCCCCCAGCGCACGCTGCGGTAGAGACCGAGTTGTTGGCTGTACGCGACCGGTGAGTAGTCGCGGAATGCTCTGACGCCGGCGGCGTAGATCGCGGATCCGTGCTCGGCGCGCGAGAAGTCGTTGACGAACTCGTGGTCGTCCCAGTGGGTGTAGAGGCCGGCTGACGCGCGGAGCGTGCGAAGTGCGGGGAGCGCAAGCGCGAGCTTGTACTTCGCCCATTTCTCCGCGGTGGTCCGGGCTGCCGGCCTGCCACCGACGCTGCTGTCGGAGTAGATCGTATCGCCGAGGTTGATGTTGAAGTCGTTCCGCTCGGCGGCCATGCGCGCGTAGATCCGGAAGCGGTTGAACGCAGGGCCGCCGCTTTCGGTCGGAGTTGCATCGGCGTCGCCGGAGATCGCGAAGCGCACGTTTGCGTCGGAGGTCCGCCTCGGGGCGGTTCGGAACGTTCCCTGCGGACTTCGCGTCTCTCCCTGGATGAAGACGTATCGGTAGCTCGTCGCCGGCTTCAAGCGTGGAATCCGCAAGCTCACCGTGAGGTCCGTGGTCCGACTCGCCGTGCCCGAAATGACATGAGCAGGGAAGACTCCGCGGCCTGTGCTGAGATTGAGCTGGATCGGACCGGCTCTTGCCGCGCGTGTCCAGAGAGTGGCGGAAGTCGAGGTCACCTCGCCAGCCGCGACCCCGTATCGAAATCCCGGCGTGGCTGCCTCCGCGCTCACAACAGCGACCGCCAGAACCGTGAGAGCAGCGACGATGAGCGCCCGGCGCATCGCGCGGATTCTAGGGAGTCTCGTGGTGATCGAGATCCTCGCGACGTTCCTCTTCGGTGAGGAAGCGGAGAAAGAGGACGGTGAAGACCGCGAAGAACACCGCCGCCTGCTCGAGCGACATGAGGATCCCACCAAGCTGCTGATCCTCGAGCGCGCTCAAGCCCCAGAGACGCTCGGGCGCATCCACGTAGAAGTCGTACACCGCGTCGGGGACGAGCGCGAGGACGAGGCCGATCGGGCTCCCGAGGATGAAGGCGGCAAAGACCACGCCTGCGCGGATCCCTGTGCTTAGACGATGTGGAGCGTCCTGCAGGACGCTCCACCACATGGCCACCCCTGTCGCGAAGTAGAGCGCGTGCTCGAGGTGGAGAAGGGTGTGTGGGTTCTCGAGCGCCGCGTCGTAGAGCCAGGGCAGATGCCAGAGCATGTAGTTCGCGAGCCAGAGCGGAAGCGCGATCGCGGGGTGGGTGAGGATCCGAACGGGTCGGGGTCGGGCGAGCGTCGCCGCGAGGGCCGGCGGGAGGCCAAGGACGACGAGGAGCGGCGCCCATTCGGCGAGAACGACGTTCTGCAGGAGGTGGACCACGAGCAGGTAGTTCATCGCGATCGTCTCGAGCGGCGTGATCGTGACCACGAGGAGCGACACCATCGCGGTGACGAAGCAAACGATCCGCCACGACGGCGCGGGAAAGCGGCGGAGAGCGAGGAAGTAGCCGGCGGTCATGAGGGGGACGAGGAGGAGGGCTTCCGGGTTCCACGACCACCTGTACGGGTCCACGGCGCTACGCTAACCGGACGCGGGCGTAGCTCAGTTGGTAGAGCGTCAGCCTTCCAAGCTGAATGTCACCGGTTCGAGCCCGGTCGCCCGCTCTCCCGCCTATGCTCCGGGCGAATCGGTGTCCGACCCGCCACGGAGGTGCGACATGGATCAGCCGCTCAGCGTGCGCCTCGGCGCAGAAGCGCTAGGGACGTTCCTCTTCTTCTTCCTCGGCTTCAGCGGCATCGCCGTGGTGGTGGACATCGGTGCGGAGGCAATCACACCCCTCGGCGTCGCGGCAGGCTTCGGTTTCGGCCTCGCCCTGGCGATCACGGCCTTCGGACATCTCTCCGGCGGGCATTTCAACCCGGCGGTCACGCTCGGGGCCATGGTCGCGGGGAGATTCCCGAGCCGCGACGTCGTCCCCTACTGGATCGCCCAGCTCGTCGGGGGCTTCGGGGCTGTACTAGTCATGGCGATCGTCTATTCGTCGGACGTGACCGACTCGCTCCACACCGCGCCCGGAAGCGGAATCGACGACTGGGCTGCGCTCGTGCTCGAGATCATCGCCACGGCGCTCTTCGTCATGGTCATCCTCACCGTTGCGACCGACGAGCGGGCCGCCTGGAACGGCGTGATGGCGCCGTTTCTCATCGGGTTGTTCATCTTCACGGCGGCACCGTCGTCGGGCCCGCGTCAGGCGGATCCTTCAATCCCGCGCGCTCGCTCGATCCCGTTCTCTACAACCAGGAGTGGAGCGACGTCTGGATCTACATCGTCGGCCCGCTGGCCGGCGGAGTGCTCGGCGCAGCGGTCTGGGCATTCGTCTGCCTCCGGGAGGCGCCGACTCCGGATCCCCGGTTCGAGACCGCCCGAGCGGACGAGCCCCACTCCAAGCGCGAGGACGAGGAGAAGCCCTAGCCTCCGCTCGCAGAGAAGTGCTGGTAGTCCTTGACGGACGTCCAGTGCCCGCCCCAACCCCAGCCGATCGCGTCGAACGCGCGCACGAGGGCCCCGCCCTCGTGCGCCATCCCGGGCCGGCGCCGCCCACGATCGACATAGGGAACGCTCGCGCGGTGTGACGTGCGTCCGCCCGACACGTACGGGTTCTCGATCGGATTGACGTCGATCGCGCGCCCATATGCGTGCTCCGACCATCGGCGCGTCCCGTCGACGAACCGGCAGTTGAAGGCCGACGTGTTGTCGGCCTCGATCGAGCGGAAGTCGCTGGCGCCGTACGCGTCGACGGGCACGACCTTCCGAATGAGGAACCGATCCGCGTAGAGCCGCCTGAAAACACCGAGGACCGGGCCGGCGACGTCCTCATGCACGATCAGGCGTCCTGTCCGTACCTTCCGATCGAAGCCCCAGTGCGAGAACGAGAGAACGCGAAGATCGCGCAGCGCGACGGGACACCCCGGCCGCCAGGAGACACCGGTCATCCGCTTGACCTGGGCGGCGTCGAGGCGCGCGATGGTCCCACGGAAGCCGATTTGCCCTTGTAACAACTTGTAACTTGGAAGCTGTGCTCCGCCCGCTTGGGCCGCCACGAGCACGAACGCGGCGACGGCGGCCGCGAGGATTCCACGTCTCACGAGTCGGGGCGGCGGGATCCGAACCCGCGACCTCTGCGTCCCAAACGCAGCGCTCTACCAGGCTGAGCTACACCCCGTTCCCCGCATTCTAGGCCGACGCCCGGCTTGGTCGTGACGGCGCCTGGGCGGTGCGCCAATTCCGATCCAACATCTAGCCTGCCGACCCATGCTCGAAGCACCGCTTCCCTTCCCCGGCGCAACCCAGTACGACCGGCGCGCGGGCCTCGGGTACACGATGGCGCTTGCAGCCGCGGTGCTGTTCGCCGTCAACGGAACTGTCTCGAAGGTCGCTCTCACGGGAAGCGAGCTGACGGCGGTCGACTACACCCAGCTTCGAACGACGTTTGCCTTCCTGGGCCTGGCGCTCGGCCTGCTCGTCCTCGCGCGCAACAAGCTCCGCTTCACGAGACACGACCTGCCCTTCCTCGCTTTCTACGGGATCTTCAGCTTTGCGCTCGTCCAGTGGCTGTACTTCGTCGCCATCGAGAGGCTGCCGATCGGGATCGCGCTCCTGATCCAGTTCTCCGGTGTGGTGCTCGTCGCGCTCTGGGCGAGGCTCGTGTGGCACGTCGACGTGCGACCGCGGGTGTGGGCAGCGCTCGCGCTGACGCTCGTCGGCCTCGGGCTCGTGTCCGAGTTCTGGCTCGGCTGGACGCTCGACACCATTGGCGTCGTCGCGTGCGTCGGAGCTGCGATCGCCCTGGCCACGTACTTGCTCGCCGGCGAGCGCGCCGTGGAGCAGCGCGATCCACTGGGCGTGCTCTGTCTCTCGCTCTTCTTCGCGTCGATCTTGTGGGCCGTCGTTCAGCCGTGGTGGACGTTTCCGACGGGCGAGCTGGGCGCGGAGACGTCGTTCCAGGGCAATCTGGACCACCTCTCGGCGCCCGTCTGGGTGTTCGCACTGTGGACGATCCTGCTCGGAACGATCGCGCCGTTCGGGCTCTCGATCGCGGCGCTGCGGCATCTGGCGGCGACCCGTCTCGGGATCACGCTGACGCTGGAGCCGGTCGTCGCCACGTTCATCGCCTGGGCGTGGCTCGACGAGACGCTCGCGACCCCTCAGCTCGTCGGAGGCGCGGTCGTCCTCACCGGCATCCTTCTCGCCCAGACGGCGCGCTGACGTACCCTGTCACGAATGGTGAAGCGTGTCCTCCTCGCGTCCCCGCGCGGCTACTGCGCAGGAGTCGAACGCGCCGTCGAGACCGTCGAGCAAGCGCTCGAGCACTACGGAGCCCCGGTCTACGTCCGCAAGCAGATCGTGCACAACATCCACGTGGTGCGCGATCTCGAGGCGCGGGGAGCTGTCTTCGTCGAGGAAGAGACCGAGGCGCCCGAGGGTGCGACCGTCGTGTTCTCCGCGCACGGAGTCGCGCCGACCGTCCACGAGAACTCGACGCGGCTCGAGCACAACGTCATCGACGCGACGTGCCCGCTGGTGACGAAGGTGCACGTCCAGGCCCGGCGGTACGCCGCGGAGGGTTACACCATCGTCCTCATCGGCCATGCCGGGCACGAGGAAGTCGTCGGTACGACCGGAGAAGCGCCTGACGCGACCGTCCTCGTGCAGACCGTCGCCGAGGCGGAGGCACTCGACCTGCCTCCGGGCGCGAAGCCCGCGTACGTCACGCAGACGACGCTCTCGGTCGACGAGACCGGCGAGATCATCAAGGTGCTGCGCCGACGCTTCCCCGACATCCGTGCGCCTCGCAAGGAGGACATCTGCTACGCGACCTCCAACCGCCAGTGGGCGGTGAAGGAGATGCTGCCCGAGATCGACCTCCTGCTCGTTATCGGCTCCGCGAACTCCTCCAACTCGAACCGCCTCGTCGAGACCGCGCTCGCCCTCGGGACTCCCGCCTACCTGATCGACGACGAGAGCGAGATCGACTCCGCCTGGCTCGACGACGTCGAGACGGTCGGGATCACGTCCGGAGCCTCTGCCCCCGAGAAGCTCGTGAATCGTGTCTGCGACTGGTTCCGGGCACGTGGAGTCACCGATATCGAGGCCTACCGGCTCGTCGACGAGGACGTCACCTTCCGTCTCCCCGTCGAGCTCCGCCGCGAGCTCGAGCTCGCGGCACAGGGCTGATGCTCCGCGCACTGCTTCTCATCGCCGCGGTGCTTCTCCTCGCCGGGGGTGCCGCCGCCGGCTGGTTCGCCGCGCGCGAAACCAGGGAGGCGGTCACCGTGACCGACACTACGACCGCGACCACCACGGCGGCTTCGGAGGCCGCGGAGACGGGCCTACCGGCAGCCGTCGAAGAGACGCGCGCGGCGCTCCTCGCCGCTGCCGAGACCGGCGACTACGAGGAGCTTCGGCCGCTGGTCCCCGCGACCGGGTTCGAGTACACGTTCGGAAGCCAGGTCGAGGGCGGGCCGATCGCCTACTGGCAGGAGCTCGAACGCACGTCCGTCGAGCGCCCGCTGGCGAACCTGGCAGAGGTACTGCGACTGCCGTACACACTGTCGCGCGGCATCTACGTCTGGCCGTTCGCGTACGACCTCGCCGAGCGTGACGAGATCACGGCTCACGAGCGGGAGCTGCTGCAGCCGCTCGGGCCGCTGGACACGCTCTTCGTCCCAGGCACCGGCTACCTGGGGTGGCGCGCCGGGATCGACCCGGACGGAAGCTGGGTCTTCTACGTCGCCGGCGACTGAGAGCTCTAACGCCGCACCAGCGACCGCAAGTCGTCCATGAGGCTCGGCCGCTTCGTCGGCATGGCCACGAACTTTGCGAGCCTGGACGCTTCGTTCTCGTCGAGAGAGACCGCGGCACGGACCGTGCCGGTCTCGTCCCAGACGCTGAAGCGAACGAGCTTCTCAGGCACGTAGCGCGAAACCCGAAGCGCTCGCACGCGATTGGTGTCGACGCCGCGAAAGAACTCGACCAGCTTGCGGCGCTGGGGTACCGCACACCACGGGCAGAAGCGGAACTCGTCGTTCGTCTCGCTCCCGCACGCGCGACAGTGCGCCACATTCAAAGAATACGACTGAACTGATGTCCTGGGAAGGACGAGGGCGAGGCGCTGCCTCGCCCCTACGAATCCTTTGCGATTGCGAGCTCGGAGCCAGCTGCGTCGACCGACACCGCAAGCGTCTCGCGGGCGATCCAGTCCTCGTGCTCGAGAAGCTCGCGGTCCGTCTCGGGGAGCGTGAGCGCGATGCGATCCGTCAGCTCGAGCCCCGCCTCCTTCCGCATCGAGTTGACCCGATGGATGAGGTCGTAGACCCGGCCTTCGCGCTCCAGCTCGTCGTCCAGCCGCGAGTCGAGGGCGACTGTCACGCCGTCGGAGGCCGCTACCGACCACCCTTCCTTGCCACGCCGCTCGACGAGCACTTCGTCCGCACCCAAGTCGTGGCCCGCCGCGCGGAAGCCGCCGCCGCCGAGCTGCTCGAAGTCACCTGCCTCGAGCGCGGTTCGCACCGAGACCAGCTCGGCGCCAAGCTTCGGCCCGAGCAGGCGGAGATTGGGCTTGACCTTGAGCTCGCTCGCCTCGACCGGGCCGAAGACGACCTCCTTTACACGGAGCTCCTCGAGCAGCTCGTCCGAATGGCTCTCCGCCAGCGACGCGCCCTCCACCACCAAGGCTCGCAGCGGCTGGCGCAGCCCGATGCCCGCAGCCGAGCGTGCCTGGCGGCCGAGCTCGACGACGCGGCGCAACTCCGCAACCTCGGCGACAAGGATCGCGTCCGGCTCCGGCACCTCCGGCCAGCCGGCGAGGAAGACCGACTCGGGCGCCTTCTCGCAGGGCTCGGTGAGCGCGCGCCACAGATGGTCGGCCAGGAACGGCATGACAGGCGCTACGACCCTGGCTGCCTGGACGAGCGCGTACCAGAGCGCGCGAAACGCGACCTCGTCGCCGTCCCAGAAACGGCGTCGGGACCGTCGGATGTACCAGTTGGACACGTCCTCGACGAACTCGTCGAAGCCACGGACGACATTGACTGTCAGCCAGCTCTCGTACGCCTCGGTCGCCTCCTCGACGAAGGCGTCGGTGCGGGCGACCAGCCAGCGATCGAGCGGCGGGAGCTCACCACGCGGACCGGCGGCGAGATCGTCCCAGGCGGGTTGCCAGCCCGCGATGTTCGCGTAGTCGGTGAGGAACTTCGCCGAGTTCCAGAGCGTCAGGAGCCGTCGCTTGATCTCGTTGGCCGGGCCGAATCCGAAGAGCAGGTTTTGGTTCGGAGGCTGCGAGCTGAACTGCCAGCGCATCACGTCGGCGCCCATGCGATCGAAGGCGTCGTCGACCGCGATCGCGTTTCCCCACGAGCGGTGCATCTCCCGCCCCGTCTCGTCGAGCAGCTTTTCGTAGGTGAGCACGCGCTCGTAGGGCGAGCGGCCGGTCAGCGTCACGGACATGAAGGAGATCGAGTAGAACCAGAGCCGGATCTGCTCTCGCATCTCCGAGACCCAGTTGGCGGGGAACCACTTCTCCCAGTAGACGTGGTCGGGGAGGTCGGCAGTCGTCAGCCCTCTCCCGGCCCCGGTCGCGTATCCCTGGGGCACGAGCTCGGGGTTCTCCCAGCCGAGAGTCGCGAGCGGGACGATTCCGGCGTCGAGCCAGGCGTCGCCCACCTCGGGAACGCGGCGGACCTCCTTCCCGCACCCGGCGCACGCAACGGCGACGCCGTCGATCCATGGACGGTGCAGCTCCTGGAGCTGGTCGAGACCTGACAACGCACGCTCCTCGAGCTCCTTGCGCGACCCGATCACGGTCAGCGTGTTGCAGTCGTCGCAGGGATAGAACGGCAGCGGCAGCCCGAAGTAGCGCTTGCGCGAGATGTTCCAGTCGCCCATGTTGCGAAGCCAGTCGTCCATGCGCTTCGAGTAGAAGGCCGGCGTCCACTCCACCGTCGCGTTCGCGTCGAGCATCGGCTGCCGGATCTCCTCGGCCGAGATGAACCAGTCGTCGACGACGCGAAAGACGAGCGGCGTCCCGCAGCGCCAGCACGTCGGATAGCGGTGGACGATCTGTCCGGCCTCGAGCAGGAGGCTTCGCTCGCGAAGGTCCTTGATGACCGGCTCGGCGACCTCGTCCGAGGCGAGCCCGTCGAACCCGAAGCCCGGGAGCATGCGTCCGGCCTCGTCGAGCGGCGCGAGCACGGGGAGGTCGTGGATTCGAGAGAGCTCGAAGTCCTCGGCGCCGGCGCCGGGAGCGATGTGGACGATGCCCGTGCCCTCGTCCAGCGCGACGCCGTCCCAGGGGATCACCCGATGGACGACACCCTGCTGGGCGGGAAGATGGTCGAACGGCCCTTCGTATTCGAGCCCGACGAGCTCGCCGCCGAGGGCGCTGCGCACGAACGACTCGTCGGGATAGAGAGCGGTCGCAACCCAGTCTCCGTTCGCCCGCAGGCCGTAGTCCGCGGTCGGGTTGACCGCGGCCGCGACGTTTGCGGGAAGCGTCCACGGGGTCGTCGTCCAGACGGAGAGCGCTTCGCCGTCGCGCCCCTTGAGGGGAAAACGGACGTAGAGCGACGGATGCTCGAGCTCCCGGTACTCGCCGGCGAAGATCTCGTGCTGCGAGATCGACGTCCCGCAGCGCGGGCACCAGACGGTCGAACGGTGGCCCTGATAGAGCCACCCACGCTCGTGGACGGTCTTCAGGAAACGCCAGATGTACTCGATGTTCGTGTCGGTGAACGTGTAGTAGTCGGCGTCCCAGTCCATCCACATGCCGAGACGCCGGGACTGCTCGGTGATGACCTCCGAGAACTGCGCCACCCGCTCCTTGCAGCGCTCCGCGAACTCGGCGAGCCCGTATTCCTCGATCTCGCGCTTGGAGTTGAGACCGAGCGACCGCTCCACCTCGACCTCGACCCAGAGCCCCTGGCAGTCGAACCCGTTCTGGTAGCGCTGGTCGAAGCCGCGAAGCGCCTTGTAGCGCTGGAACACGTCTTTCAGCGTTCGCCCCCAGGCGTGATGGACGCCCATCGGGTTGTTCGCGGTGATAGGGCCGTCCACGAAGCTGAAGCGCGGGCCTCCGCGGTTCAGCTCGCGGAGCTTCTGGAAGGTCCCCTCCCGCTCCCAGAGCTCGAGGATCTCGAGCTCGAGATGGTTATGGTCCGGCTTGTCCGGGAAGGATGGGAACATGGACGCCACCAGTCCAGTGTATGAGCCGGCCGGCAGATGGATTCAGGGGAAGGTTTTCGGCCTTCTTCACGTTGAACGGTAGGCACTCTTCATACGGAGAAAGGATCGAGAGACTCGATGTCAATCGCAGTGACAGAAGCGACGTTCGAAGAGGAAGTCCTGAAGAGCGAGACCCCGGTGCTCGTGGACTTCTGGGCCGAATGGTGCGGGCCATGCCATGCAGTGGCGCCCGTCCTGGACAAGATCGTCGAGGAGCGGGGCGACGAGCTCAAGCTCGTAAAGGTGAACATCGACGAGGAGCAGGCACTTTCGCAGCGCTACGGGGTCATGTCGATTCCGACCATGATCCTGTTCAGGGACGGCGCGCCAGCCGCAGCGGCGGTCGGAGCGCAGCCGAAGTCCGCGCTCGAGCGCACGCTCGGCCTGGCGGCGTAGGTCCTTCCCGACTACCGTCGGGAGGCGTATCCTGATAAGAAGAACGCTGAAGGAATTTTCGAGGCTTCCCCCTCCCCTCCCCTAACCGAAGGGCCGGTATCCGGCCCTTCGGTATTTCTATGGCTCGTCCGCGAGCGAGGTCAGAAACGTCGTGACCCAGCGGAAGGCGCATTCAGCCGGTGGCGGAGGATGGCGGCGAGGGAACCAGCGGAGCTCAGCGACGTCGTCCGCGGCGGTTGGCTCGCCCGACACGATTCGGGCCTCCCACACGAGGTTCAACACGCTCGTCGAGTCCGGTCCGTCTCCGTACGTGTCCAGATACGCGCCGAGGAACTCGCTCGGCTCCACCTCCGCCCCCGTCTCCTCGAGGAGCTCGCGCCGGAGGCCGTCGAGCGGATGCTCGCCCTCATCGAGGAAACCGCCGAGCGTGTCCCAGAGACCGGCGTCGGGATCGTGCGCTCGGCGCGCGAGCAGCATGCGTCCTGCGTCGTCGACGACGAGTGCTGAAACTGCGGGCGCCGATTTCGCGTATTGAACGAACCCGCATTTCGCGCACGCGACGTGATCGTCCCGTCCGACCAGCTCGGACGCACAGCGAGGGCAGTGGCGCCAACCGGTCAGAATGCCCACGGGGGTACCGTACTCCGGGTGTCGCCCCGCCACGTGCCCGCATCGGTGACCGAGCTCGCTCGGGTCGGTCTCTTCCAATCGCTGGCGGGCGAGAAGCTGGCCAAGCTCGCCGACCGGATGCAGCGCGAGGACGTCGCTTCCGGCACGGTGCTCGTCCGCGAGGGGGATCCCGGTGACCGGTTCTACGTGCTCCTCGCGGGTGTCGCCGGCGTCTCGCAGCAGTCGCTCGGCGAGCGGGGGATCCTCCGTGCGGGCGAGTTCTTCGGCGAGGTCGCGCTCGTCATGAACGTCCCCCGAACGGCGACGGTGATTGCGATGACTCCCTGCGTGGTCGCGAGCTGCGACCAGGCGGCATTCGACGAGCTGTTGCGGCCGCTCTTCGTCGACGACGGCGACGGGTAGGGGTCTGACTTCAGTCAGCCCCCGGTTCGGGGGTCGCTCGGCCTCGAAGAACGGGGTCAGGCTGAAGCCTGACCCCTGCCTGTCGCCTCACCGCCGAGCTCGGCCAACACTTCGTCGGAGAGCACCGGCCAGGCTTCCTTTGCCCACTCGTCGAACTCACGATCGGTCAGCACCGCGCATGCGACCCGCACCTCTGGATCGACCCAGAGAAACGTCCCCGACCCGCCGAAGTGCCCGAACGTCCTTGCCGACGTTCTCGTGCCCATCCACGTCGCGGGACGGGTGTTGAGCTGAACGCCAAGACCCCAGTCGAGCGGGTCGAAGCGGCCGTGGTCCGGCAGCACGCCCGTGAGCCCCGGAAAGTGCACAGCCGTCATCTCGTCGCGCGTCTCCGGTGCGACGAGTGCCGGCGCCAGGAGCTCGCCGGCGACCGCCAGCACGTCGCCGAGCGACGCGTGCATTCC
>Ga0183260_10003167_pt1 | contig 13299 bp, 8 predicted proteins | sample AntDrymUQ4972206_2_FD_129768 | JGI IMG/M metagenome (GOLD analysis project Ga0183260, IMG submission 129768) | Polar desert sand microbial communities from Dry Valleys, Antarctica - metaG UQ497 (22.06) (version 2) (version 2) | ecosystem: Environmental > Terrestrial > Soil > Desert | place... | reverse complement strand
TTCCTGACGCCGATAGCCGTCAAGGCCTCGCGGAGCTCGTCGGTCGTCACATCGTTCACCACTTTCGTCGAACCGATGCCCGCTGGCAGCACGAAGTGCAGCCTGCCCGCGACGACCTTCTTGTCCCGTCGCATGCTCTGAAGCAGGTCACCGGCCGGTAAGTCGGCCACCGAAGGAAGCGGCCCCATCTTGGTGATCAGCGATGCCAGCGCGTCCCGTTCGGCGGGCGCGAACGTGCCGCGCATGACTCCGAGCTGCGCCGCCACCAGCATCCCGTAGGCCACCGCTTCACCGTGTCGGAAGCGCCGGTATTTGGTGACCGCTTCGAGCGCATGCCCCGCGGTGTGGCCGAAGTTCAACGCGCGGCGCGGACCTGCCTCCCGTTCGTCCCGGCCCACCACGTCCGCTTTGATCCGGCAGGACTCTTCCACCACAGGGACGAGCGCGTCCGGATCGCGCGCGAAGATCCCGGGCAGCTCCTCGGCGAGCCGGTCGAACAGCGGCCGGCTGGCAATGACTCCGTACTTCACGACCTCGTACAGCCCTGCCCGGAATTCCCGCCGGGGGAGCGTGGCCAGCATGAGCGGGTCGACAACAACCGCCAGGGGCTGGTGGTAGGCTCCAATGAGGTTCTTGCCCAGTGGATGATTGACGCCGGTCTTTCCCCCGATGGCGCTGTCGACCTGCGCGAGCAGGGTGGTGGGGACCTGGACGACAGGGACACCCCGCAGGTAGGTCGCGGCTGCGAACCCGGTAATATCCCCTGCCACCCCTCCTCCCACTGCGATGAGGAGGCAGGCGCGGTCGGCGGATGCACGGATCAGCGCATCGTAGATGCGCATCACCGTCCCGACGTTCTTGTGGCGTTCACCGTCGGGCAGCAGGACCGGCGCCTCCGAGGAGATGGCCGCAAAGCCGTCGCCGTGCCGGTCCCACACCGGCGACGTCGAGACTATGAAGCGGCGTCGAGGGGCCCCCACCTCGTCGAGGATCTGGGGGAGCCGGGCCACCGCCCCAGCGCCAATTTCTATCGGGTAGGTTCCAGAGGCGGCGCGCACCTCGATCCGGATCGGCACACGGGCGTCTGCTGCGGCCGGAGCACTATTCCGGGGGTGAGACATTCAGGAGGGGCGTTCCACGTTGGGCTGCTAATATAACAGGATCGGACCCGGCGTGGACCTGCGCGCAGACTACCTCATCATCGGAAGCGGCATTGCCGGCCTGCGGGCCGCTGCCGAACTCAGCCCTGTCGGCGAGGTCCTTGTCCTCACCAAGGCGGAGCCCGACGAGGGCAACACCGGGCATGCACAGGGGGGAATCGCTGCGGCGGTTGGCCCTGGCGACTCACCAGAGCTCCACGCCGCCGACACACTGGCTGCCGGCGACGGCCTCTGCGACGAAGCCGCCGTGAAGGCCCTCGTCCAGGACGGCCCGCGCTTCGTCCGCGAGCTGATCGAGTGGGGGGCGCGCTTCGACCGCGGCCCGGACGGGCAGCCGGCCCTTGCCATAGAGGGCGCGCACAGCGTCCGGCGCGTGCTGCACGCGCGCGATGCCACGGGTCGCGAGATCGGCAGCGTTCTGTACCGCCGCATCTCCGCCATGCCGCACGTCCGTGCCCACCCCCACGCGCGCGTGGTCGATCTGATTGTCGAGGAGGGGCGTTGCACGGGCGTGCGATACCTGGCCGACGAGGGAACGATGGGTGTCGCCTCGGCCGGCGCGGTGCTGCTCGCCACCGGGGGGGCCGGGCACGTCTACCGCGACACGACCAATCCGCCGGTGGCAACGGGCGATGGGATCGCGATGGCGTACCGGGGCGGCGCGCGGATCGCAGACCTCGAGTTCGTGCAGTTTCATCCGACGGCGTTGAAGCTGCCGGGAGAGCCGCGGTTCCTGTTGTCCGAGGCGCTCCGCGGAGAAGGGGCGCGACTGCTGAACGGGGAGGGGCGCCCGTTCATGGACCGGTACGACAGCGCGGGGGATCTGGCGCCGCGCGATCGCGTCGCACGGGCCATCGTGCGGGAGACACAGCGGACGGGCGAGGTCTCCCTGTCCATGGAGCACCTCGACGCCGCCTTCGTCCACTCCCGCTTCCCGTTGATCTCCGACGCGTGCAGGCGTGTGGGGCTCGATCTCGCGAGCGATCGGATTCCCATCGGGCCTGCGGCCCACTACGTCATGGGGGGCGTGCACACGGACATCGACGGGCGCACATCCGTTCCCGGGTTGTACGCGGCCGGAGAGGTGGCCTGCACGGGCGTGCACGGCGCGAACAGGCTGGCGAGCAACTCTCTGCTCGAGGGGCTCGTTTTCGGCGCGCGTGCCGGATGTGCGATGCGCGACGACGCACCGCCTCGCGCCGGTGGTGGCGGTCCACAGGTCGCCGGTTCGGCGGCTGTGCCGAGTGGCAACGGCCGGAAGACATCCGGCGGCGCACCGGGGGTGGCCGAGGTCCAGGCATTGATGTGGAACAACGTGGGGCTGTTCCGGGAGGCCCGCGGCCTGGCGGCCGCACTCGGGACGATCGATCCCCTCTGGCGCGCGCTCGACGCCCGTATACTCGACGGCGAGCCCCTGGATGTGCCCGCCTGGCGCACCGCCAGCATCCTGACGGTGGCCCGGCTCATCACCCGTGCGGCGCTTCGCCGCGAGGAGAGCCGCGGGGCGCACTACCGGGAGGATTTCTCCCAGCGCGACGATGCGCACTGGCAACGGCGGGCGTTCGACACGCGCGAAGGGGACTGAGGATTGAATGGCGGACAAGAACAGCAAGGGCGCAGTCACCGAGATCACCCCCCAGAGCGAGGACTTTTCCCGCTGGTATCTGGACGTGGTCCGGCGTGCGGAGCTGGCGGACTACACCGAGGTCAAGGGCTGCATGGCCATCAGGCCCTACGGTTATGCGATATGGGAGCTGATCCAGGCCTCGCTGGACAAGAGGTTCAAGGCCACCGGCCACGTCAACGCGTACTTCCCGCTGTTCATTCCCTCCAGTCTCCTGATGAAGGAGAAGGATCACGTGGAAGGGTTCGCGCCGCAGGTGGCCTGGGTCACCCGGGGGGGAGACGAGGAGCTGGCCGAGCCGCTGGTCGTCAGGCCGACGTCCGAGGCGATCATCGGAACGCTGTACGCCAAGTGGGTGCAGTCCTGGCGGGATCTCCCGGTCCTCATCAACCAGTGGGCCAACGTCGTCCGCTGGGAGAAAGTAACGCGCCCCTTCCTCCGGACGACGGAGTTCCTCTGGCAGGAAGGGCACACGGCGCATGAAACCCAGGCGGAGGCTCAGGAAGAGACGCTGCGGATTCTTGCGTTGTACAAGGAGTTCGCCGAGAACGAGCTGGCGATGCCCGTGCTCGACGGGCAGAAGAGCGAGACCGAGAAGTTCGCCGGCGCCTCCCGCACCTATTCCATCGAGGCGCTGATGGGGGACGGCCGTGCACTGCAGGCAGGCACGTCGCACGACCTGGGGCAGAACTTTGCCGTGGCGTTCGGGATTCAGTTTCAGGGACGCGACAAGACGCTGCAGCACGCCTGGACCACGTCGTGGGGAGTATCGACGCGTCTGATCGGGGCCGTGATCATGATGCACGGCGACGACAACGGGCTGATTCTGCCCCCGCGTGTCGCACCGTACCAGGTCGTCATCGTCCCCATCCCGCGCGGCAACTGGCAGGAGACGGTGCTCCCGAAGGCGCGCGAGCTGCAGGCCGCCCTTCTGGAACGGGATGTGCGCGTCATGCTGGACGACCGCGAAGCCTACACACCCGGGTGGAAGTTCGCCGAGTGGGAACTGCGCGGGGTGCCGCTGCGGATAGAGATTGGCCCGAAGGACATCGAAAAGGCGCAGGTCGTCGTCGCCCGGCGCGACACTCGCGAGAAGACGCCGCTGCCGGTCGAGGGGATCGCCGGCGCGGTCGCGGAGCTGCTGAAGGACATCCAGCAGGCGCTGTTCAGGCGTGCGTTGCAGTTCCGCGAGGAGCACACGACCCGTGTGGGCACGTACGAGGAGTTCAAGGCTGCGATGGAAGGCCGCCCGGGCTTCGTTGTTGCCGGCTGGTGCGGAAGTGCGGCGTGCGAGACCGAGATCAAGACGGATACGCAGGCGACCCTGCGGAACATACCTTTCGGGAGCCAGGGAATCGCCGGTACGTGCATCCGGTGCGGCGCACCGTCGGCTGGCGAGGCGTGGTTCGCGAAATCCTATTAGCTGGCGAGCTCGGGTGCCCTGGCAAGGGCTCGACGGACGGCTGCGTGCCGTCGCGTGAGGCGTTCCCGAGCCCTTATCGCGTGGAACGTTTCGGCCAGATCTCCCCTCCACCTCGAGGCGCTCGCCGGGGCGCGTGAGCACGCGAGGGCAAGCGGCTCGAGGCAGGACGCGTCGCCGATGGCCGCGACGGCCGACAGGAAGCCGGCCGGAAGGGGAGCTGCGGTCCGCTCGAGCGTTTCCCGCAGATCGTAGAGCGCCAGGCGGCTGCCGCGGCGCGCAAGCGTCTCGTGCAGGGCACCGCGGACGGCCGTCCATTCCTCCCGCCTCCGCGGGGGTTCGATCCGGTCTTCGTGCAACCGGATCGTCTCGATGACCCGGCGAAGGACAGGAAGCTCCGCCTCTTCGGCGTGGCCTGCCAGCGCGTCACGCATTGCGGCACTGCCTTCCGGCAGGCGCCCCTCCGCGGCCTCTTCCCACACGACATCCTCGGGAGAGCCGGTGGCCGGAAGGGCGCTGTCGACGAGCCCGCGCACGTCAGCTGCCGCGCCTGAGAGCGCCTGGACGGCCGCCGCTTTCACGCGGCGATCGATCGAAGGGTTGGCGGAGACAGAGAGGAGCGTCTCCAGTGCATCGGCGTGGGTGGTGCCTGTGCCGCGTGCAACGAACTCGCGGAGGACGGCTACCGCGGCGACGGCAAGGTCCCCGCCGGCGTCGAGCGCACGGCGCGCCACGGGGAGGGCCCTTACGTCCGTAAAGGTCTCGAGAACCTGGAGGATCGCCAGCTGCTTCTCGCGGCTGCTGAGGTCGTAGGCGGCAACGAGCCTGGGGACCGCCCTGCTTCCGAGCACCGTCAGCCGGGCTATCGCCGCCTCACGGCGCGCCGGGCGATCGGCGTCGAGTGCCTCGAGGAGCCCGCGAATTTCCGCATCCGCGCTGGCTTTGATCATGGGCGTGCGCCGCGGATTGTTCCCTCGGCGGTCGTCCTAGATTTCGGCCTTGCGCCGCTTCTGGAAGACCCAGGCGACGCCTATGCTGAAGACGTAGAGGACGAGCATCGGTCCGCCCATCACCAGCTGCCCGACGATGTCTCCCCCCGGGCTGAGGACCGCACCGAGGATAGCAATGATCAGGAGCGCGTACTTGAAGTTCCTGAACAGGAACCCGGCCGTGACGAGGCCCATACGGGCGAGGGCCAGGACGAGCACGGGCATCTGGAACACGATGCCGAGACCCAGCACGATCTTCATGTAAAGGGAGAGGACGTCTCCGATCCTCGGCATGAACACGACGAACTCGTCGCTGCTGAAATCGATGAAGAACCGCCAGATCACCGGGAAGGCGACGTAGTGAGCGAAGGCCGCTCCGCCGAAGAAGAAGACCGACGCGCCGGCAACGAACGGAATCGTGAAGCGCTTCTCATGCGAATACAGACCCGGGGCGACGAACAGCCATATCTGGAACAGCACCCACGGAGCCGCAACGACGAGCCCCCCGAGCAGCCCCACCTTGATGTGGAGCATGAAGTACTCGGGGCCGGCCGTCGTGATCATCTTGCCGCCGTCCGGCAGCATCTGCTGGAGGGGCACCATGATGAAGCGGAAAATGCGGGGCAGAAGGGAGAACGAGACGATGCACCCGACGAAGATGCCGCCGATCATGCCGATGAGGCGCTTCCGGAGCTCGTCGAGGTGCTCCAGAAACGTCATGCGCCCGCCGCCGAGCTCCAGCTCGTCGTCGGGATCCGTCAGGTGGATGGTGTGGTCGAGTTCGTCGGGCGGCCGGGGTGGCCGCTCGAGGGTTGGAACGGGGGCCATCCGCCTCAGGCGGTGCCTGATTCGCGGGGCACGGTCTCGTCCGGCGGAACAGATGAGGCCACCGTGGCTGGAGCCTGCTGGCGTTCCGCGCTGCGCTGCTCTTCGATGCGAATCTCCTCATCGAGGGTACTGCGCAGCTCGTTGGACGCACGCTTGAATTCACCCAAGCTCTTTCCGAGCGACCGGCCCAGCTCGGGCAGCTTTCGGGGCCCGAAAATGATGAGCGCGAGCGTCAGGATGATAATGAGCTCGGGCATCCCGATGGAACCAATCATTGTGAAATCCCCTGGGAAGCTGCCGGTTGCGAATCTCTACGATTATTATAAGAAGGGGCACAGGGGCGGTCAAGCTGCGCCAAACAGCCCGGCACCCCGAACTCATTGCCGGCGTGGCACTTCCTCTGTTACGATTCACTATGACCCGTCCTCGCTTCCTGCCGATCGCCGTCCTGGCGATCCTCCTCTCTGCACTGGTCGGCGGCTTCTACGGCAGCGTCCTGGCCCGCCAGGACGACGTGACGAAGGAGTATCACGTGTTTACGGCGGCGCTCGAGGCGATCGACCGCGAGTATGCGGAAGAGACTCCCTACGACCGGCTGGTCTACGGCGGGATCGAGGGGATGCTGAAGACGCTGGATCCTCACTCGAGCTTCTTCAGCCCGCAGGATTATGCCCGGATGCGCGAGCGGCAGGAGGGGCGCTACTACGGGCTCGGCATCACGATCAACGTCGCAGACGGCGACATCACCGTGCAGTCGATCTTCGAAGGATCCCCCGCATTCAAGAAGGGGCTCCGCCGCGGGGATGTGATCTCCCGCATCGAGGGTGAAGATGCCAAGGGTTGGACGAGCGAAGATGCCGTCAAGCGGCTGAAGGGGCCGAAGGGCACCACGGTCAACGTCTCGATCAAGCGCCGCGGTTACGACGAGCTGATCGACATGGACGTGATGCGCGACGAGGTCCATATCGTGAGCGTCCGTGGCACGTTCATGATCGACGGCCAGACCGGCTATCTGAAGCTTGCCGAGTTCACCGAGACGTCGAATCAGGAAGTGGGTGCCGGGCTGGAGCAGCTGCTCGCCAAGGGGATGAAGCGGCTGGTGCTGGACCTGCGCGACAACCCCGGCGGGGCCCTCGATCAGGCGATCGCCATCACGAACCGGTTTGTCCCGCGAGGGGAGATGATCGTCTATACCCGCGGCCGCGTGCCCAACGCCGCGCAGGATTATCGCGCCACCTCCCGCGGGGAATATACGGACCTGCCGATCGTGGTCCTCGTGAACCGGAACAGCGCGAGCGCCTCCGAGATTGTCAGCGGCGCCCTGCAGGACCACGACCGTGCCCTGGTGATCGGGGAGACGACCTTCGGGAAGGCTCTCGTGCAGTCCGTCTATCGCATCAGTGACAATGCCGGCCTGGCCCTCACCACCGGCCGCTATTACACGCCGAGCGGCCGCCTGATCCAGCGTCCGTGGGACGGCAGCTTCGACGAGTATCTGACCTATTCGCTGCGCGAGCAGAAGGCCGAGCGTCCGCATTCCAGCTCTGACCTGAAGTACACCAGCGCCGGGCGCAAGGTCTACAGCGGAGGCGGGATCGAGCCGGACAAGTTCATTGCCGGGCCGGTGGAGGGCTTTTCCCCCACACGCTTCGGGCGCCAGCTCTTCGCACGAGCGGCCTTTGCCAACTTCGCCGACCAGTACATGGCCGAGGGGGACACGAGATTCAGTGCGGCCAATCAGGGCAAGAAGCGGATTTCCCGTGGCTTTGCCGTCACCGACGCGATGGTCCAGGAGTTCCGGACCATGCTGACCTCGCAGAAGATCACGATCGACGAGGAAGCGTTCGCCACCGATCTGAATTTCATCCGCGCGATGATCCGCTACGAGATCGATCTGGCGCTCTTCGGCGTGGAAGAGGCGCGCCGGAACATCATCAGACAGGATCCGCAGGCGGGGTTCGCGCTCACCCAGTTCGAGGAAGCGCAGCGGCTGACGGAGCTCCGGGCCACCACGCAGCGGGCGGGCAGCAAGGCCCGCAACTAGGGCATTTGGCCGCTACATTTTGTGGGAGGAGTTTGCCCTTGCCACTAGGTATAGGGCCTTGCTAGACTGACGCCCGTTCGAGCGCCCCAGGGGCCATTCCACTCTGGGTGGAATGTGGGGTCTCGCCGGGACCGTCCTTGTCACGTCGTTCACGGAACGAACAACTTAAGAATCGAAGCGCTCCCAGCCGCTTTCGTGCGCGATGCTCCGCCATCACGCGCGTGAAGCGGCTTTTTCTGTTTTGACGAAGGGACTCCGACCCCATGCGCCTTCAACGCCTCGAGATTGCCGGTTTCAAGAGCTTCCCCGACCGGGCCGAGCTCACATTCGACACCGGTGTCACCGCCATCGTCGGCCCCAACGGCTGTGGGAAGAGTAATGTGGTCGACGCGCTCACCTGGGTGCTCGGGGAGCAGAGCGCCAAGAGCCTCCGGGGCGACCGCATGGAGGACCTGATCTTCGGCGGGAGCGATGGCCGACGTCCGACAGGAGCCGCGGAAGTGCGGTTGAAGCTCAGTGGCGTTGCCGCCCGGGTTCCGATGACCACGCAAGGCGGACCGGGGGGGAGGCTGAAGGCATACGCCGACGGAGCTTCGACCGAAACGGGAGGGGGCACCGCGACCGCGCTGCTGGAAGAGGACGCGCCGCTGATCGTCCGCGACGTGGAACTGATGCGCCGGCTCTACAGGTCTGGAGAGAGTGAGTACCTGATCGACGGCGAGATCTGCCGCCTCCGGGATCTTCAGGATCTGCTCATGGACGCCGGCGTCGGGGTAAAGGGATACGCCGTAATCGAGCAGGGGAAGATCGGGCAGATCCTGAGCGCTCGCCCGACCGACCGCCGGCAACTGATCGAAGAAGCGGCCGGGGTGACGAAGTACAAGAGCCGCAGGCGGGCCGCGGAGCTGAAGCTCGAAGCTGCCCAGCAGAACCTGACGCGCGTCGATGACATCGTGTTCGAGGTGGAGAAGCAGCGGGGCACCTTGAAGCGGCAAGCCGCCAAGGCGCGACGCTATCGCCGCCTGCGCGATGAGCTGCGGCGGTGGGAGAAGGTCCAGTTCGCCCAGCGCTACCGGACGCTTGGCGCCTCGATCGACACCACGAGAGCGGAGCTTGCGCGGGCGCGCGAGCGGGAAGCCGTAGCCTCGGCGCACCTGGCGGAGGTCGAGACCGCGCTCGAGGCCGTTCGCCTGCAGTTGACGCAGTCCGATGCCGCCGCCACAGCAGCGAGAGAAGCGGCGCACGCACGCGAGCTGGCCATCGGCCGCCTGCAGCAGCAGATTGCCTTTGACCGCCACCAGGTGGAGACACTCGGGGTCACGGCGGCTGAAATCGACGCCGAGGTCATGGCGCTGGAGGCCCGGCGCGAGCCCGCGAGGCTCGAGCTGGAGGCGCGCCGCGTTGCCTCTGATACCGCCTCCGTCGAGCGGGAACAGGCAGCCGTGGATCTCGCCGCCGAGGAGCGCACCTACTCGGACGTTCAGACCAGAATCGAGGGGCTCGAAGGGGACGTCGAGGCCGCACGCAGCGAGGTGTTCGCCGCGGTGAACGCCGCGACGGCACTTCGCCACGCGATGGAGCACGCCGCAGCCGCGCGCGTCCGGATCGGCGAGCAGATCGCGAAGCTCGAGATCGAGGGGCAGGACCTGAGCGTGGACGCGGAACGCGCGGCGCAGGATGGCGCGAGCGCGGCGGCCGGCCTCCAGGCGGCCAGGCAGGCGATGGACGCGCTTGGCGCCGAGCGGAACGTGCGCGAGGCGGAGCTCGCCGGCGCGCGAGGATCACGCGAAGCACGCTCGCAGGAGTTCAGGGCTGCAGAGCAGCAGGTCGCGGGGCTTGCGGCGCGTCTCGGCTCGCTGGAAGAGCTCGACGCGGCCCGCGCCGAATACGGCGATGCCGCCAGGCTCGTGCTGGCGGAATCCGACGGTGAGGTCGGCCAGCTCGGCTCGGTGGCCGACTATCTCGAAGTAGAGGGGCAGTTCGAACGTGCTGTCGAGACCTGTCTCGGCGATCTCCTCCAGCACGTGGTGGTGCAGACGCACGAGCATGCCCAGGCCGGCCTGCGGTTCGCAGCCGGGCGCGATGCAGGGCGCGTGGGCTTCCTCATCGCAGGCGAGGCGCATGACGTTTCGGCCCCGCCGGTCGAGTACAGCCAGCCCGGCGTCACGCCGGTGCTCGACATCGTCCGCGTCTCAGGCCCGGCTGAGGGTGCCATCAGGGCGGCAATTGGCAGCGCCTGGATTGCCGAATCGTCCGAGAGCGCCCGTTCGGCCTGCCGGCACCTGCCCGGACCTGTGGCAACGCTGGACGGTCAGGTCTTTCGCGGGCCGCAGACCGTCGAGGGTGGCACGCGCAGCGAGGCGCGCGGCATCCTGGCGACGAAGCGCGAAATCAAGGAACTCCGGGAGCGGCTGGAGTCCGGCCGGGCCGCCGTCGAGCGCCTGCGGGAGGAGCTTGCCGCGCTGGACGTCAGCGTGGCGTCGGCCGAGGCGTCGATTGCGTCCGTTCACGCCGAACTCCACCGTCAGGAGAAGGCCATCGTCGGGTTCGAGCTGCAGTCCACGGCTGCCATGGAGGCGGCCGACAGGATTGCAAGGAAGCAGCATCAGATCGGGATTGAACGACGGACCGCGGAAGAGGAGTTGCGGGCGCAAGCCGGGCGTGAGGAGGAGGCCCGCGAGTCCATCGCGCGGATCGTCGTCGAGCAGCATTCGGCTGATGACCGGCTGAACGCGGCACAGCGGCGGCTCTTCGAAGCGCGTGAGGAGATGCAGGCGCAGGCCAGGCGAACCGCAGAGGCCAAGGCGGCGCATGCCGCCCTGATGGAGCGGGCATCCGCGCTCGTGCAGGAGGTGCAGCGTCTGGAGGAGTCGGGCCGCGAGCTGGAAACGCGCGTGACCACGCGGCGCGAGGAACTGATCCGCGCGGAAACAGGACGCGAGCAGCTGCGGGCGGGCATCCTGGCAGCCGAAACGCAGCTCGATGCCGACCTGCACGAGTTCGAGGACTTGCGGCAGAGCGTCCGTCTTGCCGAGGATCAGTCCCAGATGCTCAGGGCAAGCTTCGAGGAGCAGGAGGGGAGGATTAAACAGGCGCGGCGCGGGCTCGAGGATGTTCGCGCGGAGGCGGCGGGGCTGGATGTGGCGCGGGCTACAGCCGAAGCAGACCTCACGCACCTGGCCGAGAGCTGCCTGGACGCGGTCCAGGCAACGCTGGACGAAGTGGCCCTGGAAGTGGAGGCGCTCGAGCGGGAAGGCCTGCTCGCAAGCCCGAGGCCGGTGGACGACGGCCCGGAGCCCTCCGAGGGGGAGGAAGACGCAGCGGTGGCCGCCGAGCCGGCCCCGCAGGCTCAGGATGCGGGGGAAGCCGACGCCCTGCCGCCGGCGGCCGCTCCGCCCATGACCGCCGACGGCATGGCCGCGGATCTCCGCGTGAAGATCGACCGCATGGGCCCGGTGAACATGATGGCAATTGACCAGTTCGACGACCTGGAAACCCGCCACGCGTTCCTCACCACGCAGCGTAAGGACCTTGTCGATTCCATCGCCGCTACCGGCGAGGCGATCAGGAAGATCGACAAAACCACCCGGGAGCGCTTCAGCGAAGCGTTTACGGTGATCAACGGGAACTTCGAACGCACGTTCGCAACACTCTTCGGCGGCGGCCGCGCGGGGCTCGTGCTCCTCGACGAGTCGGACGCGCTCGAGAGTGGCATCGACATCATTGCGCAGCCCCCCGGCAAACGACTGCAGAGCGTCCAGCTGCTCTCGGGCGGCGAAAAGGCTCTCACGGCCATGGCGCTGATGTTCGCGATCTTCCAGTATCGTCCCAGCCCCTTCTGCCTGCTGGACGAGATCGACGCGCCGCTCGACGACGCGAACATCGGCCGGTTCGTGGAGATGCTTCAGGGGATGCAGGACCACACGCAGTTCATCCTGATCACCCACAACCGCAAGACCATGGAAATTGCTGATCGGCTCTACGGCGTCACCATGGAGGAGCCGGGCGTGTCGAAGCTGATTTCCGTTCAGCTGAACTGATCGATCCCCGCGGTCTGCCGTGAACGAACCGAAATCCGCGCGCTACCACAGGCTGGATCGGCGGGTCGCCTGTGCGGCCCTCATCGGCACTGCCGGCGTGCTCGTCTTCCTGTTGGTCAGCGGAACGTCAATCGTCATTCGCGACCTCTCGGCGGGCTCCGCTGCCGGTTACGCTCTCGTCCTGTGGCTGGTACTGCAGGGCGTCACCCTGCCGGCGTCGTGGTATCGCGGCGTATACCTCGAGCGCCAGTTCGGCCTCTCGCGCGTGTCGGCCGTTGCCTGGGCGCGGGACCAGGGCAAGGCTGGCCTGCTCACCCTCGTGGCCGCAGCTGCCGGGGCGGAGGTGCTCTACGGCACCATCCGCCTGTTTCCGTCGCTGTGGTGGGTCGCGGCGGCCGGGGCCGGGGCTGTGTCTGCGGCGCTGCTCACCACCGTCGCGCCCCTGCTCCTCGTCGCGCTCTTCCACCGATCGCGGCCGGTCACCCGGGAAGCCCTGCGGCATCGGCTCGTCGACCTCGCCAGGCGCGCCGGGGTAGGCGTGCTCGGCGTCCACGAGTGTGGGATCGGGGAAGATACGGCCCGTGCGAGCGCTGCGCTCGTCGGTGCAGGGCGCATGCGTCGTATCCTGCTGTCGGAAGCGCTGCTCACCGAGTACTCGGACGACGAGATCGAGGTGGTGTTGGCGCACGAGATGGGGCATCACGTGCACCGCGACATCCTGCAGGGGCTGCTGGCGCGCGGGGGTGTTCTTCTGGCCGCGTGTCTGGTGGCCGCAGCCGCACTGAATGCGAGCTGGCGCGGCCTGGGACTGGGCTCGACAGCAGACGTGGCGGGATTGCCCCTGATTCTACTGGTGATCGGAGCGGTGGCCCTGGCCGCTGCACCTGCGCTGAACGCGCTCTCCCGCGTGCACGAGCGGCGCGCCGACAGGTTCGCGCTGAACCTCGCCTCCCGTCCGGACGCGTTCGTCGGCGCAGTGCGGCGCATGGCTGCCCGGAACCTGGCGGAGGAACGCCCGTCCCGGGTTGCCCTGTGGCTGTTTCACACGCACCCGCCCATCGAGGACCGGATCCGGGCGGCGAGTGAGCCTCGCGATCGGAATCGATGACTTACCGCACGACCAGCTGCCCCTTCATGTCGCGGCAGCGGTCGTCAGCGGAGAGGTTGCAGTAGTAGTCGAACGTCCCTGCCTGA
>Ga0183260_10003166_pt1 | contig 13300 bp, 11 predicted proteins | sample AntDrymUQ4972206_2_FD_129768 | JGI IMG/M metagenome (GOLD analysis project Ga0183260, IMG submission 129768) | Polar desert sand microbial communities from Dry Valleys, Antarctica - metaG UQ497 (22.06) (version 2) (version 2) | ecosystem: Environmental > Terrestrial > Soil > Desert | place... | reverse complement strand
CGCGCTCGAAGGTGGAGCCGGCAATGCCGACCTCGCCAACGCTCACACGCATGGCCTCGACGATTCGCCGCGCCTTATCGGACGACAGGGCACGCTGACGCGTGCCTGTCGCCTCCAACGTTTCGCTCTCGGCCGTCTGGGAGACTACGCAGCGCCGCCGTTCGACGGAGCGCTCGTCGAGGTGTACTCAAACTCCTCTTCAGCTCCGAACAGACGATCGAGCACCGCCTTGCGGATGTCCTCGGAGACGACCAGCGCCGCGACCGCTCCGACCATCGCGATCACGAGGAGCTTGCCGAGCGGCGAGCCGCTCTTCTGCTTGCGGCCGCGCAAGTGATCGGACGCCGCGCGAAGGGATTCCGCGGCCTCGCGAAGCTCGCGCTGCGTCTTCTTGTCGTCCATCACGGCCTTAGCCGGGTGCTTTTGCTTCTGGATGCGCCCGTATGCAGTCCTCGAGGCGTCGTATGCCTCGCGGATCGAGTCACGAAGCTCCTCATCCTCGACGAGACGGCGCACGTACTCGTTCGAGCTGACGGTGGAGGCGGCGCTGCGCGCCTTCTGAGTCTTCGTGTTTGCCATGCGGTTTCTCTCCTCTTTGGGCGAAATTAAGGGGTTCGAAGCCTATACCCGCGGGACGGCTTAGGGAATCGCGACTTCCAGGGCCGCTTCAATCCGGTCGACGTAGACAAACTCGAGCCCACCCAGCTCGCCGGCGGGGATCTCTGCGATCTCGCCCTCGTTTCGCGATGGCACGATGACGCGCTTAATGCCCGCCCGCTGAGCGGCGAGCGACTTCTCCTTCAGTCCTCCCACCGGCAGAACCTGACCGGTCAGCGTGACCTCGCCCGTCATCGCCACGTCGGCGGAGACGGGCTTGTCTCGCACCAGCGAGGCAAGCGCAACGGTCATCGCCACCCCCGCGGACGGGCCGTCCTTCGGCACTGCGCCGGCCGGAACGTGGACGTGGATGTCGTGCTGCGCGAACCAGTCGTCCGCGAGCTCCGGCACGACCTCATCCGCGTGGCCGCGGACGAAGGACAGCGCCGCCTGTGCCGACTCGCGCATCACATCGCCGAGCTGGCCCGTAATCGTGAGCTTGCCGGCGCCGGACATCGCCGTCGCTTCGATGAAGAGGACGTCGCCGCCGACCGGCGTCCACGCGAGTCCAGTGGCCACACCGGCGTCGGCGGTCCGCCTGCGGATCTCGGAGAAGTAGCGCCTGCGCCCCAAGAGATCGCGTGCCCGCTTGGCTGAGACGTTCACCTTCTTCTTCTTGGCGCTCTTTCCCTCCGCGACCTCCCTCGCGATCTTGCGACAAACGGTTCCGATCTCGCGCTCGAGGTTTCGCACCCCTGCCTCGCGCGTGTACTCCTCGGCGATGGCGCGGAGCGCAGGATCGGCGAAGGCGATCTGGCCCCCCTTGAGCCCGTTCTCGGCGACCTGGCGCGGGACGAGGTAGCGCTTCGCGATGTGAACCTTCTCCTCCAGCGTGTAGCCCGAGAGCTGGATCACCTCCATGCGGTCGCGCAGCGGGCCTGGAATCGTGTCGAGCGTGTTGGCGGTGGCGATGAACAGGACGTTCGAGAGGTCGAACCCGAGGTCGAGATAGTGGTCGCGGAAGGCCGAGTTCTGGGCTGGGTCCAGCACTTCCAGCATTGCGCTCGAAGGATCGCCGCGGAAGTCCGAGCCCATCTTGTCGATCTCGTCGATCATGAACACGGGATTGAGGGAGCCGGCGTCGCGAAGGGCCCGGACGATCGTCCCGGGCATCGCGCCGATATACGTGCGCCGGTGGCCGCGGATCTCCGCCTCGTCGCGGACGCCGCCCACCGAGATGCGCTCGAACTCGCGTCCCAGCGCGCGGGCGATCGACTGGCCGAGGCTCGTCTTGCCGACTCCGGGGGGTCCCGCAAAGCAGAGGATCGGACCATGCGACTGGGGGTTCAAGGAGCGCACCGCAAGGTATTCAAGGATCCGGTCCTTCACCTTCTCGAGGTCGTAGTGGTCCTGGTCAAGCACCTCGCGAGCGTGCGCGATGCCTAGGTTGTCCTCCGTCTCCTGGGACCACGGCAGATCGACCAGCCATTCGAGGTAGGTGCGGATGACGCCGTGCTCGGCGGCGGCGGCGGGCAGGCGCTCGAGGCGCGAGAGCTCGCGCTCGGCCGCTTTCGCCGCGTGCTCGGGCAGGCCCGCTGCCTCGATCCGCTCGCGCAGCTCGGCCACCTCGGCCTGGTCGGGGTCCTCCTCGCCGAGCTCCTTGAGAATCGCCTTCATCTGTTCGCGCAAGAGGTACTCCCGCTGGCCCTTGTCGATCTCGGACTGGACCTGGGACTGGATCTTCGAACCGAGCTGGATCACCTCGACCTCGCGCGCGAGGATTTCCGAGAGGCGCCGGAGTCGCTTCGTCACATCGACCTCTTCCAGAAGCTCCTGCTTCTCGGAGGTGGCGATGCGAAGGGCACCGGCAATCAGGTGCGAGAGAGCCGACGGGTCGTCGATGTTCGTGACCGCGAGCTGAAGCTCCTCGGGCAGGTAGGGGATCTCCTCGATGATCTCGGTGAACGAGCGCTGCACGTTGCGAGTGAGCGCCTCCAGTTCCTGGCTTTCTGAGATCTCGTCGGGCAGCGATTCGATGCGGGCGACGAGGTAGGGCTCCTCGGCCACCCAGTCGGCGATCCTGATCCGCTCGTTCGCCTGGACGACGACGCGGATCGTCCCGTCAGGCACGCGGAGCATCCGGGCGACGAAGCCGGCTACGCCAACCGTGTGAAGGCCGTCCGGGCCGGGCTCTTCCGCCTCCGGATCGCGAGCCGCCACGAGCACAAGCTGGCGTTCCCCCGACATGATGTCGTTCACCAGGCGGACCGAGCGCTCCTGCCCTACCGCAAGCGGCGTCAGCGTGTCGGGGTAGGCGACGAGGTCGCGCAGCGGCAAAACCGGGAGCGCGTCGGGCCGCGGTGCCTCGGCAGCTATCGCCTCGGAGAGGTCGCCTGCGCGGGCGACCTCAATCGGCATGTTCGGGATTCTTGGGTTCGATTGGTACGCGCTTCGAGGTCGTGGCCTGCAGAGGGAGCTGGACGCGAAGGATCCCGTCGTCATAGCTCGCCTCCGCGCGCTCGGCGTCAACGTCTGCCGAAAACTCGATCACACGGCGAAAGCTGCCGGTCTCGATCTCGACCTGCTGATAGACGCGCCCCTCCTTCTGCTGCACGACGCGCTCGCCCGAGATCACCAGGTCGCGGCCCGCCACCTCGAGGCTCAGAGACTCCGAGTCGATGCCGGCCAGCTCGACCAGGACGATCGCGACCGGATTCTCACGCCCTGCGTAAAAGACATCCACCTTTGGCGAGAACCCCGCGACGATCCGAAGCGCCCCCGCTCGTCCCCGCTCCGCCCATGGTTCGCCCATGAGCTCGTCCATCTCACGCCACATGCGCTCGAAGTTGAGAAACAGATCGCTCTTTCGCGCCACCTAATGAATGTAATGCGTTGCCGTACGGCAACGCTCCAAGCGGGTGGGGCTTGGGTGTCCGCTATGTATGCGGGACGCTCGGCTTGACGAGGGCGCGGAACCCATCGAGCTCGAGCTCCTCGGGATAACGAGCCGGGGCGTAGAGATAACCCTGGGCCAGGTCTGCGCCGAGGTCCTGGAGCTCTGTCTGTTGGCGCTCGGCCTCGACGCCCTCGGCTACCACGGACAGGCCGAGCTCCTTCGCGAGCGAGACCACGGCGGCAATTACCGCTCTGTCGGTGGTCGTGTCGCCAAGCCCCTGGATGAAAATGTGGTCGATCTTGATCTGGTCGATCGGAAGGATGCAGAGGATGCCGAAGGATGAAGCTCCTGCCCCGAAGTTGTCGATTGCGAGGCGGACTCCCAGCGACTTGAGCCTGCGAAGGCCCTCGACGATCTTCCCCGGGTCGCGAAGAAGCGACGTCTCGGTGATCTCGAGGCAGAGGAGGTGGGGCGGGATGCCGCTGATCTGAAGCGCGCGAGAGACATCCTCTGCAAGGTCCGCGCGGGTGAGCTGTCGAGGCGAGATGTTGACCGACACGAAGATGTCGCGGCCCGGGCTTCGCCACTCCGCTGCCTGCCGGCACGCCCGTTCGAGCACGAAGCGCCCGATCTTCGAGATCAGACCCGATTCCTCCGCGACCGAGACGAAGTCCTTCGGGCCGACCATGCCACGGATCGGATGCTCCCAGCGAAGTAGCGCCTCGAACCCCATCGTCGCTCCGTCGGCCAAGGACACGATCGGCTGGTACTGGACGCGGAGCTCCTGACCGCCGATGGCTCCGCGCAGCTCATCCTCGGTCGAGCCTCTGACCGTTTGCTCTACGCGCATGTCCTCGCCGAAGGCCTGAGCGTGGCCACGGCCGTCGGCCTTCACGCGGAACATCGCGAGCTCTGCCTCCAACAGGATCTCGTCGCCCCCGCGCCTCTCGACCGGGCCGAAGCAGGCGATACCAATCGATCCTGCGGCGTGGCGCTCCGAGTCTCCGGCTTGGATGGTCGCCCCGTCGGCGACCGCCTCGATCAGCTGCCTAGCGACGCTGTCGGCCGCATCGGGCGCGCAGCCTGGGAGGATCATCGCGAACTGATCCCCGCCGAGTCTCGCAAGCGTGTCCGTGTCGTGAAGCCGCCGGTTCAAGACTGAAGCGACCTCGGACAGGAGCGCATCTCCGGCCATCTGCCCAAGCTCTGCGTTTACCTCCGAGAAGCGGTCGAGGTTGAGCACCAGCACCGCTCCTTCCGTGCCGTTGCGCCGCCCCGCCAGGATCTCTCGTGAGAGCTCCTCCATGAACCGCTTGCGGTTGTAGAGGCCGGAAACCGTGTCGTGACTTGCCAAGTGCGAGAGGCGGTCGTCCTCTCCGCCGCGATCGGTCACCTCCCGGGTCGTGCCGATCAGGCGGTCTTCCGCCTCGTCAGCACCTTCGACGAAGGATCCCCGAACGATCAGGATCCGAATCTCGCCGTCCGGACGAACGACACGGTGCTGGCAGGCGAAGGGGGTCTTCGTCGCGATCGCGTCGCGGACGATCGCCGCGTAGGTCTCGCGATCGTCTGGATGAACCAGGGGTTGGATGCTCTCGACCGTCGGCTCGAACTCTTCTCTTCTCACCCCGTGGATCTCGTAAAGCGCGTTGGACCAGCGCGTCTTGCCCGTCGCCGGCTCGAACTCCCAGGCGCCGTGATCGGCGTGCGTCTGTCGAAGAACTCCCGGCATCGCATTGGTTCATCGGCTCCAAGGGCTTAGCCATTGAGCCCGACCCGACGACTGGCACCACTAAGAGGCTGGTCAGCCTGCGCCTTGGCGCAGGAGAAGCGCCGGCTGGCGCGGAGGCACGAGTCCCTGAGGAGTATCGGGCCGAAAGGTCGAGCATGGGGACTCGAGGTCCAGAGCGCAGAGCTGGTTGCGGTGAAAGAAGCAATCCGCGCAGGTGGGCCTGCCCTTGCGTCCCGGCTTCAGCCCGCGGCGCGTGAGCCCGACTGCGCGCACCCACGCCTCGATCGTGTCCTCGGCCTTGACCATGCGGGCGACTATGGCATGCCGCCTCGGGGCCCGTGACCCGTGTTCTCGCAAACCGCGCAAAAACGCCCCGGGCCTCCGGCAGCGCGTTCTCGCAAACCGCGCGAAAAACTGGGCGGCGGCTGCTTTCTCGCCTACAATCTCAGCCATGTCTTCGCAGCGCACGGAGCGCCTCAGCGCGTCGCCGCCACTCTTTCGCTCCCGCTTTCTCGACTTCTTCTCGCGGGTCCACCCGATCGTGCCGGCGCTGATCTACGTGCCGGTCATCGCGGGCCTCGTCGTGTTGGCGGCCGGCGACGGCGTCGGGGGTGGAGAGATTGCGCTCTTAACGCTCGCCGGCCTTGCGATCTGGACGCTCGCCGAGTACTGGCTTCACCGCAAGGTCTTTCACTGGGAGCCCGACCACCCGATCGGATCCCGGCTCCACTTCATCATCCACGGAGTTCATCACGACCATCCCAACGACAAGATGCGACTCGTCATGCCTCCCGGCGCGAGCATTCCACTGGCGCTTCTCTTCTATGCACTCTTCTGGCTCGTCTTCGGTCAGCCGACTGCGTTCCCCCTCTTCGCCGGGTTCCTCGTTGGCTATCTCGTTTACGACTACACCCACTATTACCATCATCACGCAGTTCCGAAGACCGACGCCGGCAAGCGGTTGCGAGAGCGGCACATGCGACACCACTTCCAGGATCACCGCTATGGGTTCGGCGTCTCATCGCCGATCTGGGACGCGGTCTTCGGCACACTCCCGCGCAAGCGGAACTAGCTGACTTACGTTTTATCCACACACACGTGTAGTGTTCGGTTATTGTGAGTCCGGTACTTCGACTCACATAGTCATACTTACACGGAAGGACTCTCGCTCATGTCATCAGCCAGCAGTGCCGTCGACGAGGCCGCCAAGCTCCTGCGCGATCGAATTTCGGAGCTTGACTCCGAGCGGGCAAAGCTCGAGCGCGCGCTCGCGAGCCTCACCGAGGGCCGCGAGGGCAAGCGTGGACCAGGTCGCCCGCGCGGATCATCCGCGAGACGGCAGTCCTCGAACGGTCGTAAGCGGCGCCGAAGCCGCAAGGGCGGCACCCGCGCCGATCACGCGATAAAGGTGATTTCGGAGAGCCCCGGGGTCAGCGCATCGGAGATCGCCGAGCGGCTCAAGATGAAGCCCAACTACATGTACCGGGTGCTAACAGAGCTCCAGGCCGACGGCAAGATCAGAAAAGAAGGTAGGGCCTACCACCCGGCCTAGGTAACTGACGCGTCGCCGAACGGCGGCGCGAGGAGCAGGTGCCGTTCAGAGGAGTCCGCTGACCGCCTCGTGCTCCTCCTGGAGCTCGGCGATGGTCGCGTCGATCCGCACGCGGACGGCGTCGCCGACCCGCAGGTCCTGAACGATCTCGTACTCGCCGCCTGAGCACGTGCACGGAAAGCCGGAGATGATCCCTTCCGGGATCTCGTAGGAGCCGTCTGAGGGCACCCCCATCGAGACCCAGTCGCCTTCCGTCGTGCCGAGCACCCAGTCGTGCACGTGGTCGATCGCCGCGTTCGCCGCCGACGCGGCGGACGATGCGCCGCGGGCGTCGATGATTGCGGCGCCGCGCTTGGCGACCGTCGGGATGAACTCGTCCAGAATCCAGGCGTCGTCGCCGACGGCCTGCCACGCCGACTCACCGTTCACCTCGCAGTTTCCGAGGTCAGGCACCTGCGTTGTGGAGTGATTGCCCCAGACCGTCATGTTCGTGATCTCCGAGACCGTCACACCAAGCTTTCCGGCGAGTTGTGCGATTGCACGGTTGTGGTCGAGGCGGACCATCGCCGTGAAGCGCTCGTCCGGCACGTCGGGGGCGTTGGCCATCGCGATCAGCGCGTTCGTGTTGGCCGGATTGCCGACCACGAGCACCTTGACGTCGTCCGCGGCTCCAGCGTTGATCGCCTCGCCCTGAGGCTTGAAGATGCCACCGTTGGCCTCTAGTAGATCGGAGCGCTCCATTCCGGGCCCGCGCGGGCGGGCCCCAACGAGGAGGCCGATGTTGCAGCCGTCGAACGCCTTGCCGGCGTCGTCGAAGATGTCGGTCCCGGAGAGCAGCGGAAACGCGCAGTCGTCAAGCTCCATCGCGGTTCCCTCGGCGGCCTTCACGGCATCAGGAATCTCCAGCAGGTTCAGGTGTACGGGGGTGTCCTCACCGAGCATCTCGCCCGCCGCTATTCGAAACAGGAGCGCGTAGCCGATCTGGCCTGCGGCGCCGGTGACGGTGACCTTTACGGGGCTTGAGTCTGGCATTAGCGGTGCCTCCTGGGGTGGTGCACTTAGTTCATCTCCTTTGAGAGGTTCTCGTCAATTGACGCCAGGAACTCCTGCGTCGTCTGGTAATCCTGATCCTTGCCGACGAGGAGCGCGAGATCCTTCGTCATCTTGCCGCTCTCGACCGTCTCAATGCAGACACGCTCGAGGGTCTCGGCGAACTCGGTGACCTCGGGCGTCTCATCCATCCGGCCGCGGGCCTGCAGGCCGCGAGTCCAGGCGAAAATCGATGCGATCGGGTTGGTCGAGGTGGGATTGCCCTTTTGATGCTCGCGGAAGTGACGGGTTACGGTCCCGTGTGCGGCTTCGGCCTCGACGGTCTTTCCGTCGGGGGTCATGAGGACCGACGTCATTAGGCCAAGCGAGCCGAAGCCCTGAGCGACCGTGTCGGATTGCACGTCGCCGTCGTAGTTCTTGCATGCCCACACATAGCCGCCCTCCCACTTGAGCGAGGCGGCGACCATGTCGTCGATCAGACGGTGCTCATAGGTGATGCCCTTCTCGTCGAAGTCGGACTTGAACTCGGAGTCGAAAACCTCCTGGAAGAGGTTCTTGAACCGGCCGTCGTACTTCTTGAGAATCGTGTTCTTCGTCGTCATGTAGACGGGGTACTCGCGATTCAGGCCATAGCGAAACGAGGCGCGTGCGAAATCCCGGATCGAGTCGTCGAGGTTGTACATCGCCATCGCGATGCCCGAGCTCGGGAAGTCGAAGACGTCGATCTCGATCGGCGCCCCTTCATCCTTGGGGGTCCAGGAAAGCGTCAGCTTGCCCTCACCCGGGATCAGGGTGTCCTCGGCGCGGTACTGATCGCCGAATGCGTGGCGGCCGATGATGATCGGCTTGGTCCAGCCGGGGACTAGGCGGGGGATGTTCGAGATCACGATCGGCTCGCGGAAGATGACGCCGCCCAGGATGTTGCGGATCGTCCCGTTCGGCGAGCGGTACATCTCCTTGAGCCCGAACTCTTCGACACGAGCCTCGTCTGGGGTGATCGTCGCGCACTTCACGCCCACGCCGTGTTCCTTGATGGCGTTCGCAGCGTCGACCGTGATCTGGTCTGAAGTCTCGTCGCGGCTCTCGATACCGAGGTCGTAATACAGGAGCTCGACGTCGAGATAGGGGACGATGAGCTGCTCCTTGATGAACGCCCAGATAATCCGGGTCATCTCGTCGCCGTCGAGCTCGACGATTGGATTCTTCACTTCGATCTTGGCCATGGTCAGGTCTTTCTTCTAGCTCAGGGAGGCGCGATGGTATCCGCGTGGATCTCTACCAGTCGGCGGGCAGGTCGCGGCCGAAATGCTCCCGGGCCGAATCCATTCCCCACCAAAAGGTCTGCTCGCGCGTACCATTGCCTACGTGTCAGCGACCGAGAGCCGCCTCCAGCACACCACGCACGAGGTCTCAAACCAGGCCTCGCCGCTCGAGAACTACAACGTGTTCTCATCCGACCGCGTGCTGCAGGCGGCGCTCGATCGCGAAGGTGGAGGCTGGGCCAGGGATCGCGCGGTCGAGGTCGGCGCCTTCTCCGGGTCGGCTCGCGCGCAGGCGTGGGGGCGCGAGGCGAACGAGAATCCCCCAAAGCTCCGCACGCACGATCGGTTCGGCAACAGGATCGACGAGGTCGAGTTTCACCCCGCCTGGCACGAGCTTCTCTCCGCAGGAGTGGGCTTCGGACTTGCCTCGCTGCCTTGGGCAGAACCTCAGCCTGGCGCGCACGTTGCCCGCGCCGCGATGTTCATCACCTTCGGTCAGGCCGAGGCGGGTGTCTGCTGTCCGCTCTCGATGACCTACTCGGTCGTGCCGGCACTCCGGGCTCAGCCCGAGCTTGCCGGCGAGTGGGAGCCGCGTTTCACCTCTGCCTCGTACGACGGCGAGCGCCTTCGCCCAGCGCCGGACAAAGCCGGCGCCTTGGCCGGGATGGCCATGACCGAGAAGCAGGGCGGCTCCGATGTACGCGCCAATACGACCGCAGCCGTTCCGCTGAACGGAGGTGGCCCCGGCGCGGAGTACGAGCTCACCGGTCACAAGTGGTTTTGCTCCGCGCCCATGTGCGACGCCTTCCTCGTGCTCGCTCAAGCACCGGGCGGCCTCAGCTGCTTCCTCCTCCCTCGCTTCACCCCCGACGGCGAGCGCAACCGCATGCACATCCAGCGCTTGAAAGACAAGCTCGGCAACCGATCGAACGCTTCGGCTGAGATCGAGCTTCGTGGCGCATGGGCTCGCATGGTCGGCTCCGAGGGTCGCGGTGTCCCGACGATCATCGAAATGGTCAACCACACCCGTCTCGACTGCGTACTCGGAGGCGCGACCGGAATGCGCTTCGCCGTTGCGCATGCCATCAACCACTGCTCGGGTCGTACCGCCTTCGGCAAGTCCCTGATCGAGCAGCCGCTGATGCAAAACGTCCTCGCCGACCTGGCGGTCGAGTCGGAGGCCGCGACGATCGCTGCGATGCGCCTGGCCCGCGCCTATGACGAGGCGGGTGCCGGCGACGAGCATGCGTTTGAGCTCCGCCGTCTGGCCAACGCCGTCCTGAAGTACTGGACCACGAAGCGCGCAACCCCGCACGCGGCCGAGGCGCTCGAGTGCTTCGGCGGCAACGGCTACGTCGAGGAGTCCGGGATGCCGCGCCTCCTCCGCGAGTCGCCGCTCAACTCGATCTGGGAGGGCTCGGGCAATGTCCAGTGCCTCGACGTCCTCCGCAGCATGGCCCGAAGCCCACAGGCGGTCGAAGCCTTCTTCGCTGAGGTGGGCGAGACGAGCGGCGCCGATCGCCGGCTCGACGCCGCGGTTTTGGCTCTCCAGGCCGAGCTCCGCGACCTCGAGGGGATCGAGTCGCGGGCCCGCCGGGTGGTCGAGCGCATGGCGCTTGCCCTCCAGGCCTCCCTCATGCTCCGCTTTGGCGACGAGGCTGTCGCGGACGCCTTCTGCGCTTCGAGGCTCGACGGCGACTCCGGCCTGGCCTTCGGCACGCTTCCGGCCGGAACCGACTTCGCCCGGATCATTACGCGACACGCCGCGGCGTAGCCTCTAGGGCCATGAGGAGGACCTCGTATGCCTCACCGGCGCTCGTCGCGCTCCTCGTGGTCGCGGCCACAGCGCTTGCGTCCTGCAATGAAAACCTCGCGATCGAGAACGCCGCGACCGACCCTGCCGAGCTAGCTCGCTACTTCCCCGAGAACACCGACCTGGTGCAGACGACCGACGTCGCCGAAGTGCGACAGGAGCTCGGGTTGCCGGAGGACGCCGATGCCACTCCAATCGATCGGAGCGTTCTACGAGACCGGGAGAGCCCGCAGTCCAAGCTCTTTGCGCTCACCTCGCGTGCGTTTCCGGTCGTCCTCGACGCCTACCTCTCGGAACCGGAGGTGGCCGGAACCTCTCCCTTGGACGGCACGCTGATCCGCGCGGCCGCGCACGACAGTGGTGAGCTCACCATCGTCTCCACCGAGGAGCCATTCAACGGGGTGGTCGACAAGCTCGAGCGAACCGGCTATTCGCTCGCGGGCGGCCTCTACATCGCAGGGCCGGACACCCCAAAGGCCGCCTCCCCGGTCGTCGCGGACGGAGCGGGTGGGCGGGTCGTCTTCGCCGGATCGAGGCGCCTCGCCCTGAAGACCTTGCGCCGGATCGAAGAGAGGGCCGAGCCCGGGGCCGCTGCGGAATCACTTCATGCGGTGAGTGGGTCGGTGAAGCTCGCCACCACCGGCCGCACCGGAGGATCCCGATGCGTCGAAGCCCTTGCCGCGGCCCAGTCGGGTACGGGCAAGGGTGCGATCATGGCGCTAGTGATCTCGGGCGATAAGCCCGATCCCAATCGCTTCGATCCATCCGGGGTCAGGTCGCTCGACGTCGGGACAACCTCGGTTCTGGTGGATGCCCTGCTCGTGCCATTCAACGTCGCCAAGCCGATGGGCAAAGCGGCGGAGCCGATCACCGAGCTCCTCAGCCATAGGGAGCCGTTCGACGCCTACGACTGCCCGTAGGATCGCGGCTGTGCCCGAAGACCGCGTAGCGATTGACGTCTCGGATGGCGTCGCCGACGTGCGCCTGGTGCGCGGCTCGAAGCACAACGCTCTCGACTGGCCGATGTTCCAGGCGCTCGACGCAGCCACGGACGATCTCGATAAGAGAAACGACGTGAGGGCGGTGGTGCTGTCGGGTGAGGGCCCCAGCTTCTGCTCGGGTCTTGACTTTCCCAGCTTCATGGCCGGCAACGTCGGCGTCGACGAGATGATCGCGGACGTTCCCGGTCAGGTCGCAAATATCGCGCAACGCGTCGCGTATGACTGGCAGCGCCTGCCGATGCCGGTGATAGCCGCGCTCCATGGAAACTGCCTGGGCGGCGGCGCACAGATCGCGCTCGGCGCCGACATTCGGATTACGGCCCCGGATCTCAAGCTGTGCGTGATGGAGATCCGCTACGGCCTGATCCCGGACATGGGCATCAGCCAGGCGCTGCCGGCGCTCGTCCCCCTGGACGTCGCAAAGGAAATCGTCTTCACCGGCCGGACGATCGACGCGGACGAGGCGCTCGAACTGAGCCTGGTCACTCGTGTCGCAGACGATCCGCGTGCAGAGGCGCTGGCGCTTGCCGCCGAGATCGCCACGAAGTCACCACATGCGATTCGCGCCGGAAAAGAGCTCCTGAACGCCGCGTATACCGGTCGATCCGAAAGCGTCCTGAAGCTGGAAGCCGAGCTCCAGCGCGCCCTCGTCGGCAGCCCGAATCAGATCGCCGCAGTCACATCGGCGATGACCAAGGAGCCCGCGGAGTACGCGGACCCCGGCTGATGCCCGCCAGCGGCGCGCTCACCCTGTTCCGCGTCCGCGGCATTCGGATCGCGGTCGATTACTCATGGTTTCTCGTCCTCTTCTTGATCATCTTCTCGCTCTCGGGCTTTTATGCCGACGTCACTGGAGCGCCCGATGGCTCCATCGAGCCCTACGCGCTGGCGGTTCTGAGCGCCCTGGCCTTCTTCGGCTCGATCGTCCTCCACGAGCTCGGTCACGCTCTGGTCGCGATTCGCAACGGCATCGGCATCTCAGAGATCACGCTCTGGCTCTTTGGCGGCCTGGCCCACCTCCAGCGCGACTCGCAGTCGGCGGGGGTCGAGTTCAGGGTTGCGGCCGCTGGGCCGGCGGTGACCCTCGTGATCGCAGTCGCGGCGATGGGTGGCGGGATCGGCTTTGCCGGCTCAGAACGTGAATTCTTTGAGGCGATGCGTGTCTCGGACGGCGCTGACGTCTCGGGCATCCTTGCGGTGATTGCCTGGCTCGCAAGCCTCAACGTCATCGTCTTGGTCTTCAACCTGATTCCCGCCTTCCCGCTCGACGGGGGCCGGATCCTGCGAGCCGCGGCCTGGAGGGTGACTGGCGATCGAGCCAAAGCGACCCGCTTTGCCGCCATAACCGGTCAGGGTTTCTCCTACCTCTTCATCGCGGCCGGCGTCTTGCTTCTTCT
>Ga0183260_10003165_pt1 | contig 13303 bp, 19 predicted proteins | sample AntDrymUQ4972206_2_FD_129768 | JGI IMG/M metagenome (GOLD analysis project Ga0183260, IMG submission 129768) | Polar desert sand microbial communities from Dry Valleys, Antarctica - metaG UQ497 (22.06) (version 2) (version 2) | ecosystem: Environmental > Terrestrial > Soil > Desert | place... | reverse complement strand
CGGATGATCGAACCATCGTTCGATGGGTTGATGCCAAGGTCGGAGGCAGTTATCGCCTTCTCGATCGCCGATAGGGTCGACTTGTCATAGGGACTGATCACCAATTGGCGCGCTTCGGGAACAGAGATGCCGGCGATCTGATTCAGCGGAGTCTTCGTCCCGTAATAGTCGACCTCGATCCTGTCGCGCAGCTGAGGCGACGCTCTGCCGGTTCTTAAGTGGGCGAACTCCTCTTGGGTAGTCGACACGGCCTTCTTCATCTTTTCTTCAGCATGTTTGATCTGCTCTTCTGCGGCCATGTCCGACTCCCCGTTAGACGTCGTTCGCTGCTTTGAGAGAAACCCTGGTGCCGACCTCCTCGCCGGATACGACGCGCTTTATGTTCCCATCGAGAGTCAGATCGAACACGATGATGGGAAGCTTGTTGTCCATACAAAGCGAGATGGCTGTTGAGTCCATAACCTTCAGCCCTCTGTTCAGCACCTCTATGTATTCAAGCTCGGAGAACCGAACAGCATCGGGGTTCTTCGTTGGGTCAGAGTCGTACACACCATCCACCTTGGTGCCTTTGAGCAGTGCCTCTGCCCCGATCTCTAGGGCCCGTACCGAGGCCGCTGTATCGGTGGAGAAGTAGGGATTGCCAGTCCCGCCCGCAAATATCACGACGTTGCCGCGCTCCAGGTGTCGAAGGGCCCTGCCACGGATGAATGGCTCGGCGACCTCCTGCATCCAGATGGCGCTCATCACGCGACATTCGGCCCCCACCTGGCCCAAAGCATCCTGCAGAGCGAGGGCATTTATGACGGTCGCGAGCATCCCCATGTAGTCGGCTCTAGCTCGCTCCATCCCCATCGCCGCTGCTTGAGAGCCACGAAAGATGTTGCCCCCACCGACAACCACCGCGATCTCGAGACCGGAACTTTGGACCTCGGCAAGTTGTTTGGCGAGGGAAGTGACGATCGCCGCATCTATGCCGAATCCTTGAGCAGGGTCCGCGAAAGCTTCACCCGATAGTTTCAGCAGGACTCGCTTGTAGCCGGCGCGCGACATCTGTTAGTCCTCAACCCCTACTTTGTATCTAGCGAACCGGCGGATGAGGATGTTCTCCTTCACCTGGGCCGCGTAGTCCGTTACAAGATCGCCGACGGTCTGCTTCCCGTCTTCGGCCTTGAAGAAGGCCTGTTCGGTAAGTACGCCACCGATCCCAGAGAGCAGCAAGTCGATCTTGCCCTGCAGGATCTTTTCGACAACCTGCTCTGGCTTGCCTTTCACGGCATCGGATTCGAGCAAGATCTTCTTTTCCCGATCGAGGAAATCGTCAGGGACATCGCCCCGCCCGACCCATCTTGGATCCAGGGCAGCGATGTGCATGGCGATGTCTCTGGCCAACTGTTTGAACTCAGCCGTTTTCGCAACGAAGTCCGTCTCACAGTTGAGTTCGACGAGGACCCCGATCTTCGCAGGCAGGGCCGGGTCTAGTTGGTGGATATAGGCGAACACTCCGCCCTCAGCGGCTGCTCGACCCGCGCGCTTCTGCACTCCTGCAAGGCCCTGCGCGCGAAGAAGGTCCTTGGCCTCTTCGTAGTCCCCGGACGTTTCAACAAGGGCCTTCTTGCAATCCATCATCCCCGCACCGGTTTCTTGCCGGAGCTTCTGCACATCGGCAGCCTTGGGGCTGTAGCTCATCATCGATGCTTCCCTTCGTCGGTGTCTTTGTACTTCTTCTTCAGCTCGTCTTCCAGCTCCTCGCCCGGGAGCGGCTCATCCTTGAGCAGGTGTTCGAAGTTGTCCGCTGGTTCAGTCTCGGTAGATGCCTCCACCGGTTCGGAAACAACCTGGGCTGCTGGCTCAGACACTTCGGGGGCTGCTTCGGTCTTCATCGCCGCTGGACCCGCCTCTGCGACGAACTCGTCCTTCGCGCGGCGTGTTGTTTCTGACTCCTGCTGAGCCAGCATGATCTCCCACTCGGCCGGTGGCTCTTCGCCGCCAGCAGTCAGGGTGACGCCTGACGCGGCTGCAGCTTCGGCAGCAGCGATGACCTCGGGCGGGCGCTTGTTCAGCCCGTCTGCGATCGCATCGGCCATCACGCGGGTTAAAAGCGCGCCGGAGCGGATAGCGTCGTCGTTGCCGGGGATGATGTAGTCAACCTCATCTGGATCGCAGTTGGTGTCGACGATGGCGATGATCGGCATCCCCAGCTTGCGAGCTTCACGAACGCAGATATCTTCCTTGCGCGTGTCGACGACGAACACCGCGTCCGGACGACGGTTCAGGTCTCTTATCCCATCCAGGTTCTTCTGCAGTTTCTCAAGCTCCTTGCGGTGTCGGAGCGCTTCCTTCTTGGGGATCTCGTCGAAGATGCCCTGAGCCTCTTGCTGTTCCAGCTCACGCATGCGAAGGATCCGGCGGTGCATGGTCTGGAAGTTGGTCAGCATCCCTCCAAGCCACCGGTAGTTGACGTAGGGCATCCCCGCGCGGCGGGCTTCTTCTGCAACCGCGTCGGCTATCTGCTTCTTGGTTCCTACGAAAAGGACGATGCCTCCACGGGCCGCCAGGTCGCGGCAGTACTCGTAGGCAGCCTCGATGCCCGACATGGTCTTAAGAAGATCGATGATGTAGATGCCGTTTCGCTCAGTGAAGATGAAGCGCCGCATCTTGGGGTTCCAACGACGGGTCTGATGCCCGAAATGAACGCCTGCCTCGAGCAGGTCTCGCAGAGTTACAACGGCCATCGCCGCTCCTTTCCGGTTACGGATGCCTAGGCATCCCTCCGCCCGTCTAACCCACCGCGGCGAGCCGCGGGCGAGCACCGTTTACGACGGACTTCGAAGTAGGTTTACTTGCGCCGGTTGGCGCACCGGGAAGTGTAGAGGGTTTAGTCGTCCCGTGCTTCGTTCAGCCTCGAGCGAAGCTGTAGCACGGCCTTCGTGTGCATCTGGCAGATCCGGGACTCGGTCACACCCAGGACCTCCCCGATCTGGGCCAGCGTAAGGCCCTCGAAGTAGTAGAGGGTAACCACCATCTTCTCCCTCTCGGACAGCTTGTTGATGGCTGCCGCAAGGATGTCTTTCATCTCTTTCGCGTCGAAGGCAGTCTCGGGACTCTCGGCGCTGGTGTCCTCGAGAGTGTCTATGAGAGAAAGACGGTCTCCCTTCTCTCCACCAACGGTCATCAGTTCGTCCAGGGCCACAAGCGATACGAAGGAAAGCTGGTTGTAGATAGACCGCAGGTCCGTGACACTGATGCCCATAGCTGCGGATACTTCCCGGTCGCTCGGGGTCCTCTTCAGCTCCGCTTCTAGTTTCTGGAGCGTCTTTTCAACCTCTCTGGCCTTGAAACGCACCGATCTTGGCACCCAATCGATGGCCCTTAGTTCGTCGATGATGGCGCCCTTGATGCGGTTGATCGCGTAGGTCTCGAACTTGATGTTGCGGCCCATCTCGAACTTGCCGATAGCGTCCATGAGGCCGAAGATCCCGTAGGAGACGAGGTCAGCCTGCTCGATGTTCGAGGGAAGGCCGGTCGAGACACGACCCGCGACATATTTGACCAAGGGTGAGTAATGGACGATCAGCTTGTCCCTGGCCGCGGGGGATGCTGTCTCTTTGAACTCCACCCACAGAGCCTCCAGTTCTTCCTGGTCCTGGGTGTTCTGCTGCTTACGCGCGGTGGTGGTCCGTGCCTGCGCTGGCGTTTGCTGACCACGCTCCGAGGTTGTCTTCATTCAGGGAGTTCCTCTCACGGACGTGAGCAATGAGTATAGCCCTCGCCAATCATTACTAATCCTTACCCGCCTTTACCGAGGGGACAGTCAGTATGGGAGGGTGATGATGTTTGTGTCAATAGGAGCACACTCATGTGATTCAAGTGGATGTTGAGGCTTTCTGACTACCTGCGTTAACAGCCGTTAGGCGAAAGGGCGAAACGGCCACCAGGACCACGCATCGCAACACCCTTCAACTCTAATGAAGCAAGGGTCGCCGCCACAGAGGAGGCAGGCATACCCACCCTTTCCGATATGAGGTCTAGCAGCATCGGAGACGACTCCAAGCTCCGTGCCACTAGGGCCTCGTCGATCGTGAGCTGGATACCCGGGCTTTCTTGCGAGACGCTCCCCTTCGGCAAGATGCCAAGGTCGTCCAAGATCTGCGCCGCACTCGCGACCAGCCGCGCCCCATCCCTTATCAATAGGTGCGGGCCATCGGATGCTCGGGAATGTGCCGGCCCCGGAATGGCGAACACCTCCCTTCCCATCTCCATGGCAAGACGGGACGTGATCATCGCCCCGCCTCCGCTGCCCGCTTCGACGATGACGGTAGCGATGGACATACCCGCGATGATCCTGTTGCGCTGTGGGAACCGGTGAGGCAATGGGGGCTCGCCCGCTTCGTACTCGGTGACGAGGGTTCCAGCCGACTTGATCGCGTCGTAGAGATGCCGGTTGCGCCTCGGGTAACAGATGTCGATGCCAGAGCCGAGGACCGCGACGGTTGAGCCTCCTGCTTCGAGCGCTCCTTGGTGGGCTGCGGCATCGATGCCGGTGGCGAGACCGCTTACGACAACGAGCCCGCTTCGGGTCAGGTCCGCCGCGATCTTCTTCGCCATAGAGATGCCGTAGCTCGTGCACTTCCTGGTGCCGACCACAGCGATGAACGGGGCGGGCTCTAATGGGAGACCCAACGTGAACAGCCGGGCGGGTGGCGAAGGAGCTTCTACCAAGAGGCCTGGATAGCGCGGCGACCCCCGGGGGATGCGGGCGATCTTCATTCCCATACCGGCCGTCCGTACTGCATCGCCTCTGCTATGGCATCTACCCCGATGGTGACTTGCCCAGCTAGATCGGCGATCGTTCGCGCTACGTTCAAGTGGCGGCTGAGCCCCCTTGCCGAAAATCTGCCCTTCGCGATCGCGCTTCGAACGAAAACCTCGGCCTCTGGCTCCAGCATCTCGATGAGACTCGGCGCGCACGACTCGTTCCTTTTTCGGCGCATCTGTCGGGCTTTCGTAACCCGCGCCCGCACTTCTCCAGACGAGCTCCCCGTCTTGATACCCATCAACTCGGACTCGCTCAGTTTCGCTACTTCGACGAATAGGTCCATCCGGTCGAGGAAGGGCCCCGAGAGCTTGGATCTATATGCCTCTAGTCTGGCGGGTGGGCAGCTGCACGAAGATCCGGCCTCGCCGAATGAACCGCATAAACATGGGTTGGCTGCAGCGATGAGGCTTACTTTCGAAGGGAATCGGACGACGGCCCCCATCCTGGCGATGGTGACCACCCCGTCTTCGACGGGCTGGCGGAGGCCTTCTAGAACTGAGCGGGAGAACAAGGGAAGCTCGTCCATGAAAAGGACTCCGTTGTGGGCCATGGAGATCTCGCCGGGCCGGGGCCATGGACTGCCACCTCCAACCACAGCCGCTGCTGAAGCGTGATGGTGAACCGAGCGGAAGGGCCTGGTCGAAACGAGGTTCTGGCCCTCTTGGAGCAGTCCCGCCACCGACCAAACATGCGTGACTTCCAGGGCCTCCTCGGCAGTCATCGGCGGAAGGATCCCCGGCAGTCTGCGGGCCAGCATGGTTTTCCCGCAGCCTGGGGGGCCGACCATGAGCAGGTTGTGACCACCCGCCGCCGCTATCTCGAGAGCGCGTTTCGGCAGCGCCTGACCGTTGACATCAGAAAGATCGAGCCCATCGTCAACCGCTTGCGCGAGCAGGGCTTGGACGTCGATGCGGTTCCGCTCGGGGGCGAGCTCCCCAGAAACATAGGCAAGAGCTTCGACGAGGTGCGCTGCGCCCATCACTTTGATACCCGGGACCAAGCACGCTTCATCCTGATTCTGTTTGGGCACCACGATGCCCCAAGCTCCGCGCTGCTTCGCGCCAACCGCCGCAGCCAGAGCTCCCCTGATGGGGCGGACACGTCCATCGAGTGCAAGTTCCCCGACGATCACAAGACCGGACAGGTTCGTTCTAGGAACTTTCCCCGAAGCCGCCAGTACCCCCACGGCTAATGGAAGGTCGAGAAGGGAGCCCTCTTTCCTTAGGTCCCCAGGAGCCAGGTTGGCCGTGATCCGGCGCTGCGGCCATTCCTGCTCCGAACTGGTCACCGCCGCCTTGACCCTCTGGCGTGCCTCTTTCACAGCAACGCTAGGTAGCCCGACGATGTGGAATTCAGGCAGGCCCCCTGAAAGGGCGACCTCGACCTCTACCGGCCGGGCCTCCATGCCAACAACTGATACCGACTCGACTCTCGCGACCATGAAGGGAGGCTATCGAGGGGGTACGACATTTCTGCCTTCGCCGCGAACTTTGGACCGAAGCGACCGAACTTCGCTATTCCTCGACCAGGGGCTTCCACTTCGAAAGTTCGTTGTCGACCACCATGATCCTGCGGTCACCCGTGACCGCAAAGAAGCGACCCCTGAACTCCGACAAGGACTCGATCGGCTCTCTCATCGATGTGTACTTCCACGTCTTTCCGGTGTCCTCGGAGAGAAAGATCCCTCCAGCGGTTCCTATCAGGACCCTTCGTTCGTCATAAGGATCCACAACGATCGCCCTGGTAGGAGTCTTGAGCACGTGCCTCCAGCTAACCCCTCCGTCGGACGAGCGCCAGAACCCAGATCTCAGCCCTCCAAGGAACAGGGTGACTGGGTCCCCTGGGATCCCAGCGATAGCGACCACTTCCTTGGGTCCGCGCTTAATGGGGACGCGTTGGATACCTCTATCCGGAGTGCTTAGGGCCACCTTGCGGTCCTTCTCGGCAAGATAGGCATTTCCTTCGTCATCCAGGTAAATGGCGACGCTCTCAAGGAAAGCTCCGACGGCAGGTTCAAAGGTCTTGAAGTCACTGGTCTTTTCGGAAATGCCGTCACTTACCAACACCGCTTCGCTATCCCTTGTCGAAAGCAAGACAGGACCGTTCCCGAACCTCTTTTCCCTTTTCCAATGGATCCCGTCGGTACTTCGCAATAGACCTTTGGTGGTACCGATCAGATAGCTCTTATCGAGGACGCCCAGCGACAAGATGGCTCCGTCTCCCGGTATCTCCCCCGGCTGCTTGCGTTCGGAGACAACGGTGTAGACGAGGGACGCGAAAAGAGCCGCGCCGAGAAGCCCGACGAGGATACCGGCCCATCTTCGCCTCAACTTACCCCTACTCCCCTGTGAATTTCGGCTGGCGCTTCTGAAGGAAGGCCATCACGGCTTCTTGGACATCGGATGTGCTGAATACGACGGACTGATCGTATCCCTCTTGCTCGAGGACCTCGTCATAAGTGCGAGACGATGACTCGTTGAAAGCCCTCTTTATGAGACCCATAGTGATCGGGGGGCCCGACGCAAGTCTGGTGGAAAGATCCTTGACGACAGTGTCCAGCTCGTCGGGTTCGACCACCCTGTTCGCGATGCCGAACTCGAGGGCCTGGGCCGCGAGCACGTCGTCGCCCAGCAAGGCCAGTTCCTTTGCCCTGTGCAGTCCGATAGCGCGGGGCAGGAAGAACGTGCCGCCCATGTCGACGACCAGTCCTCTTTTCACAAAGAGTTCGGCGAAACGAGCATCGGTCGTCATCACGACCAGGTCGCACGAAAGCGCAAGGTTGGCACCACCACCGGCCGCGTAGCCTCTGACCGCCGCTATTCCCGGTTTTGGACAGTAGGCGATCGACCTCATCACTTGATGGATCTCTTGCATCCTGCTCAGCATCTTCGCCGGGGTCTTTGGAACATTCGCGAAGTCAGAAAGATCCGCTCCAGAGCAGAAGTGGTTTCCTGATCCTGTCAAGACGAAACTCCTGGCTGCTGGATCAGCCGCTATCACCTCGAAGCACTCCCGCAGTTCATCGAACATCTTGCGGTTCACTGCGTTGCGTTTCTCGGGACGGTTCATCGTCACGGTAGCGACTCCGTCCGCTACCTCGTAAAGCAGGGTTTCGTAGGACATCTGCAGCCTCCAGAAGGAATGGGAACGTCATCCTAAGGTGTCTTGAAAAGCTGAGGGCGTATGGCGCACCATGGCGGGCCCCCTTCCCGCTGTCACCGAAATGACGTCGAAACGACAGCCTTCGAATGAGGGCCGCTCGAATGCGATGTAGGCCTCCGCAGCGCGCCAGAGTCTTCTCCTCTTCTTGTGGTCGACTGCGGCTGACGGGTCGAGGAACCTGTCCGTAGCCCTAGTCTTGATCTCGATGAAAACCAGGCAGTCCCCATCGAGAGCTATCAGATCGACCTCGCAGAAACGCGTGTGCCAATTTCGGTGAAGGATACGCATGCCTACTGACTGCACATACTCCGCCGCGATCGCCTCTCCGAGATGACTCAGCTTTTGGTTATGCACCTCGGTGACGCTACGCTGAGGGTGTGACATCGACGGCGAAGGCTCTGTCTTAGAGCTGTTCCAACGGATGCTTCTCTAGGGCCTGGGAAACCTCTTCGATATTTATGTCTCGAAAGGTATTGACGCGGGCTTCCGAAACGAAACGCGCCGGTCGAAATACATCCCAGACCCAGGCGTCTTTCAGTATCAGCTCGAACCATGTCTTCTCGTCCGAGCCGTGGGTCTTCAGTTCGTAGGTGTTGCACAGGTACGAACGGCGGTCGGTCTCGATGACGTAGCGAAACATCGGCAGGACGTCACGATATTCCCGGTAAAGGGCAAGCTCCATGTCGGTTTCGTACTTCTCAAGGTCCTCTGCGCTCATAGGAGAGATGGTACTTCTAAACCCGGGCGTTCGAACCAGGGCTGAGGAGCCTTCCCGGAGTGCCTTCGTCGATGAGTTTCTGGATGGGGGCATATAGGCGCCGGTGTATGGGCGACGGGCCGAAGGCCGATAGCGCCCATCTGTGAAGCGGCGACGGATAGCCCTTGTTCGCCTCGAAGGCGTAGTCGGGATATAGCCTCGAAAGGTCGCACATGAGGCTATCCCTCGCGACCTTTGCCACTATCGATGCCGCTGCGATGCTGACCGACTCGCAATCGCCCCGAACGACCATCCGGGCACTGCTTCCGACGAAGTTCCACTTGCCGTCCAACAGATATGCATCGGGTGTGACGGATAAACCGTCGGTGGCCCGTTTGCCCGCCCTGCGGATGGCCTCAGAGAGGCCCACATCATCGATCTCGTCCGGCCAGGCCAGCCCGACGGACCAGCTGACACACCGCCCCTTCACTCGCGACGCCAGCCACTCCCGGCGGGCCGGGTCGAGAAGTTTGGAATCTCTCAGCTTGTAGATGCGACGTTTAGGTTCGAGGACAACTGCGCCAACGGCGACGGGTCCTGCCCACGCCCCGAGGCCGACCTCGTCGATCCCGCCGATCAACTCGGCCCCCTCCTGCACAAGGGCCCTTTCGTGCTCAAGGCTGGGGACCTTCTGGGTTCGGCGTTGGCCGCTTCCAGCTTTGTAGGTGCGGGTGCGATATGTCGCCTTGAAAGTCACGATTGATCCGACGCTTGCTCCTTGAGGTGGATGGAAACAGTATCCCCCGCACCCTTTCGGATCTTCTGTAGGACCGCTTTGAATTTCCTGTCGAGTGAACTCATGATTGGCCTCCGGCCGCGCCCTGACTCACTGCTTTGAACGAGTCCTTCCACCGCGCCACTCTAGGACTCATTGACCAACGCCAGGATCTTGGTCATGGTCGCGATGTTCCGCGCCGTTCCTCCGTCCCCAACGGCACGGTTCACTGCAGCCCAGACGCGACTGTCCACGATTCCCTTCGCGCACCACAGGTACGCGACTCTCTTACCGAGCGCCATTTGCTCCGGCGTCCAGCGTTGCTTGAGCAGGGGCCTTACCTGTTCAACGGCCTCGGCATCCCGGAATGCCACGACGAGTAATCGCGACGGGTCGTCAGCGACCGACGTGAGTGGGTTCCCTTCAACCGCCGCGGCGACATCCTTCCGATTCAGAACGGTCACGCGAGTAGTGACGCCAAGTCGATCAGCTATCACCTTCTCGATCCGCGGGCTATCCGCCCCGCCACTCTTCCTGCCAACCGTGAAGACCACATTGCCGCTGTTCAGCAACGTCCGCACGTCGCGGTTCCCAAGGTCTTCGAATATCTGGCGGAGGTCCGCCATCGCGATGCGCTTAGCCGTTCCGACGTTGATTCCACGTAGGAGCGCAACGCGCCGATCAATCACTGGCATGTCCTTCGATCCGATGCGGTCTCGGTCGCGGACGAGTGCGGGATGTCCGCACAACGGCGCCGCGATTCAGTCGACAAGAGCCGCAGGCGAGTGGTCTGCCGCAAGCGCAAGCTATCCGGCCTGTAGCACAAGGCGCGCCACGAGCACTGGCGGAATCTCGCTGAACCGGCCATCCCATGTGATTCGCTCTGAATCTGAATCTTCTGACGAAAAGGAGCGCTCCTCAAGAGCATCGAGAACCAGACCCGCTTGAAAAGCTGGTTGGAGGAGGGCACTGAGCGGCCGGTGGAAGTAAGGGTGAGGCAAAGGTTGGCCCTGCATCGCCAGTCCCTCCTGGGTAAACGGCGTCAGGTAGCGTGAGGTCTTGACCGAGTAGGTTGAAACAAGGGTGCCTGCTTGATCTTCGACCTCGGATATCTGAACTGTGCCGGGATTATTGAAACAAGGATGCGTAACTGAGAACACGAATCGGCCTCCCGGCCGCAGTAGCAGGGGCAGGGTCTGCATCAAGGGGTCGACATCTGCCAAGTCCATGAGGGCCATGTTGCAAAGGGCACCGTCGAACTGCCCAACTCCAAGCTCGAGAAGGGCGGAGTGGTCCGTTGCATCGACTACCCGGTAATCGATATTAGAGTCTGCTCCGCGCTCCTTCGCCAAGGCGATTAATGGATCCGAGAAGTCAAACGCAGTAACGCTTGCACCCGATCCTGCAAGCCGCCGGGATGTGACTCCGTTCCCGCAAGCTATGTCTAAGAGCCGGTCGCCAGCGGCTGGCTGGAGCAGCTTCTCGACAGCGGGCCAAACGAGAACTCTGAAGAAGTCGTTTCCTTCGGCCATGCGCTGGTCCCAAAACTGGGCATTCGTGTTCCACGCCCGCTGAGCCTGCTTATTCTCCTCTTGAGCATCTGACATGTTGACTTCTCTCAGTCGGGATAACGGCATCGTGTTTCACTCATCCCAACGTAAACGATAGGCATGATATGTGTCGGTTGGCTCGAATCCTGAATCTAGGTAGAGCGCACGTGCCGTCTCGGTCGCATGCAGGAGCGCGCGAAACGGGCTTGTCCAAGGGTGCCATCGCCGTCATGGTGACCAGCCTCGTCGCTATAAACGACGAGAGAGCCTCGCAAGGCCGATGCTCTGGGATCGTCCGATTCGGAGATCGAAGGGATCCATGCTGAGGATGCGAATTCAGGGAAGGAGACAATCTCGTAGTCCTTCTCCCCGGCACTAACCGTTGTAGTTTCGAGGTTCAAACGCGCGACCGCTGATTGACGAAGAAAATCGGCACCTCCGGTATCGGTGAACAAACGCAAGCGATTTTGATCCTTGGTCACCGGACATACAAAGAAGCGACCAGCGGCGTACTCAACGGGTAGCTCTTTAGCTGCTGATGGCATGTCCGTTTAACGGATGCGCGAATCAGCCGCCACGAGCGCAGCGAGTGGTCGGCGTCTGTTCCAACCGCTTGTTATCCAGCAAGGTGGTGGATCTCCCCAGGCACCGAAGATTCGATCGCTTCGAGAACCTTGGGCACGAGCCTCAGCAGGTCCTCCAACTTGTTCGTTGGTGCATCAAGGACAAGGATCCGAATGTCTGAGAACGTCAGGTTCTGCTGATGCTCAATGCTTCGATCGTTAGTGATCAAGATTTCGAATCCAGCATTGGTCGCCAGTCTTAGGAGGTCGCCATTCTTCTTGCCCGACCAACCCTCCGAGCGAACCGTGGAAACGTCGTGGTCGCGTTTTGCCTCGGCGAGGCGAAGAGGCAGATGCTCATCAAGCAGGACGCGCAATGGGGGTTGCTGCCTCTAAAGCCTCAAGAACAGCGATGACTTGTGCGCGGCTGACCGAGGGAAAATCCTCCATGAATTCCTCGATACTATGGTTCCCCTCCAGGTAGTCGATCAAATTGCGGAGAGGCACCCGCGTGCCAACAAACACCGGCTTGCCGCCGAGAATCTCTGGATCCGAATGAACCACAGAAGTCATGTCGCTCACATTCCCTAGTCTACGCTGGAGGTCTGGATAACGGATCGCGCCATCAGCGGCACCGGCCACCGTAGCGCCCGGCGTCCGTTGAATGCGCCAGTTAGGCAGCCACCCAGTTGGTGTTCCCGTCATCGGTCGGACCACACAGCGAGTTCAGTGCCTGTCGGATCACTGAAGTGAAACCGGCGGCCACCAGGAAACTCGAAGGTTTCCTTGGTGATCTTGCCACCATGACTCTCGATCTTGCCCTTGATGGCGTCGAGATCCTTTGCGTACATGACAACGAGGGGAGGGGCATGGTTTGCTTTGACAGCCTTGGTGAAGCCGCCACCCAGCCTACCGTCCTCGAAGCTTGCGTAATTCGGCCCATAGTCGGTGAATTTCCAACCGAAGACCGACCCATAGAAACTCTTGGTCTTCGCGATATCGGCCGCGGGGAACTCAATATAGTCAATACGTCGGTCTTGATCTTCCTGGCCCATCGACTTATCACCTCGCTAGGTTGGTAATCCTCGTCTGTCTAACGGCTTTGGCGTTGACCCGCCGCTTGCAGTCGGGTCAAACGTCTTGTTAGGCGGCTGCTACGATCCGGGCCCGGGTTAGCGAGGGTCGTTCTCATTTTTTCTTGCCTGATCCGGAATTGAGGGCGACTGCAGCGCGAACCAGATCCTTCAGGGCTGGCCCGTTGATCTTGTCACCCTGACGCAGGTCAATTGCACGCATTGTCTTGGCATCAAGGCCCGCGTTGAATAGAGACTTGGGGTCCTCCAGCGAGGCGCCCTTGAAGAAATGGATCTTGACGTGGGCTTTGAAGGCCCCGACGCTACAAACGAGTCCATCGTGTGCCCACACAGGTGTGTCCCATTTCCAGTCTTCGGTAATATCTGGGGCTGCCTCGTGGACGAGCTTGCGGACGCTCTTAAGCATGTCGCCACGCCAGTCCCCTAGTTCTTCGAGGCGCTGAGTGATCAATTGCGAAGGTGCCGAACCGCCACTTGATGGTCTTCTCTGCATGCTTAGCTCCTCGTCTCTTGAGTATCCGCCTAACGGCTCGGCCGTTCACCCGCCGCTTGCGGTCGGGTGCAACGGCATGTTAACTGGCTAGTCACTGTCGGTGCCGCAAATGACGTGAACTACCCGTTGTCCCTTGTCGAAGGCTACCCAAGT
>Ga0183260_10003162_pt1 | contig 13307 bp, 12 predicted proteins | sample AntDrymUQ4972206_2_FD_129768 | JGI IMG/M metagenome (GOLD analysis project Ga0183260, IMG submission 129768) | Polar desert sand microbial communities from Dry Valleys, Antarctica - metaG UQ497 (22.06) (version 2) (version 2) | ecosystem: Environmental > Terrestrial > Soil > Desert | place... | reverse complement strand
TTGGCACGATCGGTTAGCGACCGACGAGCGCGGCGAGGTCCCGCTCGAACGCTGGGTAGGACACCGCCGCGGCGTCCATGCCGATGACCTCAACGCCGCGCCGCGAGCCCAGGCCCGCCACCGCCCCCATCATCGCCAGCCGGTGGTCGCCATGCGCCTCGAGCACGCCGCCGTCAAGGCCAGTGCCACCCTGGACGACAAAGCCGTCGGCGGTCGCCTCGATCGTCGCGCCGAGCGCGCGCAGCCCATCGACGACGCCCGCGATCCGGTCCGACTCCTTGAACCGCAGCTCATCCGCCCCCCAGACAGTCGTCTCCCCCTCGGCGAAGCACGCGAGCAGCGCCACCAGCGGCAGCTCGTCGATCGCGAGCGGCACCTCCACCGCATCGACGGTGGTGGCCGCAAGCGGCGCATGGGAGACATCGAGGTCGCCGACCGGCTCCTGGCGAGCAAATGTCCCAGGCGCCTCGAGCTCACCCGTGATCTCGGCGCCCATCCGGCGCGCAATCCGAAAGAATCCGGAGCGCGTCCAGTTGAGTCCGACGTCGCGGAGGGTGACGCGCGACCCCGGAACCAGACAGGCCGCGGCCACGAAGAACGCCGCCGAGGAGGGGTCGCCGGGCACCGTGATCGTCTCCAGCGCGACCTCGCCGACGCGCGAGACACTTACGACCAGGTCCGCCCGTGAGAGCGGGACTCCGGCGCGCTCGAGCATCCGCTCGCTGTGATCGCGGCTGCTGTGTGGCTCGCTGACGGTCGTCTCGCCCTCGGCGAGCAGGCCGGCGATCAGGACGCAGGACTTGACCTGGGCGCTCGCGACCGGAACGCGGTAGTCGATCCCGCGCAGCGGCGCGCCGCTGACCGTGAGCGGCGGCAGGCGGTTCTCGCGAGCGCTGAGGTCCGCGCCCATAAGGCGCAGCGGCTCGGCGATGCGGTCAACGGGCCGCTTGCGAATCGATTCGTCGCCGTCGAGCGTCCAGCGGCCGCCCACCTGCCCTGCGAGCCAGCCCGGCAAGAGGCGCAGGAGCGTGCCGGCGTTGCCGACATCGATCGTTGCACCGTCCGCGAGCGCCCGCGGCGCCAGCCCCACGCCGTCGACGACGACCGTTCCGCCGCGCTGCTCGACGCCGGCGCCGAGTGCTCGCAGCGCGTCGAGCGTCGAGCGCGTGTCGGCTGCGTCGAGGTAGTTGCGAATCGTCACCGGCTCGCAACACATCGCGGCGAAAAGTGCCGCCCGATGGGAGATCGACTTGTCCGCCGGCACCGTGACGGCTCCCGTGAGCGCCGCGGCTGGAGCGAAACGACGGTTCACGCCGCGAGCCTGACCGCTGTCGAGAGCGCATCGAAGGGCAGGGGACGCGGCCTCATGCCGCTCGCCCGACGGGGAACCCGAGATCCTCGATCAGTCGCTCGGCCCGCAGCGCGGCGTCGTCGCCGGCAATCCAGAGCGTGATCGCCCCCGAGCGCATGTCGGGCGCCGGCGCGAGCGCCATGTCAACGATATTGACGCCCGCCTTCCCGAGCGCGAGTGCGACCTGGGCCACTATCCCCGGGCGGTTCGGAACCGATGTCGTCAACTCGTGCACGGCGCCACCGACCAGATCTGCCTCGAGCAGCCGCCGGCGATCGTCGCGGGCCGCCCCGGTCCATGCCGCGATCGCGGCTCGGTCACCATCCCGGAGCAGGGCCCCCACGGAGCGCAAGCGCTCAATCACGTCATCGAGGTCGGCGGCGATCGCCTCGCGGTTGGCGAGATAGATGTCGGTCCAGACCGCGGGGTTTGCGCCCGCCACGCGTGTCGCGTCGCGAAAGCTCGGTCCAACCCGCGGCAGCACCTCGTCCTCGGCGGCAAGCCGCCCGGCGGCATGCGAGACGAGCACGTTTGCGAGCACATGCGGCAGGTGGCTGACGCTCGCGAGCAGGCGGTCGTGCGTCTCGGCGTCGATTGCGACTGGGCGCGCACCGAACGACAGCAGCAACCGGTGCAGGCGCTGATAGAGAAGTCCCGAAGAGCTCTCGCCAGGGGTCAGGTACCAAACGGCGCCATCGAAGAGATCCGGGCGGGCGTGATCGACGCCGTCGGTCTCCGCGCCCGCGATCGGGTGGCCACCGACGAAGCGCTCGTCGGCGAGCGCGGCAGCGAGCGAGCGCTTGGTCGAGCCGACGTCGGTGACGACACAGCCAGCGGGCGCGGCCGCCAGCGCCTCGCCAACGAGCTCCGGCAACGCGCCGACCGGCGCGCAGACGAAGCACGCGTCGGCGCCCTCAACCGCCTCGTGGGGGGAGCTGGCGGCATGGTCGAGGACGCCGCGCGCCAGTGCCAGCTCGGCGACTCCGGCGGCAATGTCGAAGCCCGTGACCGTCGCGTCGGCGACGCGCTCCCGCGCAGCCAAGCCAATCGACCCACCGATCAGGCCAACGCCGAGGACGGCGATCCGCATCCGGCGACTATCTCAAACCGTGCCGAGTCAAACCGGGCTGAGTCAAACCGGGCCGCGTCAGATCGTGCTGTGTCACACCGGGCAGCGTCAAATCGTGCTGCGTCAAACCGTGCTGAGCTCTTTGCCGGCGAGTGCCGCCGCCTGCTCCACTCGGCGCAGGTAGTCGGCAAACCCGTCCGCACGCAATGCCTGCGGCCCGTCGCAGATCGCTGTCTCGGGCTCGGGATGGATCTCGACGATGATCCCGTCGGCGCCAACCGCCGCCGCCGCCAGCGACAGCGGCATGACAAGGTCGCGCCTCCCGGCGGCGTGGCTCGGGTCGACGACGACTGGCAGGTGCGTCAGTTCCTTCAACACCGGCACCGCCATTAGGTCGAGCGTGTATCGGTAGGCGCTTTCGAACGTGCGAATGCCCCGCTCGCAGAGCATCACGTTCTCGTTTCCCTCTTTGAGGATGTACTCGGCTGCCATCAGGAGCTCGTCGAGCGTCGCCGACAGGCCGCGCTTGAGCAGCACCGGCCGCCCCGCGCGACCGACCTCGGTCAGCAACGTGTAGTTCTGCATGTTGCGCGCGCCGAGCTGGATCACGTCGGCAACCTCGAGCACCGGCTCGAGATCGCGGACATCCATCAGTTCCGTGACGATCGGGAGCCCGGTCTCCTCGCGCGCCTCCCTGAGCAGCCGAAGCCCCGCCTCGCCGAGCCCCTGAAACGAGTACGGCGAGGTACGCGGCTTGTAGGCGCCGCCGCGCAGAAGCTGCGCGCCGGCGTCCTTGACGACGTGTGCAGCCTCGAGCAGCACCTCACGCGACTCGACCGTGCAGGGGCCGGCGATCATCATGAAGTGAGGACCGCCGATCTTGCGGCCCTCGATCTCGATCACCGTCCGCTCGTCCTTCTTGAACTGCTTCGACGAGAGCTTGTACGGCTTCAGGATCGGAACGACGTGGTCGACCCCAGGCGCACCCTCAAGGCCGAGATTGGCCACGTGCTCCCGGTCGCCGATCGCTCCGATCACGGTGACGAGCTCTCCCTCGGAGAAGTGCGCGTGGGCGCCGACCGACTCGACCCGCTTGACGACCGCGTCGATCTGCTCGGGCGTCGCTCCCTCTTTCATCACGATCATCATCTGAGCCTCAAACCTTTCGAACAAATCTCCATAAATCCTTGCCTGACCATCATCGGTGCGAGGGCCGCTCGACGTGGCGTCCGGCCAGGGATCCTCGGCGAGGACCAGCAGCGGACGGCCGCGCGCCGGGCGCCTAGATCAATCGCCGCGCCGGATGCCCACGCTGCCCGGAGCCGAGAGCGGCGTCGTCGATCATCGATCTGAGAGCGAGCACGGACATAGCGTGGGGATCGATCGTGTTTTACCACAGCGCTCGAGGTTGACTTGACTGCATTTCTCATCGCTTGATCCGGGTATTGGTATCGGCACGGCCGCGAGCGTCTTGAGCTGGGCAGGCAGCCTCGCCGCCCCAGCCGGGCTAGGCGAGCGCTTCGTCGAGCGCCGCGAGAAAGCGGTCGTTCTCGGGCCGGGTCCCGTAGGTGACGCGGAAGTGGCCCTCGGCGCCGAGCGCCCCGCCGGCGCGGACGATCACCCCGCGCCTGGCGAGCGCGTCGAGCAGCGATCGCTCGTCGCGCTCACCGATAGAGACCCACGAGAAGTTGGCCTCGCTTTGCGACGTCTCGAGGCCGCGCTCGGCAAGCCCCTGCTGGACATGGAGGCGCTCGACGACCGTGCGCTCGACGCGGCGGGCGACCTCGTCCTGGTGGCCCAGAGCCTCCGCGGCGGCCACCTGAGCGAGCGCGTTGACCGAGAACGGCTGCCGGACGCGATCGATCGCCTCACGAAACTCCGACGAGCAGAGGGCGTAGCCGATGCGCAGCCCACAGAGCCCGTAGACCTTCGAGAACGTCCGCAGCAGAACGAGGTTCGAATGGCGCGCGAGCAGCGCCAGCGAGGCGTCCGGATCGGCGAGCGTCGAGAACTCGACATACGCCTCGTCGACGATCAGGCAAATGTGGGCCGGCAGCTCGGCGGCGAAGAAGTCGATGTCGTCCACCTCGAGCGCCGTCGCGGTGGGGTTGTTCGGGTTGCAGATGATCACCATCCGCGTCGCGGCGCTCACCCCGCGCGCGAGTGCGGCGAGGTCGTGGCGGGCCTTCGAGTCGAGCGGGACCGTAACGGCGCGCGCGCCGGTCATCGCCGCCAGATGCGGGTACATCGAGAACGACGGCCACGCGTAGACCATCTCGGCGCCCGGCTCGAGCAGCGCCGTGGCGGCCGCGAGCAGAATGTCGCATGAGCCGTTGCCGATCGCGATGCGCTCGATCGGGAGCTCGTGGCGATCGGCGAGCCGTCGGCGCAGCACCGAGCTGGCCGGGTCGGGGTATCGGTTCAGGCCGGCGGTCGCCCGCTCGACCGCCTCGATGACAGCCGGGTGCGGCGGCCAGGGCGTCTCGTTCGAGGCGAGCAGCAGCAGCTGGTCGCCCCCGGCGGGCGCGTGGGCGTACCCCTCGGCGACCGGATAGGCCGGTATCTGCCCGACCTTGGCGGTGAACTCGAGGCTCACTGGGCCTCGCTCAGGTCCCGGCGCAGCGCGGAGGCCTCGCGCAGGTAGACGTGCCGCGGGCGCAGGCTCGCAGGCCCGTAGCAGTGGAGCATCAGCCGAATCACCCGCGGCATGCTGTCCGGGACATCTATCTCGCGGGCGCACAGGAGCGGTACCGCCGCGAGCCCCAGCCGGCGAGCGGCAACCGCCGGGAACTCGGCGTTGAGATCGCCGGTGCAGGTGAAGATGCAGCTGACCATGTCCTCCACGGCGACGGCGTTCTGCTCCACCACGGCGCCGACCAGCTCCTCGGTCGCGGCGACGATCGCCTCGGCGTCGTTGTCCTCGACGGTGATCGCGCCCCTGATCGCCCTGAGCCTCACCGGGTCGATTGTTCCAGAGCGCCGCGCGGTCGACCGCCCGCGGCACAGTCACGCAGGCGCTCGACCTCGGCGTCGGACAGCTTCCGATGGCCGCCCTGATGAAGACGCCCGAGCTTGAGCGGGCCGATTGCGACTCGTTCGAGCGCCGAGACGCGCTGACCGACCGCCTCGCACATTCGCCTGATCTGGCGCTGGCGACCCTCACGCAGGGTGATCTCGAGCACGCCCGGATCGAGCTGGCGCACCTGCGCCGGCAGCGTCAGGCCGTCGTCGAGCTCGACGCCATGGCGGAGCGCGCGCAGTGACTTGCCCGAGACGCGCCCGGGCGCAACGCGCACGCGGTAGGTCTTTTCGACGCCGTAGCGCGGATGGGTAAGGCCATGCGCGAGGTCGCCGTCGTTGGTCAGAAGGATCAGGCCGGTCGTGTCGACGTCGAGGCGCCCGACCGGATAGAGCCGCTGCGCGGCCGGCACGAGGTCGATGACGGTCGGGCGGCCGTGAGTGTCACGGGCGGTCGAGACGACGCCCGCCGGCTTGTTGACGGCGTAGACGACGCGACGCTCTGCGCGAACGGGGGCGCCGTCGACCGCAACCGTGCTCGACTCGTCAACGTCGCGCGCAGGGTCGCGGACGAGCTCACCGTCGATCGCGACCCGTCCCTCGGCGACCAGGCGCTCGGCCGACCGTCGCGAGGCGACGCCCGCGTGGGCAAGGTATTTCGCCAGGCGCATGACGTGCCGAGGTTGCCACACTTGCGCTATGGATCTGGATCTCCTCGGCGAGACGCTCGCCAGCGCGGGCGAGCCGGCGTTCCGGACATCCCAGGTCTGGGGTTGGATGGCGCGCGGCGCGGGCTCCTACGACGAGATGACCGACCTGCCGGCGCCGCTGCGCGAGCGGCTGACGGCGACGGTCCCGTTCTCGTCGCTCGAGCTCCAGCGGGAAGCTCTCGCAGCCGACGGCACCGAGAAGGCGCTCTTTGCGACGGCGGACACGAAGCCAATCGAAGCGGTCCTGATGCGCTACCGCGACGGGCGCCGATCGCTTTGCCTCTCGAGCCAGTCGGGCTGCCCGCTCACCTGCACCTTCTGCGCGACGGGGCGGATGAGATTTGGCCGCAACCTGACCGCCTCCGAGATCCTTGACCAGGCGCTTTACTTCCGCCGCAAGGAGGCGGTCAACCACGTCGTCTTCATGGGCATGGGTGAGCCGCTGCTGAACCTCGACGCCGTGCTCGCCGCCTGTGAGCGCCTGCCATCGCTCGGTGTCGGCGCCCGCCGGACTGCGATCTCGACGGTCGGCTGGGTGCCGGGGATCGAACGCCTTGCAGACGACGGGCCGCCACTGCGACTGGCGCTCTCGCTGCACGCAGCCGACGAGTCGCTGCGCTCCGAGCTGATGCCGGTCAACGATCGCTTTCCGCTCGCGGACGTACTGGCAGCGTGCCGGCGCTGGTCGCAGTCGCGACGCCAGGCGCTGTTCGTCGAGTACCTGATGCTGGACGGGGTGAACGACCGCTATGAGCAGGCGCTCGCGCTGGCGCGCGTGCTCGAGCCGAGGGAGGCCTTCAAGGTCAACCTGATCCCCTACAACCCGACCGAAGCCGGCTTCGGCGGATCGAGCCCGGCGGCGATCGCCGCGTTCAAGGCCGCCCTCGAGGAGCGCGGCGTGCGCGCTACGGTTCGCCTGACGCGAGGTCGCGACATCGACGCGGCCTGCGGCCAGCTCGCGGCGAATGGCGGCCAAGCGCACTAACTTGCCTTTGCCGTTCCGTTGGCCTCGGCATCGGCCTCTTCATTGTGTCTTTGCTTTGACCGCGGAGGGCCGCTCCTTCAGTTGAGCAGACACGCGGCGCGCACTGAGCAAAACCGCTCTCCACCCACGCAGACTCCTTAGCCCTGCAGGCGCTGCTCTCCCGCGCGGGGCAGCTGGTGGCAACGTCGGCTAGCCGTCGTGCGCTTCCGCGGTGGCCTCGCCAAGCGTGGTGAGCTCGAGCCCGCGCGCTCGCGCCTCCGCCGCGATCGCGGCGATTGCCTCAGCGGTCGCGAGCGCGCTCTCGCGCGCCGCGTAACGCGCGGAGTCGTGCAGCAGGACGATCGCCCCGTCGTCGAGATCCCTGCAGACGAGCTCGGCGATCCGACCTGGGCCGATCGGCTCCCAATCGCTTCCCCATGCCGACCAGTACACGGGCGTGAGCGAAAGAGCCTGGCAAGCGGCGGCCGAGGCCTCGGAGAGGCGACCGTAGGGCGGGCGGTACCAGCGCGGGCGAACACCCGTCGCAACCTCGACGGTACCCAGACCACGCGCGAGATCATCACGAGTCTGGGCCGCGGACAGGCCGTCATGCTCGTCGTGGGCAAAGCCGTGCAGTCCGATTTCGTGCCCGCGATCGGCGATGACACGTCCGAGGCGAACGTTGCTCATCAGTTGCTCGCCGAGCAAGAAGAACGTCGCTCGAGCGCCGGCCGCGTCGAGTGCGTCGAGAACCGCCGACGTCCCATCCGGGCAAGGGCCATCGTCGAAGGTGAGCACGGCCCTATCGTTGCCCGCCGGCGCCCGCTCGATGCCGAGAAAGCGCCGCCAGCGCTCGTGCGTCTCGACCTGTTGGCGAAAGCTCGGCATGCTCAAGCGCTCACAGGCCGATCAGCCCGGTGAGCGCTGCTCCCCGGCTCGCAGAAGCCGCTCGCGTAGCTCTCCCTCCTCCTCCGGCGACGGATCGAACTGGGCGAGCGCGGGCAGACCGTCCAGCCCGCTCAACCCGAAGAGCTTCTGGAACAGCTCCGTCGTGCGGTAGAGGAGTGCGCCGAAGCGCGAGCGGCCGGACTCCTCGATCAGGCCACGCTCGAGCAGCGTCGCGACCGCCGAGTCGGAGGCGACGCCGCGGATGCGCGCCAGCTCAGGCCGCGAGACCGGCTGGAGGTACGCGACAACGGCCAGGCACTCGGCCTGTGCCTGAGTCAGCGGCGGCGTCCGCGGCCGGCTGAAGAGCCGGCGCGCCGCGCGCTCCGTGATCGGATCGGTCGCCAGCGTAAATCCCCCGGCGACCTGGCGCACGACGATGCCCCGCAAGCCCGCGGCACAGCGCTCACCCAGGCGCTCGAGCCCCGCGAGCGCTTCCGCCTCGCCGACCTCGCAGGCGTCGGCCAGCTCCGCGGCGCCCAGCGGCTGAGGCGAAAGGAACAGCAATGCCTCGAGCATCCGCCCCAGCTCGCTCACGTTGTCTCCAACGGGCTCCCGCGGCGCGTCGTTGTCTTGCAACGGCTCCAGCTCGCTCACGACGACCCCGCCCTGACGGTGATCGGGCCGAACGGGCGGTCCTGCTCCCAGCGCGCCTCACCGTTCTTGTACAGCTCGAGCAGGGCAAACAACGTGACCGCCTGGGTGACGCGGTCGGCCCCCGCAACGGCCTCGTCGAAGCGGAACCGCTTGCGCCCAGCGAGCAGCGAGCGCAGATGGCGCAAACGCTCCCCGATCGACACCGAGGGCCGCGCGAGGTGGCCGACGTCCAGCCGCGCGGGCGCACGCAGGAGCCCACCGATCGCCTCGCCGAGCAGCGTCGGCGAGTAGGCGACCGAGGCGAGCTCAAGGGCGACTCGCCGCAGCTCCTTCGGCGGCGGCGCGGAGCGGTAACGAAAGCCGGCCTCGCGGGTGAGCTGCGCGTCGAGAAACGCTGCGGCGTTGCGATAGCGGCGGTACTCGAGCATCCTCGCCAGCAGCTCGTCGGCGGCCTCGGCGGGCTCGAGCTCGGCGGTTGCGTCGTCGGCGCCCGGAAGCATCAGCCGGGACTTCAACTCGAGCAGGGCCGCGATCAGGACGAGAAACTCGGTGGTGGCTTCAAGGTCGAACTGGCCGGCGCGCTCGAGCTGATCGATGTAGGCGAGCACGACACCTGCCAGGTCGACCTCGAGCAGGTCGAGCTCGTCCTTGAGCACGAGCGTCAGCAGCAGATCGAACGGTCCCTGGAAGACCTCAAGATCGACGTCGAGCGTGGCCGCGAGCATCGCTCGAGCCTAGACCGGCGCCCCGACGCCCATCCGCTCACGGACGTCCGCCAGCGTCGCCGCCGCGAGCGAGCGCGCGCGCTCGGCGCCGTCGCGCAGCACCTCCTCGAGCCGCCGCTCATCCGCTCGCGCCTCGAGGTAGCGCTCTCGCACCGGTGCGAGCTCGGCGGCGATCAGCTCGGCGACGGCGTGCTTGAAGTCCCCGTAGCGCGAGCCGGCGAACTCGCGCTCGACGTCTTCGGCGCTGGCGCCCTTGATCGCGGCCGCGATGTCGATCAGGTTGGAGATGCCGGGCTTCTCCGGCCCCCGCGCGACATCGCTGCCCGAATCGGTCACGGCCGAGCCAACCTTCTTTGCGATCGCCGCCGCGTCGTCGAGGATGTAGACCGTCCCCTGCTCACTCGCCGATGTCGTCGACATTTTCTGGTCAGGCGCCTGGAGGTCCATGATCTTGGCGCCGATCTTCGGAACCCGCAGGTTCGGAACGACGAGCGTCTCCCCGAAGCGCTCGTTGAAGCGCTCGGCGATGTCACGCGTGAGCTCGACGTGCTGGCGCTGGTCCTCGCCGACCGGCACCTCATCTGCGCGGTAGGCGAGGATATCGGCGGCTTGGAGCACGGGGTAGAGGAACAGCCCGGCTGAGATCAGCTCGCGCTGCTTCGCCGACTTGTCCTTGAACTGGTGCATCCGGTTCAGGTCGCCGTGCGCGGTGACCGCGCACAACAACCAGCAGAGCTCGGTGTGCGCGCGCACGTCCGATTGGCGAAAGAGCACGCAGCGTCCGGCGTCAAGCCCGGCGGCGAGGAGCATCGCGGCGCTGTCGAGTACGTAACGGCGCAGCCGCCCGGGCTCGTAGGGAACCGTCGTCGCGTGAAGGTCGACGATCGCGTAGATCGCCTCGCCGCGGTCCTGGCCTTCGACGTACTGGCGGATCGCGCCGATGTAGTTGCCGAGGTGCTTGCGGCCGGTGGGTTGGATGCCGCTGAAGACACGCATCAGGCTGGAGGCCCCGGTTCGCCGGCGTCGTGCGAGGCGCGGGTACGCAGGAGCGACGGGTATGGGGGGTGGTGGCGCGGGGAGTGGGTCATCTCAGAGCGGCTGACGGATCACGAGGGTCTTGACCGCGCGGGCCTCGTCGAGGCGGCGAACCGCCGTGGTGTAGGGCGCGTTGCGAGCGATCTCGGGATCGTGGGCGGCCTCGCGCAGCAGCTCGGCGATCGTCTCGGCAAAGCCGTCGAGCGTCTCCTTCGTCTCGGTCTCGGTCGGCTCGATCATCAGCGCCTCGTCGACCAGCAGCGGGAAGTAGACGGTCGGCGGATGAACGCGGTGGTCGAGCAGCCGCTTGGCGATGTCGAGCGTCCGGATGCCGAGCTTCTGCTTGGCGGGGCGACCCGAGAGCACGAACTCGTGCATGCAAAGCCGGTCGAAGGCGATCGGCAGGTACTCGGCAACCTCCGGCCGCGCCAGCAGAGCGCGGAGGTAGTTGGCGTTCAGCACCGCCGTCTCGGAGGCCTCGCGCAGCCCGTCGCCGCCGAGCGAGCAGATGTAGGCGTAGGAGCGGACAAAGACGCCGTAGTTGCCCTGGAACCCGCGCAGCCTGCCAATCGACTTCGGCCGCTCGTAGTCGAGGTCGTAGGTCGGCTCGGATCCGTTGTCGAACGCGCGCCTTACCACCTGCGGGCGCGGCAGGTACGGCTCGATCCGATCGGAGACGGCGATCGGCCCGGCCCCTGTCCCGCCGCCGCCGTGGGGCTGCGAGAAGGACTTGTGGAGGTTGAAGTGAACGATGTCGAAGCCCATGTCACCCGGGCGCGATATCCCCATCACGGCGTTCAGGTTGGCGCCGTCGTAGTAGAGCGTCGCCCCGACGGCGTGGATTATCCGGGCGATCTCCTCGATGCTCGAGTCGAACAGGCCAAGGGTGTTGGGATTCGTCAACATCAGGCAGGCGACGTCCGCGTCTGCCTTCGCGCGCAGGTCGTCGAGGTCGACTCCGCCGTCGGGCCCGGTGGCCACCTTGACCGCCTCGTAGCCCGCCATCGTGACCGTCGCGGGATTCGTTCCATGCGCGGTGTCGGGTGTCAGCACCTTATGACGACGGTCGCCGCGGTCCTCGTGGTAGGCACGCGTCAGGAGCAGACCGGCAAGCTCACCATGCGAGCCGGCACTCGGCTGGAGCGAGACGTGCGGCAGCCCCGAGATCTCCGCCAGCGCCGACGCCAGCCGCCACATCAGCTCGAGCGCGCCCTGGGCGTAGGCCGCTTCCTGTAGGGGGTGCAGCCGCGCGTGCCCAGGCAGGGCAGCGACGCGCTCGTTGATCTTCGGATTGTGCTTCATCGTGCACGAGCCGAGCGGGTAGAAACCCGTGTCGAGGTCGAAGTTCTTCTTCGAGACGTTGTTGTAATGGCGGACGATCTCGGGCTCGGAAACCTCGGGGAGCCGTGGGGGATCCGAGCGCAGCGCGAAGGCGGGGAGCAAGTCGCCGACAGCGCGGTCGGGCACGTCCAAGGCGGGACAGACAAAGGCGCGGCGTCCGGGCTTCGACCGCTCGAAGATCGTCAGTGGCCGCTCGGCGGGCCGCGCGGCGGCGTTGGCGAGCGACTCGTCGGGTCGTATGCCAGTCTCGGGCGTCGGCGACTCATTTGGCGCTGAGCCCGGTTCAGGCGCCTGCGCTGCGTCCGCTCGTCTGCCTGTTTCGAGCGCCGGCGACTCGTTGGATGGTGCGCCGGTCTCGGGCGCCGGCGGAGGATCAGGTGGCGCTGAGGCGGCGCTCACACGACCACCTCCTCGCGGACGGCGTTCAGATGCCCTGCGAGGCGGTCGATCTCTGCCCGGGTCCGGCGCTCGGTGATCGCTATGAGCAACCCATCGGCGTACTCGGGATAGTCGCGGCGAAGGGGGTAGCCGGGGTTGATCCCATCCGCGCGGCAGCGCTCGATGACGCGGTCGATATCGGGCACGCGCACCGCGAACTCCCTGACAACCGGACCCGGATTGATCTGCTCGGCGCCGAGCGCCTCGCGCGCGTACGCGGTCCGGCGCAGCATCAGCTCGCCGAGCTCGACGATTCCGCGCCGCCCGAGCCACGACAGGTAGACGACGCCCGCCAGGGCGTTCAGCGCCTGGCTCGTGCAGATGTTGTGGGTCGCGCGCTCGCGGCGGATGTGCTGCTCGCGCGTCTGCAGCGTCAGGACGAAGCCACGGCGTCCGTCGACGTCAACCGTCTCGCCGGCGATGCGGCCCGGCATCTTGCGCAGGTGCCGCTCGCTCGCTGCGAAGAAGCCGAACGAGGGCCCGCCGAAGTCGAGCCGGTTGCCGAGCGTCTGCCCTTCGCCGACGCAGACGTCGACGCCGAACTCGCCGGGCGGCCGGAGGATCCCGAGCGTCAGCGGATCGGCGGCGCAGACGACCAGCGCACCAGTGCGCTTTGCGGCCTGGACGAGCCGCCCGAGATCCTCAACCGTTCCGAGGAAGTTCGGCTGCTGCAGGAAGACCGCGGCGGTGTCGTCGTCGATGGCTTCGGCGAGCTGATCGGGATCCGTCGCGCCGCTCTCGTCGAGCGCGGTCTCGACGACAGTCGTCCCGAATCCACGCGAATAGGTCTTGAGCGTCTCGCGCGAGTGCGGATGGACCCCGCGCGAGACCACGTAGCGCGAGCGGCCGTTCTCGAGCCGCGCCAGGTAGGCGGCCGATGCGACCGACGACGGGCCCTCGTACAGCGAGGCGTTCGAGACCGCCAGCCCCGTCAGCTCGCAGATCGCCGTCTGGAACTCGAACATCACCTGCAGGCTCCCCTGCGAGATCTCGGGCTGGTACGGCGTATACGGGGTCAGGAACTCCGAGCGCTGGGTGATCGAGTCGACCAGTGCCGGGACGTAGTGGTCGTACATCCCCGCTCCGAGGAACGTCACCTCTTCCTCGGCGTCGC
>Ga0183260_10003161_pt1 | contig 13310 bp, 11 predicted proteins | sample AntDrymUQ4972206_2_FD_129768 | JGI IMG/M metagenome (GOLD analysis project Ga0183260, IMG submission 129768) | Polar desert sand microbial communities from Dry Valleys, Antarctica - metaG UQ497 (22.06) (version 2) (version 2) | ecosystem: Environmental > Terrestrial > Soil > Desert | place... | reverse complement strand
TTATTGCAAGTCTAACAGCATTAGTTTTTCGGAATTACGTGAATCACTTAATACAAAATGGAATGTAGAAGTACTAGAACCAAGAGATGGAATAGGAGGTCACTGCCTTCCCAAAGACACAAAGATGTTTATTAATTCATCTAACACAATAAAAAGCAAGATACTTCAGGCAGCAATGGAGATTGATGATGATTATAGAGAGTATTTTCAGAATGTTAAGGAACTTGATACATCCCATGAAGAAAAAGACTGTGATCTCATAAAAGCTCTAAGATGAACTTCCAATGTCAAATGATGCAAAAAGTGAAAATATACTAGTATTCGGGGCTCATCCGGATGATTTAGAAATCGGTATGGGGGGAACTATAACAAAGCTATCTAGACTCGGTTATAGGGTGAAATTGGTAGTTGCCACTTTACCTAATTTTACTCAGAGTGATAAAAAAGATGAAAGGCGAATGGAAGCAGTCCGATCTTCAAAGGTAATGGGATGTCCAGAACCAGACTTTCTAGACCTTCCTCCAGAGGAGATGGCTCATAGCAGGAAACTAATAGGATTAATGGACAAGTACATTATCGATTACAAACCTGTAGCAGTCTTTACTCAATGGATCGGGGATTCACATCAAGACCATCAAGCCCTTACCAAATCTGTAATTTCGGGTAGCAGAGATACTACCGACTTGTATATGTATGAAACAACGATCCCAGGAGGGGTCACAGAGCAAGCATTTAGGCCACAGTTATTCATAGACATATCCGACTATATGGAGCCAAAAAAATCCGCTCTCGAATGCTTTGAATCACAACAACTAAGATGCGGTCCGATTTGGATAGGTGCAATAGAGGGTAGGGCTGCGTTCAGGGGATATCAATTAAATTGCAAGTATGCTGAAGCCTTTGAAGTTATCAGAATTTCAAAGTGGTAATTTTTTAGAATGCTTTTAAAAATAGTCTACAATTGAAGAGTTTAATGTTTTGACAGATTTTCTTTGGATCATAACTCTATCATATTTTTTCTTCTCAATATAAGTTTCGTTCCAATATCTAAAACATACAAGCGATTTATAGTCCCCAGTTTTTATATGTTCGTTAAATAACACGTTCCTGACCATTATATCAGGTTCATTCACGCCTGCCACTGTTCTGATAGGACCAGATGCTGAGAACCGAGGATTTATTTCTATAATTTTAACCTGGTTGTCATCCGTATCTATTAGAGACTGGATATTGAGTGGACCAAAGGTTTTTAATTTTTTGGCTATCTTATTGCAAACTTTTGTAACTTTTGGATACTTGTCTACAAATGCCTTATAGGTCTGACCGTGCTTTAGGATTTTTTTAAGTGTTATTGTTGACATGATTTGATTCCTGTCCTTGCTCAAAGTTATCCCAGTCGTATACTCGTTCGCATCACCCTGAAGATACTTTTGGATCATTGGTTTCCAACCTATCTGCGTTATTGCTTTAGTGGCAAATTCTAATTCTTCAATTGAGTTAACGATCTGAAACAACTTTGAGCCAAACCCCTCCCGTGGTTTTACTACTAGTGGAAATTTATAATCCTTCAAAAAGCCGTGTATTTCATCGTACAAACAAGTTGGAATGGAATTTAAATTATTTTTCTGCAAAAATTCATTTGTTTTATATTTATCCCGGCACATTTCTACAATATGCGGTTGGCTGGTTATTATTACTGCACCAGTACTATCCTCGATATACTCTTTATTTTTACATAATATGGGCAATTCTACATCTGAGCCTATAAACAGAACTTGAATTTTATTTTTATTGCATAAGTCCACCACCGACTTTAGATACTCTTTATCTGTTGGCTTTTGGAGAATGGAGAAGTTGTGCGATCTATATAAGCCGGCTGCCTCACAACTGATATCTGTTGCCAAAATTTTGTACTCATACCTCTTACCCTTTGCATATTTATTGTGATATTTCAATGATTTGATTATGCCTTGCGCTACTATTCCACCAGCTGAAGTAACGACAACATTAATGCTTTTCATTGAACTGTAAATAGCACATAAACTTTCAGCTTAGTAGCACTGGTTTAGTAAAATCGTTATTATCAACCAATTTGTGAGACCATTCTTGCTCAATTCGTTCAATTCCAAAATTAACGGCATAATCGATTATACAAGATTTTAGTTTCAATGCATTTTTAGATTTTTGAACGTTCTTTATGACGCCCTTGATTTTTCTTTGTTCCTGTTTATAGTAAAACAGATTGTCTAATAAACTTTTTAATTGATCTTTGTTCTCATATATTTCCTTTCTCCTTAAGATCAACGGTTCAATTTGCTTCTTCAATTCATCATTCTTATGATTGATATCAATAAAGAATTCAGATATATTGGATATTCCGTTCTCCTCCAAATATCTTGACGCTTCACTTTGGGCAAATCCTTTATAAACATCATTCCCTGGCCAGAGGACCATAGTGGGCAATGTTATTTGCAGCGCATCAAAGACTCTCTTGCCTACAACCGTATATCCTATACTTCCCCCAGTACCAGAAATGTATCCTGAAATTGCTAATTCCCTTGATAGCAAGAGTAAAATTGGGATTGCTCGTGGTGAAACCATATCAAGCATGTTCTCTGGTATTGATACCTTGTAATTCTTGCCGATTGATAAAGATACACTTTTCTTGCAGGATATACATTTGCCGATTAGTACAATTTCTCCATTATCCTTCCTGCTTATCTTAGAGGAAGCCTTGCTGCCACAATCACAATGTAACCATAAGGGTGAATGCTTATTGAGATTCGGGCTAACCCCAGTAAATATTCCATGCTCTCTAAAATAAGTTTCTGATTTTTCCAAAGAATTCAGATAAATTTCATTCTCAGATAAAAGGAAATTGTATCCTCTCTGAAATACTTTAGACAGATCTGACAAATTTACAAATAGTGTTTTATAATTCCAAATATTGTTGGCAATTTTTGACATGATGATCGAATTGAATTCCGAATAACTATCAGATAATAGAAACGATTCCTCAACTATATTCCAGAACTTTTGGAATCTGTCATACAGGCCCTTAACTTCGGGCTTTGACAAATCCTTATTATTTTTTATCCAATTATATATTTGATTTTCCCAATAATTTATCAACGAGCGAGTCGGCGGGTCCGTCCTGCTCGAGATTTTCCATCTTTTGGAATCGTTGATTGGAAGCCTTAAATCAAGTACTCCGGTGGAATTTCTAATACTAGGTAATTTTGCTATATGCATCCATTTGTCATCCATAAAATCATGGTCAACTATCAAGAATAGAGGGACGATGCAGAAGTTTTTCTTTTTCGAGTGATTTGCCAAAGATTCTAACAAAACTATTTTCTTAAAAACCCCGCTGAAAGCAAACAAGTTAGGTTGGTGGATCCCCACGAAAATTTTCAATCTTTCGTCTGCTAAAGAGTCAATTTGGTTTTTTAACATTTCATTAAGCGTTCCTGCCTTAGTGTGAAAACGTGTAATAACCTTTTTAAGAAGTTCACGATTTAGCCTAATAAATTCACCTGTCTCAGGGAAAGGATTCTTATCCAAAATTTCAATTGCTTCATCGAACTTTGACGGGATGGATTGTGCAAACTTAGTAATATCTGGATCGGAGGAATTCAGATATTTTGAGAATATTGCACTTAATTTACTGTCACCGTCAATAGTGGCTACCGTATTACTTCCCAAACCTTTTAATCACTAATATCTATTTAAGTTTCTTTTTAACTCTATCTTATTTCTGTTCTATAATATTAATCAAATCCTTTATTCTATTAAAATCCCCTATTTCATTAATGGAGTGCGCGTCGCTACCCAGATGGAATTCTACCCCATATTCTTTAAAGATTTTCAAAAATCTTTTTGGTGGGCGTATATATTTTGAATTAATCTCTATTTTTTTCTTATTCGCAACCACTAATTCGGCTAAATTTCTTATTTCGTTATCATCAACTTTGAAATCAAATTCTGGAGCTAGATGCCCTATGACATCAACGTTGGGATTTTCAATCGCTTTAATTAAAGCCTCGGACCACTGTTCTTTGTTGTATTTTGTGTGAAAACTAGCCACGATAAAATACTCATCATTTAAGAATTCAGCTGGACAATCAATCTCCCCATTTACCAAAATCTTTGCCTCAAATCCTTTGAGCATCTTGATTCTAGTTCGGGGGACGTAGTAGTTTAGTTCTTCTATGTATTTTTTTGTCCATTCAGAATTTTTTCGTACATGCTCTGTAATGGCTATCCTTTCTAAATCCAGATCTTCTGATTTATTTATGATATTTGCGATGGTCAAATCTTTAGAAGAATGGTCATTATAGTTACAATGAATATGCAAGTCTTCTTTTAAATTTAGCATCATAATCTTACCTGAAAAAGGTATGAGAATATGTTTTATAATTTTTTTTAATTATAACACTCAAAATATTTATATCATTAAAAAAATTAACAGTACTAAAAACGGATGCCGATTGCGTAGAAAAATATCCACAGTAATGATTCCCGGTGCCTCTGCACCAGCTGGAATAAATACAATAAAATCATTGAGATTATCGGATTTTAGCGGCAAGATATTATCTACGGATTCTAATGCTTTATCAGCAGGGTTTTATTTATCTGACTACTATGAGGTGATACCAGAAGCAGAAGCAGATGACTATTTGGAGGTGCTGCTCAACATAATCGACAAATATAGTATCGAGGTTTTAATGCCTTCATCCGGTTATGACATCTTTCCGTTCAGCGAATTTAAATCTAAATTGAAAAAACATGGGGTGATTCCGGTAGTGAGTGACAGGAAAATCTTGGAAATTTGTCGAGATAAGATATACACTTTTAATCATTTAAACAAATTTTTCAGGCTTCCATATACAACTTTAAATCCAGACGAGATTGATACTTATCCAGTTATTGCAAAGCCCCGGTTTGGGAAAGGGAGCAGGGATGTAATTCAGGTAACTGACGAGCAAGAAAAAAAATACATTTGCTCAAAGTATCCCAATATGATCTATCAAGAATTTTTGCCTGGAGATGAATATACCATTGATGTCATGAGTGATCTTGAATCTAACCCAATAATATCCGTTCCCCGCGTAAGATTACAAACAAAAAGTGGTATTTCTACCAAGGGTAAGATTATTCTTGATAAAGAATTAATTGAAGAATCCATGAAGATAGTGAAAAAACTTAAAATAATTGGACCTTCTTGCATTCAAATGAAAAAGGACAAATTTGATCAATTCAAATTGGTAGAAATTAATCCTCGGCTCGGTGGCGGCACAATTTTTACAACTTTGGCCGGTGCCAACTTCCCTAAAATGATACTTGATTTGGTCGAGGGGAAAAAAATAGATCCACCAAAGATATCTGAAATAACCGTGCTAAGATACTTTGAAGAAATTGTCTTGGATGAAAGAAACAAGATTAACTACATTGGAAAAGACCTTTTAACCAGTAATGCATGTCGTATCTGATTTTATTTAATGGTTCTGTTGAATTTTGAAGTGTGTCAACTTGTAAGTGTTGATTAGTAACGGCTAGTAGCTTACAAGGCCACATGTCTGTCAAATGCATTAAAATAACACTAAAGCCTATTGTCATCGCCAGAGCAATCAGAATTACGTCCATATACTTGAATTCAAATCTTAATGTCAAATTTAATCCACTAACTAAATATTTTTAAATATTTTCAAGATGCAAGCATTATCTCCAACCGCTTTTCTTTATTGTAATTGCAGCGTATATTAATAGCCATGTATAGATGTAGGTCGATAAAAGTGTAAAAAACGGCCTATAAAGCCAATTTCTATCGCCTGGATTTCTCAGTCTAAAATCAACGGCATAAATCATCCCAGTAAATAATACTCCTGCAAACCAAACCACCGGCGTTATGAAGTCACCAGCTAAGGGCATATAGACAACCGTAGTCGCTACAATGTATGGTCTGATGAATTTCATCGAAGTTTGAAAATAATATAAAAGTGCAACATAGAATGGCCTTTTCCAAAAAATGCCTCCAGCAGCAAACAGACTTCTAATAAAACTCTTCCTCCATCTCACCTGCTGTTTTATTAATGAGTCAAGCGTAGATGGAACTCCAATATTTACTCTTATATTTTGGGAGTACAAAACCTTCCAAAATCCATTGACAACTTGCTTAGTTTCACTTTCCTCATTCTTGTTTTCAAACGAATTTTCGTACGTGGACCTCTTGGCCATACCTTCCACATTGAGAATTGGAACTGCGGCATATTTTTCGTTAGTAGATTTGTTAGTTATCTTTGGAGGGCGAGTTGACAAAACATGAGCCGTCATTCTCCTATCAGTAGCAAACTTGAATTCCATCCCCAAAAATCTATCTCGTGCCCATTGAGGGATAAAGTCTTGAATAGCAGCCCGTCTATAGAAACTGAGTGACCCAGCACAACAGCTAACAGAAGAAAAAACGCTTTCCGCCCCCTTTTGTGCTCTACAAGCCCCATCGGCGTAAACATCTTGTAATTTCTCCAGAAAGTGATCCCAAAATCCTCCAGCATGTCTATTTTTAACTCGTCCATGTCCTGTGAGGGCTCCTACTTGTTTATCTGCGTAAAAAATTTGCACCGCCTTTTCAGTCGCATCAACAGCCATGTCACAATCGCTATCCATGAAAGCGTATATTTCTCCATGGGCAATCTTGCTAGCAGCTTCAATTGCTTTCTTCTTTCCAACGCTTTCTTTTAGATGTACTATCCTAAGGTTAACTAATTTGTTCTTATCCTTAATACTGTCGAGAATATCACCAGTCTTGTCTGTACTGCCATCGTCTATCACAATTATTTCCTTTTTTTGATAGGTTTGGTCTATGCATGACTGTATGCATGTGCTAATGTCGGCTTCCTCATTTTTTACAGGAACGACTATAGATACCAGCGGCTCATCGTTTTCAGGAATCTTCTTATCGAAAACCTTAAGGTAAGGGTCTCGATATCGAAAATAGGAAATGAATAAGATATTAAATAATACAAATGAAGTTAAAATGCTATAGATTCCTACCCCCATATCTATCACGTAAATGGTCAGAAAAACCTTTGTACACAAAATTGCTAGAACGGCTGATAAGAGTAATGCCCTAACAAACCATCTTTTATTATCCAATTCCTTTGTTTTAGTGAATTTAGATAGATTACTCAAAGCCAAACATTAAATCAACTCGTCGATAAATTAGTTGAAATAAAGCTGTTTATTACTTTTTTCATAGTAAATTCCTTGGAACGGTTATATAAGATTCGTCTAGTAGAAGGATAAGTAAAAGAAAAAGAATGGCCTAAAAATATACTAAAGTTGTTCAGCTATAATGCCTAGTTCCATCTCAATCTTTCAGTTTCTCTGTCCTCCTTAGACGATTTTTTCCAATCTTTGTAGTGGTTTCTACATAAGTAAACACGCTTCTTTGAATTATCGAAATCTAAATCCTGTGACATTTTTGCCTTTGCCAAACTCATTGATCTATCTGCAGACTCTTCGCAACCTAAAACACTGCAAGTAATTCCCTTCTCTACTTTTCCCATTAGAAAGCAAAAACCATTGTAATATAATAAAGTTAATGGATAATAGGGCAGCCGTCTATAAAGTAAAGTATTGGGCTGCTGGGTTATGTACTACGATTGCAGCTGTAGAGAATTCTGGATCAATTTGACCACTTTCAGTTAGAGTCATTCCGCTAATTGAAGGGTTCAATAATTTCCACACTAGGAAATGTTGGGTAATATCTGGACAGCTTGGGTAACCCCAACTGTACCTTAGCCCCCCTACCTTTAACCGGAGCTCTTCCTTGATTTTGTAATTTACCCAATCTGCTAAAGCTTCTGTCGTTTCTACTGCCAACCCGTGTAAGTAATAAGCATCAGTATAGCGACCTTGCTTATTCCATTCCTCTATTATCTGGGCAACCTTATTTCCCATTGTTACTGACTGAAACGCAACAACATCATCGGATTCTGAATCAAAATAATCTGCAAGACATAAATGGGAAGGCTTGTTAGACCTCGGAAACTCAAATACGATTTCTGGATCAATTTTATCATCATCCTGGTATTTTACTGAGAGGCTATTGTTTCCAAGCTTTCTGCATCGAAAGTAAGAGTAAACTGCGTGGGTATCAAATAATTTCTCCTTCACAACTTTGACCTTCCATTCTTTAAGTAGTTCTTCATACTCATCTTTCAATTCGGTAGCTTTCTTACCCCTTAATCCCCACGACAAGACAAAAAGGGATTTCTTATTCAAGTATTGCCATATTTCTTCGAGTGGAAGGTCCTTATTCTCAAGTCTGGTTACAAAATTAAATTCAGGAGGGACAGGCTTTTCCTTTACTGGTTTCACGCTGCTTACAATATTGCTTAGATCTTGTGAATTAGTAGCCTCGTTATATTTTCTCTCTTTCCAGCTTGTTAATTTTTCCAACCATTTGTTTATGTATTCTTCTCTATTTCCACTCATTAGGTTATTCATCACTTTCAGCCCTTCAAAGGCAGTTTTGCAGTAGAATATTCCAGCTTTGTAAATATTGCCGTCTCCCTTCGCTATTCTATTAATGTAATCAGTATTAATTGCAGCCCCACCGCATAAAACAGGAATATCCATCTTATTCTCTCGCAGAAATTCTGAGAAAAGCTGCATTTGTTTTGATGTTGAGACCAATAATGCAGATAATCCCACAGCATCTGCCTTTACTTCTTTAATCTTGTTCACTATGCTAGGAATAGGAACTTGTTTTCCTAAATCAAAAACTTCATAGCCATTGTTAACCAATATTGTCTTTACCAAATTTTTTCCTATATCATGTACATCCCCATAGACTGTACATAAGACGATTTTTCCTTTGCTGATTCCCTCTTGTTTTATCAAGTATTTCTCCAGCTCCAAAACTGCAGCCTTCATGCATTCGGCTGACTTTAGTACGAAAGGTAGGATCAATTCTCCTGTACCAAATTTATCTCCTACTTCTTTCATTGCAGGAAGAAGTACTTCATTTAGTGTTTGTACAGCCGCGTCATGCAATTTTTCTTTATTACCCGTCAGTGTTTGCCTCTTTGTGCCGTTTTCTAATAACTTGTCTGATAGAGCAAAATCATCTTTGGATGGCATTCTCTCTGATATGGATAAAACTACATCATTTTCAATACCATCTTTTAGTCTATTAACGATTCTAAAGTAACATTTTTTACCTGCATCCCAACTTGCATCCATTTCCATCAAATTGTTCTGTTTTTGAATACCTGTAGATCCTGTTCCTGTTCCGCTAACAGCATCATTGGAACTAAAGTAAGATATTAATTCAGATAATGCATTACTATTATTATTAAAGATAAGGTCTTCGCATATTTTTTTTTCCTTAGAATTGATTTGCGGGTAGGGGATGATATCTTTGGGATTAATTATCACAGTATCAAGACCACTTTTTAATGCATGAAATAAGAAAACTGAGTTTAGATATTTTCTAGCCAGTGGTGACAATCCGAAGCTAACGTTACTTAATCCCAACGTTGTCAAAGACTTTGGATATTTTTCTTTTACGAACTTAATTCCGTCTAACGTATGAGATGCAGATGCAACATATTCTTCCTCACCTGTTGCTAACGTAAAGGTTAATACATCAAAAATTAACTGCCAGGGTTTCAAACCCAATCCAATTGCTTTGTCATATAATATTCCTGCAACCTCTAATTTTTCTTTACTAGTTTTTGCCATCCCATTCGGTCCTATGCACATAGAAATCGCAGGTGCTCCGTACTTCTTCATTAGAGGAGTAATTTCATTAAATCTATTCCCATCACCTTCAAGATTAATGGAATTGATTATAGGTACGCCAGGAATCTGTTTGAGGGCGGTAGCAATAACCTTTGAATCCGTTGAATCTATAACTAAGGGCGCTTCAATTTCTAAACTAAGCCTCTTTACAATTTTTTGCATAAAATCCTGTTCATCCGATCGTTCTGTTGTTGCAACGCATACATCTAAACAGTGTGCACCATCCTCTACTTGAAATCTTGCTAATTCAATTAACCCGTCAAAGTCATTCTCTAGGACCATTTTCTTGGCTTTCTTTGATCCTTGAGAATTCAATCGCTCTCCAATGATTAATGGACGGGGAGTTTGATGGAGCTCCAAGGAAGATAAGGCTGAAGATACTTTTGGGTTTTCATTGTAAACTTTTTTCATTTTAATAAAACTTCTGGATTATCAGAAATTAGATAGCGTTCCCGTTTTCAATAGATACATCTACGGTAGCTTCATTTCTTAAGTTAAGCATAGAGCGTAAATGCTTTATATGATCTGTCGATGTACCACAACATCCTCCAATAGCTTTTAACCTTTCATATTTATTCACGAATTCTGAAAGTTTTAACGTGATTTCTTGTGGAGACATCAAATATTTAGCTAAACCGTTTTCATTGACTGGCATTCCAGCATTTGGCATCACGAGAATAGGTAACTCATTTTGCTCACATAACCATTGCACACTAGGCGTCATTTCCATGGGTCCAGTAGAACAATTCAAACCAAACACATCTATATCTAAATTACTCAAAGTTGTATAGGCCGATTGGACGTTTGTTCCGAGGAGCATTTTTCCGTATTGGTCTAGGGTTACATTAGTAATTATGGGTAAAGACTTTCCTAACTTGGACATCGCACGGAAGCAGCTTTCAACAGCTATTTTCATTTCTAAAACATCTTGACCAGTTTCGATAAGGAGGGCATCACAACCTCCAATTATCAATCCCTGAGCCTGAACAAAAAAGGCTTCTTCTATTTCCCCCAGTGAAATATTACCTAGATCAGAATCGTTTGAACTGGGTAAATATCCTGATGGACCCATCGAACCAATTACATACACTTCTCGACTTAGTTCTGTGGCTGATTCTTTAACAAGTTTTACTGCTTGAACATTGAAATCGATAGTTTTATCCCCCTGTCCATACTCATCTAACTTGAGTTTATTGCTACCAAAGGTATTGGTTTCAATACAATCACTGCCTGCTTTGATGTAGTTCTTATGGATAGTCTTTACCCATTCAGGACGGGTAAAATTCAAACTGTCGTTAAACCCTTCCTTATTATTGAGATAATCGTTCTCTTGCGGTTCGTATTTTTGAATTTCTGTACCCATGGCACCATCAAAAAGAAGAACTTTAGTCGCTAAGTCATTAAGAAAACCATTCAATATTATTATTATTTTATATATGACTTTATTTGTTTATAATCCTTTCACCCAAATGCAAAGCAATTAAAAAGAGATTTATAGAAAATTACTATTTAGAATACTGGGTTCATAGTTCAGCATGGATAGAATGACTGCCTGCGGAGCAGCTGGTCGAGGGTTCAAATCCCTCTGGACCCGATTCGATATAACATCTTTATTAAGACCCAAATAGCTTTTAAATTGTGGGCATAGAGCAAGCTAACCAAAGAAACGAATCTCCTGATACCCGAACCTTATTTCCTAAATCTAAAAAAACAGCATATTCAAAATTCAGCTATGCTATTGCCTCTGAACAAACTAGAGATTATTATGTTAGAAAATTCAAGGTATTCTTAGAATATTTAGAAATCCCTAAAGAGCCTTTTGAGGATGGGGTAAACCTCCTCTATGAACAAATACAAAAAGAAGGTACTCAGTGGTTTTCAGAAGCATTGATAGATTTTATAGTTGATTATAAACAAAAGATAACTCGAAAACAAATAACTGCCGGAACTCTACGTAATTACTACAAGCCTATCAAACTATTCTGCGATATGAATGACATTCTACTAAACTGGAAATTAATAGCGAGGGGTATTCCTTCATCAAAGAGGGCGGCTATGGATCGTGCTCCCACTTTAGATGAAATTCATAAACTATTAGAATTTCCAACGGATGAGCGAGTTAAACCTATCATCTTAGTAATGGTATCAACTGGAATCCGTATGGAATCGTGGGAATACTTAAAATGGAAGCATGTTACTCCAATCCATAACGAAAATGGGGTTTTACTTGCCGCAAAGTTAATAGTCTATGCAGAGGAACCTGAACAATATTATACTTTCATGACTTCAGAAGCCTATGCCGCTTTAAAACAATGGATGGATTTTAGAGCTTCTTATGGAGAGAACATTACTGGAGAATCTTGGTTAATGAGAAACAAATGGAGGACCTCTGATGTTCTTTATGGAGGTAGATTTGGTTTAGCAGCAAATCCAAAGCAGCTAATGCCTAGAGGACTCAAAAGCCTGATTCAAGATATTTATTTTAAACAGGGAATTAGACCTAGATTAGTCAAAGGACAGAAAAGACACGAGTTTAAAGGCCTACATGGATTTCGAAAATACTACAAAACAGTTTGTGAGCAAGTAATGAAACCTGCTAACATTGAACTATTAATAGGTCATTCTATCGGAATATCAAGCAATTATTATAAGCCAACAGAGTCTCAATTGCTTGAGGACTATCTTAACGCGGTAGGTTCACTAACTATTAACGAAGAGAATCGATTGTCCAAAAATATAATCGATTTAGAAGAAAAAAACAAAGATAATGAATATTTAATAAATCGAAAACTACGAGAAAAAGACGAGGAAATAAACAAGATAAAGGAAGATGCCAAAAGCAAGGATGACCTACTAATAACACTGGGTGAAAGAATATCCTCCCTAGAAAAAGCAGTAAGAGATGAAAAAAGAATTAGATTATCCTTTGCCAATCCTTAATTAATTACAGTTCAAAATTGCAACTTGCAAAAGCTACTAAAATTCAAAAACCTTTAGTAAGAAATATTGTAGCAACAATCAATCTTGATAGGACAATTGATTTTGAGTATTTGTTAAAAATATTAAATGGCTGTGAATATAATCCAGAAAAGTTTCCAGCTGTTATTTACAGACATAATAATGGTACGTGTCTTATTTTCAAATCAGGAAAAATAATTGTAAGTGGAGCCAAAACTGAGGAATATATAACAGCATTAGCGAATGAATTTAAGAAAATACTCTCATAAAATTCTGGAGTTAGGATTCTAATCTTTTTAAAAATATTACCTTACCCCTCATAGAATGTTTCTAAATCGAATCTAACCTATTTCTAGGGTGCTTAATAGGTGTATGCAAAATAGTAACCCTTTTTCTTATGATGAATTGATAAAAAGAGATAAAGTAAATCTAGACATATTTTGGCCTAAGATGTGAGACTTAACTTAGAGCCTATCCCAAAATTCGATAGGATTATAGCTTGTTGACTTCCTTACCAAGGTATGAGCTGTATCCCTCAGGCG
>Ga0183260_10003160_pt1 | contig 13312 bp, 10 predicted proteins | sample AntDrymUQ4972206_2_FD_129768 | JGI IMG/M metagenome (GOLD analysis project Ga0183260, IMG submission 129768) | Polar desert sand microbial communities from Dry Valleys, Antarctica - metaG UQ497 (22.06) (version 2) (version 2) | ecosystem: Environmental > Terrestrial > Soil > Desert | place... | reverse complement strand
TGACTGGACCTCAATCGGGTTGCGCGTCAGGAAGACTCGCTCGGGTAGCCCCTTCTCAGCGATCTCGCGGTACAGGTCGGAGCTCTCGATCAGATCCTCGTCTGTTCCGGCGGCGACCACTCGCCCGTGGTCGAGCACGACGATCTCGTCGGCGAGCGCGATCGTCGAGAGCCGGTGGCCGATCACGAACGTCGTCCGGCCGCGCTTCAGATCGCGCAGCGCCCGGTTGATCTCGGTCTCGGTCGTCGCGTCGACGCTCGAGGTCGCGTCATCGAGGATCAGGATGCGCGGGTCCTTGATCAGCGCGCGTGCGATCGCTACCCGCTGGCGCTGGCCGCCCGACAGCGTCAGCCCGCGCTCACCGACACGTGTCAGGTAGCCCGCGGGGAGCCCCGCGATGAACTCGTGGATGCCGGCGCGCTGGGCGGCGGCCTCGACCTCGTCGTCGGAGGCGTCGGGGCGCGCGTAGGCGATGTTCTCGCGCACGCTCGCCGAGAACAGGAAGGGATCGTCGGAGACAAGCGCGATCTCGTCACGCAGCGAGGCAAGGTTGACCGAGCGCACATCGGCGCCGTCGACCAGCACGCTTCCTTCAGTAGCGTCGTATAGGCGCGGAATCAGCGACACCAGCGCCGACTTTCCGGAGCCCGTCACTCCGACGAGCGCGACGGTGCGGCCGGCTGCGATCGTCAGGCTGACGTCGCGGAGCACCGGGCTGCCGTCACCGTAGCGAAACGAGACGCCCCGGAGCTCGACGTTGCCCGCGCCGGAGGGCAGCGCCGGCGCGCCCGCGGGCGCCGAGAGCCGCGGCTCTCGATCGAGGATCTCGAATACCCGCGCGCCCGACGCAACCGCTCGCTGCGCCATCCCAAGGGCGATCCCGAGCATCCGCATCGGCGAGGTCAGCATCAGGACGTAGCCGTAGAAGGCGACGAACTCGCCGATCGTGATCGCGCCCGACTGCGCCTGGCGACCGCCGAACAGCAGGATCGCGGCGAGTCCGACTCCTGGCAGGAATCCCAGGAACGGGTTGTAGAACGCCCGTAGCCGGGTCGAGACCAGCGACTGGGTGAAGACCCGGCCGACGGCCTCTCTGAAGCGCTCGAGCTGGCGCGGCTCCTGGGCGAACGCCTTGACGACCCTGACACCGGAGACGTTCTCCTCGACCTCCGCCGTCAGCTCGGCGATGCGCTGCTGGACCTCCTGGCTTGCCGGGCGGTTGAGCCGGCCGTAGCGGAACGCGGCCGCCACGATGAAGGGAAGCGGCGCGAGCGCCACCGCCGCGAGGATCGGGTTGACCACCACCATCACGGTCGCGGCGATCGCGATCGTCACGAGTGACTGCAGGATGAAGATCAGGCCGTACCCGAGGAAGAAGCGGACCGCCTGCAGATCGACGGTCGAGCGCGACATCAACTGGCCCGTCTGTTGACCGTCGAAGAAGGCCAACTCGAGCGACTGGAGATGCCCATACATCCGGTTGCGCAGGTCGTACTCGACCCCGAGTGAGACGCGGCCGGCGACCAGTCGGCGCGTGGCGCTCAAGACCATTCGCAGCAGGCCGGCGCCGACGATTCCCGCCGCGAGGGGCCACAGCGATCCCTCTCCGACGCGGATCTCGTCGATTGTCCGGCCGACCAAGAACGGAATCGCGACCCCCGTCGCCATCGCGCCGGCGGCAAGCGCGAACGACAGCAGCACGCCCGAGCGGTAGGGGCGGAGAAAGCCGAGCAGGCGCCCAAAAGTCCTCACCGCTCTACTTTACTTTCTGAAGCCAGGCGGCCACCCTCGCCGTTGATAGCTCCGGCTGGATTCGAACCAACGACCTCACCATTATGAGTGGTGCGCTCTAACCGCTGAGCTACGGAGCCGTTCTCGACGTACAGTCTATTCGTGAGTCCGCGCCCGGTTCTTCTCGCCGTGCCGAACGTCAGCGAAGGACGCTCGGCGGCTGCCGAGGAGCTTGCCGCCGCGTTTGCCCCAGCCCGGCTGCTCGACCTCCATAGCGACCTTGACCACGGTCGCAGCGTCCTGACCTTGGCTGGCCGCCAGGGGGACCTCTGGCGGGCGCTGCTCGGGGGTGCTCGTGCGACCACAGCGCGAGTCGACCTTCGAGACCACAGCGGCGTCCATCCATACGTAGGTGCGCTCGACGTTGCTCCGATCGTCTACCTCGACGCGGCCGCGCGTTCGGCTGCTCAGGTCGAGGCGCAGACCGCAGCTGCCCTGATCGGCGCCGAGCTCGAGCTGCCGGTCTTCCTCTACGGCGAGCTGGCGACCGTCGAGGGCCATCGCGAGCGCGCCGCGCTTCGTCGCGGCGGTCCGGCGGAGCTCGCGGCCCGACTCGCGGCCGGCGAGCTGCGCCCCGACTACGGCCCGTCGCGCGCTCATCCGAGCGCCGGCGCCGTGCTGATCACCTCGCGCCCACCGCTGGTCGCCTTCAACCTCGACCTGGCAAGCGACGACGTTGCCGTTGCGCAGCTGATCGCCGGTCGCCTGCGCGAGGCGAGCGGTGGTCTGCCCGGTGTTCGCGCGATTGGGCTCTTCCTTGCGGCGCGCGGACGCGCGCAGGTCTCGTTCAATGTCCACGATCCGTACGCCGTCCCGCTGCGCCTACTTGTCGCGGCCGTCCGCGACCACGCCGAGATCGCCGAGGCCGAGCTGGTTGGTCTGGCGCCGGCTGCGGCTCTCGACGGGTTTCCCGATGACGTCGGTTTGCGGGGGTTCCTGCCCGAGAGACACCTGATTGAGAACGCGTTACGCTCTTTGGATGCCTGACCGGAGGACATCGACGCCCGGTCTCCGTCAGGAACACTGATGGCGCAGGCGGGCAAGCGAGCGCGCAAGCATCGCGGGACACAGGCCGGCTCGGTCGATCGGTCGCCCCGGGGCGACCGCCCGCCCGGCCCGCCGGGCACCGTCAACCGCCGAGCAAGGGCGCGCGAGCAGGGGATGCGACGGTTCGATCAACCGCCGACGTGGAGAGGCACTGTGCCGCGCGCCGCAATCGGGGCGGGCGTCTTCATCGCGATTCTGATCGCAGGCTTTCACCAGCGTCTCGGTGCCAGCCTGATCCTCGGCGGTCTGATGCTGCTCATCTACGTCCCGCTGACCTACTACGCCGACCGCTTCTTCCACAACCGGCGGCGGCGGCGCCAGGGGCAGCAGCCGGAGCAACACCAGGCAAGCCACCGCGGACGCTAGCCTCGGCCGATGGACGTCCAGATCTTCACCGTCGGCGTGGTGCAGGAGAACTGCTACCTCGTCCGTGCTGCTGGCTCGTCGAAAGCGCTGATCATCGACCCAGGCGATGAGGCCCCGCGGCTGCTGGCCGCGATTCACGCGCTGGGAGTCCAGCTCGAGGCGATCCTGCTCACACACACGCACTTCGACCACGTTGGCGCCGTTGCGCAGCTGGCGCGCGCCAGCGGCGCGGCGGTCTGGGTGCCGGAGGTCGAGCGCCACGTCCTCGCCGACGTGGTTGGGTCGTTGTCGTTGGCGTCCGAGCCGCTCGCCGGCGCCCTCGCGGCGGCGGTCGGACAGGTGGAGGGCTACCAGGCGGAGCACTCGCTCGCCGGAGGTGAGCGGCTCTCACTCGCGGGTCTCGAGATCGACGTCCTCTTCACACCGGGTCACAGCCCGGGGCACCTGGCGTTCTCGATCCCCGCCGAGGGGGCGCTCTTCTCCGGTGACGTCCTCTTCGAGGGATCGGTCGGACGGACCGATCTCCCCGGCGGCGACTGGGCTGTCCTGCTCGAGTCGATTCGCACGCTCGTCGAGGGCCTCCCGGCAGCGACGACCGTCTATCCGGGCCACATGGGTGTCACGACGCTCGCCGCCGAGCGCTCGACGAACCCCTTCCTCGTCGAGCTTGCCCGCTAGCTTGGCAAGTGGAAGGCTTCAAGCGCCGCGGGGCACCTTCGACGTGCTTCCCGAGGAAGGGCGTCGACGCGCCGACCTGCGCACGCTTGCCGGCGATCTGCTCGCGCGGGCGGGCTATGGCCACGCCGACACGCCGATCTTCGAGGACACGGAGCTGTTCGCACGCGGGGTTGGGGAGACGACTGACATCGTGCAGAAGGAGATGTTCAGCTTCGACGACGCCGGCGGACGCTCGCTGACGCTCCGCCCCGAGGGCACCGCGGGGATCTGCCGCGCCTATGTAGCGCACGGGATGCACAAGCTTCCTCAACCGGTGAAGCTCTGGTACTGGGGCCCGTTCTTCCGCTACGAGGCACCTCAGGCCGGCCGCTTCCGACAGTTCACCCAGGTCGGTGCCGAGGCGCTCGGCTCCGACGATCCGTCGGTCGATGCGGAGGCGATCCTGGTCGTCGCCGAGCTGCTCGAGCGTGCCGGGGCAAGGGGGGTTCGCCTGCGCCTCTCGAGCTTGGGAAGCCAAGCTACACGCGCGGCGTACTCCGACGAGCTGCGCGACTATCTGCGCGCCCGCCAGGGTCAGCTCTCGGACGAGGTCGTCGCGCGCCTCGATGCCAATCCGCTGCGAGCCTTCGACTCGGGCGACGTCGGCACCCAGACGGTGCTCGCCGGCGCCCCAAAGCTGCTCGACCGCCTGGCCCCTGAGGACGGCGAGCATCTGGCCGCAGTTCGCGCCCTGCTCGACGACGCCGGCCTCCGCTATCAGCTCGACGGGACGCTCGTCCGCGGGCTCGACTACTACACGCGCACCGTCTTCGAGTTCACGAGCGACGAGCTCGGCGCCCAGAGCGGCGTCGCCGGCGGCGGCCGCTACGACGGCCTCGTGGCCGCCCTCGGGGGCCCGGACACTCCCGCGATCGGCTGGGCGGCGGGGATCGAGCGGATCTTGCTCGCCGCGGCCGCTGACGCAGCCCCCGCGCCGGGTCCGCTGGCGTTCGTGGCGGTGGCTGACGGCGCAACCAGCCGCGCTGGCTTCGCGCTTGTTACCAGCCTGCGCCGCGCCGGTGTGCGCGCGGAGATCGAGCAGTCCGGGCGATCGTTGAAAGGACAGCTCAAGCACGCCGATCGTCTCGGCGCTCGCGCCCTGGTGATCGTCGGCGGTGGTCAGCTGTGGGCGAGAGACATCGCAACCGGGGAGCAGCACGAGCTCGCCAGCGAGGCCGACGCGCTCCGCTTCGTGCTCGAGCGCCAATCGTGAGGGCACCGCGTGCCAACCGCTACCGCGATGCCTGGGCCGGCGTTGTGCGGTCCGGGCAGGTCGGCGAGCGCAAGCGGCTCGCCGGATGGGTCCACCGTCGGCGCGACCACGGTGGCCTGATCTTCATCGATCTGCGCGACCGCACCGGCCTCCTGCAGCTGGTGTTCGATCCAGATCGCGCGCACGACGCGCACGCCGTCGCGCACAAGCTTCGCCCCGAGGACGCGATCTCGGTTCTCGGCACGATCGTGCGCCGCGCCGAGGGCACGGTCAATCCGGGCCTCGAGACCGGAGAGGTGGAGCTGGCGGTCGAGGAGGTCGAGCTGCTCGCCGACGCCGCGACGCCGCCGTTCGCCGTCGACGATGACGGGCCGGTCGACGAGGCACTGCGGCTCAAGCATCGCTACCTCGACCTGCGCCGGTCCGGCATGCGCTCGGTGATCGAGCTGCGTCACTCGGTCGTGCGGGCGATGCGCGATCACCTGGACGACGAGGGCTTCCTCGAGATCGAGACGCCGATCCTGACCCGCTCGACGCCGGAGGGGGCGCGTGACTACCTGGTGCCGAGCCGCGTCCAGCACGGCTCGTGGTACGCGCTGCCGCAGTCGCCGCAGCTCTTCAAGCAGCTGCTGATGGTTGCCGGCTACGAGCGTTACTACCAGCTAGCCCGTTGTTTCCGCGACGAGGACCTGCGCGCCGATCGCCAGCCGGAGTTCACGCAGCTCGACCTCGAGCTCTCGTTCGTCGAGGAGGAGGACGTGATCGCCCTCTGCGACGGGCTACTCCGGCGCGTGCTCGCGATCGCCGGAATCGAGATATCGCTGCCGCTCGAGCGCCTGCCCTACGAGGCGGCGCTGCTGCGCTACGGAAGCGACCGACCGGATCGGCGCCCCGGAATGGAGATACACGAGCTCGGGCCGATCTTCGCCGCCTCAACCTTCAGGGTCTTCAGCGAGGCGCTCGCCGCCGGCGGTGTCGTGCGCGGCTTCAATGCCGGCCGTGACTTCAGCCGCGCCCGGCTCGACGAGCTGACAGCGCGTGCTCGGGCGCTCGGCGCCAAGGGACTGGTCTGGGCGGTCGTCGAATCGGACGGCTGGCGCTCTCCGATCGCGAAGTTCCTCGCCGCTGACGAGCGGCGCAGGGTGGAGGAGGAGCTCGGCGCGGGCGCGGGCGACACGCTCCTGCTCGTCGCAGACGCTGCGCCGGTCGCCGCGCGAGTCCTCGGCGATCTGCGCCTCGCTGTCGCCGGGCCGAGACACGGCCACGACGTCTTCTGGGTCGTCGACTTCCCGATGTTCGAGCGCAACGATGAGCAGTCGCGCTGGGACGCGCTCCACCATCCGTTCACGGCTCCGCTCGGCGACCTCGACGCAAACCCGGGCGAGTGGCGCAGTCGCGCCTACGACGTCGTGATGGACGGGCTCGAGATCGGCGGTGGCTCGATCCGGATCAATCGCCCAGATATCCAGCAGCGAGTCTTTGATGCGCTCGGGATCGCCCCCGACGAGTCACGCGCGCGCTTCGGGTTCCTGCTCGATGCGCTTCGCTACGGCGCGCCGCCGCACGGCGGGATCGCGTTCGGCGTGGACAGGATCGTCGCGCTGCTCGCCGGGCGCGACTCGATTCGCGACGTGATCGCCTTTCCGAAGACCGCAAGTGGCAGCGACCCCCTCACCGGAGCGCCGGCGCCGGTCGATGCGGCGCAGCTACGCGAGCTCGGTGTGAGCGTCGCTGAGCGGGGCTCGACTACGCCGCCGAGCCGCTCGGGGTGAGCGGCGCTTCGCTACGCGAGCGGCTCGCTGTGAACGTCGGCTCCCCTGCGCCTCGCCGCCAAGCGGCTGACAACCTCGGCCGTGGGTGGTAGCGTCCTCTGTGGCCCGAGCTTGCTCGCCAGCCGCTCCATGTTTGAGCCAACATCATTGGGACGGGTGTCCGGCTCGGAGCGCGTCGAGGCGCGTTCCGGAGGACGCCCAACTTGCGAAAGCAGGTTCAAATCCCGGGCGGCAGCGGCAAGTTGGGGCCACTATTGCTGTCTCGATCTAGGGCGGGGTGGGTGAGCATGGCGGGTCAGGCGGCCGGGGCGGACCTCTCGGCCTTCGGTGATCACCTGGCGGCACCGCGCGGCCGCGGCCGGCTGCGCGCCGCCGCGCACGTCGGCGCCGCAGGTGGCGCAGCGTGCGGCGACCTGGTCACCCTTCGTCTGCGGATCGATCGAGATCGTGTCGCCGACGCTGGCTTTGACGCGAGTGGCTGCGCGGCCGCGTCCGCGGCCGCAAGCGCGGCGGTCGAGCTCGCTGCCGGGAGATCGTTCCTCGAGGCTGCGCGCATCGGCGCGGGCGACGTCGCCCAAGCGCTCGGGGGGCTCGTCGCGCGCAAGCGCCACGCCGCCGAGCTGGCGGCAGATGCGCTCCAGCGTGCGCTTGGCGCGGCGGCCGGCGCCGGTGCGGTGCAGCTCGGGCACTCCACCGGCCGGACTCTCGTGGCGATCAGCGGTGGGGTGGATAGCGCAGTCGCCGCGCAGCTGGCGCTTGAAGCGGGCGACGAGGTCGTTGCGGTCACACTTGAGCTATGGGCGGATCCCGCCAATGACGGCGCGCGTAGCTGCTGCTCGCCACAGGCGGTGATCGGCGCCCGTGCACTCGCTCACGGGCTGGGGCTCCCTCACGTGACGCTCGACATGCGCTCGCGCTTTCGCGAGCAGGTCGTCGCGGACTACCTCGCCGAGCACGCCGCGGCGCGCACGCCGAACCCGTGCGTTCGCTGCAACGGCCTCGTTCGGATCGACGCGATGCTCGCGCTCGCTCGCTCGCTCGGCGCCGCCCGTCTGGCAACGGGCCACTACGCGCGCATTGCCGTCGATGACCGTGGCCCATTGCTGCGGATGGCCGCCGACCCCCAGAAGGACCAGACCTACATGCTCGCGCGGCTGGCGCCTGATGAGCTGGCCCGGCTCTGGTTTCCGCTCGGCGAGTTGACGAAGCCGCGGGTGCGCGAGCTCGCCCGCCGGGCGGGCCTCTCGGTTGCCGACAAGGCCGAGAGCCAGGACCTGTGCTTTCTCGCCGGCACCGGGCGCAGCGCGTTCCTTCGCCGTCACGGCAATCGTGGAAGCGGCAGCGGCCGTCGCGGGCAGATCGTCGACCGCGCCGGCAACGTGCTCGGATCGCACGAAGACCAGCGCGAGCTGACGGTGGGCCAGCGCCGCGGCGTCGGGATCGCATCGACCGAGCCGCTCTACGTCTTGCACAAGGACGCTCGGACCAACCGTGTCACGGTTGGTCCGAGGACGGCACTCGCAACCTGTCGCGTCACGCTGGACCAGGCCTGGCTCGAGCGCCCGGGATCGACTGTCGATCACGTAAAGCTGCGCTATCGCTCACCCGCCGTCCGCTGCCGCCTTGAGGGGATACCGGCGGCGGGCGCCCACCAGGGCTTGACCGTCGCGCTGGCCAGCCCCGTCGACGGCGTCGCACCCGGGCAGACCGCCTGCCTGCTGCGCGACGACAAGATCATCGGCTGGGCTGTGATCGCCGACCAGCCAGCATCGAGGCCTGCCCTCCGAGGTGCCCGGGAGGCCGCGCGCAGCCCGCGGGTCGCGGGGGTCCCCGATGGTGGCTGACCGGATCGAGCTGGTCGCTCCGCTTGGGGCGCCATGGGAGCCGGTCGTCCGGCTCGTGCTCGGCGGAATCGCAGGGCGGATGAACTTCGGCTTCGAGGAGCTCGACGACCTTCAGCTTGCCGTCGAGCGGTTGCTCCTCGAGGCGGGCTCGCAGGACACGATCCGACTGGTCTTCGACGTCACCGACCGCGCGATTCGGACACATGTCGGCCCGCTGCGAGAGACCGCCATCGCCGACGCCCTCCAGGGCCCCGAGCCCAGCCCCGGGGACCTCACGCTACGTCGGATACTGGAGACGGTCGTCGACTCATTCGGCCTGGAGCTGTCAGATAGCGGTGAGCTCGTGGTTCGACTCGAGAAGGTCGTCAGGCGATAGGCGATGCCCTCGTCGACCCGCAGATCCTTCGTCAGCGACCGCGAGCTGCTGCGGCGCTACCACGAGCAGGGGGACCGCCACGCGCGCGACGAGCTGATCGAGCGGCACCTGCCGCTCGTCCGTGCCCTCGCGCGTCGCTACGTAGGTCGCGGCGAGGCGCTGGACGACATCGAGCAGGTCGGCGCCATCGGCCTGATCAAGGCGATCGACCGCTACGAGCTCTCGCGCAACGTCGCCTTGGCGACCTACGCGACCCCCAACGTGCTTGGGGAGATCAAGCGCCACTTCCGCGACAAGGGCTGGGCGATCAGGATCCCCCGCGGCCTCCAGGAGCTGAACGCCAAGCTCTCGCCAACGATTGAGCGACTGACGCGCGACCTCGGCCACTCGCCCTCGATCCCGGAGATCGCGGCCGACCTTGACACGACGCCCGAGCAGGTGCTCGAGGCCCTCGAGGCGGGCTCGGCCTACTCGCCGGTCTCGCTGTCCGTGGGATCGACCAGCGACGGTGAGATCGACCCGATGGACACGCTCGGCGCCGAGGACGAGGAGTACGAACGCAGCGAGCAGCGTGCAACGCTCGCGCCGGCGCTCGCAGCGCTGGCGAGCCGGGAGCGAGAGATCCTGAGGATGCGCTTCGAGGAAGGCCTCACCCAGACTCAGATCGCGCAGGAGATAGGCGTCTCCCAGATGCATGTCTCACGGCTGATTCGCAAGTCGCTCGCGGGCATGCGAACGCGGCTCTCCTAGCCTGGCTCCTGGCCGCAGCCGCCGACTCCCCGGCGGTCGCCGCGCGGCGACTGGGAGGACCGCTGCAGGCGCTGGCGAAACCCTAAAGCCGCATGTCGATCCGGTCGAAGGGTGTTCTGGTACATGAGTGACGCGAACAAGAGACTCCGCTCGCTGTCGGTCTGGGTGCTCGCCACGCTCTTGGTCGCGCTCTCGATCGGCGCTTGCGGCGACGACGGCGACAAGGGCCCCGGCGCACAGGGCCCCGGCGCACAGGGCGCCGGCACCAAGAAGGGCGGCGCGATCACGATCGCGCTGGCGTCCCAGCCGGACTACCTGGACCCCGCCCTCAGCTACACCTCCGATGGCTGGCAAAGCCTCTGGGAGGTCTACACGCCGCTGCTGGTCTACCCGCACAAGGCTGGAGCCGCCGGCGCGAAGCTGATTCCCGGCCTCGCCGAGCGCCTGCCGGAGATATCAGCGGACGGCAAGACGTACGAGCTCAAGCTGCGCAGAGGCCTGAAGTACTCCGACGGGACGCCGGTCAAGGCCAGCGACTTCGAGCGGACGATCCAGCGGGTGCTCAACCTTGAGTCCGGTGGCTCGTTCCTGTTCAGCGGAATCGTCGGCGCCGACGCATACGTCGAGCGTGGAGACGCCGACGGCAACATCAAGGGAATCGAGACCGACGACGAGACCGGCGCGATCACGATCAAGCTGGCCGAGCCCGACGGCACGTTCCAGTCCGCCCTGGCGACGACCTTCGCCGGACTTGTGCCCGGCGATACCAAGTTCAAGAATCTGACCAAGGATCCGCCGCCCGGCGTCGGTCCCTACAAGATCACGAAGTCGGTACCGAACCGGCAGTTCGTGCTCGAGAAGGACACCTCGTTCTCCCTGCCAGGCGTCTCGGCCGGCAATCTCGACACCATCACCGTCAAGATCGTCAAGAGCCAGGAGCGCCAGGTCCAGGATGCCCTGAAGGGCAAGCTCGACTACGTCCAGGCGCCGCCGACCGACCTCCTGCGCGAGCTGCGAACCAAGTACAAGGACCTCTACCGCGAGTACCCGACGAACTCGATCTACTTCTTCTTCCTCAACAGCCGCGTTGCCCCATTCGACAAGCTCGAGGTGCGCCAGGCCGCCAACCTCGCCGTCGACAAGTCCGCGATCGCGCGCCTCTACGGGGGCCTGATCGCCCCGACCTGCAACTTCCTGCCGCCGAACATGGTCGGCTACGCGAAGCTCGACCCCTGTCCGTATGGCGATCCGGGCGGCCCTGCCAACGTCGAGAAGGCCAAGCAACTCGTCGAGCAGGCGGGCGCCAAGGGCGCCAAGGTGAGCGTCTGGGGAACCGGCGACGATCCGACGCCCCAGGTCGTCGAGTACTACGCCGACGCGCTGCGCAAGATCGGGCTCGACGCCAAGCCGAAGATCGTCGACGGCGGTGTCTACGGCGCGACCGTCGGGAACCAGAAGACGAAGGCCCAGACCGGGTTCACGAACTGGTTCCAGGACTACCCGCACCCGGCGAACTTCATGTCGCTGGTCGACGGGACGACGATTCAGGAGACCAACAACCAGAACCTCGGCAACGTCGACGACAAGGAGATCACGGCCGGCATCGAGCGCCTGAAGAAGGAGCCCGATCTGGGAGCGGTCGCCGGCCAATGGGCCGAGCTCGACAAGAAGCTGATCGAGCGCGCCTACCTCGTCCCCTACGGAAACCGCGAGCTGACGTTGCTCTTCTCGAAGCGGATGAACATCGAAGACTGCACCGTGGTGCACGCGCTCTACGACGTGGACCTGGCGAGCCTCTGCCTGAAGTAGGCGCGGCGCTGGCCGATATCGACATGCCCGGCGTGCGGACGCCGACGCCGCGCGCGCGCGCATTCGCGCGCCTTCGCCGCGAGAGGATCGCGCTCGCGTCCGGCTTTGTCTTCCTTCTGCTGGTCAGCGCATGCATGGCGGCGCCGCTGTGGGCAGGCCAGGTCGCTCATACGACCCCTGCCGAGAACCATCTGTCGGACACGATCGTGATCGACGCTAAGCGGACGAACGTCGTTGCGCTCGACGGCGTCCCAATCGGCCCGACCTGGCGCGCGCGCTTCTTTCTCGGCGCCGATGGCAACGGGCGCGACACGATGGTCCGGCTCCTCTACGGTGGGCGCAACTCGCTGCTGATCGGCGTCTCCGCAGCGCTCCTGACCACGCTCGTGGCACTGGTGCTCGGACTTGTGGCCGGCTACTTCCGCGGTATCGCCGACGCGGTCATCGCGCGTGCGCTCGACGTCATCTGGGCGTTCCCGGCGATCATCCTTGCCGTGGCGCTCGGGGTGGCGCTGACGCTCGGCGGCCTCCAGATCGGGCCCGTGACGATCCCGGCCGGGTCCAAGCTGATCGCGATCCTGATCATCGGCGCGGTGACGGTTCCCTACCTCGCTCGGCCGATCCGTGCCGAGGTCCTGCTGCTGCGCGAGCGGGACTTCGTCGAAGCTGCGCGGGCGCAAGGAGCGGGACCGCTGCGAATCATGCGCTCAGAGCTTCTGCCGAACGTCGTCCCCACGCTGATCGTCTTCTTCCCGCTGCTCGTAGCCAACGCGATCCTGCTCGAGGCTGCGCTCTCCTACCTTGGTGCGGGGATCCAGCCGCCGGAGGCGTCCTGGGGAACGATGATCAGCGACGGCATCGACTCAATCCTGAGCGCTGTCCACCTGACGCTCGTCCCGGGCGGGATGCTGGTGGCGACGGTGCTCTCGCTGAACGTCTTCGCCGACGGCGTCCGTGACGCTGTCGATCCACGCGCCAGGGTACGACTGGAGCACTAGGTGCGTTCGGCCTCAGGCTCGAGACCTACCGTCGAGGCCTGCGAATGGACCGACCCGGCGACCTTTGCCGTCCGGTCGCGTGCGGCATCGGTGTGGGATCGCTGATGGTGGGCTTCGTCATTCGCCGCCTGATCGCGATGGTGCTGGTCATGTTCGCCGTGTCAGTGGTGACTTTCCTGATCTTCAACGTGATCCCCAACGGCGACCCTGCGCAGCGGATGGCCGGCAAGAATCCGACGCAGACCCAGGTTGCGGCGATCCGCGCGGAATGGGGCTTCGACGAGCCGGTCTACGCTCAGTACTGGACCACCGTCCATAAGGTCGCCAGCGGCGACCTCGTCTCCTACGTCGACCAGCTGAACGTCGGCGAGGAGATCCTCAAGGGCGCGCCGCGGACCTTCTCGCTCGCGGTCGGTGCCGCCGTCATCTGGATCGTGTTCGGGGTCGCGCTCGGGCTGATCAGCGCGCTCAGGGCGGGCAGGCTCGCCGATCGGGTCATCACGGTTCTGGCGCTGGTTGGCATCTCGGTGCCCGTCTTCTGGCTCGGTGCGCTGATGAACCATTACCTCGGCTTCAAGGCCGGAGTCTTCCCGAACGGTGGCTACGTCGCCTTTACCGACGATCCGCTC
>Ga0183260_10003158_pt1 | contig 13315 bp, 10 predicted proteins | sample AntDrymUQ4972206_2_FD_129768 | JGI IMG/M metagenome (GOLD analysis project Ga0183260, IMG submission 129768) | Polar desert sand microbial communities from Dry Valleys, Antarctica - metaG UQ497 (22.06) (version 2) (version 2) | ecosystem: Environmental > Terrestrial > Soil > Desert | place... | reverse complement strand
GGAGGTGGTGGCGTTGGTCGTGCGGACGTTCTCGGTGGCGTCGAGGACGGGGAGAAAGAAAGCTCCGACGACCGCGTAGGCGGGCAGCCACCAGAGCTGGGTGGCCAGCGTGAGCGAACCAGTCCGGAGGAGGACTCGCACACCGGTCCGGATGCCCTCTCGGCCGGTGCCGGCCAGTGCGAAGGGCACCCAGAGGACGGGTGCGAGGAGGGCGAGAAACAGGGAGCTGCCGTTCAGGGAGCCGCACGTCGTGACGACGAGGGCGAAGGCCGCCGGCCATTGCCATGCGCGCGGCGACTCGACGGCCGTGGCCATCAGGAGCACCAGCCAGGGCAGGCCGGCGAAGGGCACGAGGAGGCCGGACTGTCCGGTGATGTGGCCGAGGACGAACGGGCTCAGGCCGTAGGCGGCGGCCGCGGGGACCTGGAGCCATCGAGCCGGGAGGAGGTGGCGGAACAGGGCGAGCGCGCCGAGGGCCGCCACCAGCTGGAGGCCGCCGATCCAGAGCTGCTGCGACACCCAGTCGGGCAGGCCCAAGAGGTCGGTGACGGCGTAGTACGGGCCCATCGGCCAGAGGTAGCCCACCCCCTGGTGAGTGACCGATCCGCCGCCGACGCGTGCGTCCCACACGGAGAACGACCGGCTGAGGAGGTCCACCGGGTCGAGGTACAGGTACTGCTTCGTGTCGGCGTTCACCCGGCCTCGCCCGCCGAGGAGGTGGGGGACCACGGTGACGAGGCCGAGGATGCCGACCTCGACCAGCCGGCTGGGCCGAGGACGCCTCACCGGCGCCGGTCGGCGTCGTCGCAGAGGGCGTGGAGCAGCGCCGACGCCGATGCATCCCACCGGAACGCCTGGGCGTGCTCGAGGGCGGCGGCGCCCATCTTGGCCCGCAGGTCGTCGTCGCGCAGGAGGCGCACCAGGCCCTCGGTCAGACCCGGGATGCCGTCGGCCAGCAGGCCGCTGTGCCCGTCTGCCACGGCGTCGATGTGACCGGGTATCCGGGTGGCGACCACGGGGGTGCCGCACGCCGCCGCTTCCGTGAGCGTCAGGCCGAAGCCCTCCCGTTGGGAGGCGCTGCAGACGGCCCAGGCCCGTCGGTACCAGTCGACCAGATCCTGGTCGCCCACCCGGCCGACGAACCGGATCCAGCCGCCGCCACCGAGGGCTCGGCTCTCCACCTCGAAGCGCGCCCGGTGCGGTCCGTCTCCGACGATCACGGCCTGGAGGGCGGGCACGTCGGCTCGCGTCGCCACCAGGGCGGGGAGGAGCTCGCTGATGCCCTTCTGGGGCATGAGTCGGGCCACCGCCACCACGAGGGGGATGTCCTCGCGCGTGCCCCCGGGCGAGAACCGGTCGTCGATGCCATGGGGGGCCACCGCAACGACCGCGGGGTCGACGCCGTAGTGCTCGACGATCTCGTCGCGCGAGGAGGGGGCGGCGGTGAGCAGCGTCCGGTGGCGGTACACCCTCGGCACGACGTGCCGCTCGACGGCGTGGCCGACCCGGTGCAGTGGCCCGGGGAGGAGCATGTCCCACGTTCCGAGGTGCACGTGGTGCACCACGCCGACCTGGGGGAGACGGGACCAGAGCGGAGCGAAGAACGGGACCCCGTGGAAGATCTCGACGATCCCGTCGGCAGCGCCGAGGCGGCCCGCCCGCTCGTCGACCACGGAGGTGGCGAAGACCCCGAGCCGCCCGCCCCGCCGAACCACCCGGATCCCGTCCCGTTCCACCTCGGTTGGAGCGTTCCGCACCCGTCCGGTGTGGAGCACCACATCCCGACCTGCGGCGACGAGATGGCGGCACACCTGGCTGGCGTGCTCCTCCGAGCCGCCGGCGTCGACGTCGTCGAGGTCCCGGAAGGCGAAGACGTGGATCTGCCGGAGCCCAGACCGATCCGCCCGCTCGGCCATCGCCTCGTGGACAGGGGTGGGCGAAGGAGCGGTCACAATGGGGTCGGCGGCGCCCGGCCCTGCTCGTTGCGCGGCCACTGGACGGCTCCGTAGCCTACCCCCGCCCCTCCGCCCGCTCGTGCCCCGAAAGGACCCACCGTCTCCGCAACCTCGACCCGGTCGTTGGTGATACCGATGTACGACGAGGCCGCTCGCATCGGCGAATCGCTCATCGCCCTGCACTCGTCGGGTCTGCTCGATGAGCGCCTGGAGCTGCTGCTCGTCGACGATGGCAGCCACGATGACACCGTTGCCGTGGTGGAGAAGACGATCGACGACCTGGGCCTGGCCCGGGCGCGGGTCGTGCGCCTCCCGAAGAACCGCGGCAAGGGAGCGGCCGTTCGCGCCGGCGTGCTGGCCGCGAGCGGCGCCTCGAGGGTCTTCGTCGACGCCGACCTCTGCGTGGGTGCTGACGACATCGAGCGGTGCTTCGCCACGCTCGAGGCGGGGGGCGCCGACCTCGTCTACGGCACCCGAGCCCACGCCCACAGCGAGCTCGACCGCAACCAGCCCACCTATCGGGTCGTGACCGGGCGCATCTTCAACCTTCTGCTGCGCAACCTCGGGCTCACGGAGGAGCTCGATACCCAGTGCGGGCTCAAGGGGATGACGGCCGCCAGCGCGCAGGTCGTCGTGGCGCCCCTGGTCACCGACCGCTTCGCCTTCGATGCGGAGGTGCTGGCCCGAGCAGCGCGAGCAGGGCTGCGGGTGGAGGGCTTGCCGGTGCGCTGGTCGCACGTCGAGGCCAGCCGGGTCAGGCCGCTGCACGACGGCATCGAGATGGCCGTGGCTGCGATCCGGATCAGCCGTCGCCTCGACGCAGAGTCACGTGGCCGAGCCCCATCGACGGACGGAGGTGGGATGATGGCTGCGGATGCCATCGACGCCATGGCCCTCGTCGAACGCAACCACTGGTGGTTCCGGGCCAAGCACCGGCTCGTGCTCGACGAGCTCCGACGCCAGCGCACCGCGGGGGTCGTTGTCGACGTCGGGGCCGGCACTGGAGGGCTCCTCGAGCGCCTGGCCGCCGCTGGGCACCGGTCGGTGGGCATGGAGCTCGACCCCATCGCCCTCGCCCACGCCCGCACGAACCAGGCCCGGTTTCCCCTGGCCCGCTCGTTCGCGGAGGCCCTGCCGGTCCGATCCGGCGGTGCCGCCGCCGTCACGGCCCTCGACGTGCTGGAGCACCTCAACGACGACGTCCTCGCCCTGCGGGAGCTCGGTCGGGCGGTCGGCCCGGGCGGACTGGTGGTGGTGGCGGTGCCGGCCTACCAGTGGGCGTGGAGCGACCACGACGTCCGCCTCGGACACCGACGACGATACGCCCGCGCCCAGCTGGTGACCGCGGCCGAGAACGCAGATCTCACCGTGCTGCGCTGCACCCACTTCCACGCATGGCTGGTGCCGCTCGCCTGGCTGGTGCGTCGGACCCCGGCAGGGCGCCTGATGGGGAAGGGCTCTGCCGAGGAGGCCAGCTTTGGGAACTGGTGGGTCAACCGGCTCCTGCAGCTGGTGACCGATGTCGAGCGCACCCTGCTGGCCCGCCAGGACGTCCCGATCGGGCTCTCCATCCTGCTGGTGGCTCGAGTCCCGGGACCTTCCCACGCGGGCTAGCGCCGAAGGCGTCCAAGCCGCGCTCGCATGCGGTCGCGGAGGCCCCACCAGGTGACCAGCAGGAGCTCTTCGCTCATGACGCTCGGCGACATCTTCGATACCCCGCGCACCCGGTCGGCGAAGGTGATCGGCACCTCCGCCAGGCGCCGGCCCGAGCGGGTGATCCGGTAGGCCGTCTCGATCTGGAAGCCGTAGCCGTGGGCGCGCGTCGTGAACACGTCGATGGCTTCGAGGGTGTCCACCCGGTAGGCCCGGAACCCGGCGGTGGCGTCGTGCACGCTCATGCCGAGGACCGTGCAGGCGTACAGGTTGCCGTACTTCGACAAGGCGCGGCGGTACCACGGCCAGTGGGGGACGGAGCCGCCCGGCACGTAGCGGGACCCGATCACGGCCTCCGCCCCGTCGTCGAGGGCGGCGAACAGCGAGGGGAGGGCGGCAGGGTCGTGGGAGAGGTCGGCGTCCATCTGGACGAGCACCTCGTAGCCACGGTCGATGCCGGCGCGGAAGCCGTGCCGGTAGGCGTTCCCGAGACCATCCTTCTTCGGCCGCACGAGCACGTCGATCTGGCCCAGCTCGGCACCGACGGCGCGCGCCAGGTCGGCGGTGCCGTCGGGGCTGCTGTCGTCCACGACGAGGATGTCCACCTGGGGCACCGCGGCGCGCACCCGGGTGAGCACCTCGGTGATGTTGAGCGCCTCGTCATAGGTGGGCATGACGATCAGCGTGCGCACTCGGGGCACCCTACTGGCGGGCCACCCGGTGGCTCAGCACCGGCGGTAGACCTCGTAGAGGCCGCGGTCGAAGAGCCCCTCGCCGTAGGACTCCACCAGGCAGAAGTCCTCATCCAGCACCCGGTTCGGCTCGTCGGGGCCCGCCACACCCGAGTCGTTCGGCTCGTTCCAGTCATCTCGGATCGACGACAGGATGGCGACGTCGGCCGAGCGCAGCTCGTCGGCCAGCCCGGAGTCGGCGGCGTTGGCCACGCCGGGGTCCATCTCGATGTAGCGGGTGGCCGGGGTGAGATCGGGGAGCAGGTAGTAGAGGAACGCCTCGCTGTAGGGCGTGAACCGAAGGTCGCCCGGTCCCACGAACAGCCGGTCCCCCGGATCGGTGAGGTCATCCACCACGGGCAGGAGGGCGTTGACCGCATCCACCGCATCCGACCGGGCGTACCGGAAGACGCGGCCTTCGTGCTGCATGCTGCGGGCGTTGTTCCGGTAGCCGAAGGTCTGCCCGACCGCCTCGGTGTAGGACCGCAGGGTGAAGAAGGGAACAGCCGCGAGCAGGAGGGCGGCGGGGACGGCCACGGCCAACGCCGTCCGCGGCCGAGCGCGGGTCGTGGTGGAGCGGGCGGGCCAGAGCTCGACAACGGCGGCGGGCAGGAAGGCGAAGGTCACGCAGCTCACCCAGGCCAGGTGGGTCGAGTCGGCCCGCTGGAGCGCCTGGGGGACGAGGCCGGTCGCGAACGCCGCCATGACGAGGAGACGGGGACGGCCGGCGCGCGCGCACCGGACACCAGCGATCAGCAGGAGCGCGCTGCCGGCCAGGATGAGGAGCAGCCAAAGGCTGAGCTGGATCGGCCCCGGAGGCGAGGGGAGGGGCCAGGGCGGCTCGTCGAGGGTGCCGGCGCGCTGCAGGAAGCCATCGAAGTCGTCCGGGTTCGGAGGCAGTGGGAGGGCCCGACCGCCACGCAGCTCGAACACGGGCTCGATCACCATCCCCTGCACGACCCGCCACGGCCCGGCGGTGGCGAGGTGGATCAGGTAGGGGGACACGCCGACCAGCGACGCCAGCACGAGTCGTCGCCGATCCGGCCCGCGCAGGTACCAGAGCACCACCCCGAGGGAGGTCACCATGGCCACCACGAGGTCGAGGCGGTAGAGCAGGACGGCGCCGCCCAGGATCCCCGCAACCCAGATCAGGCGGGCGCGGCGTCGCGAGCCCGAGGCGTCCTCGACGGCCTCGATGCCGGCCCTGATCGACCAGAGGCCGAGGGCCACGGCCCCGAGCCAGGCCAGCGCCGACAGGCCGCTCGGCGGGATCACGATGATGGCCGCCACCACCCCGCCCGTGGCGGCGACCCACGGGCCCCAGGGTCGCAGGAGGGACCAGGCCCCAAACACGATGCCCAGGTGCTGCAGGTACCCGACCGCCCGCTGGGCCCCGAGGCTGGTGCCGGCCACCCAGTAGACCGCGGCGAGGACCCACAGCGACCCAGGCCCGTAGAGGTGGAGGAAGTCCCGGTTCGGCAGGTCCCCCGCCAGCAGGCGCTCGGAGAAGACCAGCATGAAGCCCTCCTCCATGGGCGGCCCGGCCGCCTGCCACAGGCCCGGGAGGGGCAGCGCGCAGGCCAGCACCACCGGCAGCAGCGGGAGCAGGCGCCGGGATCTCCCTATCCACATCGTGGCGGCACGCTAGCGCTGGCGGGCTGCCGCCCGGAACCCCGGCGCCCCGGATGGGAGCGGTATCGTGACCCCGTGGTGGCCCCCGAACGTCCCGATTCGAGGGACGGGAACCCCGACGTGGCTCGGGGCGGTGCACGGCTGACGGACGTGATCCAGCTCCTGCGGCCGAGGCAGTGGATCAAGAACCTGCTCGTGTTCGCGTCACCAGCCGCCGCCGGAGTGCTCGACGAACAGGACCACGGCCTGCGAGCCGCGGTCCTGATGGTCGCGTTCTGCCTGGCCGCCAGCGGTGCCTACTGCCTCAACGACGTCGCCGACGCCGACGCCGACCGTCGCCACCCGATCAAGCGCCACCGTCCCGTCGCCGCCGGTCTCGTCAGCCCGGCGGTGGCGGCGCGGCTGGGCGCCGCGCTGCTGGCCGCCGGCCTGGTCACCGCGGGCCTCACCGGCTCCTGGGCACCGGTCGGCGTGCTGGCGATCTACGTGGTGCTCCAGCCCGCCTACACCTACTGGCTCAAGCACGTGGCGGTGGTCGACCTCGTCATCGTCGCCGCTGGGTTCGTGCTGCGGGCCGTGATGGGGGTGGTCGGCACCGACGTGCCGATCTCGGACTGGTACCTGATCGTCGCCTCGTTCGGCTCGTTGTTCCTCGTGGCCGGCAAGCGCTCCACGGAGCTGCGGTTGGGGGACGGAGCCGCGGACCACCGGCGGTCGCTCCACGTGTACACCGCGCCCTTCCTGCTCCTCGTCCGAGCCGCCGCCGTGAGCATCACCCTGATGGCGTACTGCCTCTGGGCGTTCGAGAAGGCGGCGGTGGCGGACATCGGGTTCCCCTGGTTCGAGCTGTCGATCGTGCCCTTCAGCGCCCTGCTGCTGCGCTACGCGCTGGCCCACGAGGCCTCGGAGCTGGCGGGGCCCGAGGACATCGTGCTGGGCGACCGGCAGCTGCAGGTCATCGGCATCGTGTGGGGCGCCTGCCTGGCCATCGGCGTGTACGTCGCCGGCGCCCCTCCCTTGAGCGGCTGAGCCGGCCGGTAGGCTCGCCAGCCGTGCTCGGCTACGAACGCAAGCTGGTGGACGCCCTGTCCACCACCACCGACCCCCAGGAGCGGACCGCCGTTCTCGAGTGGGTCGACGACAGCCTCCGGGCCATGCCCGAGGCGCTCCGTGCGGCGGTGGGGCTGGGATCGGTGGTGCTGGGGCTCTGGACGTCGGCGACGGGGAAGGCGGGCGCCCCGCTGGTCCGCTCTCTCGAGAGGAGCTGGCTGCCGCCTGTCCGTCTCCACCTCCGCCTACTCCGCAGCCTCGTGCTGTTCGGCGATCTCGAGCTCGCGTCGGACGCGAGCCGTTGACGGCGTTCCAGACAGAGGTGCTGGTGGTGGGCTCCGGCGCGGGTGGCGCCACCACGGCCGCGGTGCTGGCCGAGGCGGGGCGATCCGTCATGGTGGTCGAGGAGGGCCCGGCGGTGGCCCCGGGGCGGGCGGAGCCCTTCTCCCTCCAGGAGCTGGCCGGCAGCTACCGGCACCACGGTTGCTCGGCGGCGCTGGGCTCGCCGCCGATCGCGTATGCCGAGGGGTGCTGCGTCGGCGGCAGCACCGAGGTGAACAGCGGGCTGTGGAACCGGCTGCCGGCGCCGCTGGCCGAGCGTTGGCGAGCGCAGCTCCAGCTCGCCGAGTTCACGCCGGCGGTGCTGGACCGCTACGCCGACCGGGTCGAGTCCTGGCTCGGGGTGTCCACCGTCCCCGGGTCGCTCCCTCCCTCGTCGGCTGTGCTCGAGCGGGGTGCACGGGCGCTGGGGTGGCGCCACGAGGAGTTCCCGCGCGCCTTCCGGTACGACGAGCGGGGCCGAGGCACGAAGCAGACCATGTCGCGGACGGTCCTGCCCCGGGCCCGCGCCGCCGGGGCCCAGGTCGTCGCCGGGGTTCGGGTGCAGCGACTCCTCCGGGCCGGCCGCCGGGTGGTGGGCGTGCGGGCCGTGCGCACCCACGACGATGGGTCCGCCGAGCCGCTCACCATCGAGGCGGACCACGTGGTCGTGTGCGGGGGCGCGGTGCAGACGCCGGCGCTGCTCCAGCGCAGCGGCCTGCGCCACGGGATCGGTGGCGGGCTCAAGGTCCACCCCACCATCAAGGTCGTGGCCCGGGTCCCCGAGGTCCTCGACCACGACGACGTGCCGATGGCCCGCATCACGGAGTTCGCGCCCGCCATTGCCATCGGGGGCTCGGCCAGCCGCCGCGGCCACATCGGCCTGGCCCTGGCCGACGCCGGCGCCGACGTCTCCGCCGCGCTCGGCGACTGGGAGCACCGGTTCGTGTACTACGCCTGCATCCGCAGCGACGCCGGTGGCCGGGTCCTGGCGGTGCCGGGGCTGCCCACGCCCATCGTCACCTACCGCCTCACCGACGCCGACCTCAGCCGGCTGGCCCGCGGGCTCGTCCACCTGGGGGAGGCGCTGTTCGCAGCCGGCGCCACCGAGCTGCACGCCTCCGCCACTGGGGCGCCGGTGGCCCACTCGGTCGGGGACCTGGGAGGGTGGTGGGACGCGGTCGACCGAAAGCGGGCCAACCTGATGACCGTGCACCTCACCTCCTCGGTCCGCATGGGGGAGGGCGTCGACGGCGGTGTCGACAGCTTCGGTGTCGTGCGGGGCATCGACAACCTGAGGGTGAGCGATGCATCGATCCTGCCCGAGGCACCTGGCGTGAACCCGCAAGCCGCCATCATGACCCTCGCCGCTCGAAACGCCGACCACCTGCTGGCCGCCCTGTGACCGGATCCGACGAGATCGTGATCACCGGCGCGGCCGGGTGGCTGGGCCGGAACCTCGTCGAGGCCGTCGCCCCCGTCCGGTCGGCCGTCCGGGTCTTGGTGCAGTCCGATGCCGACGCCTCGATCCTCTCGCTGGCCGGGCGCTCGGTGCAGCCGGTGGTCGGTGACGTACGGAACCCAGCCGACCTCGATCGCCTGTTCGACGGCGTCACGCAGGGCGCCACCGTCGTTCATGCCGCCGGGGTGATCCACCCGGCCGGCGCCGTGCGGGAGCTGTTCGACGTCAACGTGGGTGGCACCTCGCTCGTGCTCGACCGAGCCCGGCGCACGGGCATGGGTCGTCTCGTGCACGTGTCCTCGAACTCCCCGTTCGGGGTGAACCCGAGCTGCGACCACCGCTTCGACGAGGCATCGGCATACAAGCCGTACCTCGCCTACGGCGCCTCGAAGGAGGAGGCGGAAGAGCTCGTGCTCACCGCCGCGCGGCGGGGCGATGTCGACGCCGTCATCGTCCGGCCGCCGTGGTTCTACGGTCCGCACCAGCCAGCTCGGCAGAGCCAGTGGCTGCGGGCCGTCCGCAAGGGCCGGTTCCCCCTCGTCGGTGACGGCGGCAACCGGCGCTCGATGGTGTTCACCGGCAACCTGGTCCATGGCATCCTGCGCGCCGAGAGCGTCGCCGCCGCTGGAGCTGCGTACTGGATCGCCGACCCCGAACCCCACTCGATGCTCGAGGTGCTGGCCACGGTCCGGGAGGCCTTCAAGGCTGAGGGTTTCGAGGTGTCGGGTGGCCAGCCCCGGCTGCCGCGCCTGGCTGGCGTGGTGGCGGAGCGCCTCGATCGAGGGCTGCAGCGGACCGGGCGGTACTCGCAACCCCTCCATGTCATAGGTGAGCTGAAGGAGAGCATCGTCTGCGACATCTCCTTGGCTCGGCAGGAGATCGGCTACGACCCGGCCGTCGACCTGCTGGAGGGCATGCGAGCGAGCATCCGTTGGTGCGTCGAGCGTGGACACGAGCTCTGATGCCCCGCACCGTGCTGGTCACCGGAGGAAGCGGCTACTTCGGGTCGGTCCTCGTCGAGCGCTGCCTGGCTCGGGGGGACCATGTCCGCGTCCTCGACCTCAACCGGTCGATGACCTCGGCGGAAAGCGTGATCGCCGACGTGCGCGACCTCGAGGCGGTCCGGGCGTCCTGCGACGGGGTGGACCTGGTGCTGCACAACGTCGCCCAGGTGCCACTGGCGCGCGACCGGGACCTGTTCTGGTCCGTCAACGTGGCGGGGACGGCGAACGTGCTCCTCGCTGCGCGCGACGCCGCCGTCGCCAAGGTCGTGCACACCTCCACCAGCGCCATCTATGGCACCCCCGAGGAGAACCCGGTGCACGAGGACTCGCCGGCCCGACCGCTCGAGGCCTACGGCCGGGCCAAGCTCGAGGCTGAGGTGCTCTGCCGCCAGGCCGCCGCCGCTGGGCTCGATGTCTCCATCATCCGTCCGCGCACGATCCTCGGACATGGCCGACTCGGGCTCATGGCCATCCTCTTCGAGCTGGTCGCTGCCGGCGCGCCCGTGTTCGTCTTCGACGGTGGCCACAACCGATATCAGCTCGTGCACGCGGATGACCTGGCCGAGGCGTGCCTGCTGGCTGGCGACCGGGCGGGTGCGCGTGCGTACAACATCGGCGCCGGTGAGTTCGGCACCATGCGCGAGACCCTCGAGGCGGTCTGCCGCATGGCAGAGACCGGCTCGCGGGTCCGCTCGATCCCGTCTGGCCCCGCGCGCGTCGCCATGCAGGTGCTGTCTGCGATCGGACAAGGTCCGTTCGCTCCGTACCACTGGCTCCTGTACGGCGAGTCGCTTTGGTTCGACACCACGCGCGCGCAGCAGGAGCTGGGGTGGGTGCCTCGTCACAGCAATGCATCCATGGTGATCGAGTCCTATCAGTGGTTCGTCGACAACGAGGGCCACGTGGCCGAAGGGGGACGGAGCCATCACCAGTCCCCGGCGCGGATGGGCGCTCTACGCTTGCTTCGTCGGCTGCCCTAGCCTCGACCCTCGATGACCCCGGTGCTCGACGCTTCGTCCCCCGTCGACGCGCACCAGGGACGTGAGGAGGCTCGGTCGGCCCAGGCGGAGCCCCGGGTCCGTTGGCGGGTCCTCCTCACGATCCTCGTCGTGCTCGCCGTTCCGCTCGGTGTCGCCGCCGCTTCTCTGCGTCAGCCGACGTGGTATCCCGTGCTCGACCTGGCGATGACGGAGCTGCGCGTGCGTGACATCGGCACGTCCGAGACGCCGTTGATCGGCCTCCCCGGCCGGATCGGCACGCTCGAGCGGCAAGGCAGCCACCCTGGCCCGCTCAGCTTCTACGCTCTCGGGCCGACCTACCGGCTGTTGGGGTCGTCCGCGTGGTCGCTCCAGGTGGGCGCGCTGGTCGTCCACGGTGCCGCCATGGCCACCGCTCTGGTGCTAGCAAGACGACGGGGCGGGCTGCGCGTCGTGCTGGGTGTCGGGGTCGTCCTGGGGGCGCTAGCCACCGCCTACGGGTTCCAGGTCCTCACCGAGCCGTGGAACCCCTACCTGCCACTGTTCTGGTGGGTGGCGTTCCTCGTGGCCTGCTGGGGGTTGGCCGAGCGCGACTACTGGGTGTTGCCGGCCGCAGTGGCTGCCGGTTCGTTGTGTGCGCAGACCCACCTGCCCTACGTGGGCCTGACGCTCGGGCTCGGCGCCGGTGCGATCGCGGTGGGCTGGCTGGGCGACCGCTCGCGCGCCGGCCTCCGTCGGCTGGTCCGACCTGCGGTGGCGGCGGTCGGAGTCGGTGTCCTGTTGTGGTCTCCGGTGGTCGCTGATCAGGTCTTCGTGGAGCCGGGCAACCTCGGCCTGATCGTCGAACACTTCCGCGAGCCTCCGGAAGAGCCCGTCGGACTTCGAAGCGGGACACGGGTGATGCTCGTGCACCTGGACGTCGGCCAGCTCTCCAGCCTCAGCGATGGGGGCAATGGCTCCCTGGTGGACGTCTCGTACGATCCGCGTGGATCCGTGGGCCCCGGACTGGCCCTCTTGGGACTGTGGGCGGTCGCGGTGGCAGTGGCTTGGAGGCTCCGCCACCGCAGGCTCATGGCCCTCCACCTCGTGCTGGGAGGCGGTGTGGTCCTCGGCGTGGTGTCGGCAAGCAACATCTTCGGGAAGATCTGGTACTACCTCACGCTGTGGGCCTTTGGCCTGACGGTCATGATCGTCCTGGCCATCCTGGCCACGGCCGTGCTGCTCGCTGATCGCCTGCTCCCTTCGGCGCGCGCACTCCAGCTCGACCGGGTCGTCATTGCCGCGCTCAGCGTCGCGCTCGTGGGGATGTCGGTCTCGCTCTCCTTCCACGCACGGCGAGCCGAGGCGCCAGCCCCCGCCCTCTCGGAAGGGCTTGGGCTCGTCGTGGCGCCCACCGTGGATGCACTCCGCGCCGGCGCCGGCGCCGCGACCGACGCGGACGGCACCTACATCGTGAGCTGGACCGACGCGCTGTACATCGGGTCGCAGGCCTTCGGGCTGGTCAGCGAGCTGGAGCGCGCAGGGCTCGACGTGGGTGTCCGGACGTCAGCGGCCGCTCCGGTGACCACCCATCGGGTCATCGCCGACAGCGAGGCCGACGCGGTCGTCCACTTCGCCACCGGACCCTACATCGACGAGTGGCGCAACAAGCCCGATGTCGTCGAGGCCGTCCATGTGGATCCCCGGAGCCGCGCCGAACGGGCCGAGTACGACCAGCTCAAGGACCAGCTGGCGACGGAGCTGGCCGCCACTGGCTTGGGCGACATCGTGACGCTGCTCGATACCAACCTGTTCGGCGCTTCGCTCGACGCACGCCTGTCGTCAGACCAGCGTGACGACATGGGCCGTCTCCTCGATCTCGGACTGCCGATCTCGATCTTCATCGCGCCGCCGGACACGATCGCGTTCCCATGACCGAGCTCGAGGCAGATCCGTCTCCTCGGCGCGCCCGCCCCTCTGATCGCGTCCTCGAGCTGGCGCTCGTCGCGCTGGTGGTCCTCCCAATCGTGTCGGCCGTGGTGCACGCCGTGCGGATCGGCTGGTACCCGATCGGAGATGACGCCTACTTCAGCCTTCGGGCGCGCGATGTGTTGACGGCTGATCACCCGTGGCTCGGCACGTGGACCTCGGCCTCCCAGCTCAAGGGGATCAACTTCAACAACCCGGGTCCCCTCTTCTTCGACCTCTTGGCGTTGCCGTCGAAGACCTCTGCGCAGCTGGGCCCGGCGGTGGCCACCGGGGCCGTAGCGGCGCTGAGCGCCGGGGGGAGCGTCGTGGTCGCACGTCGCAACGCCGGATGGCCCGGAGCCCTCCTCATGGCGCTCGGGCTCCTGGGGCTCATGTGGTCGATGGGCTCCTCGGTGCTGGTGCAGCCCTGGCAGCCGCACTCCATGATGCTCCCGTTCGTGTTCTTCGTGACCTGCGCCTGGGCGATGGCGGCCGGCCGGCCGTGGGCTGCGCTGCCCGCGGTGGCCGCTGGCTCTCTCCTGCTCCAGACCCACCTCGGGTACCTCGTCCTCGTCCCCGCCAGATT
>Ga0183260_10003157_pt1 | contig 13319 bp, 10 predicted proteins | sample AntDrymUQ4972206_2_FD_129768 | JGI IMG/M metagenome (GOLD analysis project Ga0183260, IMG submission 129768) | Polar desert sand microbial communities from Dry Valleys, Antarctica - metaG UQ497 (22.06) (version 2) (version 2) | ecosystem: Environmental > Terrestrial > Soil > Desert | place... | reverse complement strand
GGCCACCTCAACATCATCGGGAAGGCTCGGGAGCTCGGCGAGGTCACCATCGGTCTGCTGACGGATGCCGCGATCGCGAGCTACAAGCGCTTGCCGTACATGACGTTCGAGCAGCGCCGGATAGTGATCGAGAACATCCGGGGTGTGGCGCGCGTCGTACCCCAGGAAACTCTTGATTACGAACCGAACCTGCGCACCTACCGTCCGGACTTTGTGGTGCACGGCGACGACTGGAAGAGCGGTGTACAGGCCAAGACCCGGGAGCGCGTCATCGGGGTGCTCGCGGAGTGGGGCGGAGAGCTGGTGGAGGTGCCGTACACGCAGGGGATCTCGTCGACGGCGCTGGATCAGTCGGTCAAGGAGATCGGCGTGACGCCCACCGTCCGTATGCAGCGCTTCCGCAGGCTGCTGGACGTCAAGCCGCTCGTCAGGCTCATGGAGGCACACAACGGCCTGACCGGCCTGATCGTGGAGCACACCAATGTCGCCACGGAGCGCGGAGTGCGCGAGTTCGACGGCATGTGGCTCAGCAGCCTGACAGACTCGACCGCCAAGGGATGGCCGGACATCGAGGCGGTGGACGTCACCTCGCGCATCCGGACGGTGAATGACATCGTCGAAGTCACCACGAAACCGATCGTGTACGACGGCGACACCGGCGGCAAGCCCGAGCACTTCGTATTCACCGTCAAGACGCTGGAGCGGCTGGGCGTTTCGGCGGTGATCATTGAGGACAAGATCGGCCTCAAGAAAAACTCGCTGTTCGGGACCGATGCCGGCCAGATGCAGGATTCGATCGAGTCCTTCTCCCACCGGATCGCGGTCGGCAAGAAGGCGCAGCGAACTGAAGAGTTCATGATCATCGCCCGCATCGAGAGCCTCATCCTGGGCCATGACGTTGAGGACGCCCTCGAGCGCGCAGCGGCGTACATCGGGGCCGGAGCCGACGGCATCATGATTCACAGCAGCCAGCCGACGCCGGACGAGGTCCTTGCGTTCTGTGCCGAGTATCGGTCGTTCCCGAAGCGTGTTCCGCTGGTGGTGGTGCCGAGCACGTACAACAGGATCCACGAATCCGAGCTCGAGGCTGCGGGTGTCAACATCGTGATCTATGCCAACCAACTGCTGCGGAGTGCCTATCCGGCCATGGTGGCCACCGCGGAGTCGATCCTGGAGCACGGCCGCTCACTCGAGAGTGATGAGGCGATGATGCCCATCAAGGACATCCTGCGCCTGATCCCGGGTGGTTCGTGATCCAACCGGCCGCGTTCTACGACGCTATGCGACGCCACGACCTCACGTTCTTTACCGGAGTCCCCGACTCGCTCCTCAAGGACCTCTGCGCATATATCACGGATCATGTCCCGCCGGAGGACCACGTGATCAACGCCAACGAGGGTTCCGCAGTGGCGCTCGCCGCAGGCTACCACCTGGCGACCGGGAAGACGCCGGTGGTGTACCTCCAGAATTCGGGCACCGGCAACGTCATCAATCCGCTGCTCTCGCTGGCGGACCCCGCGGTGTATGGCATCCCGATCCTGTTCATCATCGGCTGGCGCGGCGAGCCGGGGGTCGCCGATGAGCCGCAGCACGTCACGCAGGGACGTATCATGCCAGAGCTGCTCGATGCCATCGGCCTCGACCATGACGTCATCGACGCCGAGACGGATGGCTATGCCGACATCATCGGACGCGCCTGCGAGCGGGTGCGGTCCACGGGCGGATCGCACGCGCTGCTGATCCGGAAGAACACTTTCGCACCCCATGCGCTGGAGGCGAGGCCCGACGCTCTGCTGCCGCTGACGCGTCCGGAGGCGATCGAGCTGGTCGTGTCGCGCCTCGATGCTGACGACCTCCTCGTCTCGACCACCGGGATGACCTCGCGCGAAGTGTTCGCCTATCGCGAGCAGCGGCGGGAAGGTCATCATCGGGACTTTCTGACCGTGGGCTCCATGGGCCACTGCTCGCAGATCGCCCTCGGCCTGGCGCAGCACCAGCCCGGCCGTGCGGTGATCTGCCTCGACGGCGACGGTGCGGTGATCATGCACATGGGGAGCCTTGCGATCATCGGCACGCAGAGACCAATTAACCTCCGCCATATCGTCATCAACAACGGCGCGCATGACTCCGTCGGCGGGCAGCCGACTGCCGCTCGGCACATCGACCTGGCGGCCGTGGCGCTGGCGTGCGGCTACCCACACGCCGAGTCGATCTCCAGCCGCGATCAGGTCGATGCCGCCCTTGGCCGCCTGCGAGAGCACGCCGGCCCGTCGATGCTGGAGATTCGGGTCGCCGGCTCTCCCCACACCAACGCCGGACGCCCCACCACGACTCCCGTCGAGAACAAGCTGGCCTTCATGAAGGCACTCAGGCGTGAGTCGGACTAGCCGGTGGGACTACCGGAACCCGGTCAAGGTGGTATTCGGGTCCGGAAGACTGGACGAGCTGGGCCAATACGCCCATGGTCGTTCGCTGGTGGTGACATCGGCCGGCATGGCCAACCGTGGCGTCGCGGCGCGCGTCGCCAAGCTGCTCGAGCGTGACGGATCGCTCCTCTACGATCGCGTCCAGTCGAATCCCACCCTCGCGCAGGTCGACGAAGCCATAGCCACGGTCCGCAACGAGAATATCGACACGGTCGTGGCCATCGGTGGAGGGAGCTCGCTCGACGTTGGCAAGGTCCTGAGCCTCGCGCTCGTCGCGCCGAACTTCGCACTGGGCGACCTCGTGACGGGAGACCATCCTTGGCGGGACACTGAGCCGCTTCCGCTGCTCGCCGTTCCCACGACCGCCGGCACCGGCAGCGAGGTGACGCCCACGGCAACGGTCTGGGATGGGGACGCACGCAAGAAGCTTTCCGCGACCACGCCGCGGCTGTTCCCAAGCACCGCCCTCATCGATCCCGAGCTGGCGCTGTCACTGCCATGGGAGGCCACCCTTGGGCCGGGCCTCGACGCCTACTCGCAGTGCTTCGAGGCCATCTGCAATCGGAACGCGACGCCGGTGGCGACGGCAATCGCCCAGCGTGGCCTGCGCCTGGTACCGGGAGCGCTGCGCCGACTGCGCACCGATCCGACGTCGATCCACGCTCGGACGGAGATGGCCGAGGCCGCATTGCTCTCCGGCCTTGCGATCAGCCAAACGCGCACGGCGCTCGCGCACTCGATGTCGTATCCAATCACCGCGCATCTCGGCCTAGCCCACGGGCTTGCCTGCGCGCTGGCGCTGCCGGGCGTACTGGCGTTCAACCTCGAGACCGATGACGGACGTCTATCGGACGTCGCGACCCAGGCCGGTCTCGAAGGCTCGGACATGCTCGTGCCGACCCTGCTTGACCTGTACGCGGAGCTCGGCGTGGCGGATGCCATCAGGCCGCACGTCCGCGATATCGATGCCCTCCAGCCATTCGTGCCGGAGATGCTCACGGCGGGCCGAGCCGAGAACAACATCCGGCCAGCCGATTACGCCGATGTAACCAGGATCCTCGCCACCACCGAGAGATGGTTCCCAGCGGGGCCAGACGCATCGTGAATCTTCCCGGGACGTCATTCTTCCGCGAGCGAAACGCAATGCGCGCCTTCGAGAGCCAGGATGCGGCATTCCGCGAGCTTGTCTTTTACTCCGAAGGCGCTGGGGACTGGCCGCACATCGGTCCCGTCATTCAAGCCCTGTTGGCCGGTCACGATCGAAGGATCAGCTACCTCAGCTCTGACCCGGCCGATCCCGGCCTGAGCATCGAGGACCCGCGGTTCAGAACGTTCCAGATCGGCACGGGCACGGTGCGCACCATCCTGTTCGCGCGGATGGACTGCAGGCACTTTGTCATGACGTTGCCGGACCTCGGCAATCTCTGGCTCAAACGGTCGGTCCACCCCGTGCACTACATCTACCTCTTCCACTCGATCAACAGCACGCACACCGCGTACCGCAAGGGCGCCTTCGATGGCTTCGACACGATCCTGTGCGTCGGCCCTCACCACGTCGACGAGATCCGGAAAACGGAGGCCGCATACGGCCTTCGGCCGAAAGAGCTGCTCCAGCATGGAAGTGCGAAGCTGGACACTGTGCTGGCCCAGTTCGCCGGCGGAGCTGCAACTCGACCGACCGACGGGCCGCCGAGGGTGGTTGTGGCGCCGACGTGGGGCGAGAGTTCGCTGATCGAGCGGCCCGAGGGCCTTGATCTGATTGAAACCCTGGTCGAGACCGGACACCGGACCGTATTGCGCCTCCACCCAATGACCGCGCGCCGCCTCCCACACCTGGTGGCAAAACTGAAGCGCGACTATCGTGACAGGCCGCTGTTTCGACTGGAGGAGGACATGAACGTCACCGAGTCGTGGATGCAATCCAACGTAATGATCAGTGACTGGTCGGGCGCCGCCATTGAGTACGCCTTCGCCCTGGCGAAACCGGTGATCTACATCGACACGCCGCCCAAGATCCTGAACGAGGATTGGGAGCGGATCGGCGCGCCCCCGTTCGAGGCCATCGTACGGAGTGAAGTCGGGCGGGTGGTTGATCTGTCGAAGGTCACCGAAATGCCGGACCTGATCGACGTGACGATGCGCCAAGCCGACGACATCCGACACCGAACGCGCGCCGCACGTTCACGCTGGATGTTCAATGTGGGCAACAGCAGCGGGGTAGCCGCCGCGTACCTCGCCTCCCTCGACGGGGGACCGACGCCATCGCGATGAGCGATCTCAGTGCTCGGCAACCCGAGTTCGGAGCAGAGCCAGCCCTCCGGCTGGCTGACGTCCCGTGGCATCCGATGCTCTTCGCCGCAACGATCGTGCTCGCCTATTGGCTGGACACGGTCGTCAGTCCGCATGCAGCCTTCAGGTCCCTGCTCGTCGCCGTGGGTGGTGCCGGAATCCTCACCATGCTGGTATGGGGCGCCATCCGGCGCCCTGCGCGGGCCGGGATCATCGTGACTGCCGTCATCGTGCTCCTCTACAGCCGACACCTGTTGGACATTGCAGAAGATGTGCGGGATCTCGCGCCGCTGTGGCTCTTCGTCCTCTGGGTCGCCGCCATCGCTGCCGCCATCGCGATCGGGATTCGGGTGCTCCGCAGATGGACCACCGGTTGGACTGCCCGACGAGTGAACGGCGTGCTGAACTGGGCGGGGCTCATCTACCTCTTGACGACCATCGGCATGGGACTGCTGTCCGGGAAGATTGCCTACGGATTTAGTGAACTCGAGCAGGGAAGCTCGCTCGACGAAGTCGTCGCCTCCGGAGCCGCAGCCGTCGACGTTACCCAAGAGTTCGACATCTACCTGATCCTGCTTGACGGCTATCCCAGAGCCGATGTCCTGGACGAGGCCTTCGAGATCGACAACAGCGGCTTCGTGTCCGCGCTCGAGGAGCGTGGCTTCGACATTGCTTCTAAGAGCCATTCCGACTACCTGTGGACTCGGCAGTCCCTCATCTCAATGCTGCACATGGACCGCGTCGAGCGGATCCCGCGCTTCATGGATGTGATCGAGGGTCGAGCGCCGCAGAATCCTGACCTACGAGAGTTGACGAACGAGAATCCCGCATTCGAGCTCGCACGCGAGAATGGATACCAGGTGATCGCCACGGGGTACCCGTTCGAAGAGGTCGCCCTCCGGCACGCCGACGTTTATCTGGATCCAAGGCTGCTGAACGAGTTCGAGTTCAAGCTCATCGTCTCAACCTTCCTCGGCGACCTGGTGGCACTGACCGTCCCGGACTTCGCATCGGCTCACCACCGCGAATGGATCAATTTCCAGTTGCGCTCCCTGGAAGCAATCGGTGGCACGGACACCGGAAGCCAGGCACGCCTGGTAATCGGGCACATCCCCGCGCCTCATCAACCCGCGGTTTTCGGACCGAACGGCGAACCCATCGTCATCCCAATGAGCCGATCCTTCCATGCCGACTCGCCAATCGAGCGGGGCGAAGGTGTCGACGAGTTCGTCGCAAAGTACCGAGATCAACTCGTCTATCTGAACAAGCGCTTCCTCGAAATGGTCGATGGCATCATGGCCAACTCCAACGAACCCCCGGTGATCATCCTATGGTCCGACCATGGATCCGCGTCACGCGTGGATTGGAACGTCACGTCCCCGGAGGAGGCACATCCGAGCCACTTGCGTGAGCGGACGAGCACCCTCTTTGCGGCTCTCACACCCGGCGAACCCAACCTGTTTCCAGACGACATCACGCCTGCGGGCATCTTCCGATTACTGGTCGACGGCTATTTCGCAAACGAGTACGGGCAATTACCAACGCGCGCCGGCTACGGCAACTGAACATGAGCGTCGCGACCGCATTTCGACTGATCACCCCGTCGGCGCTGGTCATCGCGATGATCCTGGTTCTGCTGGACGGCCACTCCGCCCCGCTCTCGGACGTTTGGCGCCCGCTGCTCATCGGAGTGGCGCTGGCAGTCGTCCTACAGGGTCGCCGCGTCGCTGGCGCTGCGCGATCTCCTCCGCGGGGCTTACGTCACCGCCATCAGCGTCTCGGCCATGCTTGGCCTGTTCGCTGTTTCCGGCATCCTCCTGGTCCTGCCGGCGGGCGCCATCTTGGCAATTGTCTTTCTTCTGCTCTCGGTGGGTCGGGTCGTGGTCGCCGTCAACCCGCTGAAGATTGACGTAGGAGCAATCGGCGTAGAGCTACCCGGCTCGGGGGGCCTGACGTCTTCGTGCTCATCCTGGACGGATATCCGCGGGCGGACACCCTCGCCGATGACCTCGGCATCGACAACTCCGGCTTCGTCTCGGAACTGGAAAGCGCCGGATTCTTCGTCGACGACGCGTCGCGCGCCAACTACATGAAGACGTGGCTCAGCGTTGCATCGATGCTCCACCTGCGGTTCGTTGACGAAATCCCGATGCTCCAGGAGCCGTTGCAGAATCCGGCCGGGCAGCATCGGCTCGCAGGGCGCGCCATCCAACAGGCGCCCTTCGCGGATGCTCTCCGTGAGCGTGGCTACGAGATCGTTACCAGCACCTCGTCCTTCACCGAAACCGATCTGCTGACAGCCGATCGCGTGCTCGACCCCGGCCAGCCAACCAACTTCGAAAACCACGTCATGGAGACCACGATGGTCGCCCGCATCGTGGAGACGGTCGCGCCCGGATTGCTCGCTAGGCTCCAGGTCGACCAAGCCGTGGAGGGCCTCGACCACCTGCGGAGCGTCGCGCGCGAGCGATCCACGCAGCCGATCTTCATGCTCACCCATATCGAGGCGCCGCATACCCCGTTCGCTGTGGATGCCGCCGGAGACCCCGCGCCGATGCCGGATTGCTACCCGATCTCGTGCTCGGCCTTCGACCACTACTTCTCAGTGCTCGGCATGACCAGGGACGAATACAGCGAGCGGCTGGCAGGGTACTTGGCCTACACGAATCGGCACGTGCTGGATGCGGTAGCCGAGGTCGTGCGAGAGCGGCCAGATGCCGTCGTCATCGTGCTGTCCGATCACGGATCGCGATATGACGAGGACGACCCACAGGAGCACTTCCGAAACCTCTTCGCCGCACGAACCCCCGGTGCCGCGGACGTGTTTCCGCCCGGGACACACCTAGTGAACGTGTTCCGGCATCTCTCAAACGCCTACTTCGACACCGACTTTGAGCCGATGCCCTACCAGGCCTGGTTCTCGGACGGCCTCCTGCTGGACCTGGCCGCGGTCGACGTCGCGGCGGCCGACTGAACCGGGCCGGCAGCGGTCAGCGTGCGGCGCCGTCCAGATGCTTCACGAGCCGCTCGGCGAGTTGGATCGAGTAGTTCTGCCCCCGGTCGTGCCGATAGACCTGGAACATGTTGGCCACGTAGAGCCCGGGCATCGGCGTGTCGAAGGGTGGAATGTGCTTGCGATAGTCGGTCGAGCCGGTTGTAGTGGCGCTGAAAAGCTGCCTCGCACGTACCCAAGCTCGGCGCTACGGTCGTGGACGCGAGCCCAGAACCACGGAGGCGCGCGACTTCCTCCGCCGACAGCCGAAGCGCTACCGTCAGGCCGAGCGCGCCAGCGCCCAGGACCCCGCGACCCGCCGACCAATCACGGACAACGCTCGAGGAGCACCTGCTTCTCGTCCCGGAAAGCCTCGCACCAGCCAGCGTCGGTTGCCGCGCCTTGCGCGATCGCCGTATCGGGCGGGAAGAGGAGCCAGTTCGCGCCGTCGTAACCTTCAAGGATCTCCTCCCAACCGGGGGCCGCGCCGCGGATGGTCGAGTAGTCCTCCAGGATTGCCTCCGGATACATGTCGTTGCGCCCGTCGACGAAGACACGGCCACCGGTCGGGTAGAGCTGGCTGATGACGTACCCCGCCCAGCCGTACTCGGCCACCACCCGCGCATCGGGATCCGACGCCGCAAGCTGTTCGACGGATTTCACCGGGAAAGCCTCGGTGGCAACATCGATGCTGGCGGCCTCGGGGTCGGCCGGCACGAGGACCACCCAAGCCCCGACTGCCACGACGACGCCAACGGACAGCTCCATGATTCGCCGACCCATGGCGACCGCTCGAGGGCGTTCTCGGGCGCTCGGCCGACGAGACAGGTACATGTCCAGCGTGTGGGCCAGGGTCGGCATGGCGAGAAGCGCGGCGAGTGGCGCGTTTCGGAGCGCCACGAGGCCCATCACGATCCCGACGTAGGAGAGGAACCTCAGCCAGCCTGGGCCTGATCGGCCCGCCACGGCCACAGCGACGATCAACCCGAGGAACGCGAGATGCGCCGGATCGTGGAAGTCGGGCGACTGCCACTCCTGGATGTTGGCGAGCCCCCAATCGCTGTCGTCCACGTAGCGGAACGGGTAGAGCAGGCCAACCGGGCCGGCCGGCGTGGCCATCGACGCAAGGCCCGAGCCGGTCGTCGCACCCAACATCCATCCGCGGGCGGGCGACATCGGTGTCATACCGAGGAGCGTGAACAGCAGGTACGCGCCGACGACGCCGAGGCCGATGACGTACAGCCCGTGCAGGTTCGCCCAGGCGATGAAAAGCGGAATGAGCAGGAGGGTCCGCATCGGACGATCGGCCCGCAGGCTCATGAGGACCACCAGCTCACTCGCCAGCAGCAACCAGGAGATGGCCTGCGGACGCGCCGTGACGTACGGCAGGAAGACAAGGGCCGCTATCGTCGCCGGCAGGACGACCGCGACCGTGCGCAACCCGCGGCGCGAGAGGGACCCCGCGATGATGCCGATGGCGATGCCGGCGAGCGCCCCGAACAGGAGCAGCGTGGGGGTTGGGCCGATCCCGGACACGGCCAAGTGCATGAGGAGCTCGCTCAGCCATTCGTGCGGAGTCCAGGGCTGGCCCTGCCACGTGAAGGAAAATGGATCCGTGTCCGGCACGCCCGACTCGGCAATGAGCTTTCCTGCAGTCACGTGCCAGTAGTAGTCGGGGTCTCCGAGACCCTTCACCAGGCTGACCGCGGACAGGATGAGGGTGAGAACCGCGGCGTGGATCACCACGGGCGCCGGGAGCCACGGGGGCAGGCGAGCTTGCATTCTGCGCGAGTCTAGCCGGTGACGGTACGCACCAGCAGTGGCCCGAAAGGGCTACCAGTCAGGGCGGGCACGATGCAGTAGGCTTCCGGTTCGTGGACTTCCGACGTCTCGCTCGCACCATCGGCGGCTGGTCCGTCTTGGCCCTCGGGGTCGCGGCGGCCGTGCTTGCGGGAATGCGCGCAGAGCAGCAACTGACCGCGATCAACTTCAACGCTTTCGACGACTGGCGCACCTATGCGAGGGCCGTCGAGCGATGGCTGGCCGGCGAGCCGATCTATGCGCCTGCCCAGGTGTTCGGTCCGTACGAGCTGCGTGACACGCTGCTGACCGGCTTCACCTACCCGCCGGCCGCCCTGCCGCTCTTCGCGCCGTTCGCGACGGGCACGGCCGGGCTCATCGCGTGGATAGCCATCAACCTGGGCGCCTTCATCCTAGGCGTGGTCGCCGTGCTTCGCCACGAGCTCGGTAGGGTCGGTCCGCTCGCGCTGGGCGTGGCGCTCATCGCCGCCGCGGCGTTTCCACCATTCGGGAACGCGGTCGTGTCGGGCAACCTCAACCTGGGCATCGCCGGCCTCCTCGCCTGGTTGTGGGTCCTTCGTGCGGACCGGCTGACGGCCGGATTTGCGGGGATCGGAGCGGTGCTGAAGATTTTCCCCGGACTCCTGGCCGCGTGGCCGGCGCGGCACAGCGGTTGGCGTGGCTTCGTCATCGCGGCCGGCACCACGCTGGCCGTGATCCTGATCACGCTGCCGTTCGTCGGCGCGCCGGCCTGGGTCGACTTCGGGCACGCCCTGCGCAACGCCCAGCCGGAGTGCTCCGTGCAGAGCGTCTCGATCGCCTGCGGGCTCGATGGCGTGCTCGGGCCGGCCGCGGCGCGGCTGGTGGGAGCCGTCGTCTCCCTGGCCTTGGTGGTGGTCGTCCTTCGCGTCCGGTCGCCGTTCCTGGCCTACGCGGCGTTGGCCGGGGCCCTGCTGGCGCCGGTCGTCGACATGCATCCGCACTACTGGCTGTTTGCCTGGGTTGTGGCCCTCGTCGGGGTGGCGCGCATCATCGGACGCCGGACGCGTCGCAGGCTCACGGTGGCGCCGGCATGACGCGGGTCGCTCCGCGCGTCGCGCCGCTCGCTGTCATCGCGATCCTGGCCGGCATCGCCATCGGGGCGGCCGTCTTCGCGTTCGAGTCGTGGACGCTCGAGGACATGCACGTCTACCTGGATGCGGCGAACCGACTCCGAGAGGGCGAGACGCTGTACTCCATCACCAACCCACTGGTGGCCTATCAGTACGCCCCGTGGTTCGCCGCGGTCTGGATACCGCTCACGTATCTGCCCGAGACGGTAGTGGCGATCGGTTGGTCGGCCATCCTCATCGCGGCATCGTTCGTCAGCGTACGTCCCCTGCTGGAGCGCCGGAGCGCAGGTGCAGTCGCGCTCACGCTGCTCATGCTGCCGATCCTCCTCTTCTCGTCCGCGCGGAGCGGGAACGTGCAGCCGCTCCTCATCGCGGCCTTCGTCATCGGGCTTGAGCGCCGATGGGGACCCGTTGCCATCGCCGCGGCCGCATCGCTCAAGGCGTTTCCGCTCGCATTCGCGCTCGTCTACCTGGTCCGTGGCGATTGGCGCCGCTTCACGGTGGCGGTCGGCATGACGGCGCTGCTCGTGGCGCCGATGATCCTATTCGACCTGGAGCGCTACACGGTCGACGGCCCGCGAGCCGGGACGCTGTACGACCTGTCGCCGGTCGCCTGGGCGGTTCCCCTCGCCGGGCTCGTGATGCTGACGATCCTGCTGGCGCGGCGACGTTCCACGCATGCCTGGCTGGCCGCCGCAACCACGGTTTCGATGGGGCTTCCTCGCATGCTGAGTTACGACATCACCTTTCTGCTGGCGGGGACGACCGCCGCGCCCGTCAATCCGGCGGAGGACGAAGGTACGGCCGGGCGCGGAAGGTCCGGCTGATAGTGTCACCGCCGATGGCGGCGGCCACCTCCACGCTGCTCGCCATCGTGAGCCGGCGCCGATTTCTCATCCGGCTTTCCGCCGCCGCGCTGCTCACCTACATCGCCATCGTCGTCTCGCTCGGCTTCCGAGGCGACTGGGCGATCGACTTCACCTGCTGCTACCAGCAGGCGGGGCAGCGATTCCTCGACGGGGATGACCTGTACGCCTGGAGCGACACGTACACCTTCCGCTACACGCCGTGGGCGGCGGTGCTGCTCACGGTCTTCACGCCTTTTCCCGAGTGGGTGGCCATCCTGGTTTGGCTCGCGATCAAGGCCGTGGTGCTGGTGGCTGCCGCCGCGCTGTTCGCGCGAGCCTGGACCGGATCCGATCAAGCGTTCGCCTTCAGCCTGGCCGCGCTCTTCCCGCCGGCCATGCACGACCTCATGATCGGCAACGTCAGCGCCTTCACGCTGGCCGTGGAGATCATGCTGTTGCGGCTCCGCCCGGCCATCGCCGGCCCGGCGTTCGGCCTCCTGCTCCTCCTGGTGCCGAAGCCGCACCTGGTGCCGATCCTGGTGTGGCTCCTCCTCCGCCAGACGCGAACCGGGCTCATCGCCCTTGGCGTCGGGGCTCTTGGCGTCCTGGCAGGTCTGGTCCTCTTCGGCGTGGAACCATGGCTCGGCTTCATTGACACGCTGCGTGAGCCACTCGGGCGGGACTTCACGGCAAACATCGGCCTGTCCGGCGTGCTCGGGCCTGCGGGAGTCGTCATCTCCGTGGTCCTGGCGGCCGGACTGTTCGGGATGGCGGTGCTGCGGCGCGGTTCGGAAGCGCTCGGATACGCGATCCTGTCCGGCATCGTGCTCGGTCCGTACACGTTCATCCACTACCTGGTCGGGGTGCTGGTGGCGGCGGAACCGCTGCTCCGCGCCCGACCTCGCAGGTTGATCGCCTTTCCGCTGCTCTATCTCATCGCGCCGCTCTCCCACGCCTGGACGGTGCTGCTCGCCGTCGTGAGCTGGATGACGCTCCACCGTCGGGCGCAGGCCGATCCGGATGCATGAGGTGACCGTTCGCCCACGACTGCGGGACGTGCTGCTCCTCACGCTCATCGCGCTGGTCGCACGGGTGGTCGCTGGTTTGCTGGTGAGCTGGCCGCCGTACACCGATCCCGGCTACTACACCCTGGTGGCGACACGCCTGGCTGACGGGTTCGGATTCACTGTCCCGGTCCTGTGGAGCTTCCTGGAGGTCGGCGGCGCGATCCCCGCCGATGCGGCACTGCCCGTCGCCAGCAACGGGCACTGGATGCCGCTCACCTCGGTCGTCGCCGCAGGGTCGATGGCCATCTTCGGCTCCGACTATCGCACCGGCCAAATGCCGATGATCCTGCTCAGCACGGCGCTCGTGCCGACGACCTACCTCATCGGCATCCGCTTCTGGCGCCAGCGGTTCGTGGCGGTGGCCGCCGCGCTGCTGGCGGTTTTCGCCGGCCCTCTCTTGGTCATGTACCCGACGATCGACAACTTCGCCGTCTTCGGCGTGACCGGCAGCGCCGCGATCTGGCTCGCCTGCGAGGCGGTCGGGGCGCGGCGACCGCTCCCGTGGCTGCTCGGGTCCGGTGCGCTGGTCGGCCTGGCGACGCTGGCGCGCGTAGACGGGCTGCTCCTCGCCGTCGCACCGATGACGGCATGGGCGCTGATCGTCGGCCGCCGAGGCATCGCCGATTGGCCGCGCCTCATCGGCCTGGGTGCCGCCTCGCTGGGCGCGTTCGCCATCATCGTCGCGCCGTGGACGCTTCGCAACATGGCCGAGTTCGGTGCCGCACTCCCGTCGGCGGGAGGGCACACGCTGTGGATCACGCAGTACAACGAGCAGTTCTCGATCG
>Ga0183260_10003156_pt1 | contig 13326 bp, 16 predicted proteins | sample AntDrymUQ4972206_2_FD_129768 | JGI IMG/M metagenome (GOLD analysis project Ga0183260, IMG submission 129768) | Polar desert sand microbial communities from Dry Valleys, Antarctica - metaG UQ497 (22.06) (version 2) (version 2) | ecosystem: Environmental > Terrestrial > Soil > Desert | place... | reverse complement strand
TGCTGGCCCGGGCCGGGCTGATCCTCGGCCCGTACGAGGACATCGGCCGGCTGCCCTGGTGGCTGCACCGCTTGGCCCGCGGCGGGGCGGTGGTCGCTCCCGGACGCCCGACCCGCCCACTGCAGTACGTCGACGTACGCGACCTGGCCGCGTGGCTGCTGACCGGGCTGGAAGGTGGCCTTGCCGGGCCGATCGACGTGATCAGCCGGTCGGGGCACGCCACCACCGAGCAGTTCCTGCGGGCCTGCCTTACCGCCACCGGCGCCGAGGCCGAGCTGGCCTGGATCAGCGAAGCGGAGCTGGCCGCGGCCGGGGCCCAGCCGTGGACCCACCTGCCCTGCTGGGTGCCCGAGCACGGCGAGTTCGCCGGCTTCCTCGAGGTCGACACCGCCAGGGCGGCCGCAACCGGTCTGCGCTGCCGGCCGATCGCCGACACAGTGACCGACACCTGGACCTGGCTGCAGCGAAACGGACTGCCACCACAACGAAGCGACCGCGACGTCCACGGCCTGCCCGCCGAGCTCGAGCAGCAACTGCTGTCCCGCTCAGGATCCCTGATGGCCGAACGCCGAACGAGGGGCTCCCGCCAAGGCGATCGAGGCATGGCGACGTGCCCATCGCCTGTACGACGAGGCCGGAGTCCCTGAAGCAACGCCTGGTTCAACGGCTCGTCGAACAGGCCTGTGGGCTCTCGCGATCTGAGGACTGGCCCTGGAACCGCTCACGCACTGGCGCCGGTGTAGCGGCGCAGCGACCCGCGCCACCCGAGGGTCGCCAGCGCGAGCGCGGCGACCGCGATCAGCGGAGAGGCGAGCAGCCAGAGCGGGTCGAGCCTGCCGAGCAGCGCCTGCGCCGGCGCCGTGGTCAGCAGCGCGACGGGCACGACGACCAACAGGGTCTGCAGCGGCTGCCGGTAGGCCTGCACCGGGAAGCGGGCCAGCTCCACCAGGGAGAATGAGACAGTGTCGAGCTCGTCCGCGCCGACGAGCAGCACCGACAGCGCCATGAGGCCGACGATGAGGGCGTAGAGCAGCACGATCGCGCTGAGCAGCAGCAGCGCGAAGGCGAGCAGGTCGACCGGCGTCGGCGCCCGCTCGGTGACTCCGAGGCCGACCCCCACGAGCACGAGCCCCAGCGCCGGGTCCACCAGGTTGTGCAACCCGACGTGGCGCAGGCTGACCAGGATCTGCGCGTCCACGGGTTGGGTGAGGATGTAGTCGAGGGTGCCGCGGCGGATGTAGTCACCCATCCGCTGGAGGTTCGGCTCGAAGAACGCCTGGCGGATCCCATTCAGCGTGAAGAAGAGGCCCACGACGACGAGCATCTCGCCGTAGCTCCAGCCGGCGATCGTGCCGGTGAACCGGAAGTAGATCGACACCCCCAGCGCCGCCCAACCGAGCCAGAATGCGCTCATCAGCGTCTTGGCAAACAGGTCCGCGCGGTACTCCAGCTGTTCGGCGACCGCGGCCCGCCAGCACACGCCGAGCACGTGGGCGTAGCGGCGCCATCCGCCAGCCGGCACCCGCTCCGGCGGATACGAGGGCGCGGTCACCCGGCCACCGCCTGGAAGCGTCGTACGCCTCGCCGCCAGCCGATCGCGTAGAGCACCCCGAAAGCCGTCGTCCACGCCAGCCCGATCCCGAATCCCAGCGCGATCTCGGCCGCGGCGAGCCGACCGGAGATCAGCTCGGCGGGGAAGCCGAGGGTCGACCGGAACGGCAGCACCATCGCGACCGACCGCAGCCAGTCGGGGATCAGTTCCAGCGGCGCGACCCACCCGGACACCAACGACCCGAGACCCCACCAGAGCATCCAGATGTTGGTCGTCTGGGTGCTCCAGAACCCGAGCAGCCCCACCGTCAGGCCCATCACCGCGCTGAGCGCCCAGGCGAGCAGGATCGCGGCCCCGGTGAGGATCAGGCGACCCACGCCCGCGTCGTACTCCAGGGCCGGGAGTGCCCACGCGGCGAGGATCCACAGCGGCACGACTCCGGCTGCCATCACGACCCGATGCCCGAAGTCCCAGGCGGCGTACTGGAAGAACGGGTGCACCGGGAGCAGCAACTTCGAGGACAGGTCGCCCGAGCGCATGTCCTGGTCCCACTCCCACACGATGTGGGCCCCCGTCACGTGCCACACCACCGCGGCCGCGGCGAAGTAGGCGAGGAAGTCCCCCGTCGTCCAGCCTGCGGGCGGTCCGGCCTCGGCGACGACAGTGAGCCAGACCGCCATCAGCAGGAGGGGGAAGAATCCGCTCAGCACCCACAGCACCATCCGCCCGCGATAGCTGAGAGCCACCTGCAGCGAGGCGCGCACCAGACCCCGCCACGCCACCAGGGTCGGGGCCAGCCCGCGAGCCCACGGCCGGGGCGAGACCGGCTCAGGCACCGGCGAACACCGCCCTTATCACATCTTCGATCGGGGGATCCTCGATGGCGATGTCCTCGACCGGGTGCTCCGCCAGCAGTCGCGCGGTCACCCGCGTCGTCAGCCCACGCGGGACCCGGGCCGTCACCTCCGCGGCATCGGAGGCCACGATCTCGACGCCCTCGCCCAGCGTGGCGAGGGCAGCCGGCTCGACCGGCTCCCGGAAGGTCACCCGCACCAGTCGGTACGGCGCGTGGCGCTCCACCAGGGCGGAGAGGTCGCCGTCGAAGTGCAGCCGCCCGTGGTCGATCACCAGCACCCGGGAGGCGAGCGCCGTGACGTCGCCCATGTAAGACTCCACTGACAGCGACGTCGACCTACTGGTGGACCTTGCTCCTGGAACCGGCCTGGTGGGCCTTGGCCGGTTCGAACGTGAACTGCGTGCACTGCTCGACACAGACGTTGACGTCGTGCCAGCTGACAGCCTCAAGCCCGGTGTCGCCTCCGAAGCCGTGCGTGCGGCCGTGCAGCTGTGAGCCGACGCGACCGCCAGCGCCTTGATGACGTTCGGGCCGCGCTCGACGCCATCGACGACCACGTGCGGCGCGGCGACCTCACCGACGGGCTGGTTTTCGATGCCGTCCGGGTCCGACTCATCGAGATCGGTGAGCCGTCAAGCAGTTGCCCGCCCCGCCGAGTTGGCTGGGCTGCTACCGGCGCCCAGTTACTTGGGTGGCAACGACCGCGCGTAGGTGACGCCGTGGCTCACCCAGCGTCGGAGGACGTCGTCGTCGGCGACCGCCTCGGGGTATACGTGTAGCCAGCCGTCCATCTGTCGGCCACGCATCTCGAAGCGGCACACGTGAGGCTCCCCGACCAGCGACTCCGCGTGGGCTGGATCGATGCGCAGCAACAGGCCACCCTGGCTGCTGGCGCTGACGGCCATGTTGCCGTGGATCAGGATCGCGAGTCCGCCGAACATGCGCTTCTCGGTCAGGCCCAGTTCGGCCTGCACGACGGCGCGGACCCGGTCGGCCAGGTCGACGTCGTACGCCATGGGCAGAGTCTCTCGCGGATCCCACCCCGGCACGCAAGAGGGTTCGTGAGTCGGTGGCGTTGCAGAGCTAACGTTCCCCTGCGGCCCCGGATCCCTGGCGATTGAGACATCACCCGTTCGCTGCGGGGCATGAGCGTGCGACGCGACTGGTAGCGAAATTGGACCAGCACGTACCTTGTTCGTTACGTAACCGACTGGGTACGTTCACCTCATGGACGCCGTGCTGCACGCGCTGTCGGACGAGAGCCGACGGACGGTCCTGGACGTGCTGAGGGACCATCCGGCCACGGCCAGCGAGCTAGCTGACCTGCTGCCCATTGCCCGACCGGGTGTCTCTCGGCACCTGCGGGTGCTGCGCGAGGCCGGGCTCGTGGATGTGCAGCAGAAAGCGCAGTGGCGGATCTACAGCCTGCGCCCAGAGCGGCTGGCCGATGTCGACGCGTGGCTGGGTCGATACCGCGCCCTGTGGGAGCAGCGTATGGACGCCCTCCACACCGAGGTCGCCCGCGGAAAGCGCGAACGGAGGACCGAGACATGACCAGCGGCCCTCGAGGTGTCCGCATCGTCGCCGCCCTCCGCCGTACGGAGGACGGACAGGGTGCAGTGCGGTCACGCCCACCTACCAGGACCTCGCCGGCGGGTCGGCGTGACGGGCGAGCACGACGAACGGGCCGCGCTGCGTGCCTTCCTTCACGCTCAACGACGCAGCGTTCTCGCCATCATCGACGGCTTGGACGGAGCCGCCATGCGGCGCCGGTCACGCCCAGCGGATGGACCCCTTTGGGAATGATCGAGCACCTCGCGCATGCCGAGCGCTTCTGGCTCCAACAGGCGATCACTGGGATCGCGGACCCGCCCGCCGACTGGCCTGCGGTCGAGGCAGAAGCCGACGAGATCCTTGCCGCCACCCCGCTCGAGTTCCGTCCTGCTGGCCCCATACCGCCTGACATGTCCGACGAGATCCACACCGTTCGAGACATCGCCTTGCATATGGTGGAGGAAGCCGCCCGCCACGCCGGCCACCTGGACATCGCACGAGAATTCCTCGACGGCCAGACAGGGCTCGGTCCCCGCTGATCGGCACGGCGATGCTGCCAGGGGCTCGCCGTCAAGGTGCGGCTACTGGTGAGGGAATTGGGCTGCGAGGTCCGCTGGTGCACATGCCAACCAGGCGTCAACGATCGCTTCTCGGAGACTCCTCTTTGAGACTGTGCTCAATTGAATGAGCACGGCTGGATATCCGGCGAAGTGCGGAATGGTGAAGAAGCCTGCGGCTTGTGCAGCCAGCACTGCCTCCTTCTCGCCGACATCCTCGACGCGAACAGCCAGGATGGGTCCATCTGGTGGGCTCGCCGTGTCGAACCGCTTGACGTCCGCCTTGCTGAAAGGTCGCTCCCACGCGAACGCCTTGCCAGCGACGGACCACGCTCGGTTGCCGTAACGTTTACCTTCGGTCACGTCAGGCAGGTCCAAGGCGAGACGGGCTACATCGTGGATGGTCGCCACGATCGCACCGTACCGCTGTGCAGGCCACGCCAGCGATCATGCATTGCTGTCTCCCTGAGCGCAGCGATGCATGATCGTCCGGCAAACAGGAGACATGCGGTCATCCTGTCCTGCCGCAGCGGGGCAGTCTGATCGCTGCCTGGGACCGCACCCGTGGGGCCGTGCCGCGGGTCAGTCCTCGTGGGCGGTGGTCGCAGCCAGGAGGCGCCTGGCCCGCCGCCCGAGATCACCGAGGTCGACCCGTCCGGCGTCCGCGGCGGCGGCGAGTCGTGACGCCAGGTCGAGGGCCTCATCCATGAGAGGGGCGTCCGCGGCGGCCTGCTGTCCCATGTCGTGCAAGATCGTGCGCTCGGTCCGTGCGGCAATGACCGGGTCGCTGATGCCCTCGACCCACACCCGCGTACGCCGACCGTCGCCACGTTCGTCACCCCGCAGGGGTTCGAGTGCGTAGACACGATCGGAGCGGGCGTACTTGCCGAAGCCCAGCGAGATCATGCGCGGTTCAGGCGGCATCATCGGATCATGTCAGAGCCGGGCTTGGCTGGGCCAGGTCCGGGGGAGTGGCTCGGACTGCGACAAGCAGCTAGTGGGCGGCCGGCCGCTCCGTGGTGGCCTTCAACTGGGCCAGGCCCCTCTCGAAGTCCGGGCCAATCATCTTGTCCATCGACGTGAAGATACCCATCACCTTTGTCATGCGGGTCTTCTTGCCGGTCATCGACCAGATGACGCGGGACCCGGACCCCTCTGGCTGGATGGTGAACGACGTCTCGTTGCGCGCCTTTCACGGTTTCTCGAAGAGGAGGTCGATGTCCACTCTGGAGGGCTCGCGGGCGCCGATGATCTCCATCCGGCCTTGGCCCGCCTTGCGGTTACCGGACCAGCTGTAGACGGCCCCGGTGCCGGACTCGGCGCCAGCGTAGGTGCGCTTGAGCTCGGGGTCCAAACCCTCCCACGGCGACCAGGTGGTCCAGTTGCGGAAGTCGGCGATCTGCTCGTAGACCCGCTCTGGTGGAGCGTCGATCGCCACCCAACGCTCGACGGTGTAGGTGTTGTCGGCCATGGCCGGGATCGTAGTCCCATCCACCTCAAAGCAATAAGGAGATCGCCGAGGTGTGGCCGGCCCTTACCCACGAAGCCCTCGATTTCGTCGGAGCGCGATCCCGGTCCAGCTGACCGCGCCTCAGGTCCGCTCCTGTCGCGTCACTGACCAGAGAACCCGCCAACTGCGACCGGCTCCCGGCCAGGTGCCAACGGCCCGGGAAGGGTGGACCTCCGGCCGCCCCTGGATGTGCAGTTTGGGTAGGAGGCGTCCCAGCCTCCCGGAGGGCAAGCTGCGCAAGCCACTCATCCGAGAGGTGTCCGCGGCGCCGACCAGGTGTCAACAGACCAAGCACGACGAGGAGTCCGGCGTGCTTGCGCCGGAGAGCTTCCAGGCGATGCTGCAGACCTGGGCCATGCTGCATGGCTTCACCTGTCTGGAGGTCTACGGGCATCTCGACTGGATGGAGCCGCCAGACTGCGACTCGTGCCCTCTGAGACCGGCAAGCCCAGCACCCGACTTGGACAGACCGGGTGGGCACAGGCCGGGATCCTGCTCGCGGTCTGGGTGGTTCTGGTCGGTGTCGTCATCGGGGTCGGACGGGTCATCACCGGCCCGCTGCGGCGCTCGATGGACCCGCCGGAGAACGACCTGGCGCGCTGGTTCGTCGATTCACGCTCATCCTTGCTCACGCCGCTGGCCGACTTCGGCACCCTGCTGGGTGACATCAAGACGGTAGTGGCGCTCGGTCTCGCGATGGCAGTCGTGGTGTGGCTGTGGCGCCGCGAGGCACGGCCCGTCGTGTTTGTCGTGACGACCATGGTGGGCGTCACCGGCCTGTACCTGCTGGCCGTGACGGCCGATCCGCGCCCGAGGCCGCCAGTAGAGATCCTCGACCCCGGCCTCGACCCGACGCACAGCTTCCCGTCCGGACACGTCGGGGCGTCGATGGCCGTGTACGGGGGGCTCGTCGTGCTGGTCTGGACCTACGCCAGACGGATGCGCTGGCTGGTCACGCCGTTGCTGTTGCTCGTGCCGCCCGTCGTGGCTGTTTCGCGCCTGTACGAAGGCGCCCACCACCTCAGCGACGTGTTGACGAGCGTGGCGTACGGGGCGGTCTGGCTGGTGGCAACCACGGTGGTGCTCCTGGCCCCCGACCGAACGCCGCCGGTGGAGCGCCCCGGCGCCCGTTGATCCCCCTGCGTCGTGGACTGACTCGGCGACTCCTTGCCGAGAGCAGGGCACGATGGCCCGATGCGTCTGCAGCCGTTCGACCTCGACCTGCCCGCGACCGTGAGCGTCTGGGCGCCGACACCGTCCGACGTGCGCTCCTGGTGCGCCCGCGAGACCGCGCCGGTCCCCGCTGAGGTCGTGGCCGGCTGGTCGCACCCGGGTGCCGCGCGCGGAACGTAAGCGGCCTGCCCGCCGCACTCGGCCCGGTGGCGCCGCGGGGCTTCGTCGACTGAGAACAGACACGCCCACCGGTAAGGTCGCAACGTCTGTGCCCGTGAGGAGTCTGGTACCTAGCCGTGCCCGAGTGACAGGAAGACCACCCATGAGCACCGAGGCAGAGTGGGCTGTTCCCGAGCGCATGCCCAGCCCCGTACGTGCCAAGGACCCGGCGAACGGAGCCTCGCGCTGGCTGATGGAGCATCAGGTCCAACCCGTCGGGCCGGAGGGCAGCGAGGACGAGGCCACGCCGCAGGCCTGGTGGAAGGTGATGTGCCTGACTGGCGTGGACTACTTCTCCACGCTGTCCTACTTGCCGGGCATCGCCGCGTTGGCGGCCGGAGCCTTGTCGCCCCTGGCGACGCTGCTGATCGTGGCGCTGACGTTGCTCGGAATGCTCCCGATGTACCGACGGGTGGCGCAGGAGAGCCCGCACGGCCAGGGGTCGGTGGCCATGTTGGAAAACCTGCTCTCGTTCTGGAAGGGCAAGCTCTTCGTCCTCGTACTGCTCGGTTTCGTCGCCACCTCGTGGATCATCACGATCACGCTGTCGTCGGCGGACGCGACCGTGCACATGCTGGAGAACCCGTACCTGCCGGGTTTCCTGGACGGGCAGGCGGTCGCGATCACGGTGGCGCTGCTGCTCATCCTCGGCGGGGTGTTCCTGCTGGGCTTCACCGAGGCTGTGGTGGTGGCGATCCCGCTGGTCGCCGTGTTCCTGGCGCTCAACGCCGTTGTCGTCGTGGTCGCCGCTGCGGAGGTGCTCAGCGAGCCCGGGGCCCTGTCCGGCTGGACGGACCGGTTGACCGCGGGTGGCGGTGGCATCGGGGGCATCATCGGGCCCGCGGTGGTGGCCTTCCCGCTGCTCGTGCTCGGTCTGTCCGGATTCGAGACCGGCGTGAGCATGATGCCGCTCGTCGCCGCCGAGGGCCGGACCGTCGAGGACCGGTTGGCCGACCGGGTCCGCAATACCCGCAAGCTGCTGACCGTCGCGGCCTTGATCATGAGCGTGTACCTGCTGGCCACCAGCTTCGTCTCCACCGTGTTGATCACTCCCGCCGACTTCGAGGACGGCGGAGAGGCCAGCGGTCGGGCGATGGCCTTTCTGGCCCACGAGCTGCTCGGTGACCAGTTCGGGACCGCGTACGACGTCAGCAGCATTCTCATCTTGTGGTTCGCCGGGGCCTCTGCGATGGCGGGGCTGATCAACATCGTGCCGCGCTACCTGCCGGGCTACGGCATGGCCCCGGAATGGGGCAAGGCGGTGCGGCCGGTGGTCGTGGTCTACACCGTCGTCAGCATCCTCATCACGGTCGCCTTCCAGGCCGACGTAAACGCCCAGGCGGGCGCGTACGCGACCGGGATCCTCGCCATGATGGTGTCGGGTTCGGCTGCAGTCACCATTTCGGCGGCCCGCCGTGGGCAGCGAGGTGCGGCGGCGGCGTTCACGGTTTTGACCGTGGTGCTGGTGTATGCGCTGGGTGCCAACGTGATCGAGAAGCCCGACGGCATCGCCATCTCCGGGCTCTTCATCGCCGGCATCGTGGCCATCTCGTTGGTGTCGCGGGTGTCGCGAACGACCGAGCTGCGGGTGGACTGGATTGAGTTCGACGAACCAGCCCGCCGGATGGTGAGTGACTCGCTAGCGCACGACGGCGCGCTGCACCTGGTGGCCAACAAGCGGCAGGCAGGCGACGGGGCCGAGTACTCCGACAAGGAGCTCGCCCAACGCGACATGAACCCGGTCCCGGGCAGGGCCGACGTGCTCTTTCTGGAGATCGACGTGGCCGACCCGTCCGTCTTCAGCGAGGCGTTGCGCGTACGGGGGGTGGAGGTGGACGGGTACCGGGTGCTTCGAGCGGACAGTCCGGCGGCCCCGAACGCGATCGCCGCGATCCTGCTCGCGCTGCGCGACGCCACCGGGGTCCGTCCGCACGCTCACTTCGAGTGGAGCGAGGGAGACCCGCTGGGGCACCTGCTGCGGTACCTGCTGCTCGGGCGCGGTGACACGGCTCCCGTCGTCCGCGAGATCCTGCGCACGGTTGAGTCCGACCCCGAGCGCCGGCCGGGGATCCACGTCGGAGGGTGACCGTCCGGTCCCGGGCGTGGGCACGGCCGGCGATCACAACGGTGCGTTCACACTGGTGGCATGGAGCTGTTCGACGCACCCGGCCAGACGACCAGGCGAGCCGTCCGTGACTGACTGGCGGGCCAGGGTGCTGCAATGCCTGGACGAGCAGACCGACGCGATGGTGGCCAACCTGTCCGACCTGGTGCGGGAGCCGAGTCTTAGTGGCTCGGACGTCGAGAACAGCGCGCAGTGCACCCTGGCCGAGGTGTTCGACAGCGAGGGACTGGACACCGACCACTGGCAGATCCCGTTGGAGGAGACCAAGGCCGACCCGGACTTCCCGGGCATGGAGGTCACCCGGGAGGAGGCGTGGGGGCTGGTCGGCCGACTCCCAGGCGGCGGCGACGGGCCGACGCTCATGCTCAACGGCCACATCGACGTGGTGCCCGCCGGACAGCTGAGCACGTGGACCCATGGCGACCCCTTCTCCGGTCGCGCCGACGCCCAGCGCGTGTACGGGCGCGGCACCTGTGACATGAAGGCGGGTCTCGTCGCTGCCCTGTGGGCGATCAAGGCCCTGCGCCGCAGCGGGGCGCCCCTTCGTGGCGACGTGCTGCTGGCGAGCGTCCAGGGCGAGGAGGACGGCGGGCTGGGGACCTTCGCCACTCTTCGCCGGGGCTGGCGCGCCGACGCCTGCGTCATCCCCGAGCCGACCAGTCTCGACCTGGTGCCGGCCAACGCTGGGTCGCTCACGTTCCGGCTGCGGATCGCCGGGCACGCCACACACGCCTCGCGCCGGACCGCTGGGGTCAGCGCCATCGACAAGTTCTGGCCGGTCGCGAGGGCCCTCGCCGAGCTGGAGCGAGTGCGCAACGCCGATACCCACCCGCTCTTCGCGCGGTGGGACATCGCCTATCCGCTGTCCATCGGGATCGTGCGGGCGGGCGAGTGGGCCTCGACAGTGCCAGACCTGCTCGTGGCCGAGGGTCGACTGGGCGTCGCGCTCGGAGAGCCGGTGGCCGAGGCGCGGACCGCCTTGGAGCACGCGGTCTCCGAGGCCTGTGCCGCCGACCCGTGGCTGCGGACGCACCCGGTGAGCGTGGAGTGGTGGGGAGGGCAGTTCGCCTCCGGCCAGCTCGCCGCCGGCAGCGACCTGCTCGACCGCCTCGGTGCGGCGCACGTGGCCGTCACCGGGGGTGTGTCCCCGCAGAGCGTCTGGGGTGCGCCGTACGGCAGTGACCTGAGGCTGCTGACCGGTCTGGCCGCCATCCCGACCGTCCACTACGGCCCTGGTGATGTGACCGTGGCACACGGACCGGACGAGTTCGTACCGATCGCCGAGGTCGTCACCTGCGCCCGTGCCCTCGCCGCACTCGCGCTGGACTACTGCGGCACCGACGCCGACGGAGGGCGGGCTATCGACGGGGCCGACGCCCAACCCTCATGATGAGGCCTCCCCTGATCGAGAGAGGCCGTCATGATCTTCATCGCCGCGAAGTTCCGGGTGCTGCCCGAGGACGCCGACACCTGGCCGGAGATCGCGGCCGAGTTCACCGAGGCGGTACGCGCCGAGCCCGGCTGCCTGTGGTTCGACTGGTCGCGCAGTGTCGACGACCCGACGGAGTACGTCCTGGTGGAGGCCTTCCGCGACGAGGAGGCCGGCGTCGAGCACGTCCAGTCCGAGCACTTCAAGACTGCTCAGCAGACCCTGCCGCCGCACCTGGCCGAGACGCCACGGGTGATCAACATGAGTCTGCCGCAGGATGACTGGTCAGAGCTCGGTGAGATGGCGGTGTCCGGGCGGGACTGACTGGCAGGTACATCGACAGAAGGGAACCCACGTGCGCGTCGTCGTCGCGGGTGGACATGGTCAGATCGCTGTGCTGTTGGAGCGTCGGCTGGCCGCTGCCGGCGACGAGGCGGTCGGCCTCGTTCGCAGCCGCGACCATGTCGCCGAGCTGGAGGAGCTGGGTGCGCAGGCAGCTGTCGTCGACCTGGAGACCGCAGGCGTCGAGGAGGTGGCGGCGGTGCTCGACCGTGCCGACGCCGTCGTTTTCGCCGCCGGTGCCGGCCCTGGCAGTGGTGCCGAACGCAAGGAGACGGTCGATCGTGACGGTGCCATCCTCCTGGCCGACGCGGCCGAGCGGGCGGGTGTGCGTCGCTACGTCATGGTGTCGGCGACGGGTGTCGAGGACGCCGACCCCGACTCCGACGACATCTTCCAGATCTACCTGCGGGCCAAGGCGGCGGCCGATGACGATCTGCGCTCGCGCGACCTGGACTGGACGATCGTGCGGCCGGGGCGGCTCACCGACGAGCCCGGCACCGGGCTGGTCCGGCTTGGCGCGAGCGTCGAGCGCAGCGACGTACCCCGCGAAGATGTGGCCGCCGTACTGCAGCGCGTGCTCGGGTCACCCCACACTGTGGGCCAGGTCCTCGTGCTGGCCGGGGGAGACGACCCGGTGGACCAGGCAGTTGCGGCCGCGTCCACCTCGCCTGGGCAAGGGCAGTAGCCCCGGTCATTCATGAGGATGGACGGCCGGGCACGTGCTCGGCGTGATGGTGATGGCCGGCCGCTGGGTTGATTCGGGTACGACGGTTGGCCGGCTGGCGCTGCCGGGCTGCGGTTCTCCGGGTTCCTCGGGTCGTGCGCGGGCGGGTGGTCAGGCAGGTTGTGGGATGGCGGCGATGTTGGCGAAGACCGCGACGACCGCGGCCGCCCAGGGCCACGATTGCGGGATCTGGAGCCGCCGTCGGCGGGCGCTGTGGGTCAGACGAGCGGGGACGTGGAGGAACCGGTAACGCAACGCCTTGGGCTCACAAGCCGCGAGCATGTTCGCGTCGCCGGTGCAGCCAGGTAGCCGGGTCCAGGCGGTCAGGTCCGTGGCGATCGTGGTGAGCATCAGCCAGGTCTGGTTGATGGCGAACTCACGGGACGGGAACCGACCCATGCCCGAATCTTTGGCGTGCCGGATCCGGTCCTCGACCCGGGCATGAGCACGATGCCGGGCTTCGAGGAACGCCAACTGCCCGGTGCTCGTGTTGGTGACAATGGCTCCGTAGCGCCACCCGCCGCGTTCTTCGAACAGCGACAGTTGCGCGCCGGGGTGGGGGCGTTCGCGGCGCGCGATGACCCGCATCCCGGCCGGCCACGTCTTCAGGTCCAGGAGTCCGGTCAGCTCGGCTACGTCGCCGCCCTCGCGGACGCCACCGTCGGCGTCGGTGGCCGGGACCCAGACCTTCGTCGGGACCAGGCCGATGGCCTCGCGGAGCTTCTCGGTGATCGCAAACCCGACGCTGTACTCCACGCTTCTGCCGCGCACCTGGCCTTGTTCGGTGAGCCAGTCGAGCAGGTCGTGGGATGCCCCGGCACCATCGGAGCGGACCAGCAGCTTCGTGCGATGAACGGCGGGGATCTGCGCGATCGCGTCGGCCAGGACGCTGATGTGGTCGGCTGCGGTGTTCGAGCCGGCCTTCCCGGCCCGCAACATGCCGGCCAGGAACTCTTCGGTGTTGTCACACCACGCCCCGAGCGGGTGGAACCCGAAGGTCTTCTTGAACGTAGGCGAAGCCTGCTCCTTCTCGGAGTGGGCGATCACGATCGTGGCGTCCACATCCAGCACCACGACATCGCCGAGGTCGGTCCCGGCGACCCTGCGTGCCGGGATGGAACCGTGCCGTTCGGCGATCTGTGTCCACACGTGACGGCGGACCCCGGCCCGCGCGATCTAAATCTTCTTCAACCTGCCCGGCGTGACCTCATCCAGGGTCCGCTACCGTCGGCGGCGACGCGACCGGCCCGAGCACGCCGCCCTGGTGGCGCAGCACGTCGATGTC
>Ga0183260_10003155_pt1 | contig 13326 bp, 11 predicted proteins | sample AntDrymUQ4972206_2_FD_129768 | JGI IMG/M metagenome (GOLD analysis project Ga0183260, IMG submission 129768) | Polar desert sand microbial communities from Dry Valleys, Antarctica - metaG UQ497 (22.06) (version 2) (version 2) | ecosystem: Environmental > Terrestrial > Soil > Desert | place... | reverse complement strand
TGAGCGGCGCATCAGCGCCACCTCGTCCGGATCCTTGCGCCGCCGCAGCTGGTGAACGACGGGAGAGATGTTCCGCACGTCTGGCACGACGGCCCCCGCCACTGCTGAGAGGAGCGCCATCGACACGGCGTGGTCAACCCCTCCAGGTGTGGCGGTTCGGCCGCGGAACCACTCCAGGGCTGCGCTTTCAAGCACGCTGTTTCGCTCGGGAGCGCTCTCGCGGCCCCGATACCAGTCCACCGTCACCCTGTCGTCTACGTGCGCGGCCTGCAGGAAGGTGTCCTGGAGGTTGTCGGCAAACAGCGTGCTCGAGCCGTCCGCTCCCAGCAACAGCAGCGCACTGGCGTTCTGGGAGCGGAACGAGAAGGGTGTGGGATAGAAGTTGGCGAAGTACACCAGGTGGGCGGGATGGGCCAGCGCAATCCACTCCGGAGCGGGGTCCAGGGCCGACAGAAGACGACGGCGTCGTCCCTCACATCCTGCGGCGGTCAGCATCATGAGCTCCCTGGGGCGCGTGCGCGCGGAACCTGCCAGTGAATCACTGGAACGTATCACACGCAGACGGATCGCCGGTCTTGAGCCCTCGCCTGAACCACTCCGCACGCTGCTGGGACGTGCCGTGCGTGAAGCGGTCCGGCGCGACGCGGCCTCCCTGCATGCGCTGCAAACGATCGTCGCCGATGGCGGCGGCGGCATTGAGCCCCTGTTCGATGTCGCCGGATTCCACCTGCACTCGTCCTGTGCCGCTCCTGGCGTGATACCCCCACACACCGGCAAAGCAGTCAGCCTGCAGCTCCAGCCGGACGGAGAGCGGATTGCGGGATGCCGGGCTTGACGCCTGGCGACGACGTATATCGGATTCGACGCCGAGCACGGTCTGCACATGATGGCCGAGCTCGTGGGCAACGACATAGGCCTGCGCAAAATGCCCCGGAGCCCCAAGTTTCCGGTGCAGGTCCTCGAAGAACCCGAGGTCCAGATAAATCTGCCTGTCCGCCGGACAGTAAAAAGGCCCCGTCGCCGACTGCGCGTGCCCGCACCCGGAGGAGGTGGCGTCACGGAAAATCACGACGCGGGTATTCTGATATCGATTACCGAGAAGCTTCCGCCAGGCGCTCTGGCCATCCTCGACGACAGCGTCGACCATGTCGACGAGGTTCTCTTCTTCAGGGGTGGTTGCCAGCGGCCCTGGGCTCGCGGAGGTTCCTGCCGCCGGAGGAGGTGATCCCCCACCTGCCAGCGACGTGAAGTCCACCCCGGTGGCCCAGCTCAAGGCGAACAGAAGGAGCAGGCCGCCAACCCCGATGCCGCCAGCCGCACCGATAGTCCCACCCGATCGCCCGCGCCTGTCTTCAATGTTGCGACGGCTTCCAGGCGTCCACTTCATGGTTCAGCCCTCACGGGCCGGTGCATCTGCAAGGTGCAGACCACGCGCGGGAACGGACGCAATCAGTCCACCTTGATGGATTTCCAGTTTCCCTGCTCGAACCGCCAGACCGAGAGCACGCACCGTATGGCATGCCCGAGGACGATTGCGGTCCACACGCCTTCGGCCCGCAGCGCGCCCATCGCCTGCAACGTGAAGCAGAGCCCCATGGGTACCGCCACCTGGGACACCAGTGTGATGTAGAGGGGACCCCGGGTGTCGCCCGTGCCCTGGAGCCCGCCGGTGAACGTGAGGGCCACCGTGATGAAGAACGCGGAGACACTGAGATAACGCAGCAACTGGGTGCCGAGCCGGACGACGGTGGGGTCGGTGATGCCGAAGATGGCCAGGAGCAAGTCCGGGATGAGCAGGAAAACGGCGGCAAGCACCGCTGCGACGCAGAGACCGAACTGCGCCGCGAGGTGGACTGCGCGCACACTCCGATCTGGCCTCCCAGCCCCCAGGTTCTGCCCGGCGACGGCCGCCGCAGCGCCCATCAGCCCGACCGACGTCCACGTGATGAGTGAAAAGAGCTCCGCATAGGCCACCGCATACGCCGCCTGCGCCTCGGCACTGTGCTCCAGCGCGCCGATGAACCGGAGGAGCAGCACCCCCGCGATGTTCATCGCCACCCCCTGCAGCCCCGCCGGCAGCCCGAACCGGAACAGTTGCCGGATGATCGTGAAGTCCGGACGGTAGCTCATGCCCCTCGGGAAGTGCACGATCAGCCGGCCCGAGAGGATCAGCCAGATGGCCACGCTCGATACAAGCCCGCTCGCAATCACCGTCCCGAGTGCGGCCCCGCGCGTGCCGAGAGCCGGGATCGGCCCCGCGCCGCCGATCAGCACGACGTTCAGGCTGACGTTGAGTGCCGTCATCGCCGCCCCCAGCCGCAGCGGCGTGCGCGCGTCGCCGGCCGCCCGCAGCGCTCCGCCCAGCATGAAGAACAGCAGCATGCCGAGGCTGAAGAGGAACATGGTGCGCAGGTACGGCAGCGCCTCCGCCGTGACTTCCGGGGTCGCATGCACGATCCCGAGCAGGTGCGGAGCGAGCACGTATCCGAGGGGAGCCAGGACACCAAGGGAGAGGAGGACGGAGACGAGAAAGGCCTGGTACACGACGCGGTCCACGCGCTCGTGATCGTTCGCACCGGCCGCGCGTGAGACGAGCACGCCCATGCCGGTGAACAAGGATGCGATGAAAACAATGACGACGAGGAAGATCTGCCAGCTGACCCCGATCGCGGCGTTCGCTGCGTAGCCCACCGAGTGGCCGACCATGGCATGGTCGATAATTCCCTGCAGGCCGCCAATGGCGTTCTGCAGGACGGTCGGCCATGCCAGCCGCCAGACGGCGCGCGCAATAGGCCCCTCGACGATCGACCGATCGAAGCGCCGCGCCTCACGTGTGCCGGGGGTGGCCACATGCGCGCGGGGCGACGCGCCAGGGGTCAGCTCCGCGGAGGATCCGGTGTGCGCTTCAGCAGTCGACGTGGGAGTGGGATCCAAGACCGGAAATCATAGCAACTCTCACTGCGCCTGCTTGAGGATTCGTCTGACTTCCGCGTGCGCGACAATGACCGCGGGTTGCCGCTGGAGCGCTTCGTAATACCGCTGCGCGAAGACGTCCCCGCCGCCCGCTGGCGACAACAGGCGTCCGACCTGCTCGAGAAGAACGGCTGCGTCCCCCTCCGTGGCTGGCACATCGGCGTTCAGCGTCTCGTCGAGACGCACGACGATGCCCGAGAGCGGGAGGAGCCACGCGAACCATGGATCGTTGATGACGAGCTGCAGAAGGGTGGCGTTCGATCCCACCCGGCCGCGATCCATCTCGTAAGCCGCCCGGGCATCATCCAGAAGAACCTTGTGCAGGTTCAGCAGTGCGAGCCGCAGCTCGCGCAGGCGTTCGCGCGTACCCGCTGACAGAAGGGCAGCGGTGGCTGGCGTCTCGTCCGGTGGGGGGGAAACCGCGCCCGCCTCGTCCGCCGCAGCGCGAAGCGACTCGAGATCCAGCGGCCGGGTGACCATCCGCAGGGAGCCGTCCAGGGAGCGTGGCCATTCCTCCCGCGGGCGATCGCAGTAGAGTTCCACGCCGTTGCCGTCGGGATCACGAAGATACAGCGCTTCACTCACTCCATGGTCGCTCGCTCCATCGAGCGCCACGCCCGCAGCCGTGACGCGCCGCAGTGCATCGGAGAGTGTCCGCCGATCCGGATACAGGATGGCGAGGTGGTACAGCCCGGTCGTTCCCGGGGCAGGGGGGATTCCGCCCGCGCTCTCCCATGTATTCAGCCCGATATGGTGGTGATATCCCCCCGCGCCCAGAAAGGCGGCGGAGTTGCCGAAGCGTTGGGTCACCTCGAACCCGAGCACGCCCTGATAGAAGGCCACCGCCCGTTCCAGATCGGCGACCTTCAGATGAACGTGCCCGATTCCCACCCGCGGATGAATTGGCTGGCCGCTTGCCATAGCCTCATCATCGCGCACTCTCCCGCTCCGTGTGCAACCGTCCCCGAAAATCCCTGCCGTACCGTGGGGCAGTGAGCCGACAGATGAGCGACGCTGTTCTCTTGTGAATCCCAACTGGGAGCCGGCGCCCTGGTCAAGCTCTCGTGCGCGCCCTCAATTCCTCCAGGATCAGCATGGGATCCACCGGCTTGTTGATGAAGGCATCGCAACCGGCCGCTTCCGCCGCTGCTCGCTCCGCCGCCATGACGCACGCGGACACGACCACGATGACGATGTCACGTGTCCGAGGATCTCCTTTGAGCTCCCGCGTGAGCTGCCAGCCGTCAGTCCTGGGAAGCTGCAGATCGAGGACGATGGCGTCGGGCCGCCATTCCGTCAGCAAGGGCCGCAGTTCGTCTGCGTCCGCTGCCGTTCTGACCTCGAACCCGAACGCCGACAGGAACTCGGCGTATCCGGCGCGGGTATCACCGTGATCGTCAACGATGATGCAGCGGGCCATGTGGGTCAGCCGTGCAAGAACCGCACCTCATCACAAATCTCGATACACCGACTCACCCCGCACTCTGCCTGCCGCAGCACGTATGGAAACCCCTCCGCAATCCACCCCGACTGTGTAACTCCTGCTCCAGCCGGCGGCGGGCGCTTGCGTTTGGGACCGCTCGCAGCGACAATCCTCCCTTCCACGCTGCAAGGAGATCCCTGAGGATGACCAGAGTCCGCGCCGCATCGGGACCCACGGTCGGATTCGCCGCCCTGGCCATACTCCTGACGCTGGGCGTTCCATCCGCCTCGCCCCAGACGGTGCTCGAACCTGCCTCCACGCCAGGGGCAGCCATACAAGTGGCGCCCCCCGATACCGAGATCGAGCAGTTCCTCACCAGGGCAAGGGTTGTAAGTAAGCGGGATGCGGGGAAGGGGGTGACCGGGTCCATCCGTGCAACGCTCTCGGACGGCACGATGACGCACGATGCCCACATCCAGGTTGTCGACGAATACCGTCGGGAGTTCCGGAGCCGCGCGGGCATGGAGCTGGACTTTCGCGACAGCTGGATGTTCAACGTGGCTGCCTACAAGCTGGACCGGCTGCTCGGGCTCGGTCTGGTTCCCGTCAGCGTCGCAGGCAATCTTGGCCGCCAACCCGCGGCCATCACTTGGTGGATAGACGACGTCGTGATGGACGAGGGGAAACGGCTGAAGGAGGGGATCAGCGCTCCCTCGGACCGCGCGGCGTACTGGAGCGAGCAGCTTCACATGATGCGCCTGTTCGATGAGCTCATCTATAACACCGACCGGAACATGGGGAACATGCTGATTGGAAGTGACTGGCGGATCTGGGGAATCGATCATACGCGCGCGTTTCGGAAGCACACACGCCTGCGGAACCCCGCCCTCGTGGTGCGGTGTGACCGCGCTGTCTTCCAGCGGCTGAAGGCGCTCGATCAGCAGACCCTCGCGCGCGAGACCCGGGGCTTTCTCGACGGTGGGCAGGTCCGGGCCATCCTCGCGCGACGCGATCTGATTGTCGCGAAAATCGAGAGCATCGGCGGGGCGGCACTGTTCGACCGGCAGAGCCACACACAGCCGGCAGCCCTCCTCACCAGCGCACCCTAGACACTGCGCGTCCACGGCGGTCGCCGGAGACGATTCCGCTTATCCTGAATTCGTCCGACAGGAGTCCTATGTTCTGCAGGTCCAGCCATGTCTTCATCTGTCAGGCGCTCGTCACCGGCGCCATCGCGACGCTTCCCCTCGTCTCCGCCCGGGCGCAGGAGCGCGATCGCGCCAGAATCCCCGAGGAGCACAAGTGGGACCTGACGGCCATCTACCCTTCCATAGGGGCCTGGCGCACAGCGACCGACAGGTTGATTGCAGACATTCCCGAGGTCCGCAGCTTCAGGGGCACTCTGCACATATCGGCGGAGCGGCTCGCCGACGCGCTCGAGATGGGGAGCCGGTTGAACAAGGAGCTGGCCCGCGCCTACGTGTATGCCAGCATGCTGTCGGACGAAGACACACGTATCAGCGTGCACCAGGGAATGCAGCAGGAGATGGCGCAGGTGGCCGCCAGGTTTGGCGCCGAGGCCGCTTACATCGAGCCTGAAATCCTCCAGATGGACCGCGCGGTGGTGGATCGGTTCGTGGCGCAGGAGCCACGCCTGTCCGTCTACAGACTGTACCTGGACGACATCCAGCGCCGCCGCCCGCATACGAAGTCGGACGCGGAAGAGAAGCTGCTGGCGTCCGCTTCAGTGATCACCAGCGCCCCCTCCACCATCTTCGGCGTGTTCTCAGACGCGGACTTCCCGTATCCCTCCGTCACGCTGAGCGATGGCAACACCGTACGCCTCGACAGCGCCGGCTACAGCATGTACCGGGCGCTGCCGAAGCGCGAGGACCGCGAAAAGGTGATGTCCAGCTTTCTCGGTGCGCTCGGAACGTATCGCGGGACGTTCGGAACAACGATGAACTCGCAGATTCAGGCGGACATTTTCGTGTCGCGTGCCCGGGAGTACGGGAGCTCGCTCGAGGCGGCCCTCGACGGCCCGAATATCCCGACCTCGGTCTACATGCGGCTCGTGGAGGGCGTGAACAGGCACCTGCCGACATTCCACCGCTATCTCAAGCTCCGGCAGAAGATGATGGGACTCTCGGAGCTCCATTACTACGACCTCTACGCGCCGCTCGTCGCGTCGGTCGATGTCACCTACACCCCCGAAGAGGCGAAGCGTCTCATCCTCGCCGGCTTGGCGCCACTCGGGCCCGAGTACGCCGCGGTGATCACACGCGCCTTCAACGAGCGATGGATCGATCTGCTCCCCAGCGACGGGAAGCGCTCCGGTGCGTACTCGAACGGCGGCGCGTACGACGTCCACCCGTACATCCTCATGAACTACAACGGGAAGTACACGGACGTGAGCACGCTCGCCCACGAGCTGGGGCACACGATGCACAGCTACTACTCGAACACGACGCAGCCGTTTGCAACGGCGGGCTACCCGATTTTCGTCGCCGAGGTCGCCTCCACGTTCAACGAAGCGCTGCTCATCGACCATCTGCTGAAGACGATTACCGACGAGGCCACGAAGCTGTCGCTGCTCGGCAACTACCTGGAAGGGATCAAGAGCACCGTATTCAGGCAGACGCAGTTCGCAGAGTTCGAACTGCGCACGCACGAGATGGCGGAGAAAGGACGACCGATCACGGGGGAGGTCCTGGACACCCTCTACTCCGAGATCACCAGGAAGTACTACGGCCATGATCAGGGGATCAGCGTCGTTGACGACTACGTTGCTCACGAGTGGGCCTTCATCCCCCACTTCTACAGGGCCTACTACGTGTTCCAGTACGCCACGTCGTACACGGCCTCGGCCGCCCTGTCCGAAAAGGTGCTCGCCGGTGATGCCTCGGCCACGAAGCGCTACCTGCCGTTCCTCGGCGCGGGCGGTTCGAAGTACCCGATCGAGCTCCTGAAAGACGCTGGTGTCGACATGACGACCGACGAGCCGCTGGAGCTCACCATGCAGCGGATGAACAGGGTCATGGACGAAATGGACAAGCTGCTGGCCGGCCGTCCCTCGCCGGACCGGTAGGGCACTCCCCTGGGGCTGTTCAGGCGCCGCGCATTCAGTTAAACTGACGAGGTTCTACGCATGCGCAGGCCAGCTGCCCTCGCCGCACTCCTCGCCGTTTCGCTGACTGCCGCCGTCGGGGCCGGACAAACCTCTGCCAACCGGCTCGACACGGGGAGCTCCGCGTTCGAGAGCTACGTCGAGGTGCTCCGCCAGCAGGCGGGGATTCCCGGAATGTCCGGGGCGCTCCTGCAGGACGGGGTTGTCGTGTGGGAGCGCGGCCTCGGGATGGCGAACCAGGAGGCCCGGATCCGCGCCACGCCCGATACTCCCTACTACGTTGCGGACATCAGTCAGACGTTCGCTGCGGTGCTCCTGCTGCAGTGTGTGGAGTTTCGCCGGCTCGAATTGGACGCGCCACTCCTGGAGTACGGTGTGGCCCTCCCGGCAGGGGCCGCCAGCCTCCGCCAGGTCCTCAGCCATTCGGCGCCGGCAGGGCTGGGAAGTGACTACAAGTACGATCCCGCCCGCTTTGCGCTGCTGAGCACCGCCATGGAAAGCTGCGTGCGGCAGCCATACCGGCGGAGCATGGCGCACCGGCTGCTCGACAGGCTTGCGCTGATCGACACCGTTCCCGGGGCGGACCTTCAGAATCGGCAGGCGGTTCCCGAGGAACTGTTCGAGCCGGCGGCACTCGACCGCTACGCTGCCGTGCTCCAGCGGATGGCAGTGCCGTACAAGGTGGATCGCCGGCGCGCCACGCGAGCGGACGTGCCCGCGGACGGCCTGAATGCCGCCACCGGCCTCGTCTCCACCGTGCGCGACCTGGCGCGCCTGGATGCTGCCCTCGACGCCGGAGACATTCTGCTGCCCGAAACGCTGGCTGCCGCTTGGACGCCAGCGGTTGGCGCAAGTGGGACCCCGCTGCCAACCGGGCTTGGCTGGTTTACGCAGAATTACCGCGGCAGCCGCGTCATCTGGCATTTCGGGGTGCTGCCGAATGCCTACTCGGCGCTGATCGTGAAGGTACCGTCCCACAGAGCCACAATGATCCTGCTGGCCAACAGCGACGGGCTCGTCGTACCGTCACAGATCGAATCGGGCGACGTGACCCGCTCGCTCTTCGCCTCGGTCTTCCTGCGCATGCTCCTTTGATCCTCGTGGTACGCACCGCTACGGGACGCGTGCTGCTGGGACTCGTCCTCCTCCTGGGACTTCCGGCGGCGACCGCCGCGGACTGGCACCTGACCCCGCTCATCGGCTACACCTTCAAGGGCAGCACCACGCTCATCGATCTCGAAGGCGCAGCGGAGATGCGGCACTGGAACTATGGTGGCGCGGTGATGCTCCTTGGCGACGGCCCCGTCGGAGTCGAGGCGTTCTTCCTCCACACACCCGGCTTCTTTCAGCGTGAAGGCGAGGGGCTGGTCGTCGGCTTCGACGTGGTCAGCAGCCGGAGCTACGCCTTGATGGGGAACGCCCTGATCACGATTCCGAGGCGATGGAACCGGTATGGTCTCCGGCCCTACGCTTCCGGAGGCCTGGGGCTTCTTCACGCATCCTCGCGCGATCAGCTCAACGTCACACCTGTGCGGGTAAACCTGCTGGGGATGAACGTCGGCGCCGGAGCCGTCGGTCTGCTCAGCGATCGCGTGGGTCTCAGGTTTGACCTCCGCTACATCAGGAAGGTCCAGGGGCCAGACCCCGGGAACTTCGAGGTCGCCCCGGTTCCAGCGGGCCTGCCCATCCGGCTTCGTTACTGGACCAGTACCCTCGGGGTCGTCTTCCGGTACTGAGGGCCGGGCGCGGCAAGGGACACGCGTCGGTCGAGTGTCCCGGATCCGGAGAGGCTCGCTGGTGACGGGTGGACGCGGCGTAATCTGGCGCGTCAGGTACTTGGTCCCGAGGGACAGGACGGCAGCGTCAATGATGGCAGGGCGCCGGCGGCGCACGGGAGGGTTCACCGGATCCGCCCTCTGGCGCGTGCCACAGCCAGCACGCGATACGAGTACTCGTAATGGCGCTCGATGCGATGGAAGCGGAAAGAGGCCTCGATCACGGCATCCGGCGCGATTCTGAACGTGCGCGTGATTCCCGTCTCCGCGTAGTCCCGCACCCCCCGGTATCGTGTGCCGTCGCGGCGTACGGAGAGATAGTTGGCGTCTCCCTCATCCTTGATGAAGTCGTCTCCCCGCCACGCGATCAGGTGAAGCCGCCAATGGCGGCGCTCCAGCGCCGCGCGTCCGAAGAAGCCCGCCCCATCGCGCGTGCGCTCGGGGAACTCCCGGTCCGGGGTGTCGTGCGACCAGAGGCCGAGCAGCTCGAGCGTCACACAATTCTGCAGCCTGCAGGCCGGATGTGGGGGCCCTGGATGCTGGTGTACGGCTGAGAGTACGAGCCCGGTGGCCAGGGCAACGCTGTCGCGAACTGCGCCACTGGCAAACAGCTGCCCCCCTTCATGTACGATATGGGCCTGCACCGGGAGGGAGAGGGGGCCAGCAAGGCGCCATGACCCGCGGATTCCTCCGTCCAGCCGCTCGCGGGCGGCCGGTGTATTGATTCGCTGCCAGTGCAGCCAGGCATCGTGCCTCAGCCTCCTTCCGTCGAACAACCACTGGAGGCCGGCTTCGTAGGGCCGGTCGAAGGCGAGTGTCTCCCGCTGGAGCGGCGGAAGCAGCCCATGGGGTCCGGTCCGATCGGGACCCGCGGGAACCCCCGCGCGCGGCGTCTCGATCGTCCCGAACAGGAAGCGTGAGCGGCCTCCCTTGACGCTCAATGTCAGGACGGGCCGGACCGACTCGAACGCCGAGTCGCTCCCGAAACGCTGGTTACCCCACACGCCTATTGAAAGGGTGACGGCATCCGACAGCTCCACACCGACGTCCAGACGCGGGGCAGCACCGAAAATGGTCTCTCCCTCTCGAAACGGATTGCGGAACTCGGTATTGTCACCATAGAAGATCGCTGCAGCTCCCACGGTCAGCCCCTGCTGCGCCGCGGCTATATGGACACATCCCCATGCGCAGACCAGCATCGCGGCAAGCACCGCAACCCGACACCTCCGCATGCGCCCTCCGGTGACCTCTCCGGAGGGGCTGCCGCTCAAGGCCCTCCTCGTGGTCGTGCTTGCGCTGCTCTCATCCAGCCTGGCGGGGGGTCAAACAAGCGGACCCGACCAGGGTCAGCTCGAGGATCCATTCTCGCGCCGTGGCTGGCATCTCGAGATCGGGACGCACGGCGCGCTTGAAACCTGGAACTACAACCTGTCTCACGAGGAGATGCTGAGCGCGTTCACCGGCATCACCTACGGCGTGGGGAAGGGTGTCGTGCTGAAGATCGGCTCGCCGCTGTACTACGTCTGGCAGCGCGGCACCGACGGCTGGCTGTTCGGGCTGACGTGGGGCGCCCGCGGACGGATCGTGACGCGTACGCGGTGGTCGGCCTTCTGGGAATTCGAGGTCGGCATATCGGAAGCTGACACGCAGGTGCCCCCCCGGGGCACGCGCTTCAACTACCTGGCTCTGGGTGGGGGGGGCGTCACGTTCCGGCTCTGGCCCGGGGTGCACGCGCTCGGAGGCGTGCGGTGGGTCCACGTGTCCAACAACGGCCTGGCTGGACGCGACCGGAATCCCGACATTGAGGCGGTCGGGCCGGCCCTCGGAGTGCTGCTGGCCTTCTAGGGCCCTCGGAAGCGTGAAATCTTTCACAAGTCCTCGAGCGCGGCGCCCGGATGGCAAGGCGCGACGACCGCCAACATCGGGAATATCTGAGGGAGGAGCAACGCCGCCAGCCGGGATGCCCCGCCCGGGAACCATGTGGCCCGTCACCGTTACGGGACAGAGGCGTATAGCGACTACGCTGCCCGGGCCGTCGCATCGCCTGGTGCCGCACGATTCTCGGGCCTGAAGAACAGCGCGAACAGGCCCAGCACGATCGCGGCGCCCACCGCCGGAACGATCCAGATGCTCCGCCAGTCGTGCGGAACGGCCCCCTCGACCCGGTAGTAGTCGACCACCCAGCCGGACAGATACGATCCAACGAACATCCCGACGCCGAGGGTGACGAAGGCGATGAAGCCCTGGGCAGCGCTCCGCAGGCCCGCCGGCGCCCGCTTGTCGACATAAATCTGCCCGGTCACGAAGAAGAAGTCGTAGCAGATGCCGTGGAGCAGGATCCCGACGTAGAGCATCCAGACGAGCGAGCTGTTGTCTCCCCACGCGAACAGCAGGTACCTCACCGCCCAGGCGAACATCCCTACGATGAGCATCCACTTCACGCCGAGCCGGACGAAGAACCACGGCATGATCAGCATGAAGAAGATCTCCGAGATCTGCCCCAGCGTCAGCTTCGTGGGTACGTTCGTCACGCCGATCTCGCTGAGGAACGCCGCCGCGAACGCGTAGTAGAACTGGAGCGGGATGCAGATCAGGAAGGAGCCGATGACGAAGATAGCGAAGGAGCGCTCCTTCATCAGACGGAGGGCGTCGAGGCCGAGCACGTCCCGGGCCGTGATGGCATCTCCCTTCCGGGCGGGGGGCGTATGCGGCAGCACGAGGCTGAAGAGCCCCAGCGCGATGGAGGCGGCGGCGGCCACCCGGAACATCCCGCCGGTGGTCGTGTAGCCCAGCCCGTCGATCACGTATCCCGCGATGATCCACCCAATCGTGCCAAGCACGCGCACCCCGGGAAACTCCCGCCCGGGATCGCTCATCTGCTGGAACGAGAGGGAGTTCGTGAGCGCCAGCGTCGGCATGTAACACAGGGTGTACAGGATCAGCACTGGATAGAACACGGGGAACTCGGTCAGCGTCGACACGTAGAAGAGCAGCGCGGCCCCAACCAGGTGCAACGCGGCAAGAATCCTCTCGGTCGCAAAGAACCGGTCCGCAATCATCCCGACGAAGAACGGCGAAATCATGGCGGCAATGGCGGTCGCCCCGTAGGCAAGACCGATCTGCTGCCCGTCGAACTTCAGGGTTTCGTTGAGGTACGCGCCCATGGCCACGTACCAGGCCCCCCAGATGAAGTACTGGAGGAACATCATGATCGAGAGCTTCGTACGAACTGGATTCATAGGAGCGGGTACCGGCTGAGGCGCATATCTCGCGGGCGGCAGGATAGCATGCGGATGGCCGTGGCGCCTACCTTGCGGCGTGCTGCGTCGGCGCGCGGCGAGGGGGCGGGGGTACAAAAGAAAAGGCCGCTGTCTGAACGACAGCGGCCCTGGGCAATACTCCCGGCAGTGACCTACTCTCCCACGCAGTTACCCGCGCAGTACCATCGGCGGTAGAGGGCTTAACTTCCGTGTTCGGAATGGGAACGGGTGTGACCCCTCTCCTATGACCACCGGGAAAGGCGATATGGTTGCTTCGGGTCCCGACTGCGCTCGCTGCGCGAGCCACGTCTGGCAGGCCGACGTCGACCTGCCCGCCGGAGCGCCATGAGGCGCCGAGGCGGATCGTCCGAAGCTATCTTGTAAAAGATCGGACTGAATATCCTGCAAACGGTAGTTTCGTCGTTCCACGAGCACGCAGCCTTGGCGTGTCCTTCTCCCGGTGAGGGGAGAAGAGAGGAAAATGGTCAAGCCTCACGGCTGATTAGTATCGGTTAGCTGCACACATTGCTGTGCGTCCACACCCGACCTATCGCCTGGTCATCTTCCAGGAGCCTTCAGAGACCTGTTGGTCTGGGAAATCTCATCTTGTGGAGGGCTTCACGCTTAGATGCCTTCAGCGTTTCTCCCGTCCGCACGTAGCTACCGAGCGCTGCCGTTGGCACGACAACTCGTACACTAGAGGTGCGTCCATCCCGGTCCTCTCGTACTAAGGACAGCCCCACTCAAATTTCCTCCGCCCATGACAGA